>JAESGF010000003.1_pt1:727500-1050917 | contig 1050917 bp, 1025 predicted proteins | sample 9269621 | NCBI WGS metagenome assembly JAESGF01 (sample SAMN14515066, study PRJNA621663) | algae metagenome | isolation source: Tolypothrix carrinoi HA7290-LM1 and co-occurring heterotrophs from dry rock... | place: USA: Makauwahi cave, Kauai, Hawaii | collected 2011-01-06 | reverse complement strand
TCAATGGCGCCCTGCGCCGCGCCTATGAATCGACCGTCGATGAGTCGATCCCCCAAAACTTGCTGGATTTGCTGAGCAAGCTCGATTGATTTTCAGCGCCGGTAGCGCGCGTCGAAGCCCTGCTGGAACGCCGCGAAAGTCCCCGCGGCGATCGCGTCGCGCATTCCCTGCATCAAATCCTGATAATAATGCAGATTATGCTGCGTCATCAGCATCGCGCCGAGCATCTCGCCCGAACGGACGAGGTGGTGCAGATAGGCGCGCGACCAGGTCGTGCAGACAGGGCAATGACAATCGGCGTCGAGCGGCGCCTGATCCTCGGCGAATTTCGCATTGCGGATGTTGATCGGGCCGTCGCGCGTAAACGCCTGCCCGTTGCGTCCCGACCGCGTCGGCAGCACGCAATCGAACATGTCCACCCCGCGCGCGACCGCGCCGACCAGGTCGTCGGGCTTGCCGACCCCCATCAGATAGCGCGGCTTGTCGGCGGGAAGCTGGCCCGGCGCATAATCGAGCACGCCGAACATCGCCTCCTGCCCCTCGCCCACCGCCAGTCCGCCGATCGCATAGCCGTCGAAGCCGATGTCGGTCAGCGCCGCCGCCGAGCGCGCGCGCAGCTTTTCGTCGAGCGAGCCCTGCTGGATGCCGAACAGCGCCGCGCGCCAAGCATGCTCCTCGCCCGCGTCGAAGCCCGCGCGGCTGCGCGCTGCCCAGCGCATCGAGCGTTCCATGCTCGCCTCGGCGCGCTTCGTATCGACGCCGCTGGGCGGGCATTCGTCGAATGCCATCACGATGTCACTGCCGAGCAGGCGCTGGATCTCCATCGAGCGTTCGGGCGTGAGCATGTGACGCGAGCCGTCGAGGTGGCTCTTGAATGCGACGCCGTCCTCGCTCTGCTTGGTGAGCGCCGACAGGCTCATCACCTGATAGCCGCCGCTGTCGGTCAGAATCGGCCGGTCCCAGCCCATGAATTTGTGGAGGCCCCCGAGCCGCGCCATCCGCTCGGCGGTCGGGCGCAGCATCAGATGATAGGTATTGCCGAGGATGATGTCGGCGCCGGTCGCGCGCACCTCGGCGGGGCGCATCGCCTTCACCGTCGCTGCGGTGCCGACGGGCATGAAGGCGGGGGTGCGGATCGCGCCGCGCTGCATCGCGATCACGCCGGTGCGCGCGGCGCCGTCGGTCGCGCTGATCTGAAAAGCGAATCTGTCGGCCATGGCGCGCGCCTATGACGGCGCGCGCGTCAAAAGTCGAGCCGCGGGGTCAGGCGCGCGCCTCTTCGCTCGAAGGATCCTCTTCGGCCGCCTTCGCCTTCTCCTTAGGTTTTTCCTTCTCGAAGATCTTGACTAGCTCGCGCTTCCTCGCGTCCGACAATGTCTTTTCGGCCGCCGGGAACATCTCTTCCTCCTCCTCGTCGATATGATGGAGGTAGCGATGCTTCATCGTGCGAAAGCGCGTGAGCCAGCCGGTCGACGAAAAATCCATCTCGTATAATTCGGTCAGGAAATCCTCGATCTCCTTATGCTCGGCGACGCTGTGCTGCGCCTCGTCGCGCAGGTCGGGATCCGCGAGCATCGTCGCATAGAGCGACATTTCCTCCGACGCCGCATGCGCGGTCACCTCGACGCGGAACGCCTCGAACAGATAGCGGCGCTCGTCGCTGTCGCCATGCGTCGCGTCGATGCGGTCGAGCAACTCGCGATGGCGGTCGTGGTCGGCCTTCAGCCGCGCGAAGATCTTGGTCTCGGTCATATGTGTCTCCGTCGATTGGGGTCGAAGACAAAACGGGGCAGGCCGCGACGAGTTCCGACGTCAGGCCGCTTTCCAGTCGCCCGTCGTCGTGAAGGTCGGCAGCGCCAAGGCGCTCGTCTGCTGCGCCGCCGCGGCGATCAGATAGGGCGAGACGCGGTGGCGCGTGCACAGCCCGCCATTGCCGTCGCTGACCATCGTCTGTTCGAATTCGATGCCCTGCTGGTGCTTCGCCGAGCGGCGCACGGTCGCGGTGACGAGCTGCCCCTCGCCGAAATCGATCACGAAGCGCGTGCCGACGGGCACGTCCAAAATGCCCTCGATAAAGGCGCCGGTCGTCGACAGGTTGCGGATGACGACGGCGTAGCGGTGATTGTCGTGGATCGCGCCGACCTTGCGGAACAGCGAGAAGCGGTCGTTGCGCTGGCGCGCGGGGCCCGACGGCTTGATCGTCCACGATCCGGCTTCGGCATGCTCCATCAGCTCGGCCTGCGGCACGGGCTTGCTATAGACATAGCCCTGGACGTGGCTGACGTTGAGCTTGCGGATCAGCTCGAGCTGATCGAGCGATTCGATGCCCTCGGCGGTCGTTTCCATCTCGAGCGCCTCGGCCAGCGCGACGATCGCGGCGATGATCGCACCGTTGCGCGACCCCGGCACTGTGGCGTCGCGAACGAAGCTCTGGTCGATCTTGATCTTGTCGAACGGCGCCGATTGCAGATAGCCGAGCGACGAATAGCCGGTGCCGAAATCGTCGAGCGCAAGGCGGACCCCCAAATCCTTCAGCGCCTTGAACATCAGGTTCGTTTCGGCGGTGTCGCCGAGGAACACGCTTTCGGTGATTTCCAGTTCCAGCCGGTGGGGCGCGAGGCCCGACGCCTCGAGCGCCTGCGCGACGACCTTCGGCAAATCGGCGTTCGCGAACTGGATCGGTGAGACGTTGACCGCGACGCGCATGTCGCCCGGCCAGCTCGCCGCATCCGCGCATGCCCGGCGAAGCACCCATTCGCCGAGCTTCCAGATCAGATTGGCTTCCTCGGCGATCGGAATGAACAGCGCGGGCGATATCACGCCGCGGTCGCGGTGGGTCCAGCGGATCAGCGCCTCTACCCCCGTCACCATGTTCGATTTGGAATTGACGACGGGCTGATAGCAAAGCGCGATTTCGCCGCGGGGCAGCGCGTCGCGCAAATCTTCCTCGAGGATGCGGCGATCCTCGGCCGCCTGATGCAAGTCGCTCGAATAAAAACTGAAACGGCCGCGCCCGTTGCCTTTCGCCGCATAAAGCGCCAGATCGGCGTTGCGGACGAGGTCGTCGCTGCCCTGCCCGTCGAAGGGCGCGATCGCGACGCCGACCGACGCGCCGATGATGCAGCGGCTGCCCTCGACCGAATAGGGCTGCGACAGGCTGGCGATGATGTCGGTCGCCATCTCGCCCAATTTGCCGCGATCCTCGATGTCGGGAAGGATGATCTGGAATTCGTCGCCGCCGAGACGGCTGACCATTTCGCGGTCGCCGACGATCTTGAGCAGGCGTTCGGCGACCTGTTTCAGCAGCGCGTCGCCCGCGGGATGGCCGAGCGTGTCATTGACCTGCTTGAACCGGTCGAGGTCGAGCAGCATGATCGCGCACGGGCGTTGCTGCTGCGCGAACGCGGCGAGAGTGGCGTCGAGCTTTTTCGAGATGTTGAAGCGGTTGGCGAGACCGGTCAGCGAGTCATAGAGCGCGAGCCGCGATGCGTCCTCGGCCGAGCGGCGCTGTTCGGTGATGTCGGTGCCGCTTCCCCGATAACCGGTGAATTTACCCGAACCGTCGAACTGCGGTCGGCCCGAGATCGCCCACCAGCGATCATCGCCTTCGAATGCGCTGCGCAGCGGCAGTTCGTGGAATTTCGACTGCTTGGTCAGCAGGAAGGGCAAGGTGCGCTGGCGTTCGCCCTGGCTGTCGACGGGAAGGAACAGGTCGGTCAAAGCGGTGCCGAGCAGCGCGCCGCCGGTTCGCCCCATCAACCGGGCCACCGCATCGGTGATATAGGTCAGCCGCCCCTTGGCATCGGTCGACCAGAACCAGCCCTGGCCGCTTTCTTCGTAATTGCGCAGCAGCAACAGTGCATCGTGCGTGTGCAGATTCGCCGCGGCCTCGCCGCGCTGTTTGCCGATGCGGGAACCGATCTTACCGAAAAAACCGCGCTGGGTTTCGTCAGTATCCCCCTGTCCCCGGTCGCCGGAATCGATCCGCGATGGCACGTCCATCCAACAAACTCTTTATCTGATCCCCACTGCCCAGTCGCTATGCGCGGCAAGAGATTGCGATAGAGTAAATATCCAAGGCTTTGCCCCAAAGCGAAACATCGAAGGGATTTGAAAGCGATCGCACCCCTCCCGCGCGTTCGTAACTTTCGGTCATCCCGCCCCGGTTAACCTTCCCGCGAAGCCAAATGTTAATCTCGCCATCGCGATGAATTGCCGCATGGCGATGACCGTATATCTGAACGATGTTCCGCGATCGGCGGGCAAGGGCCGCGCGTCGCGCCGGCAACTGCGGCTGCCGCTGCACGGGTCGAAGGCGGCGGGCGCAGAAATCGAGGCGCTGGTTCATAATATTTCGGCGACGGGCATGCTCGTCGAGAGCGGCGCCCCGCTGGAAATCGGCGAAGTGATCGAGGTCAATCTGCCGCACAGCGGCAAAACGGCGACGAAGGTCATCTGGACCAGCGGCCGCCTTGCCGGATGCCAGTTCGAAATGCCGATCTCGCCCGCGACGCTCAGCGCCGCGCAGCTTCGCAGCGTGGTGGTCGAGGCCGAGCCCGATGCGGCCCAAAACCGGCCGGCATCGTCCGCCGAAAGTTTCGGAGCCCGTTTGCAGCGGCTGCGAACCGCGCAAGGGCTGACGCAGGGACAACTTGCCGCGCGGCTGGGCGTCAGCGAACCGTCGATCTCGGCATGGGAACTCGACAAGGCCCGGCCCAAGGCCGGCCGGGTGGAAGTGCTGGCGAATATGCTCGGCGTCGAAATTCACGAGCTTCTCGGGCTGGAGGAGACCGAAAACCTGCGCGATCTCGTCGCTCGCGCGAAGGAAAAGATTGCGCGGGCGGCCGGCGTCGCTCCCGCCAATATCAAGCTAACCATCGAGATATAATCGCCCCCGCTACGCGACGGCAAAGCTCTACCCCGACTTCGATACGTCAGGAGATGGCCGGCGTCAGGTCGGAATGATCCGCAATTCGAAACGATCGGTGTCGAAACCCTGTTCGCCGGGGATCGCCGCGATCGGCCGCTCTCTGACCCGCGGCCCCGTCGCGCGGCTGAGCACGGCCTGACCCGAACCGTTGAGAATAATCTCGTCGTTCCCCGCGATGATCCGCGCGCCTTCCAGCGAACCCGGCGCATAATTGATCACCAGATCATAGCCCGCCGGCGCGTTGCAATATTCGCGGAAGGTTCCGAGCGACACGGCGTCGCCGCTGACGACGCCGAAACCGGTCGCCTGATGCTGCACGGTACATTGCACCGCGACCGTCAGGCGGAGGTTGAAACCGAACGACGCCGCCATGGCAGCCGTCGGCGCCGCAACGAGCACGACACTCGCAAGGCCGAGCGAGAATTTCCTGATCATCCGTAACCTTTCCGCCAGTAGGCCGAAGCTTTGGATGATTATCTAGGCTCGCGAATCTAACATTCAGTTAAGGGGTGTCAGAAAATTGACAATGGAGGCCGTGCGAAGCAGGCTGCGTCAGCGGGCGGTCACCGAGATCGAAACGACGTCGCTATACACCCCGGCGCGGCGGTCGGACGTCTCGCCGATCACGAACTGAATCGGCAGCGCTTCGCGGCGAAGTCCCTCGTCCGAATTACCCGAGATCGTGCGCGCGCCAGTCAGATTCACCGAATTGCCGCCGATCGCCATGCTGTACGGCACATACCAGTCGCTCGAACCGAGGCGCAGGCGCCCCGAATTGGCCGAGGTGACATTGAGGTCATAGGAACCGGTGCTGGCAACGCGAAGCTGGAGCGGCACCGGCGCGACGCCCGGCCGCAATTCGCCAAGGTCGACGACCGCGTGCCCGTCATTCATCGTGTAGGCGCCCGCGAGGCCGATCCGCGCGGACGGCAGGACGTTGATGCCGAGGACGATGCGCGTACCACCGAGCGAACGAAGGCTTTCATCCTGCGCTTCGATCGTCACGTCCTGCGTGAAATTGCCCGCCTCGCGCACATCGTCGGGATCGGCGACCAGCTTGTACAGCAATGTGCGCGATCCGTTCGGCTCCAGCGTCAGCATCCGCTGCGAAGGACTGCGCAGCGTCTGCACGGTCCGCGGCGTCACATCCTGCGTGTCGGTCAGGTTGAGCAGGGCATAGCCGATCGGCTTGCCGGTGCCCTTCGACAGGCCGAAGGGCGGCTGGACGAGTTCGAACACCGGCGTGAAGCGGCATTCCGCCGTGCCTTCGTTGATGAAGGTGACGCCGAAGGTCCCTTCGGGGATCGCTCGGTCGAACGGGTCATATCCCTGGATCAGCCAGCTTTGCGGCGTCGCGTTCGCGCGGATGAGGCATTCGGCGCCCGGGATCGGGGCACCCGGCACCGGCGCCTGCGCGTAAAGCGGCATGGCCAGCAAGGCCGCGGCGAGAAACAGGGTTGGGCGCAGCATAATGCCTCCTAATTTTTCGTACCGGGGCGAACCGTGCCAAGGTTCAATAGACCATCGGTGTCCGCCGGTACCGTGAATTCGAAGCTCCGGTCGATCGTCCCGTTGGGGCCATAGGTTTCGACCAGATAGCGGCGCCCGGGCAACAGGTTGGTGATCGCGAAGCGTCCGACCGAATTGGTGAAGAACGGGATCGGCTTGGGAGCCTCTTCCTCCTTGACGTCGAGCAGCGTCACCCTGCCGCCGATCAGCGACACGGGCACATTGGGCGCAAGGACCAGCGTTCCCATCACGCTGGCAAAGGCATCGGTGCCGATGCGCGCCGCATAGCCGCTCTTGTACGGCGGATGGACGCGGAACACACCCGGACCGGTATCGTACCCCGTCGGCGGATCCTCGACATCATATTGCACCGATTGGGTGGAATAGGAGCCGAGGAAATTATTGACCGCAGCGCCCAGCGCACCGCTTTTGCCGATATAATTATTCTCGGCCAGCGACTGTCCGGCGACCACGCTGCGCTTACCCAGATTCTCGTGCGGCGATAGCAGCATGAAGCTGTCGTTGATCCGCCGCCCGATGCCGAAGCTGCCGTCGGCGAAGGCCAGCGACGTGCCGACCCGGACCGACGTCGCGTTGACCGCGGTGATATCCGACAGATTGGGGCCGAAGGTGGCGTGGCTGACCGACGCGTCGAACCGGTTGCCCGAATAGCTGGCATAGCCGAGCGCCCGCGCGCTGCCGTCCTGCCGCGTGACGACCCCGCCGAAGCCGACGCTGTTCAGCTGATTGAGCCCGCTCTGAGTGTAGGATAGCTCGGCCTGATTATCGCGACTTTCATAGCGTGCCTCGGCGCGCCGGCGATAATCGGGCTGGAACACGAGGCCGATATTGAAACTGATGCCGCCGCCGCCCGAAAAGGCTCCCGGATATTTGGCATAATCGACCCCGGCCTGCAGCGTCCATTTGCGGTCGATGCGATAATAGCTGGTCGCGCCGAGACGGTACCGGTCGCCGAACCCGCCCCGCCCCTTGAGATAGGACGCGGTCGAACTGACCATGAAACGCTGCGTGAACTGATGGGTATATTGCGCCGACAGGGTGTAGGCGGTCGAATTGATCGCGTCGAGATTGCCGAGCGTCGCGAATTTGGGCGAGACATAGTCGCCGCGCAGCGAGAAACTGTCGGTCAGTCCGGCCCGGTCGAAGAAATGCTGGTAGCTCACGCCGCCGGCAAAGCCCTCGCCCGCCGCCTTGGAATGGCTTCCCGCCGCATCGAGAAGCAGCCGTCCACCATTGCCCAGCACGAACTGGGTTTGCCCGGTCAGCGTCTGGACATCCTCGCTGACCTGCAAACCGACGCCGATCGCGGGGCGGTTGAGGAATGCCTTGCGGAAAAAGCCGCTGAACGCCACCGGACCGCGATAATCGGGCGCGCGGCCGAAACGCCGGCTCGTCGGGCCAAGAAAGGCGCCATATTCATAGTCGCCGGGATCGAGGTCGATCGGATCGAGATATTGCTGATACGACAGATTCTGCACCGCACCGCTGTTGTCGGTGACGATGATATCGACGTCGTTGCTGCCCGCCACCAGCGGGAGCGAGCTGAAATCATAGCGTCCCGGCTGGAGCCGGACTTCACGATAAAGCGACCCGTTGCGAACGAAACGCACGGTCGATTCGCGCTGCAGCACGAGCTGTCGGTTCGCTTGGAGAATCGCCGATCGAAAGGCGTTGAAACGCCGCTGCTGCCGCAAAACGCCGATGCCGCCCATCTGGACGAAGGACTGCTGCCCCCTGATCTCAGGGTCGAGGTCGCCCAGGAACCAGCGGCGGTAATCCTCAGGCTCGTCATAGACCAGCCGGGCGTAATTGCGGTTGAATTCGTACTTGCTGCCCGACAGGCCGAATTGCTGCGCGAATTGTGCATCGCCCTCGAACACCACCCGGCCCAATCGCACGGCGCCGTCGAAATTGACCGTCGGCGGATCGGCTTGATCGACCTCCCAGATATAGGACTGGATCAGGCTGAGGTTCAGAAAGGCGGAAAATCCCGCGGGTTCGAGCGTCACATCGCTCAGATCGTCGCGCGGCGGCGCGAACAAATTCTGGACCGCGCGCTGTTCCGGACCGACTTCGACGACGACGACCGCCAGCGAACTGGGGTCATAGGTCAACCGGACGCCAGTGCGGTCGAGATCGTCGGGGCCGAAGACCGGCAGCGGCGCCAACCGCTCGACAAGGCCCGCGTGCGCCTCATCGTTCAGGACCGGGCGCATCAACCGGACGAAGGTCGCCGAATCGATTTCGAACCGGTCGTCGGCCGTCAGCCGCAACGGAATGTCGCCGAGGCTACGCGCCTGAAAGGTAAGCGGCACCGTCATGTCGATGTCGCGATCGTAGGGATTGATGTCGGGCCGGCCATGCGGCCCGATCGGCGTCTGCATGATATCGGGCTGCGGAGCCGGCGACGGGGCCCCGGGCAATGGAATCGTCGTCGGCGGCGCTTCGGGAGAGGGCGCCGCCTCGGGAGCGCGCGCTTCACCCTGCGGTAGGGGAATCGACACCTGCGCAGCCGCCGTGCCCGCCCACAGCGCGGGCAAGGCGACCGAACAAAGCGCGAAGCCGGCTCTCACTGTTTGAAGGTCAGCGTGATCGGGCCGGGGCCGAAGCCCGGAATCGGCAGGTTGAACTTGCGCTGCCCCAGCGCGGGGACATAGCCCGTGCCGACCGCGCGGTTCAGCTCCTCGGGCGACACGTCGACGCGCAGATATTTACCCTCGCGATCGGTGCCGACGAACTGCCAGCCGAAATTCGCCATCATCGCGTGCCGCTGCCCCTCGTTGCGCAGCACGACCTCGACGCCGTCCTGAAGCGGCGGAAGTGCGTCCGAACCGGGGGCGACCGGAGGCTGGTAATTCACCTGCCGCGCCGAAGCCGCGGTGACGTCGGGCTTGGCGCCGGGGGGGGCGACGACCACCAGCGCGCGCATATTATAGAGAATCTGGACCTGCGCGGCGACCGTCTCGGTTTCGCCGGGTTCCAGCGCGACAGGCAACTGCTCGACCGAAACATAAAAGGCTTCGGATGCGGCCAGGTCGGGATTTCCGACCCATTGCAACCGCACGACCTGGCGCCCACCCCCGGGTAGCACGCCTTGCGGCGGGAAAATCAGAAACTGATCGTCGGCCGGCGTTTCGATCATCTTGCCATTCTCGTCGATCGTCATGCGAAAGACGCGGGTCTGAAACGCCAGATTGCCGGGATTGATATTCTGGACCTCGATCCGGGCGACGGCGTTGGAACCGCGCGTTTCCATTTCGACGACCATCGGCGATACGCGCATCGCCCAGGCGGGCAGGGCCACTACGGAAATGGCTGCGAAAACCGCCAGCAGCGCAAGGCCGCGACGCTTCAGTTTCGTCCACACTTTCGAAAACCCCCTTACCCTCTTCGCTCCCGGCATCATCATGTCATGCCGGTATGAAGAAAGGGGAAAGATTTCTCTTTCCCCTTCCCCATTTTTCGCGGCGCGATCTTAGAGCGCGCGCAGCGTCAGGCGGGTGGTGCCGGTATAACGACCCGCGACCAGCGCCTTGGCGGCAACCGGAGCGCGGAAGCTGATCGTCATGTCCGAACGCCATGCGCCCTGCAGAATCGAATCGTCGGCTTCGTTCAGGCCAACAACCAGTTCCTGATCTTCACCCGCGGCCGCACCCGAACCGGCTTCAACACCCGTCCAGCGTGCCGTCACGCGGTACGGAATGTTCGCCTGGAATTCGTCCGAGTCATAATCGGTGGCGCTGTTGTTGATCAGGCCATCGGCGCTGCTCTTCACGATTTCGACTTCGTTGTTGAAGTTGCAGCCCGCGGTCAGCGTTTCGATTTCGGCGGTTGCCGGGCCGGCCATGTCGAACGCCTCGTTGACGTTTTCATTGTTGCCGGTGCGAACGCCGATCACACCGAAGTCGATGTCGCGCGCGCTGTTGTCGTTGCCGGCGTAGAAGGAGCAGTCCTTGTTCACGCGGCCCGACAGGCGGAACACGACGTTGACGCGGCGGGTCGCGGCTTCAGTGTCGTCCGCAGCCGATGCTTCGGCGGTGTAGCGCGTGCCGAAGCCCAGCGCGACGCCAAGTTCGGCGAGGTCCTGATCCGACGGAAGGATCGGGAGACCGAAGAAAAGGTTGGGATCGGTCGACGGGTTCGTCGCCGTGATCCCGCCCAGATAGACGCTGGCATAATGACGCTCATTGGTCTGCGCAGCGGCCGGCGTCGCGACGGCGGCGATGGCGATGGCGGCGACGGTGCCGCAAAGGAGCTTCTTCATAATCTTCTTCCCTCTATTATACCGCCCCGGCGGATGTGCCGGACTGCGGCCTAATACCTGCACCGTGATGGTCGGAGCGCCGGGAGGGCATCGGTGCCTGCCCTTCCGGCTCGTTTCCGCCCGCGACGAAGCCGCGCGCGAAATCTTCAGATCGGAGAAACGGTGATCGTGATCGTCTCCGAATAATCGCCGGCGAGTAGCCCGGCCTCGCCCGAGGGCTGGCCGAGTTCGATCGCGAGGACCATGCCGTCGGTCGCGATGCCGCCGTTGCTGGAAATCACGCCGCCGGCGACAAGCTCGTGGCTGTTGAAGGACTGGCTCACCACCTGCCGCGACGGCAGTCGCACGGGCATTTCGATGGCCAGATTATAGGGAAGGACGCCGCTGTACGGGCCCTGCCCATTCGGCATTTCGGTGTGGGTGAGCCCACCGCTCGCGCCCTTGATCGTCATCGTGAAGGGGACATTGCAATCGAACGCGACGCGCGTCGTGACGCCCAAGCCGCGGCGTTCCAGATTGCCGAAATCCATGTCGCCGATGCTGCCCATCGCGCAATGCTGGCGGATCGCGCCGCTGACCGCGATGTCGAGCGATCGGACGTTCTGGATTTCTTTCGCGTTCGCGGGCACGGCGACAGCCGCCGCGGCGAGCGCAAAGAGCATGAACCTCATGACTCAACCCCCCAAAAAACCAAACGGTTTCCGGTCCCGCTTCGCGGATGACCTTTGGGCATCCCCCGATGCCCGGGGAGTCGCGACCCGACTCACCCCCCTCCGTTAAGAAAAACTTACTACAGAGATTAAGTTAGGTTCACACCCATAAAATTGGGTCGATGGAAAATCCGCCAGACGCCGATGCCCTTCAACTTCCAAGGAAATGCTGGATTTTAGCGGTTATCAAGGGTTAACCGCACCGACGGGCCAGCGAGCTTGGAGCCGGCAGCGTCCAAAATCGGGACAACGCACTAAATAATCTTAACTTTATTTTTCGATATAAGTTAACTTTTAGCGGGCTAGCAAAGCGAAAACCGTTGGAAATCGGCGGAAATGCGGCGCTTGACCGGTCGCAATCGGCGCACGGTTCGGCTCGCGTGCGGCGGATCGATCTTGCTGAGCCATATACCGGGGCGCATGGCTCCGCGGTGTCCCCCCCGCCCTTAACCACTCCACAACCGATTGCCCTGCATAGGGCCGACCCATGCCCATTCACGCGATGATCGAACAGGAAAAGGGCGCCGACGCCGGAGCGCGCGGCGCCGCACGCATGCACATGCGGCTGGAAACCTCGGGGTCGCTGGACGGCCAGCAGGGCACCGCAGTCATCATCCACAACCTGTCGGCCACCGGCATGCTGATCGAAACCACCTCCGATCTCGAGATCGGTCAGCGGATCGCGGTGATCTTGCCCGAAGCGCCCGACTGCACGGCCGCCATCGTGTGGCGCAGCGGGGCGCTCGCCGGCTGCCGTTTCGACCGGCCGCTCTCGCGCGCCGCGCTCAGCGCCGCGCAGCTACGCAACCCGCTCCCGCAGGACGTCGATCCCGCCAGCCTCGCGGAGAACGACGAGATGCTGGCCGACCGGCTGCGCCGGTTGCGACAGGAACGCGGCCTCAGCCGCGTCGAGCTGTCGAACCGGACGGGCTTCAGCAAGCCGAGCATCTGGGCATGGGAAAGCGGCAAGACGATGCCGCGGCGCAGCAACCTGATCGCGCTGGCCGAGGTTTTTGGCCTATCCGAACGCGAACTGCTCGCCGGAGCGCCCGCCGCCGCTTCGACCGAGCCGTCGGCGACGACGAACCGGCTGCATGAACTGATCGAGACGAGCCGCGAAGAAATCGCCACGCTGGCCGGCGTAGAGCCCGGCAAGGTCCGGATCACGATAGAATATTAACGCGCCTTCCGCTGCGCGCACGATAGGGCTTGACCCTGACGCTGCGTCATCCCCGATAGGTCCGTCCTGCAATGAGGAGACGGTGAATGCGGACGGTTCGGCAAGTGGCGAAGGCAGCGGGTATCAGCGTCAGGACGCTGCATCATTATGATGCCATCGGCCTGCTGAAGCCCGGCCATGTCGGCACCAACGGCTATCGCTATTACGGCAGGGAGGAGTTGCTGCGGCTGCAGCAGATCCTCTTTTACCGCGAACTCGGCCTGCCGCTGGCGGAGATCGCCGCCGTGCTCGACGATCCGGCCTTCGACCCGCTGGCCGCACTGAATGAGCACCGCGCGGCGCTCGAAGGCCGGATCGGCCATTACCGGACCCTCATCCGCACCATCGATCGTACGATCGCATCATTGGAAAAGGACGAGGACATGAACGACAACGACTATTACGCCGGCATCGCTCCCGAAACGCGCGACCGCTGGCAGCGCGAGGCCGAAGAATTTTGGGGCAAGGATGCCGTCGCGGCCGCCCAGGCAAAGGCACGGACGTTCAGCAAGGAACAGGTGGCCGCGATTCAGACCGAGATGGAGGCGATCCGCGCCGATTTCCAGCGCCTGTTCCGCGACGGCGCCGATCCCGCCTCGGATGCTGTGCAGGCGGTGACCGACCGCCATTATCGCTGGGTCTCGCACAGCTGGACCCCCGACGCCGCGGCATTCAAGGGCCTCGGCCGCCACTATGTCGAGAACCCCGAGTTCCGCGGCACCTATGATGACGGAGAGCTGCCCGGCTGCCCCGAATTCATCGCCGAGGCGATGGCAGTCTATGCCGACCGGTCGCTCTGACGCGGCAGCAGCAGGCTGGCATCGCCATAGCTGTAGAAGCGATACCCGGCTTCGATGGCATGGGCGTATGCCGCCTGCATCGTCTCCAATCCCATCAGCGCACTAACCAACATGAACAAGGTCGAGCGCGGCAGGTGGAAATTGGTCATCAGCCCGTCGATCGCCTTGAAACGATAGCCCGGCGTGATGAAGATCGCGGTGTCGCCCGCGAAGGGTGCGATCGTGCCGTCATCCTGCGCCGCGCTTTCGAGCAGGCGCAGGCTGGTGGTGCCGACCGCCATCACCCGGCCGCCGCCCGCGCGCACCGCATTGAGCCGTGCCGCGGTATCGGCGTCGATCCGCCCCCATTCGGCGTGCATGACATGATCGTCGGTGTCGTCGGCCTTGACCGGCAGGAAGGTACCCGCGCCGACGTGCAAGGTCAGCGTCTCGGTCGCGATCCCCGCCGCCGCGAGTGCATCCAGCAACTCTGGCGTGAAGTGCAGCGCGGCGGTCGGCGCCGCTACCGCGCCATCTTCGCGCGCGAACATCGTCTGATAGTCGCTGCGGTCGGCGGCGTCGGTCGCGCGCTTGCCCGCGATATAGGGGGGCAGCGGCATCGTGCCCGCGCGTTCGAGCAGAAGCTCGACCGGTTCGTCGCCGGCGAAGGCGAGGATGAAGCTGCCGTCGGCCAGCCTTTCCTCGGCGACCGCCACGACCCCGGCGCCGAAATCGACGCTCTCGCCGACGCGCAGCCGCTTGGCGTTGCGCACGAATGCCTGCCAGCGGCGAAGGTCGATCCGCTTGTGCAGCGTTGCGCCGATTTTTGCCCCAGGCGCGCCCTGCGCGCCGTCCTCTTCACGAGCACCGCGCCGCCCCTCAAGCTGGGCCGGGATCACGCGCGTATCGTTGAAGACGAGGCAGTCGCCGGAGCGAAGCCACGCCGGCAGATCGCGCACCCCGGCATCCCTAATGTCCCCGCCATCGACCACCAGCATCCGCGCCGCATCGCGCGGCCGCGCGGGGCGCAGCGCGATGCGCTCGTTGGGCAGTTCGAAATCGAAGGCGTCGACGCGCATAAGGGTTCGCGCGCCTCCCCGGGATTACTGGCTGATCGGTGCGTTGAGCTCGTCGACGCTCACGGTGGGCACCACGGCCGGCGCGGGCACCGTCTCGGTCAGCATCGACGCGGGCGGCACCGGCTTGTTGTCGGCGGCGACCGAGACCTGGACCATGCGCGACATCACTTCGGGCGGCTCGCCCTTATGGATTGCGTCGATATATTGCATCCCCGACACGACGCGGCCGAACACCGTGTAGCGGCGGTCGAGCGAGAAGCGCGGCTGAAACATGATGAAGAACTGGCTGTTCGCGCTGTCCTCGCTCTGCGCACGCGCCATCGACAGGGTGCCGCGCAGATGCGGAGTCGGGTTGAATTCGGCCTTGAGGTCGGGGAGCTGCGAGCCGCCCTGCCCGGTCGCGGTGGGATCGCCCGTCTGCGCCATGAAGCCGTCGATCACACGGTGGAACTTGATCCCGTCGTAAAAACCCGCGCGCGCAAGCTGCTTGACGCGCTCGACATGGTTCGGCGCGACATTGGGATAGAGCTGGATCACCACGCGCCCGCCCGTCGAAAGGTCGAGATTGAGCATATATTCGGGGACGCCCATATATTGCTCGGCCGGCATCGCCGGGACCGCGGGCGCTTCGGCGACCGGCGTGCCGTCTTCCGCCGTATCAGCCGCAGGCGGCGTTTCGACCGGCGCGGGCGGCGGGGTATCGACCGGCGGCGCGGGCTGGCCCGTCTCGGGATTCGGCGAAGGCGCGGGCGGCGCTTCCTGCGCCACGGCGGCCGACGCGAGACCGAACGCCATCGCCGTGAGAATCATGGGGCGGAAGGAAAATTTCATGCTGGATCGGCCCTTGTGTAACATTCCGGAATTGCGCCCCGTCCGGCGCGCCCTAGCTGGAAAAAGCTGAACGCTCAATGATTGCGTATGAAGCGGCACCGGCCCGCTCCCCCGCCCGGCCTCCCCGACGATAGTAAACTATGGGAGGCCGGGCGGGGGAGCGGGCCGGTGCCGCGCATTCCAGCAAGATAATGATCACCCTTCGCCTTGGCGAAGGCCGCGTTCGGCGATGCGCGCCGTCACCGCATCACGAACTGCTGGAGTCACGAATTTATGGATGTCGCCGCCGAAGATCGCAATTTCCTTCACCAGCCGCGACGCGATCGGCTGCAGGCCGACATCGGCCATCAGGAAGACCGTCTCGATCCGGTCGTTGAGCTGCTGGTTCATCCCAGCCATCTGATATTCATATTCGAAGTCGGCGACCGCGCGTAGTCCGCGGACGATCACGGTGGCCCCTTCGCGTGTCGCAAAGTCCATCAGCAGCGAGTTGAATCCGACGACGCGGATATCGCCCTCGATCGACGCGACCTCGGCCTTCACCATCGCGATGCGTTCGTCGTCGTCGAACATCGGCGATTTGGTGATGTTGGTCGTCACTCCGATGACGAGCCGGTCGACCAACTTCGCGCCGCGCCGGATGATATCCATATGGCCGAGCGTGATCGGATCGAACGTGCCCGGATAAACCCCCACCCGCATCAACGGTCCCTTTCCACGACATAGTGCGCGATCGCACGCAGCAGCGCCGCCTCTTCGCCGAAGCTCGCCAGATGCTGGGTCGCCTGCTCGACGAGCAGCCCCGCCTGTTCGCGCGCGCGCTCGATCCCCATCAAGGTGACGAAGGTCGCCTTGCCCGCGGCCGCATCCTTGTGGAGCGCCTTGCCCGCCAGCGCCTCGTCGCCTTCGACGTCCATGATGTCGTCGGCGATCTGGAAGGCGAGCCCGATGTCGCGTGCATAGCCGCGCAAGGGCCGGCGCCCCTCGGCCGGAATGCGCGCGAGAATCGCCCCCGCCTCGACAGAAAAGGCGATCAGCGCGCCGGTCTTCAATTGCTGGAGCCGCGTCACCGTCGGCAGGTCGAAATTCGACGTCTCGGCGGCAAGGTCCATCATCTGCCCCCCCGCCATGCCCGCCGGGCCGGCGGCGCGCGCAAGTTCGCAGCAGAGCTCGGCGCGCACAAACGGATCGGCGTTCGTCACCGGATCGCACAGCCATTCGAACGCGAGGGCATGGAGCGAATCGCCCGCGAGCACCGCGGTCGCCTCGTCGAACGCCTTGTGCACCGTCGGTTTGCCGCGGCGCAGGTCGTCATCGTCCATGCACGGCAGGTCGTCGTGGATCAGCGAATAGACATGCATCGCCTCGACCGCCGCGCCGACGCGCAAGCTGAGCGCACGATCGACGTGGAAAAGATCGCCCGCCGCGCGAACGAGCAGCGGGCGCAGCCGCTTCCCGCCGGCGATCGCCGCGTGGCGCATCGCTTCATAGAGCGGTTCGCGCGGATCGGCGGGCACGGGCAGCAGCTGGTCGAACAGCCGGTCGATTCCGGCCACAACCTCGGCCTGGGTCGACAGCAGCAATTGCGTGCCCCGCGAAAGCTGATCGTCGGCAAGCGCCATCGCCGATCAGCCTTCGCCGAAGGGCGTGGTTCCCGTGGGCCGGCCGTCGGCGCCCAGGCTGACCTGCTCGATCCGCGCCTGCGCCGCGGCGAGCCGCGCTTCGCAATGCCCGCGCAGCGCATGGCCGCGTTCATAGAGCGTCACCGATTCCTCGAGGCTGACGTCGCCGCTCTCGAGCCGCCGCACGATCGTTTCGAGCTCGCCCATCGCGGCTTCGAACGACAGCGAAGCGATATCCGCGGCGGCAGCGGTGTCGGGGGTATCCGTCATGGCCCCTGCTTTGGCCCCTTCGCCCCCATGTGGTCAAGCTTGACGTGGTGATTTTGCCCTATAGCGTCGCGCCATGTTCATCGGCCATTTCGCCCCGGCGCTGGTCGCCGCGGCCCGCCCACGGGCGGCGGGGCTCGGAACGCTGTTCGTTGCGGCGCAGCTTGTTGACATCGGCTTCGCGCTGCTGCTGATCCCCGGGATCGAGGCGATGCGCATCGTCCCCGGCATCGCCGCGATGAACCCGATGGACCTCCATCATATGCCCTATACGCATAGCCTGCTCGGCGCGGCGCTCTGGGCTGTCGCCTTCGGCCTGCTGGTCCAGCTCGCCACGAAGCGGCGCGAGGCTGCGATCGGCGCCGCGCTGGTGGTCGTCTCGCACTGGTTTATCGACCTCCTCGTCCATATCCCCGACCTGACGCTCTATGGCGCACCGCCGAAGCTGGGGCTCGGACTCTGGAATCATCCGATGGTCGCGATCCCGCTGGAAATACTGCTGATCGGCGGTGCTTTCCTCTATTATGCCCGCCGCACCAAAGCCTCCGCGGGCAATCGCCGGCTGTGGATTCTCGCCGGACTTCTCGCCTTTGCGCAGGCGACCGACTGGTTCGGCCCCAAGGAGCCGGTCTATTCGCTCGCCATCCCGGCGACGATGCTCTTCGCTTATGCGTTGCTTGCCGGTACCGCGGCTTGGGCGGGAGCGGGCCGGCGGCGCCTGCCCCGCTGACCCCTTCGCTTCAGCGCAATCACGCTTCTGTTTTTTGCAATTGCTGGCGAGCGCCGCGCCGGTCATGTTGCACCGCACAAGAAGAGAGGGGCTCGAAGGCAAGTTTTGTTCACCCGACAAGGACTTGCATCATGAAAAAATTCATTCTCCCCGCCCTCGGCCTGATCGCGCTGGCGCCCACCGCCGCGCTCGCCCAGGACGAAGCGGTCAAGCGTTTCGAGCATGAAGGCGCGACCTACAGCTATACGGTCACCAAGGTGGGCGACACCCGTGTGATCAGCGGCGTCGAGGAACGCACCGGCAAGCCGTTCACGCTCCGCGTCGGCAGCCACCGCGTGCGCGGCACCGTCGGCTCGCAGCAGGTCAGCTTCACGCTGCGCGACGTCGAACCGCTCAAGGTCGAGACGACGACCCTCGCCTCGCGCTGACCCCGCTCTCCGACCGCAGACCCCATGATGTTTTCGCATCATGGGGTCTGTTCGTTTTGCGCCCATGCCGCTAAAGGCGCGCCATGACTCAGCCCGCGCCCGCCATCACCCCCGAAATCGTCGCCGAACACGGCCTGTCTCCCGAGGAATATGATCGCGTCCTGAACGCGATCGGGCGCGAGCCGAACCTCGTCGAACTCGGCATCTTCTCGGTCATGTGGTCCGAGCATTGCAGCTATAAAAGCTCGCGCCTCCACCTCAAGAAGCTGCCGACCGAGGCGCCGTGGGTGATCTGCGGTCCCGGCGAAAATGCCGGCGTCATCGACATCGGCACCGGCGAAGGCGGCAAGAAGCTCGCCGCCATCTTCAAGATGGAGAGCCACAACCACCCGTCGTACATCGAACCCTATCAGGGCGCGGCGACCGGCGTCGGCGGCATCCTCCGCGACGTTTTCACCATGGGCGCGCGCCCCGTCGCGAACCTCAACGCGCTCCGCTTCGGCCGCCCCGACCATCCGAAGATGAAGCATCTCATCTCGGGCGTCGTCCACGGCATCGGCGGCTACGGCAATTGCGTCGGCGTCCCCACCGTCGGCGGCGAGGTCAATTTCCACAAGGCCTATGACGGCAACATCCTCGTCAACGCGATGACCGTCGGCGTCGCCGAACAGGACAAGATCTTCTATTCGGCCGCGAGCGGCGTCGGCAATCCGATCGTCTATGTCGGCTCGAAGACCGGCCGCGACGGCATCCACGGCGCGACGATGGCGTCTGCGGACTTCGGCGAGGATGCCGAGGAAAAGCGCCCGACCGTGCAGGTCGGCGATCCCTTCACCGAAAAACTTCTGATCGAGGCGTGCCTCGAGCTGATGGCGTCGGACGCGATCGTCGCGATCCAGGACATGGGCGCCGCGGGCCTCACCTCTTCGTCGGTCGAAATGGCGTCAAAGGGCGGCGTCGGCCTCCACCTCAAGATGGACGATGTGCCGCAGCGCGAAACCGGCATGACGGCCTATGAGATGATGCTGTCCGAAAGCCAAGAACGCATGCTGATGGTGCTGAAGCCCGGCAAGGAAGAGTTCGCCCAGGCGATCTTCCACAAATGGGAACTCGACTTCGCGGTCATCGGCACCGTCACCGACACCGGCCGCATGGTGCTCGAACATCACGGGCAAATCGTCTGCGACATCCCGCTCGCTCCGCTCGCCGACGATGCGCCGCTCTACGACCGCCCGCACGTCCCGACCCCGAAGCAGGCCGAGCTCACGAACGTGCCCGAGACGCAGGATGTCGCCGCCGACCTCAAGACGCTGATGGGCACCCCCGACATCGCCAGCCGCCGCTGGATCTGGGAGCAATATGACAGCCAGGTCGGCGCCGACACTGTGCAGACCGGGGGTGACGCCGCGCTCGTCCGCATCCACGGCACCGACCGCGCGCTCGCCATGTCGACCGACTGCACCCCGCGCTATTGCTACGCCGACCCGGTCGAAGGCGGCAAGCAGGCGGTCGCCGAAACCTGGCGCAACATCAGCGCGGTCGGCGCGACCCCGCTCGCGATCACCAACTGCCTCAATTTCGCCAACCCGCAGCGCCCCGAAATCATGGGGCAGATCACCGGCTGCCTCGACGGCATGGCGCAGGCGTGCCGCGCGCTCGACTATCCGATCGTGTCGGGCAACGTCAGCCTCTATAATGAATCGAAGGCGACCGGCGGCGGCAGCGCGATTCTGCCCACCCCCGCGATCGGCGGCGTCGGCGTGATCGAGGATTTGAACAAGGCGGTCGGCATCGGCTTCAAGCGCACCGGCGACATCGTATTGGCGGTCGGCGAACGCGCCGGCCACCTCGGCCAGTCGGTGTGGCTGCGCGAGATTCACGGCCGCGAGGAAGGCCCGCCGCCGCCCGTCGACCTCAAGGCCGAAAAGCGCACCGGCGACTTCATCCGCGGCGCGATCAACGCCGGCTGGATCACCGCGTGCCACGACGTCTCCGACGGCGGCATGGCGGTGACGCTCGCCGAAATGGCGCTGAAGTCGAACATCGGCGTACTCGTCAGCGAAGAGCAGCCGTTCGGCGTCGCCGAAAGCTTTTTCGGCGAGGATCAGGGCCTCTATCTGGTCACCGTCTGCGACACCTGCCTCGCCGACTTCCTCGACGCCGCGGGCCGCGCCGACGTGCCGGTCGATCCGGTCGGACGCACGATCAAGGACCGCATCGTCTTTGAACTGGAGGGCAGCGACCATCAGGTGACGCTCGCCGAACTGCGCGAGGAGCATGAGGGCTTCTTCCCGAACCTGATGGGAGCCGACGCGGCGCTCGCATAACAACGCCCGCTGGCGTCTCGCACAACCTCCGACTACATAAACCGTTCGCCCTGAGCTTGTCGAAGGGCCGTTCCTTCTTTGCTACGTCGAAGGAAAAGCGGTGCTTCGACAAGCTCAGCACGAACGGGGTTTGGCTGAAAGGTAGCGGGAATATGAGCATCCATATCGGCGTCGGCGGCTGGACGTTCGAACCGTGGCGCGGCCCCTTCTACCCCGCCGGCCTCCCGCAAAAACGCGAGCTCGAATATGCCGGGCAGCACCTGACGGGCATCGAGATCAACGGCACCTATTATGGCAGCCAGAAACCCGAAACCTTCGCCAATTGGGCCGCGTCGGTCCCCGACGGCTTCAAGTTCAGCGTCAAGGCGTCACGTTTCACGACCAACCGCAAGGTGCTGGCCGAGGGCGCGGCGTCGATCGAGAAATTCCTGACGCAGGGACTGACGCGGCTCGGCGACCGGCTGGGTCCGATCCACTGGCAATTCATGGCGACGAAGAAATTCGACCGCGACGATTTCGCGGGCTTCCTCGACCTGCTTCCCGACAGTCAGGACGGCCTCAAGCTGCGCCACGCGATCGAGGTCCGCGACGAAAGCTTCCGCGATCCGGCCTTCATCGACATGCTGCGCGAACGCAACATGGCGGTCGTCTTCGCCGACAGCGACGAATTCCCGTGCATCGACGAACAGACCGCCGACTTCACCTACGCGCGGCTCCAGCGCAGTCAGGAGGACGTCGAAACGGGCTATGACGCCAAGGCGCTCGACAAGTGGGCCAAACAGGCGCGCGACTGGGCCAAGGGCGACCGCGACGTCTTCCTCTTCTTCATATCGGGCGCGAAGGTCCGCAACCCCGCCGCCGCGCAGGCGCTGATCGCAAAGCTGGGCTGACCAGCCTCACCGCCCGCCGGTCGTCGGGGCTTGCAGATTATGCTTCCCCCACTCGCATAGCGGCGTCAGCGCCTCGTTGAGCGATGCCCCCAGCGGGGTAACCGAATAATCGACGCGCGGCGGGACCTGATGGAACATCTCGCGGTGGACCAGGCCGTCGGCCTCCATTTCGCGCAATTGCTGGATCAGCATCTTTTCGCTGATCCCGGCGATGCGGCGCTTGAGCGCCCCGAAGCGCACGGGCGTATCGTGAAGCTCCCAAAGAATCAGCGCTTTCCACTTCCCGCCGATGATCCCGAACACCGGCCCGAGGCCGTCATTATAGGGCTGATTGCGTGTCGTCATGATCGCCAATTCTTACCTGATGGTTAGTATATGACAAAATAGTAGGTAGTTGATCAATCGAAAGTATCACGCCACCCCTTTGCGATCAACAAGGCGCGGCAACCGTGCCGCGCCCCACGCGAAAGGATCGGCCGATATGCCCGAAAAACTGCTCATTCTTGTCGGAAGCCCGCGCCGGAACGGAAACAGCGCAACGCTGGCCGACGCCGTTCGCCGCGGCGCCGAGACGGCGGGCAGCGACGTCACGCTGCGATTTCTGGACGACCATATTTCCGGGTTTCTGCGCGACTGTCGCCAATGCCGCCGCCCCGACGGCGAATGCGCGATCGACGACCCATATCGCGCGCTGTTCTTCGACGAATTCTTGCCCGCGCGCGGCGTGGTTTTCTGCTCGCCCATCTATTGGTACGGCGTATCCGCCCAGATCAAGGCGTTCTTCGACCGCAGCTTTTGCTATTATGCGGCCTCCTATCCGGGGTCCGAGGACGCGCTCGCGGCGATGGCCGGCAAACGGCTCGGGCTGGTGCTGGCGTCGGAGGAAACATATCCCGGTGTCGCGCTCGGCATCGTCCACCAGATTCAGGAGTTTTCGCGCTACACCGGTTCGGACTTTGTCGGCGTGGTGCGCGGGGCGGGCAACAGCCGCGGCGAGGTCCGCCGCGACCCGTCGGATCCGGTGGGCGACGCCGAACGGCTAGGTAGGGAATTTTTCGCCCGCTCCTATTCCGACTATCGGCTGGAAACGCCGCGCAGCCCGCGCGTCTGGACCGAACAGGCGGCCTGATCGCCAGCGGTTTCAGGCATCGGTCCCGGCCTTCGCCGGTCCGATGTCGGGAATTCAGGCCGCCGCGGCCTGCGCCGCGAGGAAGTTATAGGGGTCGATACCCCGGTTGCGGTACGCGCGGTGCGCTTCCTCATAGAGCGTCGGCTTGGCAATGCCGAGGCGTGCGCGCGCGCCTTCGAGCGGTTCGGCGAGCAGCGCGCGGATGTCCTGTTCGATGATCGCCTTCGCCGCCTTGCCGTGGCGCTGACCCTGGCGGATCGCGCCGAACACCGGGGCATTGCTCTTGACGCTGCGCTTCACCTCGTAACCGCCGGCATAGGCGATGAAGAAATTGCCGTAATTGCCCGTCTGGCCATAGGTGAAGCCGAGCACGCACTGTTCGCCAAGCGCATCGCGGCCGTAGCCGGTCAGAATGTGGAACAGGTCGTGCGTGTCGCGCAGCCGGTTCGAATACCATTGCACCTGATCGTCAAATTGCGGACGCCCCATCTTGTCGCTTTCGGCAACGAGCCCCGCCGCCGACAGGCCCTCGCGGCGCATGAAAGTAACATAGGCGTGGCCGACGCTGCCTTCGGGCAGTTCGTCGATCCAGCCATGATCGTCGAGCAGGTCGGGCAGATAGGGTTCGCGCTCCATCAGCTTCCGGCCGAAATCGCTTGTCACAAAAGCGCGCGCGTCGTCCATGAACCCCTTGCGCGGCAGATTTTCGAAGATGTGGAAGACCTGCTCGGTGTCTTCCTTATCCTTGATCAGCTTGCGGAAGTGCTGGAATGCCTTGAACGGGCGGAACTTCTGCGGCTGGCGGTCGGGATGGGAGAAGATGGTCGGGGTCATGGTTCGCCTCGATGGAATCGTGTGTTGCTTTCAAACTAGCCTTACTGACAGAAATGTCAATAGTGTGTGAACGGGGCTGGCGGGATTACCGCAGCACCGATAGACCGGCGTCATGAAACCGCACGCCACCATCCCCTATACCGCGCTGCCCGCGATGAGCGATGCCGAGCGCATCGCCGCCGCCGAGGCGTTTCGCGACCATGTCGCCCGCCGGCGCACCTGCCGCATGTTCACCGACGCGCCCGTGCCGCGCGCCGTGATCGAGGCGGCGATCGCCGCCGCCGGCACCGCGCCGAGCGGCGCCAACCACCAGCCTTGGCATTTCTCCGCAATCGCATCGCCCGCGATCAAGCACCGCATCCGCCTCGCCGCCGAGGAAGAGGAGCGCGAATTTTATGCGAGCCGCGCCGGGCAGGAATGGCTCGACGCGCTCGCACCGCTCGGAACCGATGAGGACAAGCGATTCCTCGACATCGCGCCGTGGCTGATCGTCGTCTTTGGCCAGCGGCGCGGCGGCATCGCGGCCGGCGAATCGCGGCAGAATTATTATGTCACCGAAAGCGTCGGCATCGCCTGCGGCCTCCTCCTGACCGGATTGCACAACGCGGGGCTCGCGACGCTGACGCACACTCCCTCGCCGATGGGCTTCCTCCGTGACATTTGCGGGCGCCCCGCCGACGAAAAGCCGGTGATGCTGGTGGTCGCGGGCCACCCAGCCCCCGACGCGACGGTGCCGGTCCAAGCGACACGCAAGAAATCGCTGGATCAGATCAGCAGCTGGCTGTAATGCTTGAATAATACAGCACGGGAGGGCGACATGGTCGAAACTGGCAAAGACGGCGCCCGGCTCGTCTCCCTCGACGCCATTCGCGGCGTTGCGGTGATGGGCATATTGGCGATGAACATCGTCGCCTTTGCCCTGCCCTTTCCGGCCTATGCGAACCCCGCCGCGGGCGGACCGCCGGACAGCGCCGACGTCGCGACCTGGTTCTTCAATTTCATATTCGTCGATTCGAAGATGCGCGGGCTTTTCTCGATGCTGTTCGGGGCGAGCATGCTGCTGGTGATCGACAGCGCCGCCTCGGCGGGCCGCAGCGCCGCGGGCGCGCATTATTCGCGGATGTTCTGGCTCGCGATCTTCGGCCTCATCCACTTCTACCTGATCTGGTTCGGCGACATCCTCTTCCTCTACGCGATGTGCGGACTGCTGCTCTTCCTCTTCCGCAATCTTTCGGTGAAGGCGCTGCTGCTCTGGTCGATCCCCTTCTTCCTGATCGGCATCGCCTTGCCGGGCAGCTTCTGGGTGTCGCTCGCGATGGCGCAGGCGGGCACGCTGCCGCCCGAGGTCACGACTAGCATGAAGGAGGCGCTCACCCAGATGAACGCCGACATGGGCCCGTCGACGCCGGCCTATGCGAAGGAAATGGCGCTCCATCTCGGCAGCTATGCGAGCATCGTCGCGCACCGTACCGGCGAGATGGCCGGCGACCCGCTTTTTTTCCTCATCATGTTCGCCTGGGAAACGATCGGGCTGATGCTGATCGGCATGGCGCTGTTCAAATCGCGCATGCTGACCGGCGAATGGGAGGCCGCCCGCTACCGCAAATGGGCGCTGATCTCTTTCCTCGTCGGCGTTCCGCCGCTGGCGGGCCTCGCCCTTTATCAGATGAACGCGGGCTATGACGCGGTGGCGATCTTCGGATCGACGATCGCGCTATCGATCCCGTTCGACACGCTGATGACCGTCGGCTGGGCGGCGCTGATCATGCTGCTGATCCAGACCCGGGCGAGCGCTGCCGTGCGCGCGCGCCTCGCCGCGGCGGGGCGCATGGCCTTCACCAACTATCTCGTCACCTCGATCGTCATGACGACGATCTTCTATGGCTATGGGCTGGGCCTGTTCGGCAGCGTCGGCCGCCTGCCGCTCTACCTCTTCTGCTTCGGCATGTGGGCCGCGATGCTGCTGTGGTCGAAGCCATGGCTCGAACGCTACCACTATGGGCCGCTCGAATGGCTGTGGCGCAGCCTGTCGCGATGGCGCATTCAGCCGATGAAGAAGGTCGCGATCGCTCAGTAACTGCTGACGGCGCGGCCGAACCCCGAGGGACGCCGCTGGACGAGCGGATTGGCTTCGCGCTCGAGCGCGGCCAGCGTTTCTTCGAACAACCGGCGCAGGTCGACCACGCGCGGCAGATATTCGTCGGGGCTGGTCTGGCTTTCGACGCAGGCCCGCGCAAACATCTCGATATCCTCGGCCAGCGCGCCGAGTTTCTCGCCGCCGAACTGGCGCGCTTCGCTTTTCAGCGTGTGGGCGGGCATGACGAGGCCGCGCGCGTCGCGGGCGCGCATCGCCTCTTCGATCGCGGCGACCGATTTGGTGCCGTCCTCGCGAAAATAGCCGAGAATCCGTACGAAAGCGGCGCCCAACTGGGCCCGCGTCGCGCGGAACTCATCCCAATCGACCAGAATTTCGTCCAATGCTTTAGTCCCTTGGTGTTCATATTCGGCCGTGGTCCCGGCCGTTCCATGCCCAATTTGGGTAAAAAAGACGTTACAATGACGGCTCGCGCGTAGCCAAACCCGCCCCGTTTTGGATCAACCGCGCCGCACGCGCCAGCGCCCCGCGTCGGCCGATGCCGCATCGCCTTCGACCAGCCAGCCATGTTCATCGGCCAAAGCGGCGACTTCGCGCCCCGCCTGCGGATCGTCGGCGATCAGCAGCACCTCGCGCGCATCGCGCATCGCGCGGGCGAGGCGCAGCGCGGGCCAGGGGCAGCGCATCCCGCGCGCATCGACCGTCACCGGCGACGCGTCACTCGTCATAGGGATTGCGCGAGTTGCGGAAATTGAGCCGCACCGGCACGCCCTGGAACCCCAGTTCCTTGCGCATCCCGTTGACCAGATAGCGTTCATAGCTTCCGGGCAGCGCGTCGGTGCGCGAGCCGAAGACCACGAAGGTCGGCGGCCGCGTCCGCGCCTGCGTGATATAGCGCAGCTTGATGCGCTTGCCCCCCGGTGCCGGCGGCGGGTTGGCGGTGACGGCGCCCTCGAACCAGCGGTTGAGCCGCGCGGTCGACACGCGGTTCGTCCAGATCTCGCGCTGCTCGAACGCGACGCGCACCAGCGTGTCGATGCCCTTGCCCGTCGCGCCCGAAATGCTGAGCACCGGCACGCCCTTGACTTGGCTCAGCCCGTCGTCGAGCGCGGTGCGGACGCCGTTGAACAGCGCCGAGGGATCTTCGGCGATATCCCATTTGTTGAGCGCGACGATCAGCGCGCGGCCTTCCTGCAGCACCTTGTCGGCGATGCGCAGATCCTGCGCCTCGAGGCCCTTGGTCGCATCGAGCAGCAACACGACGACCTCGGCGAAATCGACCGCGTGCAGGGCATCGGCGACCGACAATTTCTCCAGCTTGTCGACGACCTTCGCGCGCTTGCGCATGCCGGCGGTGTCGAACAGCTGGATCTCGTGGATCTCGCCGTCCTTTTCCCACTGCCAGTCGACGCGGATCGAATCGCGCGTGATGCCCGCCTCGGGCCCCGTGATCAGCCTGTCTTCGCCGATCATGCGGTTGATCAGCGTCGACTTGCCCGCGTTGGGGCGCCCGACGATCGCCAGCTTCATCGGGCCGAGCGGCGCATCCTCATCCTCGTCGTCCTCCACGAGCGGCAGGGCGCCGGCGTCCTCGGCATCATGACCCTCGACGATCGGGCGCAACGCGTCGAACAGGTCGACCACGCCTTCGCCATGTTCGGCGCTCAATGCGATCGGATTGTCGAAGCCGAGCGAATAGGATTCCATCAGGCCGTTTTCGCCCTGTTTCCCCTCCGCCTTGTTGACGAGAAGGATGATCGGCGTGTCCTCGCTGCGCAGCCAGCGCGCGATTTCCTCGTCGAGCGGGGTCACGCCCGCGCGGCCGTCGATCATGAACAGCGCGGCATCGGCCTCGCGCACCGCCTTTTCGGTCTGGACGCGCATCCGGCCGGGCAAGGTCGCCGCGTCCTGATCCTCGAAGCCCGCGGTATCGACGATCCGGAATTCGAGCCCGAGGAGCTTGGCGTCGCCCTCGCGTCGGTCGCGCGTCACCCCCGGCTGGTCGTCGACGAGCGCGAGGCGCTTGCCGACGAGCCGGTTGAACAGCGTCGATTTGCCGACATTGGGCCGCCCGACAATGGCAATCGTCGCGTGTCGCGACATCAGTGATTCCTATTTTATCGCGCTCCGGGCAGGATCGCATACCACATCTAACCGCTCGTGCTGAGCTTGTCGAAGCACCGTTCTTCGTTTCGACGCCAGAAAGAAAGAACGGCTCTTCGACAAGCTCAGAGCGAACGGATCATAATTTCGGTTTATCTGTTCAGCGCCAGGCCGTGATCTTCCCGTCGTCCGACAAGATATACAGAATATTGTTCGCGACGATTGGAGACTGCGACAGCGACGAATCGAATTCGGTCGAGGCGAGCAGCGACCCGTCGGTGGGCGAATATTCCGCCAGCGTCCCTTCGCTGTTGACCGCGATCAGCCGCCCGCCGGCCAGAATCGGCCCGGTCCAGCGGATCGGGTCCTTCTTCTTCTTTTCGGTTTCAATGCGGAATCGCGCGAGTTGCTGGAGCCAGCGGACCTTGCCCGACGAGCGCGCGACGCAGAGCAGCTTGCCGTCGTCGGTCATCGCATAGACCCACTCGCCGACCACATAGGGGGTCGAGATACCCGCGATCGAAATTTCCCAGCTGCGCTGGCCGGTGACGAGCTCATAGCTCGCCATGCGGCCGCCCTGGCCGAGCGCGAAAACATGGCCGCGGTCGATGACCGGATCGGCATCGACGTCGGTGAGCGTCGACACCGACAGCGCCATCGAGGTGCGCGCGAGCGCGTCTTCCCACAGGTCGCGGCCATTCTCGTAGCGATAGGCCTGCACTTCGCCCGACGAGAAGCCGGCGACGATAGTCCCCTGTCCCGCCGCGGGCGACGCCGCGCCGAACACGCTGCCGGCCTCGGTCGATGCCGTCGCCTGCCACTGCACCGCGCCATTGGCGGCGTTCAGCGCGTAAATCTGGTTGTCCTGGCTGATCACATAGACGCCGCCGAACGCGATCGTCGGTGCGCCGCGCAGCGGGCCGGTCGGCTTCACCTTCCAGATCACCGAGCCGTCGGCGGCGTTGAGCGCCGCGACATCGCCGACGCCGCTCGTCGCATAAACGACATTGCCGTCGACCGCGGCGCCGCCGCCGAACAGCGAATCCTTGAAATCCTTGCCGGTGCTACCGATCGCCGCGCTCCACAGCTTCGCGCCGGTATCGGCGGCAAAGGCCGAAACCACGGCATCGGTATCGACGACGAACAGCCGGTTGTCCGCGATCACCGGCGACGAGGCGAGGCGCTGCTTGTTGGTGCTGCCCGCGATGCTCGCTTCCCACAGCTTCGCGCGCGTCGCGCCGAGCGCCGGATGGCCCATTGATTTCGATGCATTGCCGCCCGACTGCGCCCAGGCCGCATTCACCGCGGGCTCGGGCAGCACGACCGCCATCGCGGCAGTGGCCGGATCGACCTTGATGCTGTTGTCGTTCGACAGGATCGACACGCGCTCGCCGACCGTCGGGGTCTTCGGCGGGCCATCGCCCTTGAACACCCCGCACGCCGCAAGCGGCAGCGCCAGCAGCGTCGCATAAAGTCCGTAACGCGCGCTGCGCATAATATCTGGCCGCATATTAATTGGCTTCCTCAGTCTTGGCGGCGGCCGCTGCCTTGGGCGCGGCATTGCCTTTCTCTTCGGCGGCAGCGCTTTCCGCTGCCTTGTCGGTAACCGCATCGACGCCCAGCATGCCCGCCATCTGCACCGAGCGCGATTGCAGCGACCGCGTCACGTCGGGCAATTTGGCGATGCGGCCGTAAAGCGCGCCGGCCTGATCGAACTGGCCGAGCTGATAATGCGCCGTCGCCGACAGCTCGGCGGCGCTCGCGAACCAGCTCGACGCCGGATCCTTGGCATCGACCATCGGCTTCATGCGCGCGATCACCGTCTCGGGCTTCAGCGTGTCATATTCGAAAGCAGTCTGACGGATCAGCGCGAGGTCACGCAGCGCCTGGTCGAGCTTGGTATCGGCGGCAACCTTGGCCATCAGCGCGGCGGCGGCTTTGAGGTCGCCGGACTGCGCCTTGATGTTCGCTTCCTGCATCTGCGCGACCGCGCGATAGGCGGGGCCGCCCTCCGCCGCGATCTTCTGCAGCTCGGCGGTCGCGGCGCGCGGCTGGTTGGTGGCGAGCTTTTCGAACGCCGCGATCAGTTCCTCGGCCTGCTCGCCGCGCGCGGCATCCTGCCGGTGATCCCAGAAGAGATAGCCGCCGAACGCCAGCAGCGCGGCGACCACGCCGCCGATGATCCACCGGCCGTAACGCTGCATGATCGTGTCGAGCCGGTCCTTGCGGACGGCTTCGTCGACTTCCTGCAACAGCGCGGCGTCATTCGTCGGGCTCAGGGCCAATCAAACCTCCATAAACTCAATGCGGCGCTTGGCCGGCCCGCTTCCTTAGCGATGGCACGGGGAAAGGCCAAGCGTTTCACTTTGGGTCGTCGCCGCGCCATCGGCCTGCGCCATCAACCGGCGTAGGTCTGATCCTCGGTCGGGAATGAACGGGACCTGACTTCGTCGGCATAGTCCTTGACCGCGCCCTCGACGACGCCGGCCATATTCCCGAAACGCTTCACGAATTTCGGGACGCGTTCGAACATGCCGAGCATGTCGTCGGTGACGAGCACCTGGCCGTCGCACTGTGCCGACGCGCCGATCCCGATCGTCGGGCAATCGACCTTGTTGGTGATCTCGATCGCGATCGACTCGAGCACGCCTTCGATGACGATCGAAAAGGCCCCGGCCTGTGCCACCGCCACGGCGTCCTCGACGATCGAGCGCGCCTCCTCCTCGCTCTTGCCGCGCACGCCATAGCCGCCGAGGATGTTGACCGCCTGCGGGGTCAGCCCGACATGGCCCATCACCGGAATCCCGCGCTGGGTCAGGAATTCGATCGTCGGGGCGAGCACCTTGCCGCCCTCGACCTTCACCGCCGCCGCACCCGTTTCCTTGAGCAGCCGCGCGGCATTGTCGAACGCCTGCTGCGGGCTCCCCTCATAGCTGCCGAACGGCATGTCGACGATCACCGCGGCATGATAGCTTCCGCGCACCACGGCGGCACCGTGCAGCGCCATCATGTCCATCGTCACGCCGACCGTATGCGGCAGACCATAGATCACCTGCGCAAGCGAATCGCCGACGAGCAGCATGTCGCAATGCGGATCGAGCAGCTGCGCCATGCGGACGGTGTAAGCGGTCAGCATCACGAGCGGTTCGCCGCCCTTGCGCTGGCGGATGCGCGGCACGGTCAGGCGCTTCATCGGCTGCGGCGTCGGATTGGCGCGGCTCGTCGAGGTGTCGAGGGTGAGCGTTTTGGGGAGCGTGGACATGGCGCGAGGGTTTAGCCGCTAAAAGAGCGGCGCGAAAGCGCGAAAGCCCGTTTTTGTTGCAGCGCAGCGAGGGCGCGTCAGGCCGCGCTCAGCGCCGCCAGATGATCTTCGCTCAGTTTCAGATCGACGCTGCCCAGAAGCTCGTCGAGCTGCGCCGCCGTTGTCGCGCTGGCGATCGGCGCCGTGACGCCCGGCTGCGCGGCGACCCAGGCGAGCGCGATCTGCGACAGCGTCGCGCCGGTCTCGGCGGCAATGGCGTCCATCACCGCGAGCACCGCCGGGCCCCGGCCCGCCATATAGGCCTTGGCCTTGTAGCCCCGCGCGCTCTGTCCCAGATCTTCGGCCCCGCGATATTTGCCGGTCAGATAACCGGCGGCGAGGCTGTAATAGGGAATGACTCCGATCCCCTCGGCGATGCACAAGTCCTGCAGCGGGCCTTCATATTGGTCGCGATCGAGCAGGTTGAGCTCGGGCTGCATCACGGTGAAGCGCGGCAGCCGCTTTTCTACCGACACGCGCAGGGCCTCCGCGAGCCGATCGGCCGAATAGTTGGACGCGCCGATCGCGCGCACCTGGCCTGCATCGACCAGCTCGCCGAATGCGCCGAGCACCTCGTCGAGCGGCACGTCGGGATCGTCCTTGTGCGCGAAATAAAGGTCGATGACGTCGGTGCCGAGCCGGTCGAGCGAGCCCTGCACCGCCGCGCGGATGCGGTCGGGTTTCAGCCCGCCCTCGCCCATTCCAACCTTGGTCGCGATGAGCACATGGTCACGCGCGCCGCTTGCCTTCAACCACTCGCCGATCATCGCTTCGGATTCGCCGCCGTTGTGGCCCTGCACCCACGCCGAGTAGACGTCGGCGGTGTCGATCATGCCGCCGCCTTGCTCGGCGAAACGGTCTAGGATCGCAAAGCTTGCGGCGCGGTCCGCAGTCCATCCGAACACATTGCCGCCAAGGACGAAGGGCCGGACCGAAAGCCCGCTCGCGCCCAATGGTCTTTCGCTCATCGCCCGCTTCCTTTCCTTGCCGCGACCACCGCCTCGCGCGGGTTGTCGCTGAACAGACCGTCGACGCCGGCGGCGAGATAGGCGTCGATCTCGCCCGCCAGGTCGCCATGGCCCGCAGGATTGATACTGGCCTTGTCGCCGAGCGGCAGGAAGTAATTTTCGCGGCGGAACGTCCAGGGATGCACTTTCAGCCCCGCCGCGTGGGCGTCGCGCACCAGCGCGGTCGGCTTGCCGAGCCGGCCGAGCGTGGCGCGCGGGATCACCATCGCCTTGTTGGGCCCGATGCCGTCGGCATAGCCGGCGATCATCTTGAGCCCCGCGGGCGACGCCATGGCGGCATAGCTGGTGCCCGGTCGGTCGGCCGGCCCGCCGCCCGCGTCCATCAGCTGGATCAGCGGCAGGTCGCTCTTCGCACGCAGGTCGATCAGATTGCCGACCTCGAAGCTCTGGATAAACACCGGCGCGGTGCGGCCGCGATAGCCGAAGCGGCCCAGCATCGCGAGCAATGGCGCCTCGTGCGGCAGGCCGATCGAGACGAAATAGCTCGGGTGCTTGGTCTCGGGATAGACGCCGACGGGCGTCTTCCGGTCCTTGTTGACCTCGACAAGCAGCGTGAGGATTTCTTCGAAGGTGGGGATTTCGAACTGCCCGTCATATTCGGTACTGCGCAGCTTGGGCAACCGCTCGCGCGCGCGCAACGTCTTGAGTTCGGCGAGCGTGAAATCCTCGGTGAACCAGCCCTCGACCTTTTGTCCGTCGATTGTCTTGATCGTCTTGCGACCCGCGAACTCGGGATGGTCGGCGACGTCGGTGGTCTCCGAAATCTCGTTCTCGTGCCGCGCGACGAGGATGCCGTCGCTGGTCAGCACAAGGTCGGGCTCGATGAAGTCGGCGCCCTGCTCGATCGCGAGCCGGTAGCCCGCCAGCGTGTGCTCGGGCCGCTCGCCCGACGCGCCGCGGTGCGCGATCACGATCGGCGGCTGTCCGTCGAGGGTCGGCTGCGCCATCACGACGTCAGTCGTGCAGCCTGTGGACAGCATCAGCGCCGCCACGACCACAGCCGATCGGATCATGCCGCAAACCGCGCCTGCCAGTCCGCGGCCGAAAAGCCGACACTGATATCGCCGCCATTTTCGACGACCGGGCGGCGGATCATCGCCGGCTGCTCGAGCATCAGCGCCTTGGCCGACGCCGCATCGATCCCCTCTTTCTGCTCCTCGGGCAGCTTGCGAAAGGTCGTCCCCGCCTTGTTGAGCAGCTTTTCCCAGCCGAGCGCGTCGATCCAGCCCTGCAGCCGCGCCGCGTCGAGCCCGTCCTTGCGGACATCGTGGAAGCGGTATCCGACGCCTTGCTCGTCGAGCCAGCGCCGCGCCTTCTTCACCGTGTCGCAGTTCGAAATGCCATAGAGAATCATCGTCATGCGACGAGATTAGCAGGCAGTGATTGCAGATTCGAGGCCGCGAAGCAGCGGCGCTCAAGAAATCGGCGGCGGGTCGGCGATACGCGTGTTCGCGCTGGCGAGCTTGCCGCGCAGCGCGCGCGCGAAGCCCTCGTGGAGCGCGCCCGCGATCGCCGGATTGGCGGCGAGATAGGCGCGCAACACCGCCGCAGGGACGAACCACAGCCGCGCGTTGCTGCCGAGCACAACCGTGCCCGTCGCATGGGCGCCGTCGAGCGCGGTCGCTTCGCCGATCAGCGCACCGCCCGACAATTTCCCGACCTCGACGCCGTCGCGCAGAACCGCCGCCTGCCCCTCGGCCAGATAGAAGAGGCTCGGCGCCGCCTGATTCTCGCGGATCAGCACCTCGCCGCGCTTCGCCGAAATCCAGTGTCCCTGGTCGATCAGGTCGCGCGCGCCCGCCGCGCCCAGCCCGGTGAAATGCTCGCGACGCAGCGCCTCTTCCTCGGCCGAAAAGCTGATATCCGTTCCGCGCAGCCACAGGCGCGCCAATATGCCGATATTGACCGCCAATATCGCGAGCACCAGCAGGCTGTATCCCAAGTCCGCCCCGCGAAAGAGCGTCAGCGGCAGCGCGAGGAGGGCGGCGGCGGCAAGGCCGATGCGCGCATAGTCGATGCGGACGACGAAGCTCGTCGCCAAAAGGAGCAGCAGCGCCCCGTAAAGGAACCAGGCGGAATCGAAATTCGTCACAGCCAATCGCTCGCATCCCGACCCGCCCCGCCCATTGGGGCCTCGGTCACTGGGTGGTTGACGTTACCGATAGCCAAAAGCCTTGGCTGCGCGCGCCCATCGCCGCTTTCAAGGTCCGCAATAAACTATCAGTTCCTGGCCCTGAAGAAAAGCATAGGTGCGCAAATGTCACGATAATGCTAATTTTCCAGTTTGCCCGTGCCGGAAACATTGCTTCGGACGGGCATCCGCGCCATGTGGCGCTCGATTCGAACGCGAAAAGACAGGCAGATGACGAAAAATTGGCAACCGCATAGCTGGCGTTCGCACGAGGCCCGCCAGCTGCCTACCTATCGCGACGCCGACGCGCTCGCGGCCGCCGAACGCGAACTCAGCAATTATCCGCCGCTCGTCTTCGCGGGCGAAGCGCGCGAGCTGACGAGCGAACTCGGCCGCGTGGCCGAGGGGAAGGCCTTCCTGCTTCAGGGCGGCGACTGCGCCGAAAGCTTTGCCGAATTCCATCCGAACAATATCCGCGACACCTTCCGCGTCCTGCTCCAGATGGCGGTCGTGCTGACCTTCGCCTCGAAGATGCCCGTGGTGAAGCTCGGCCGCATGGCGGGCCAGTTCGCCAAGCCGCGCTCGGCCGATCTGGAAGACGTCGATGGCGTCTCGTTGCCGAGCTATCGCGGCGACATCATCAACGATATCGCGTTCGAGGAAGCGGGCCGCGAGCCCGACCCCGCGCGCATGGTCAAGGCGTACAACCAGTCGGCAGCGACGCTGAACTTGCTCCGCGCTTTCGCGGGCGGCGGCTATGCGAACCTGCACCAGGTCAACGCCTGGACGCACGACTTCATGGACCGCAGCCCGTGGGCGAAGAAATATCAGGAAACCGCCGCGCGCATTTCCGAAGCGCTCGCCTTCATGGAAGCCTGCGGCGTGACGCCGGAGACCGTCCCGCAGATCAAGGGCACGAGCTTCTACACCAGCCACGAGGCGCTGCTGCTCCCCTATGAGCAGGCGCTGACACGGCAGGATAGCCTGACCGGCGGCTGGTACGACACCTCGGGCCACTTCCTGTGGGTCGGCGACCGCACCCGCTTCGAGGGCTCGGCGCACATCGAATATCTGCGCGGCATCGGCAATCCGGTCGGCATGAAGTGCGGTCCGAGCCTCGAGCCCGATGCGCTGCTGCGCCTGCTCGATACGCTCAATCCGAACCATGTCGCGGGCCGCATGACGCTGATCACGCGCTATGGCCACGACAAGATCGAGGCGCATCTGCCCAAGCTGGTGCGCGCGGTGAAAGAATCGGGACACCCGGTCGTCTGGTCGTGCGACCCGATGCACGGCAATGTCATCAAGACGCCCAACGGCTACAAGACGCGCCCGTTCGATCGCATCCTGGCCGAAGTGCGCGGCTTCTTCGCCGTCCACCGCGCCGAAGGCACGCATGGCGGCGGCATTCATATCGAAATGACCGGCCAGAATGTCACCGAATGCACCGGCGGCGCGATGGACGTGACGCAGATGGACCTTGCCGACCGCTATCACACGCATTGCGACCCGCGCCTCAATGCGGGGCAGAGCCTCGAACTCGCGTTCCTGCTCGCCGAAATGCTCAATCAGGAAATGGCCGACCGGGCGAAGCAGGCGGCATAACAGCTCGTTCGATAAAATAACGTCGCCCCCGCGAAGGCGTGAAGGGCCGGGTTGTCCCCCGGACAACCCTGGACATGCCGGGGGCATGTCCACCCTTAACTGGCCGCTGGCAAGCTTGAGTTAGGCCGATGGCGGCCCCCGCCTTCGCGGGGGCGACGTATATTCTCAGCGCGGCTTACTTCCCCGGCCACCGCTTGGTATCGGCGAACGCCCGCCCCAGCGCGACATGCAAATCGGCATCCTCCGCAGCGCCGCCCAGCGGGATCTTGTCGGAGAAATTGTCCGCCGCCTGATGATAATCGCTGCCGAGGAAGGCTTCGAGCAGCTTCATGTCCGAAAAGCTGCCACCGACCATCAGCGACGTCACGCCCTTCGCGCCGAGCGCCCAGCCATCCTGTCGCTGGATGAAGGCATCGGCCTCGCCATCCTCGTCGAGCGTGCGGCCGAGCTTCGTCGCTATCTCGCGCACCACCGCGTCATAGGCGGGCTTGCCGCGCCCGATTGTCGCCACCGGCGTGCCGCGCGGCGAGATCGCGATCGTATCGACGTTGAGCGCGACGGTGATGTCGGACAGCGGCACCACCGGATGATCGGCGAAATAACGCGCGCCGAGCAGGCCCTTTTCCTCCGCCGTCGTCGCCATGAAATAAATATCGCGGTCGGGCCGCGCGCCCTGGCCCAGCCGCTTCGCGACCTCGATCAGCACCGCGATCCCGCTCGCATTGTCGACCGCGCCGTTGCAGATGCGATCGGCGGCGCCTTCGGGTTCGCAGATCCCGAGATGGTCCCAGTGGCCGAGGAACAGCACCGCCTTGCCGTCGGGCTTGGCGCCCGGCAGTTTGGCGATGATATTGTGGCTGGCAAAGGGGCGGACCGCCGACTGCGCCGTAAAGCCCGCGGTCACCGGCAGCGCGGCGCCCTTGTAATCGGGCGACTTGGCCGCCTCGCGCAGCGCGGCGCTATCCTGTCCCGCCGCCTTGAGCAGCGTGTCGGCGGCTTCGGGCGAAAGGAAGCCGCTGACCGGCGCGCCCGACTTGGCGCTGGCAAGCCGGATCGCCTTGCTGCCCGCGCTTTCGCGCAGCGTCGTCCACGGCACCGCATCGGTCGCGATTACCAGCACCGCGCTCGCCCCCGCATCGGCCAGCATCTGCCGCCGCTCGCGATAGCGCGGCAGCTTTTCGCCGAAGGGCGCATTGTCGAACAGCATGATCGCGAGCTTGCCCTTGACGTCGGCATTGACCGTGCCCGCGCCGTCGACGCCATAGCCGACGAAAACCACGGGCAGGCCCGCAAGCGCGACCGACGCATCGCGCCCGGTCACGACGATCCCGTCGTCGCCCAGCGCGACGTCGCGGCCGCCCGCTTTGAACGTCGCGCTGCTGCCGAGCGCCTGCGTCTCGACGAAAGGCACCGGCTGGACCCATGGCGTCGCGCTGCCGGGCACGGGTTCGAGCCCGGCCTTCGCCCATTCGCCGACGACATAGGCGATCGTGCGATCCTCGCCCTCGGTGCCCGGCGCGCGGCCCTCGAAGGCATCGTCCGCCAACACCTTGATATGCGCGGCGAGCTCGGCTTCGGTGACCGGAGCATCGCCCCTGGCGGGCGCGGCCGAAACGGCGGTGGTGAAGGAAAGCAGGGCGACAGCCGCGATCGCGGCGCGGAAGGAGCTATGTCTCATGGACGCGCCGCATCGCATGTCCGCGGCATCCCGGCAAGGCGGTTCGTCGAACGACGAACGACGGCGTCAGCCCCGCCCCGCCCGCTCCAGTAAAGCGCGTGCCGCCGCGACGTGCATATCCTCGACCATCCGGCCGTCGTGCCGCTGCGCCCCGCCGGTCGCCGCGGCGACGAGCGCCTCCGCCGCCGCGATCTCGCGCTCCGACGGCGCGAAGGCGGTGTTGCACGGGTCGACCTGCGACGGGTGGATCAGCGTCTTGCCATCGAAGCCGAGCCGGCGTCCTTCCGCAGCCTCGGCCGCGAAACCCGCGGCGTCGTCGATCGCGTTATAAACGCCGTCGAAAGCCCAGACGCCGCCTGCGCGCGCCGCGAGGACGATCGCCTGGATCGCATGGCTCATCGCGCCGCGGTCCATGCCGTCCGGCAGCTTCAGTTCGTACGCCAGATCGTTGAGACCCGCGATCAGTCCAAAAACGCTCGCGTCGGCGGCGATATCGCGCGCAGCATAGACGGCGACCGGCGTCTCGATCATCGCAAGGAGCGGCAGCGCCAGCCCGCGCGCCTGTTCGAGGTCGGCGACGGCATCGACCTTGGGCAGCACGACGGCGTCGATCGGCAGCCCCGCAACCGCATTGATGTCCGCCGCCTGATGCTCGCTGCCCGTGCCATTGATCCGGACCGCGACCCGCTTGCCCGGGAAGCCCGCTGCCACCGCGCCGCGCATCGCCGCGCGCGCCTCCGCCTTGCGATCGGCGGGCACCGCATCCTCGAGGTCGATGATCAGCATGTCGGCGGCGAGCCCGGCCGCCTTTTCGAGCGCGCGCGCGTTCGATCCGGGGACGTAGAGCAGCGAGCGCGGCGGATAGTCACTTGGGGTCATGCGCTTTTCTGTGGCGCAACCCTGCCGTTGCCGCAATAAGGAAGCGGGTTTGCAAAGACGCAATTTTGCAGAGGGGATGATCGATGGAATTCGCACTCGCACTGGTGGTTCTGGCGCTGGTGTTCCTGATCTGGGCACTGACGCCGGTGCGCCAGGGCTATGCCTATACGATCGAACGTTTCGGCCGCTACACGCACACTGCCCAGCCCGGGCTCAACTTCATCATGCCGATCTTCGACCGTGTGGGTCGAAAAGTGAATATGATGGAACAGGTGCTCGACATTCCCGGGCAGGAAATCATCACCAAGGACAATGCGATGGTCGCGGTCGACGGCGTCGTCTTTTTCCAGGTGCTCGACGCCGCCAAGGCGGCCTATGAGGTCAGCGACCTCTACCTGTCGATCATGAACCTGACGACGACGAACCTCAGAACCGTCATGGGCTCGATGGATCTCGACGAAACTTTGTCGAAGCGCGACGAGATCAACACCCGCCTGCTCCACGTCGTCGACGATGCGACCACCCCGTGGGGCGTCAAGATCACGCGCGTCGAGATCAAGGACATCCGCCCGCCCGCCGACATTTCGAACGCGATGGCGCGCCAGATGAAGGCCGAGCGCGAAAAGCGCGCGAACATCCTCGAAGCCGAGGGCAGCCGTGCTTCCGAAATCCTGCGCGCCGAAGGCCAGAAGCAGAGCCAGATCCTTGAGGCCGAAGGTCGCCGCGAGGCCGCCTTCCGCGACGCCGAGGCGCGCGAGCGCGAGGCCGAGGCCGAAGCGAAGGCGACGCAGATGGTGTCCGACGCGATCGCGGGCGGCAATGCGCAGGCGATCAACTATTTCATCGCGCAGAAATATGTCGAGGCGGTGAGCCAGTTCGCGACGAGCCCGAACAGCAAGACGATCCTCTTCCCGGTCGAGGCGACGCAGCTGATCGGCACCCTCGGGGGCATCGGCGAACTCGCCAAGGATGCGCTCGAACGCAAGACGGGAGCCTGATATGCCCGACTGGCTGACCAACATGGAACCGCACTGGGCGTGGCTCTCGCTCGGCGTGCTGCTCGCCGCCGCCGAGATCGTCGCGCCGGGCTTCTTCCTCATCTGGATCGGTGCGGCGGCAATCGTCACCGGCGTCATCGCGTGGATCGTCCCGCTCAGCGTCCCGCTCCAACTCGGCATCTTCGCGGTGCTGGCGTTCGTCGCGCTCTATGGCGGACGCCGCTGGCTGAAGGCGAACCCGATCACGACGACCGACCCGCACCTCAACCAACGCGGCGGCCGCCTCGTCGGCGAGGTGCTGACGGTAACGAAAGCGATCGAGGACGGCCGCGGCCGGGCCAGGGTCGGCGACGGCGAATGGCCGGTGCGCGGGCCCGACGTGGCCGAAGGCACGAAGGTCCGCGTCGTCAGCGCCGACGGCGGCGTGCTGGTCGTCGAACCCGCCTGACGTAGCGGGCAGGCCCTGGGTCAACCCGCGGCGGTCGGCACCACCACCTCGACCCGCCGGTTCTTCGCGCGCCCCGCCGGATCGTCGGCGCCGCTTGCATCCTCGTTCGGCGCGATCGGGGCGCTCTCGCCCTTGCCCGACACGCGGAATTCGCGCTGGCGGACGCCGGCCTGCCGCCCGAACCAGTCCGCGACCGTCCTTGCCCGCGCTTCGGACAGCGTCCGGTTATAGCTGTCGTCACCCTTGCTGTCGGTATGGCCGATGATCTCGATCGCTCCGGACGGGCTCGCGCGGATCAGTTCGGCCGCCTTGCGCAATTCGACCTCGGCGGCGGGGGTCAGTGCCGCCTTGTCATATTCGAACAGCGCATCGGACGGCAGGTCGATGATCGTGCCCATGTCGGTGATACGGGTATTGAGGCCGCTCAGCTTGCCCGACAGCGGGCTGACCTTCGCGTGCAGCCCCGGCGCGGCAGGCGCAGCGTCGGTTTCGCTGACGACCGCTGCCGGCGCCGTCTGTTTTTCGCCGTCGCCGGCCGTTTCCCGGGGTGCATTGCCTGAACAGCCGGCAAGTAGCGCCGCCATGCCCAGCGAGACGATCGCCCGCTTCATCGCTGGACGGCTATGCCATCGAAGGGCGCGATATTGGGAAAGTTGATCGAAACCGTCTTGCTGGTCGCCGGCGGCGCCGCGAATTTGGCCCACATCACGCCAGGCTTCGCCGTGCAGTCGACGCCCATCGTGTCATAGTCCGAATTGCTGCTGCGGTTGAGGTTCGACACCATCGCGCCGCCTTCATTGTCCTTGAGCACGCCGATACGCTGCGATGTCGCATCGTCGATCACGCTGATCTGGGCGACGCGCAGCGATTCGCGATTGTGCTTCTCTTGGCTCGAACAGCGCAGGGTGACGGTCAATATGTCGCCGGTGACCTTGACCGAGAGCAGGTCGACCTGCGACCCGTCGGGTCCGGGCTGCGACTGGATCACGGTGGCGGCGGGCATCGGCGTCACCGGCGGCCCCTCCGGCTCCTCGCTCTTCATCGCTTCGCGCGTGACGCCGCCGCTTTCGGCGACCTCTGGCCGGCCGCCTTGTCCTTGTCCTCCTGGACCGTACAGGCCCCCAGCGCCAGCGCAGCCGCTCCCGCCAGCGTAAACATCTTCGATTGCATGATATTCCTCCCGGTCGAACTCCCGGCGAATACGCCCGGCCGCGCCGGAAGGTTCCTCGCCCGGGCGCACGGCGAGAAGGATGAAGAGATCGTGCCTAGCCTCCGCGCGGCCGCGAATAGATCGCGACGACATGCCCCAGTGCGTCGCTTTCGCCGATGCGCCGGAACCCGAGCTTGGCCGCGACACGCTCCGACGCGTCGTTGCCGAGGTCGATGATGCAGCGCACGTCCGCCGCATCGAGGTTCGCGTCAGCCCAGCTCAGCGCCGCGGTCATCGCCTCGGTCGCATAGCCCGCGCCCCAATGGTCGGCGTCGAACGCCCAGCCCGCCTCGGGCCGCCCTTCGAGCTCGGGGATGCCGCGGCAGAAATAGCTTAAGCCCCCCATGCCGATCAGCGCGTCGCTCGCCCGGTCGGCGAACACCCAATAACCGAAACCCATCACCGGCCACAGCCCCGCCGAACTTAAAAACTTGCCCCAGCTGACATCGGGCGCGCGCGGCTCGCCGCCGATGAAGCGCGTCACGCGCGCGTCGGCCCACATGTCGATATGTGTGTCCTTGTCGGCGAGGCGCCCGGGGCGCAGGCGCAGACGGTCGGTTTCGATGACGGGAGGGGCGCTGAAGGTTTCGGAAGCCATGGGCGCGGGTGTGCCGAAGCGCGGCGGAGCGGTCAATCGGGGTCGAGATAATGGTCGAACAGGTCGTGCAGCACCGCCGTCCCGTCGACCTGCCGCTTCGCGCGCAAGACGCCCAGCCCGTCGACCCGCGTCAGCACCTCCACATGGCGCAGCACTGCATGATAGTGCGGCTCGTCGTTGAAATCGCGGAACAGGAAAACGCAGTCGGGCTTGCAGTGGATGATCGACTGCAACAGGCAGGCGACGCGGAAACGCCCGGCGATCGCCACCGCATCGGGGCTGCCGCCCATGCCGCGCCAGATATGGCTATGGTAGCGCGGCCAGTCGCGGATGCGGCTTTCGCCAGCGGGATAGCCCCCCTCGCCGACCGGCCCGATGTCGATATGGACGGGGGTGAATTCGACCGCTTCGCGCGCGATCTCGCCCTGCATCTTGCCGAGCCAAGCGGGATCGCTGTCGATGCTGACGATCCGCCGCACCTGCCGCGCCGCCACCAGCGTGGCTTCGCCGCAGCCGAATTCGAGCAGCGAAGACAGCCCGGCAAGTTGCAGCTCGATCTGCGCGATTTCGGCGGCGGTCAAATGTGGTCGCATGGTCCCCTCCCCACGCGCTCAGCGATATGGGACGGGCGCCGCGGCGTCCAGCCGCGATCGGCATATTATCGCCGCGAAGGCGGGCTCCCGGAGAGGGGAGAGAGAAGACCGCTCCGGGTGCCCGCCTTCGCGGGTCAGGCTGCCGCGGCAGCCAGCTCGGGTTTCGATGAATGCGCCGGCATGATCGCGTCGGCATAGTCGCTTTCATATTTCTGGATCAGCGACCGGTCGTCGTGGTTCCACGGGTGGAAACCCGGCATGAAATAGGAAAGCCATGGAAAGAAGCTCTTGCGCAGCACGCCCGGCGTACCGAGCAGATACCACCAGATGCGCGCCGTGACGCGCCAGCCGGTCAGCCCGTCCTGTTTGAGCAGCGCCTTCATCCCCTTGACGCGCTTGGGCCAGAAACGCGCGGTGACGAGCAGCATCATCAGCGACTTGGCGCGCCAGCGCTTGAAGCGGCTCCAGTCCTTCGTCGCGTGCAGCCAGGTGTCGTAAGCGACGCCCTTGTGCTCGATCTCCTCGATCGCGTGCCATTTCCACAAGGCGGCCCATTCGGGCTCGGCGCCCGCATACATGCTGTCTTCGCGCAGCATTACCGCGGCCATCATCGCGGTATAATGTTCGAGCGCGATCGTCGCCATCAGGTTGACGATCTGCGGGCGCGTCTTGATCAGGTCGAGCACCTGATTGACGTCGTCCTCGAGCTCGGAAAGATCGTAGCCCGCTTCGGCCGCTTTCTTGTTGAAGACAACATGCTCGCGGCTGTGGATCACCTCCTGCTGGGTAAAGGCGCGGATTTCGCGGGCCAGCTTGTCGGGAACGCCGTCGCGGTGCGCCTTCACCGCCTCGATGAACATCGCCTCGCCGCGCGGAAAGGTCACCGACAAGGCGGTGTGGAAGGCCGAAGCGATCGGATCGCCGTTCAGCCACCAGCGGCCCTGCCGGTCGTCGCGGCCAAAGCGCATATCGCGCGGGGTGATCGAAAGATCGGCGGGGGTCGGCGACCGGGAAAGGCTGGACATATGGCTCATACCGTCGAAAAGGGTTGTCGGGGCCAGCAAATAGGGTTTACTTACATATATGTCAATAGTGAAGAAGCGTTTGAGTCCCGAGGAAAGCCGGTCGGCGGCGCTCGAGGCCGCGCGCCAGATATTGGTCGAAATGGGACCGGCGGCGGTGACACTGAAGGCCGTCGCGGCGCGCATCGACCGCACGCACGCCAATCTGCTCCACCATTTCGGCAGCGCCGCGGGGCTGCAAAAGGCGCTCGCCGCCTATCAGGCCGAAACCGTGTGCGACACGATCGGCCGGAAAATGGCCGAATCGCCGCCGGGCGAACGCAATGTCCGCGAGATCGTCGACCTCGCCTTCGATGCCTTCAACGAAGGCGGCGCGGGCGCGCTCGCGACCTGGATGGCGGCGACGGGCAACGACGACGCGCTCGACCCCATCGTCGATGCGATCCACCGCCTGATCGACGGCATGGCACCAGACGCGCATGAAAAACGCCTGATGCACGAAGACACGCTCGCGCTCGTGCTGATGGCCTTGGGCGACGCGCAGCTCGGCGGCCCGATGGCCGAAGCGCTCGGCCTGCCGCGCGACACCTCGCGCGTGCTCGCGACCGAACTGATCACCGGACGCATCGCCAAATTCTGGGCCGAACATGGCGGTAAGCCGCAAGCCTAAAGGCTGGTAATTTTGTTACGCCGACGCTAAGGGCGCGCATCCCCTGTCTCCGTTCGCATCGAGCGAAGTCGAGATGCCTCTCGGCTTTACGCTGTGCTGCGGGGTGTCTCGACTTCGCTCGACACGAGCGGGTTTAGAGGTTTAGTTTCGATTCCTCGCCGCTAAAGGCCCCGCCATGCACTTCCTCGATCAAGCCAAGATTTTCATCAAGTCCGGCGACGGCGGCCCCGGCGCCGTGTCGTTCCGGCGCGAGAAATATATCGAATATGGCGGCCCCGACGGCGGCAACGGCGGCAAGGGCGGCGATATCGTCTTCGAAGCCGTCGCCGGTCTCAACACGCTGATCGACTTTCGCTACACCCAGCATTTCAAGGCGAAGCGCGGCACTCCCGGCGCGGGGCGCGACCGCACCGGTGCGGGCGGCCCCGACCTCGTCATCCAGGTCCCGATCGGCACCCAGATCCTCGACGACGACGAAGAGCGCAGCCTGCTCGCCGATTTGACCAAAGAGGGCGAGCGCATCCATTTCCTGCGCGGCGGCGACGGCGGGCGCGGCAACGCCAGCTACAAGACCTCGACCAACCGCGCGCCGCGCCAGCACGGCCCGGGCTGGCCCGGCGAGGAAGCGTGGGTGTGGCTGCGGCTGAAGCTGCTCGCCGACGCGGGCCTCGTCGGCCTGCCCAACGCCGGCAAGTCGACCTTCATCAACGCGGTGACCAATGCGCAGGCCAAGGTCGGCGCCTATGCCTTCACCACGCTCCGTCCGCAGCTCGGCGTCGTCAGCCACAAGGGGCACGAGTTCGTCATCGCCGACATTCCGGGGCTGATCGCGGGCGCCGCCGAAGGCGCGGGGGTCGGCGACCGCTTTCTCGGCCATATCGAACGCTGCCGCGTGCTGCTCCACCTCGTCGACGCGAACGATGAAGATGTCGCGACGAGCTACCGCATCGTCCGCGACGAACTCGAAGCCTATGGCGCCGACCTGATCGACAAGCCGGTGATCGTCGCATTGAACAAGACCGACACGCTCGACGACGAGCTGATCGCGGCACTCTCGGCCGAGCTCGAAGCCGAAAGCGGCCATCCGGTAATGGCGCTCTCGGGCGCGAGCGGCGCGGGCGTGCCCGCGGTGCTCGACAAGCTGCTCGAGGCGATCGGCCACCCCGAACCCGGCGAGGATGAAAGCGAAGAATCGGCCGACTGGTCGCCGATTTAGGATCAGGGCCCCGGGAACGAACACCGCCGCAGGGAATTTCATGCGGAACAACAAGGATTTCCGCATGACCGAACGCAACCCGCTTTCCGCCCTGCTCCTCATTGCGCTCGCCGCGGCCGCCGCCCCGGCGAATGCGCAGGAAGGCGACGAAAATGCCGAAAAGCGCACCCGCATCATCCTCGGCCCGCAACTGTCGCCATCCTGGCCCGGCGCGGACAAGTTCAGCGTCGGCCCCTATATCGACGTCACGCGCACCCGCGACAGCGAGTTCGAATATGAGGCGCCCGACGAAAGCTTCGGCCAGCCGCTCGTCCACACCGGCAATTTCGCCTTCGGCCCCGCGCTCGGCTTCATCGGCAAGCGCAAGGCGTCCGACATCGGCGCCGACCTGCCCAAAGTCGGCTTCACGGTCGAAGCGGGCGCCTTCGCGCAGGCCTATCTGACGCCTTCGCTCCGCGTCCGCGTCGAAGGGCGCAAGGGCCTCAGCGGCCACAAGGGTTGGACCGGCGAAGTTAGCGCCGACTATATCGCGCGGCAGGGCGACGACTGGCTCTTTTCGATCGGCCCGCGCGTCACGCTCGGCGACGCCAAATACCACCGCGCCTATTTCGGCGTGACCCCCGCCGCAGCCGCCACGTCGGGCCTGCCCGCCTATGATCCGGGCGGCGGCGTCCAGTCGGTCGGCGTCACCGCAGGCTATCACCGCATGCTCGGCAAGAATTGGGGCATCGCGGTCTACGGCCGCTACGACCGGCTCGTCGGCGACGCGGCGGACTCACCGGTAACGCGCCAACTGGGATCGCGCAGCCAGCCCTCGGGCGGCATCGCGCTCAGCTACACCTTCGGCGGCCGTTAACGACCGGGAGCGGACCCGTCCATTCTCGTCACCCCGGACTTGATCCGGGGTCCCGCTTGAACCGAGATGCTAGAAAAGCGGGATCCCGGGTCAAGCCCGGGATGACGGCCTAGATTGAACTGACGTCAGCTCTCCACCCGAAAGCAGGCATCGCCTAAACAGGTCTTTCCTACATTATCCGGCTGTGCCAGCCTTCATCCGGCTCTTTCATCAGGTGGGTAATAGTGGTTGCTGCCCGGTGGGGCGTGCCGGGCGCGTTCGACGCGCCGCAGGTCCAGATCGAGGGGCGCATGGGGCTGAACTTTACTGAACTTTGGAATATCGCGCGCCCCTTGCGCTGACCCGCCCCCGATCATGGCAAGCCCCATCTCAAGCCCGACTTTCGGAATATTGCGCCAGCGGGCCTTGCCGGGACATTCGCATTGGCGGACGGCGCACATCGCGCTATCGGCGGCGGCATGAGCCTGTTTCCGCCCGCCGCCTGCCCCCGGTTGATCGTCAAGATCGGATCGGCGCTGCTCGTCGATCCGTCGGGCGCGGTCCGGCGCGACTGGCTTGCCGGGGTCGCGGCCGACATCGGCGAGCGGACGCGGGCGGGCCAGCAGGTAGCCGTCGTCTCCTCGGGCGCGATCGCGCTCGGCGCACGGCGGCTGGGGCTTGCCAAGGGCGGACGCGGAACGCTCGAGGATGCGCAGGCGGCCGCCGCGACCGGACAGATCGCGCTGAGCCAGGTCTGGGCCGAGGTGCTCGGCGCCGAGGGACTGACCGCAGCACAGATGCTCGTCACGCTCGACGATCTCGAGCATCGCCGCCGCTATCTCAACGCCGCGGCGACGCTCGACCGGCTGCTCAGCCTTGGCGTCGTGCCGATCATCAACGAAAATGACAGCGTCGCGACCGAGGAAATCCGCTTCGGCGACAACGACCGCCTCGCCGCGCGCGTCGCGCAGGCCGCCGCGGCGGGCGGCGTGATCCTGCTCTCCGACATCGACGGCCTCTACGACAAGAATCCCGCCCTTCCCGGCGCGAACCATATCGCGCGCGTCGAACGCATCGATGCCGCGATCGAGGCGATGGCGGACACCGGCTCCGCCTCGGGCATGGGGTCGGGCGGCATGGTGTCGAAGATCGCGGCGGCGCGCATCGCCAACGCCGCCGGCGCGCATCTCGCGATCGCCTCGGGCCGGATCGACCGCCCGCTGTCGACCGAGGCGCGGCACAGCCTGTTCGTCGCCGAACGCGGCGCGAGCGCACGCAAGGCGTGGCTCGCGGGCGGGCTCACCGCGAAGGGGCGGGTCGAGATCGACGCGGGCGCCGCCAGGGCGCTGCAGGGCGGCGCGAGCCTGCTCGCCGCCGGTGTGACCGCGGTCAGCGGCAGCTTCGCGCGCGGCGACATTCTCGACATCGCGGGACCCGACGGCCGCGTCATCGCGCGCGGCCTTTCCGAATATCCGGGCGCCGACGCCGCGAACATCGTCGGTCTCGGCCGCGACGCGCAGGAAGCCGCGCTCGGCTATGCGCCCAGAAGCGCGATGGTCCACCGCGACCATATGGTGCTGCTCTGACCGCGCCCACCCTCGCGATGACCGGCGCGACCGGCTTCGTCGGCGGCGCGACGATGCGGCAGGCGGTCGAGGCTGGCTGGCACGTCCGCGCCCTCACCCGCCGTCCGCAACCCGAACGCGAGGGCGTGACGTGGGTCGCGGGCGCGCTCGACAAAAAGGACAGCCTGGCCGAGATGGCCGCAGGCGCCGACGTCGTCATGCACATCGCGGGCGTCGTCAACGTGCCCACCCGCGCGGCGTTCGAGGCGGGCAATGCGACGGCGACCGCGAACGTCGTCGATGCCGCGCGCGGCGCCGGTGTGACACGCTTCGTCCATGTCTCCTCGCTCGCGGCGCGCGAGCCTGCGCTGTCCAACTATGGCTGGTCGAAGGAACGCGCCGAGGCCGTCGTCATGGCAAGCGGGCTCGACTGGACGATCGTCCGTCCGCCCGCGGTCTTCGGCCCCGGCGATACCGAAATGCTCGACCTGTTCCGCATGGCGCGCCGCGGCATCGCGCTGGTGCCGAGCGGGCGCATGTCGGCGATCTACGTGGACGAACTCGCGCGCCTGCTCGTCGCGCTCGCCGCCGCCCGCACCGCCAGCATCGGCCAGATTTACGAGCCCGACGACGGCAAGCCCACCGGCTGGTCGCACCGCGGCTTTGCCCGCGCGGTCGCGCGCGCCGTCGGGCGGCAGCGCCTGTCGACGCTCGCGACCCCCGCGCTGCTCCTCCGGGCCGGCGGACGGATCGACACGCTCGTGCGCCGCGGCCGCGCCAAGCTGACCCCCGACCGCGCGCGCTATATCGCGCATCCCGACTGGGTCGCGACCGAAGGCAAATGCCCGCCCCCCGAGCTGTGGCGCCCCGAGTTGGGCACCGACGAGGCGCTCGCCGAAACGGTGCGCTGGTATCGCCGTGAGGGCTGGCTGTGACGTCGCCGGTATGGCTGCACCGTTCGCCCGTCGAAGCGTGCATTGCCAAGGGCGGGGCGCGTCCCTAGGTTTGCGCGCATGACCGACAGCACCGCGAACACGACCAACGATCCCGCCGGCCCCTGGGCCATCCCCGTCCGCCGTCCCTTGCCCGGCGACGACAAGCGCAAGCCGTCGACCAGCTTCCCCCGCAAGGTCTGGAACCTGCTCGTCGGGATCAAGGACGCGCTCGCGCTGATTTTCCTGCTGCTCTTCTTCGTCGCGCTGTTCGGCCTGCTCTCCGGACGTCCCAATGCCGGCCTTCCCGTCAGCAAGGGCGCGCTCGTCATCGAGCTCGACGGGATCGTCAGCGAGCAGCCCGCCGAAGTCGACCCGGTCGCGGCGCTGTCGGGCGGCGCGCAGCTCAAGGAAGTCCGCGTTCGCGACGTCGTCCACGCGCTCGAAGTCGCCGCCGGCGACGATCGCGTGACCTCGGTCGTGCTCGACCTCGACCGCTTCCTCGGCGGCGGACAGGTCTCGCTCGCCGAAATCGGCGCCGCGATCGACAAGGTGCGCGCGAAGAAAAAGCCCGTCCTCGCCTTCGCCACCGCCTACACCACCGACAGCTATCAGATCGCCTCGCACGCGAGCGAAATCTGGGCCGACGGCATCGGCGGCGTCGCGATCGCGGGCCCGGGCGGATCGCGCCTCTATTATAAGGGGCTGATCGACCGGCTCGGCGTCACCGCGCATATCTATCGCGTCGGCACCTTTAAAAGCGCGGTCGAACCCTTTCTGCGCAGCGACCAGTCGCCCGAAGCGAAGGAAGCCAACCTCGCCTATGCCAGCGTCCTGTGGGAAAACTGGCTGACCGACGTCAAAAAGGCGCGCCCCGCCGCCAAGCTCGATGCCTTCATCGCCGACACCGCGGGCGCGGTACAGGCGGCCGGCAACGATCTGTCGAAAGCCTCGCTCAACGCCGGCCTCGTCGACAAGCTCGGCAGCCGCATGGCGTTCAGCCGCCGCGTCGCCGAGATCAGCGGCGCCGCCGACGACAGCAAGCCATGGGAATATAATGCGATCCCGCTCGAAAACTGGGTCACGGCCAATCCGCCCGCAACGAATGGCAGCGCGATCGCGGTCGTCCCCGTCGTCGGCGAGATCGTCGACGGCGAAGCGCCGAGCGGCGTCGCGGGCGGTGAGACCGTCGCACAGCACATCCTCGACGCCGCCGCCGACAGCAGCATCAAGGCGGTCGTACTGCGCGTCGACTCGCCCGGCGGGTCGGTGCTCGCGTCGGAAGAAATCCGCCAGGCGCTGCTCGCAGCCAAGGCGAAGAAACTGCCGATCGTCGTCTCGATGGCGAATGTCGCGGCGTCGGGCGGCTATTGGGTCTCGACCCCGGCCGACCGCATCTTCGCCGAGCCCGAGACGATCACCGGTTCGATCGGCGTGTTCGGCATCTTGCCAAGCTTCGATCAGGCGCTCGCCAAGATCGGCGTCACCGCCGACGGCATCGCGACGACGCCGCTGTCGGGCCAGCCCGACGTCTTCGGCGGGGTGAACGACGAGTTCAACGCGCTGGCGCAGGCAAGCGTCGAGGACATCTACGCGCGCTTCACCGGCCTCGTCGCCAAAAGCCGCAAGCAGCCGCTCGACAAGATCTTGCCCATCGCCGAAGGACGCGTCTGGGCCGGCGGCACCGCGCGCCAGATCGGCCTCGTCGACCAGTTCGGCGGTCTGCCCGACGCGCTCGCCGCTGCGGCGAAACTCGCCAAGGTCGAGGGCGATTTCCACGCCAAATATTTCGAGGATGAGCCGAGCGAATTTTCGAAGCTGCTCGCGAGCTGGTCGGGCACCGAGGAGGAGCAGGCGGCGGCGCTCCCGCGCGGCTGGTTCGGCATCGCGGCGATGAACCGCCAGCTCACCGAGCGGCGGCTGATGCAGGATCTGACGATGTTGACGCAAACGGGGTCGGTCCAGGCGTCGTGCCTCGATTGCCGCGCCTACCTCCCTGCCGTCCCGCGGCCGGGCAAGGGCGAGGCGCAGGGCTTCTTCGCGACGCTGGCGCTGCTGCTCAAATAGTCTCCCTCCCGCTTGCGGGAGAGGAGGAATTACGCCGCGACGGTCGCCGTTGCGTCGATGTGCTCCGCGATCGCGTCGGCCAGCGTATCGACCAGCGCAAGCGGCAGGTCGTGCCCCATGCCGGGGATCGTCTTGAGCCGTGCGCCCGCGATATTGTCGGCGGTATCGCGCCCGCCGGGCAGCGGCACAAGCGGATCGTCCTCGCCGTGGATGACGAGCGTCGGCGCCTTGATGTCCTTCAGCATCGCGCGCCGGTCGCCGTCGGCGACAATCGCCGCCATCTGCCGCGCGACACCCTGCGGATACCAGCCGCGCTCGAAATCGGAGCGCACGCGGCGCTGGAGCCGGTCTTCGGCGGATGGATAGCCGGGGCTGCCGATCACCCGCGCGGCATTGACCGAATAAGCGATCAGCGCCTCCTTGTCGCCGCTCATCGGCCGGTTCGCGAGCACGCGCATCGCCTCCTTCTGCGCGCGCGGCAGGCGGCGGTTGCCCGTCGTCGACATCACCGAGGTCAGCGACAGCACGCGCTGCGGATAGCGCGCCGCGATATGCTGCGCGATCATGCCCCCCATCGACACGCCGACGACATGCGCGCGGTCGATGCCGAGATGGTCGAGCAGCCCGACACCGTCGGCGGCCATGTCGGCGAGCGTATAGGCGGGGCGCACCGGCAGGCCGATGGCGGCCTTCACGAACATCCATTTGAGGTTCGGCACACCCGCCGCCTCGAAACGCGTCGACAGGCCGACGTCGCGATTGTCGTAGCGGATCGTGCGGAAACCGCGTTCGTTGAGCGCATCGACGAACTCGTCGGGCCAGAGCGTCAACTGACCGCCAAGCCCCATGACCAGCAGGATCACCGGCGCATCGCGCGGTCCCTTGTCCTCATAGGTGATGCTGATGCCGTTGACGGCCGCCTGTTCGGTCTTCATGCAAATCCTCTGGTTGGAAAAGCCTAGCTCGCGGTCGCGGGCTTGTAATGCGCGGCGTCGGAGGTGAATTCGGCGCGGCCATATTCGGCGAGCTGACGCTCGATCCGGTGGACGAGACGGCGGTCGGCGAGATAGCGGATGACGGGCAGCCGCGATGCAACGCGATAGGCGGCCATGCGCCCCGCGATGCCGAGCATCGTCGCACCATAGATCAGGTGATCGCGGCGCCGCACCGGCACGCCGACGTTGGCGGCGCGCGCCTCGTCGCCGGCCAGAAAGGCCTTCACGAAGAACACGCGGCTGACCGAATATTCGAGGCGGCGCTTGACCTGCCCCTTGGGCGAGCGATCCTTCGACAATTCGGCGTCCATCGTCGCGCGGAGCAGGCCGCCGCAGACCTGATCGTCATATTCGTAGCGCAGTGTCGCGCTGCGCGTGCGCCAGATGCGGACGATCTCCTGCGGCGTGTCGGCGAGCAGGTCCTCGGGCAGCCCCAGGAGATAGCAGCGATAGCGCGCGAGTTCGACGCGGCCGCGCTCGATCCGCGTGAAGCGCGTGCGCCCCTTCGCCAGCACCTCCTGCGACAGGAAATAGACGGGGATGAGTCCCGCGGGCATCTGGTCGAGTTGCGGGATCGGCATGCCGTAGGTTTCGGCGTCCCACATTCCCGGGCGCGACAGCACGTTGACGCGCACCATCGAGTGCATCAGCCGCACCATCGCCGCCGCCTTGAACCCCGGACCGAAGCGGTCGAGCGCGCCCGGCAGCGCGGTGGTGGCGAAGAAGGTCGCGGTTTCCTTGACGCGCCGCGCCGCGGTCGCCTGACCGAGCGTGCCGGTCAGCGCCATCGGCAGCGCCGAATATTTGTTGAGGAAGGTCGCGATGAACGCGCCGCGGATCAGGAAGGGCGACAGGTTCGCGGTCGCGTTGCGCTCATAGGCCGCCCCCTCCTCGACCAGCTCCATATCGAGCCAGTCGGGCTTCTGCTCCATCTCGCCGATCAGCGCGGTGAGTTCGGCGGGCGCATCCTCGACCGCCTCGATCCCCTTGTCGCATGCGTCGACGAGCATCGCGACGGTGCGCTGGAAGCCGTAGCGCGGCATCAACGCCGCATAGGCGTCGCCCGTCCGGTCGCCGAGCATCGTATATTCGCGGATGCGGCCGAGCAGATCGGGATCGTCCAGATAGGCCGAACGGTCGATGCTGCGGACGCGGCCGAGTTCGCTCACCGCATCGGCCTCGGGCGCCCAGCGTTCGGGCGCCTTGTCGAAATCGAAGCGGCCGAACAGCTCGGGCAAGGCGTCGGCCTGGCCCCGCACCCGGCGTGCGATGGTGCTGACATCATTGTTCATAAGGCGAACCTGCCACAGATTCGCGATTTGGCAAGCCTATTGCCCGCGATAGGTCGGGAGCGCGAGCGACCAGTGGATTGCCGCGCCGCGCAGAATGAAGCCCGCGACTGCTCCCACGACAGCCGCGATCGGCGTCCCCGTCCCGAGCCATTGCAGCAACAGGAACAGCCCCGACGCGAGCGCCGCCGCGGTGACATAGATTTCGGGCCGGACGATGATCGAGGGAACGCCGGCGAGGATATCGCGGATCGTGCCGCCAACGCAGCCCGTAATGACGCCCATCAACAATGCGGGCGCGGGCGGGACGCCCCAAGCCATCGCCTTGGCGGTCCCGAACACGGCATAGGCGGCGAGCCCGACCGCGTCGGCCCATTCGAGCAATTGCCCCTGCCACCAGCGTTCGGGGGTCAGCCAGACGATCAGCGCGATCGCGATGCACACCGCCGCGATCGCGCCGTCCTGCACCCAGAACACCGGCGCTCCGATCAACAGGTCGCGCACGCTGCCGCCGCCGACGCCGGTCACTAGCGCAAAGAAGGCGGCGGTCACGAGCGTCTGGCGGAGCCGCACCGCCATCAGCGCGCCCGACAGCGCGAAGACGCCGATGCCGACGAGGTCGAGCAGGCGAACGAGCGTTTGTGTATCCATCGCGCGCGGGGCTATCATCGCCCGCGATACGGCACAATGGAGAGGAAGCAGCGATGGAAGGCGGATGCACTTGCGGCGCGGTTCGTTACCGGATGACCGCGGCGCCGATGATCGTCCACTGCTGCCATTGCCGCTGGTGCCAGCGCGAGACCGGCAGCGCCTTTGTCATCAACGCGGTGATCGAGAGCGACCGGATCGAGGTCGAAGGGGCACTCGACCATGTGATGACCCCTTCCGAAAGCGGCAAGGGGCAGGAGATCATCCGCTGTCCGGCGTGCCGGGTCGCGCTGTGGAGCCATTATCCCACCGCGGGCCGCCGTTCTTCCTTCGTCCGCGTCGGGACGCTCGACGACCCCGACCGATACCCGCCCGACGTGCATATCTTCACGCGCAGCAAGCAGCCGTGGATGGTCCTGCCCGCCGATGCGAAAGTCTTTCCCGATTTCTACCCGTCGCCCGAAGGCGTGTGGACCACCGACGCGCGGCGCCGATGGCAGACGATGATGGCGGGCTGAAGCCCTATTTCGCCGCCGGGCGCACGCCGCCGATGATCGACAACATGATTGCGGTCACGGCGTTGCGGATCGCCGGTTCGGCCTTCGGCGCGAAGAAGGGCGAGTGGTTCGTCGGTGCGGGTTCGCCCTTCGCCTTGAGGTCGGCGAGCACCGCGGGATCATAGCCGCCGATGCCGAAGAAAAGCGACGGCACGCCCGCATCGACGAATTCGGAATAATCCTCGCTTCCCGACATCGGCGTCGCGCTTTCGGGGGCGAAGACCAGTCCCTTGCCGAACGCGGGCGTCAGCGCCGTGACCGCCGCCTTGGCCATCGCCGCGTCGTTCATCATGATGCCCGTGCCGCCGATATAGCGGATCGTCGGTTCGGGCGCGCCGCCCATCGCGGCGGCCGACTTCGCGACCCGCGCGGTGCCGTCCTGGAGCAGTTTGCGTACCTCGGGCGACTGCGAGCGTAGATTGACCTTCACCTCGGCGCTGTCGGGGATAATGTTCGGCGCGCTTCCGGCGTTGATCGCGCCGATCGTCAGGACACCGAACGCGGCCGGATCCTTCTCGCGGCTGATCACCACCTGCGTATCGGTGACGAAGCGCGCGGCGATCGGGATCGGGTCGATCGTCGCAGCGGGCATCGAGCCGTGGCCGCCGCGGCCGTGGAAGGTGATCGCATAGCTGTCTGAAGCCGACGAGGACGGTCCCGCCTTGATTGCGACGACGCCCGCCGGAAGATTGGTGACATGCGCGGCAAAGCCGAAATCGGGTTTGGGGAAGCGTTTGAAGAGTCCGTCATCGAGCATCGCGCGCGCGCCGCTCAGCGGTTCTTCGGCGGGCTGGCCGATCAACACCACCGTCCCCGACCAGCTATCGCGCATCGCGCTCAAGGCCTGCGCGACGCCGACCAGATAGGCGACATGCGTGTCGTGGCCGCAGGCGTGCATGACGGGCACATCCTTGCCCTCATAGGTCGCGCGCGCCTTGCTCGCCCATGCGAGCCCGGTCTTTTCCTCCATCGGCAGCGCGTCCATGTCCGCGCGCACGAGGATGGTCGGCCCCTCGCCGTTCTTGAGCACGCCGACGATACCGGTGCCGCCGACCTTCTCGGTCACGGTGAAGCCCGCGCTGCGCAGATGCTTTGCCAGGATGCCCGCGGTGCGGACCTCCTGCATCCCGAGTTCGGGGTGCTGGTGCAAATCCTTGTAGAGCGCTTCGAGCGCCGGATAATTTTTGTCGAGCAGCGCGCTCAGCCGCGCGTTGGCGGCATCCAAATCGGGTGCAGCCTGCGCGCCGGTCGCGGTGAGGGAGAGGAGCAGCGAAGCCGCTGCCCAGAGCCCGTGCTTCGCCATCATACTCTCCCCCAATTTATCCGTGTCAGATGTGGATCGGCTTGCCCGTCACCGCCATCGCGGCTTCCTTGATCGCTTCGCTATGCGTCGGGTGCGCGTGGCAGGTGTAGGCGATGTCTTCGGACGTTGCGCCGAACTCCATCGCCTGCGCGGCCTGCGCGATCATCGTGCCCGCGACGCTCGCGATGCACCACACGCCGAGTACGCGGTCGCTTTTGGCATCAGCGATGACCTTCACGAAGCCGTCGGGCTCATGGTTGGTCTTGGCGCGGCTGTTCGCCATCATCGGGAACTTGCCCACCTTGACCTCGCCCTTTTTCTTCGCCTGTTCTTCGGTCAGGCCGACGCCGGCGATTTCGGGCCAAGTGTAGACGACCGACGGGATGACGTCGTGGTTCACGATGCCCGTCAGCCCGGCGATATTCTCGGCGCAGGCAATGCCTTCGTCCTCGGCCTTGTGCGCGAGCATCGGGCCCGGGACGACGTCGCCGATCGCCCAGATGCCGGGGACTTGCGTCGAGAAATCATGGTCGGTCTCAATCTGGCCGCGCTGGTTAACCGCGAGGCCGGCCTTGTCGAGCGCCAGCCCGTCGGTGTTCGGGCGGCGGCCGATCGACACGAGCACGACGTCGGCTTCGAGTGTTTCGGCGTCGCCGCCGGCGGCGGGCTCGAGCGTCAGCACGGCCTTCTTGCCCTTGACCGCGGCTTTGGTGACCTTGGTCTTGAGCTTGAATTCCATGCCCTGCTTCTTGAGGATCTTGTTCGCTTCCTTGCGAACGTCGCCGTCCATGCCGGGCAGGATCTGGTCGAGAAACTCGACGACGGTGACCTTGGCGCCGAGACGGCGCCACACGCTGCCGAGTTCGAGCCCGATCACGCCGCCGCCGATCACGACCATATGGCCGGGGACCTTCGCGAGTTCGAGCGCGCCGGTCGAATCGACGATGATCTGCTTGTCGTTATCGACTTCGACGCCGGGCAGCGGGGTCACCGACGAGCCGGTCGCGATGATGATATTCTTGGCGCGATAGGTCTTGCCCGCGACTTCGACGCTGTCCTTCGAAGTGAACTGCGCATAGCCCTTCAGCCAGTCGATCTTGTTCTTCTTGAACAGAAATTCGATGCCGCCGGTCAGACCTTTCACCGCATCCTTGCGCTGGCCGTGCATCACGGGGAGGTCGAGTTCGGGCTTCACCTTGATGCCCATCGCCGCCATCGCACCGCCCGCCGCCGCCTCGAAATATTCCGACGCGTGCAGCATCGCCTTCGACGGGATGCAGCCGACGTTGAGGCAAGTGCCGCCCAGCGTCTCGCGCCCTTCGGCGCACGCGGTCTTCAGGCCCAGCTGCGCCGCGCGGATCGCCGCGACATAACCGCCGGGGCCGGCACCGATGACAAGGACGTCGTAGTCGTAATCAGCCATTTATAATTCCTTTCACCCCACGGGGGGACGGGGAGAAATATTCTTAGAGGTCGATCAGGATGCGCGTCGGATCCTCGATCGCTTCCTTGATCGTCTTGAGGAAGGTCACCGCCTCGCGCCCGTCGATCAGGCGGTGGTCATAGCTCATCGCGATATACATCATCGGACGGATCACGATCTCGCCGTCGCGGACGACCGGGCGATCCTCGATGCGGTGGAGGCCGAGCACCGCCGACTGCGGCGGGTTGATGATCGGGGTCGACATCAGACCGCCGAACACGCCGCCGTTCGAGATGGTGAAGGTGCCGCCCGTCATGTCGTCCATCGTCAGCGTGCCCTCCTTGGCGCGCTTGCCGAGGTCGGCGATCGCTTTCTCGATGTCGGCGAAGCTCATCGCATCGGCGTTGCGCACGACGGGCACGACGAGCCCGTTCGGCGCGCTGACCGCGACCGAGACGTCGAGATAATTGTGATAGACGATCTCGTCGCCGTCAATCCGCGCGTTGACCGCCGGAATGTCATGCGCGGCCAGCGCGACCGCCTTGGTGAAGAAGCTCATGAAGCCGAGGCGCACGCCGTGCTTCTTTTCGAAGCTGTCGCGATATTTTTCGCGCGTCGCCATCACCGCCGACATGTCGACGTCGTTGAACGTCGTGAGCATCGCCGCAGTGTCCTGCGCGGCCTTGAGGCGCTTGGCGATCGTCTGGCGCATGCGGGTCATCTTGACGCGCTCTTCCTGACGGCCCGGCGCAGCGGCGGCAGGTGCCGACGGCGCGGCAGCGGGTGCGGGCGCGGCGGCGGGCGCGGCGCTGGCCGCGGCGAGCACATCTTCCTTGGTCAGGCGGCCGTCCTTGCCGCTGCCCTGGATCTTCGTCGGGTCGACGCCATGTTCGAGCACGAGGCGGCGGACGGCGGGCGACATGGTCGTGACCGTGTCGACCGCTTCGCCAGCCGGTACGGCGGTCGCGGCGGGCGCCGGAGCGGCAGCTTCGGCCTTGGCCGGTGCGGGAGCAGGCGCGGCAGCGGCAGGCGCCGGGGCAGCGGCAGCACCGCCCGCCTCAATCGTCGCAATCGCAGCGCCGACGTTCACCGTATCGCCGACCGCGACGAGCTGCTGGCCCATCACGCCCGCCACCGGCGACGGCACTTCGACCGCGACCTTGTCGGTTTCGAGGCTCGCGATCGGCTCGTCGAGCGCAACCGCTTCGCCGGGCTTCTTCAGCCATTCGCCGATCGTCGCTTCGGTAACGCTTTCGCCCAGCGTGGGGACTTTGACTTCGGTGCTCATAGGTGCAGTTCCTTGGGGGGCTTAGGCTTTGGGCTCAGGCTTTTTTCTTGGTGCGGCGGATTTCGGCGCGAACCGACAGGCCGAGCGCGTCGGCGACAAGCGCCGACTGCTCGGTCTGGTGGCGGCTCATCAGGCCGGTCGCGGGCGACGCCGCGGCGGCGCGGCCCGCATAGCGCGGACGCATGCCTTTGTGGCCGGCCTCGGCCAGCGATTCCTCGATCAGTTCATTGACGAAGAACCACGCGCCGTTGTTGCGCGGTTCTTCCTGCGCCCAGACGACCTCTTCGAGCTTCGGCATCCGCTTCAGGCGAACCGCGAGCGCCTCGCCCGGGAAGGGATAAAGCTGCTCGATGCGGACGACCGTCGTGTCGGTCAGGCCCGCGGCGTCGCGCGCTTCCATCAGGTCGTAACCGACCTTGCCCGAACAGAGGACGACGCGCTTGATGTCGGCATCGGCTGGCGGCGTGCGATCCGACATGATGCGGCGGAAATGCGCGTCGCCGATGAAGTCCGACCGCTGCGACACCGCCAGCTTGTGGCGGAGCAGCGACTTGGGCGTCATGATGATCAGCGGCTTGCGGAACGAGCGCAGCATCTGGCGGCGCAGGACGTGGAAATAGTTCGACGGGGTCGAAATATTGCACACCTGGATATTGTCGCCCGCGCAAAGCTGGAGGAAGCGTTCGAGGCGCGCCGAGCTATGCTCGGGCCCCTGCCCTTCATAGCCGTGCGGCAGCAGCATCACGAGGCCGTTGGCGCGCAGCCACTTGGCCTCGCCCGCGGCGATGAACTGGTCGATCATGATCTGCGCGCCGTTGGCGAAGTCTCCGAACTGCGCTTCCCAGAGCACGAGGCTCTTCGGGTCGGCCATCGCATAGCCATATTCGAAGCCGAGCACGCCATATTCGGAGAGCGGGCTGTCGAGCACCTCGAACCGGCCGTGCGGCACGGTCGTCAGCGGCACATATTTCTGCTCGCTCTTCTGGTCGACCCAGACGGCGTGGCGCTGGCTGAAGGTGCCGCGGCCCGAATCCTGTCCCGACAAGCGGACCTGATAGCCCTCGCTGAGCAAGGTGCCGAAGGCGAGGCTTTCGGCGGTCGCCCAGTCGAACACTTCGCCGTCCTTCTTGTCGGCGAACATGGCGCCGCGCGCGTCGATAACGCGGCGCAGCGTTTTGTGGGCTTCGACATCGGCGGGGATGGTGGTCAGCGTGCGGCCGATCGAATCGAAAAGCTTTTCCGACACGCCGGTCGCGACGTTGCGACGGGCGTTTTCGGGATCGGCGGGGGCGTGCAGCCCCGACCAGCGGCCCGCGAACCAGTCGGCCTTGTTCGGCTTGTAGGTCTTCGCCGCCTCGAAATCGCCTTCGAGCCGCGCGGTGAATTCGGCGCGGCGCGCGTCGGCCCAGCCGGCGTCGATCACGCCTTCGTCCTGCAGTTTCGCGGCGCAAAGCTGCGACACCGGCGGATGCTTGCGAATGCGTTCGTACATCAAAGGCTGGGTGAACGAAGGCTCGTCGCCCTCGTTATGGCCGAAGCGGCGATAGCACCACATGTCGATCACGACGTCGCGCTTGAACTGCTGGCGGAAATCGATCGCGAGCTTGCACGCGAAGGTCACGGCCTCGGGATCATCGCCGTTGACGTGCAGGATCGGCGCCTGAACGCCCTTGGCGACGTCCGACGGATAGGGCGACGAGCGCGCGAACTGCGGGCTGGTCGTGAAGCCGATCTGATTGTTGACGATGAAGTGGATGCAGCCGCCGGTATTGTAACCACGGATGCCCGAGAAGCCGAGGCACTCCCAGACGATCCCCTGCCCCGCAAAGGCCGCGTCGCCGTGGATCAGCACCGGCAGCACCTGCGTATGTTCGGCGAGGTCGTCGCGCACCACCTGCTGCGCACGCACCTTGCCGAGCACGACCGGGTCGACCGCCTCGAGGTGCGAGGGGTTGGGGACAAGCGACATATGCACCGACACGCCGTCGAACTCGCGGTCGGTCGAGGTGCCGAGGTGATATTTGACGTCGCCCGAACCGCCGATGTCGTCGGGGTTGGCGCTGCCGCCCGCAAATTCGTGGAAGATCACCTGATAGGGCTTGGCCATGACGTTCGCGAGCATGTTGAGCCGCCCGCGGTGCGCCATGCCATAGACGATTTCCTTCACGCCATATTGGCCGCCATATTTGATGATCGATTCCATCGCGGGGATCATCGATTCGCCGCCATCGAGGCCGAAGCGCTTGGTGCCGACATATTTGCGCGCGAGGAATTTTTCCCATTCCTCGGCTTCGATCACCTTGTTGAGGATCGCGCGCTTGCCTTCCTGGGTGAATTCGACGCTCTTGTCGGCGCCCTCCATCCGGTCCTGCAGGAACCGCCGCTCCTCGACGTCGGAGATGTGCATATATTCGAGGCCGACATGGCCGCAATAATTGGCGCGCAGGATCGCGACGATCTCGCGGATCGTCGCCTTTTCGAGCCCCAGAGTTCCGCCGATATACACCGGCCGGTCCTGATCCGCGCCGACGAAGCCGTGATATTCGGGCGTCAGATCGGCGGGCAGCTCGCGCTGGCTGAGCCCGAGCGGATCGAGCGTGGCGGCGAGGTGGCCGCGCACGCGATAGGTGCGGATCAGCATCATCGCGCGGATCGAATCGTCGGCGGCGCGCTCGACCTCGGCGCTCGACAGCGCGGCGCCCGCCTTGGCGGCGGCCGCCTTCACCGCGACCTGCATCTGCTGCGGGTCGAGCGCGGCGGTCAGGTCGTCGCTGTCGATCCGGGGCCAGTTCTTCGGCGCCCAGCTCGGGCCGGCCTGCGGCTCGTCGATGTCGAAGCTTTGTCGTTCGAGGTTCATCTGCTTTTCCACGGGGAGGAAGGGGTGGGTATTCTTAAATATGGGAAGCGGAGGCCCGCCGGCAAAGGGCGCCGGCGGGCCGCTTGGCTCAGACGCGTTCCTTGAGCACCTCGGCGAGCGTCGTGCCGAGTTCCGACGGGCTGGCCGACACCTTGATCCCGGCGGCTTCCATCGCCGCGATCTTGCTTTCAGCGTCGCCCTTGCCGCCCGACACGATGGCGCCGGCATGGCCCATGCGGCGGCCCGGAGGCGCGGTGCGGCCCGCGATGAAGCCGGCCATCGGCTTCTTGCGGCCGCGCTTCGCTTCGTCGATCAGGAACTGCGCGGCCTGTTCCTCGGCGTCGCCGCCGATTTCGCCGATCATGATGATGCTCTTCGTGGCATCGTCGGCGAGGAAGAGTTCGAGCACGTCGATGAAGTTGGTGCCGTTGACCGGGTCGCCGCCGATGCCGACCGCGGTGGTCTGACCGAGGCCGACGTTCGAGGTCTGGAACACCGCTTCATAGGTCAGCGTGCCCGAGCGCGAGACGACGCCGACGCTGCCCTTCTTGAAGATGTTGCCGGGCATGATGCCGATCTTGCATTCGTCGGGGGTCAGCACGCCGGGGCAGTTCGGGCCGATCAAGCGCGATTTCGAACCCGACAGCGCGCGCTTCACCTTGACCATGTCGAGCACCGGAATGCCCTCGGTGATCGCGACGATCAGCTCGATCTCGGCATCAATCGCCTCGAGGATCGAGTCGGCGGCGAACGGCGGCGGCACATAAATGACCGACGCGGTCGCGCCGGTCGCATGCTTCGCTTCCTCGACCGTGTTGAACATCGGCAGGCCGATGTGCTGGGTGCCGCCCTTGCCCGGCGTCACGCCGCCGACCATCTGCGTACCATAGGCAAGCGCCTGTTCGGTGTGGAAGGTGCCGGTGGCACCGGTCATCCCTTGCGTGATGACCTTGGTGTTCTTGTCGATGAGGATGGACATATTCTAAATCTCCCGGGGAGAGTCAGCCCGCCCGGCCGGTTCAGCCGAGCGGGCCAGAAAGGGTTCAGGCGAGGCTCGAATCCAGATTCTTGCACGCGTCGAGCAGTTCCTTGACCGCATCGACCGAGACCTGCAGGCCGGCCTTGTCGGCGTCGTCGAGTTCGATCTCGACGATCTTCTCGACGCCGCCCGCACCGATCTGCACCGGCACGCCGACGTAAAGGCCATCGACGCCGTACTGGCCGTCGACATAGGCGGCGCAGGGCAGGATGCGCTTCTGGTCGCCGAGATAGGCCTCGGCCATCGCGATGCCCGAGGCTGCGGGGGCGTAGAAAGCCGAACCGGTGCCGAGCAGTGCGACGATTTCGCCGCCGCCGCCGCGCGTGCGCTTGACGATCGCATCGATCTTGTCCTGCGACGACAGGCCCATCTTGACGAGGTCGGGAACGGGGATGCCGTTGATGGTCGAGTAGCGGACGACGGGGACCATCGTGTCGCCGTGGCCGCCGAGCACGAAGGTATTCACATCCTTGACCGACACGTCGAACTCGTCGGCGATGAAGTGGCTGAAGCGTGCCGAGTCGAGCACGCCGGCCATGCCGACGACCTTGTTGTGCGGGAGGCCCGAGAATTCGCGCAGCGCCCACACCATGGCATCCAAGGGGTTGGTGATGCAGATAACGAACGCGTCGGGGGCGTTGGCCTTGATGCCCTCACCGACAGCCTTCATCACTTTCAGATTGATGCCGAGCAGGTCGTCGCGGCTCATGCCCGGCTTGCGGGCGACGCCGGCGGTGACGATGATGACGTCGGCGCCCGCGATGTCCTTGTAATCGTTCGAGCCGGTAATCTTCGCGTCGAAGCCCGCGATCGGGCCGACCTGCGACAGGTCGAGCGCCTTGCCCTGCGGCACGCCTTCGACGACGTCGAACAGGACGACGTCGCCGAGTTCCTTCTGCGCGGCGAGCAGCGCCAGCGTTCCGCCGATATTCCCGGCTCCGATCAAAGCGATCTTCTTGCGTCCCATGGCGCGCGGCACTCCCTTCCTGGCAAGCCCGGCAATTGGTTCACAGACCGGCGGGAGCACGGGCTAAAGCTCCGCTCCGGTCCCAAGACTGGCGACGCCCCTACGCCGATTCCCTTAACGAAACAACCGCCAAAAGGACGAAAAACCGCCTTTCTTTGATAATAGTTCGCAATAACAATAGCGTTCTCAAAAATGGATTTCAGAGACAGGCTGGCGCGTGATATTGTCGGGACGCAACGGGTTCGCGGCAGAATGGAACAAAAATGCGTCGTCCGCATAGGGGATCGTCCCGGCACCGATTAACCCTGTCTTATCCCCGCTTTGTTACGCGCCTATGGTGACGCGCGCGATCATCAGCTTTGATACCGAGTTGTCGGCCGGCCTCTATCAACGAGGCCATGACGCGCGCGCCAATTTCGAAAGCTCGATCCTCGGCCGCTGCCGCGACGGCGATTTCGGCATCCATTTCCAGATGGACATGCTGGAAAGATACGGTCTCAAGGGCGTGTTCTTCGTCGATCCGATGCCGGCGCTCGTCCACGGTCCGTCGATCGTCCGCGACATTGTCGGCCCGATCGTCGCGCGCGGTCATGAGGTGCAGCTCCATATCCACACCGAATGGCTCGCCTTCGCGCGCTTCAGTCCGGTCGGACGACTGACCGGTCGCAACATCGGCGACTTCCCGCTTGGCGCGCAGAAAAAGCTGATCGGCCTCGCGGCGGACATGCTGATGCGCGCGGGCGCCCCCGATCCGGTCGCGTTCCGCGCGGGCAATTTCGGCGCCAACGACGATACGCTCCGCGCGCTCGCAGCGCTGGGTTTCGACTATGACAGCAGCTTCAACGGCGCTTATGTGGGCGAGGGCTGCGACATTGCGCTCGACCCCCGCAATATCGGGATGCGCCTGCACCACGGCGTCTGCGAAGTGCCGGTCAGCGGCCTGATGGACCGCGCCGACAGCTTTCGCCCGGCGCAGCTGTGCGCGATGTCCGAAGAGGAGATGCGCGACGCGCTCGATCACACGGCGGCGAGCGGGGCGATCCAGTTCTCGGCCTTCAGCCACAGCTTCGAGCTTTTGAGCCGCGACCGCGCCGTCGCCAACCGGCTGGCGATCGCGCGCATGGAGGCGCTGTGCCAGGCGGTCGCCGCCGACCGCCGTGTGACCAACGGGGGCTTTGCCGACCTGCCTTTGCCGCCGGCGCGCCCGGGGCCAATCGGGGTGCCCGAACCGCGGCCCTTACGGACGCTGCGCCGCACCGCCGAACAGGCAGCCGGGCATCTCGCGCACGAAATGCGTTATGTCCGCAGCCTCACCTATGTCGCCGCAAATACATCACGCTGGGGGAAGATCGCCGGCGGCATCCTGTTGGCCATGGCCTAGCGCGAGATAATCGTCCGATTGCATTTCGGCGAGGCGGCTTGCCGTCCGCTCGAATTCGAATGCGCCGTCGCCCGCGACATAAAGCTGGTCGGGCATCGCCGCCGCGCTGGCGAGCAGCTTGACCTTATATTCGTAAAGCGCGTCGATCAGCGTCACGAAGCGCGCCGCCTCGTTGCGGTTCTCGGGCCCCATGCGCGGGATGCCGACGATGATCACGGCGTGAAAATGGCGCGCTACGGCGAGATAGTCGGCCGCCCCCCGTGCCTCGCCGCAGAGCCGCTTGAACGAAAAGACCGCAACGCCCTTCAGCGCCTTGGGCACATGCAGGGTCCGCCCGCCGCCGACGTCGAGGTCGAGGCTCGGCACATGCGCGCGGTCTTCGGGCGGATAGTCGGTGAGGCGAAAGAAGGCGGCCGACAGCGCCGCGCTCGCGGCATCGTCCGCCGGAACGAACCAGCGCGCGCCGTCGCCGAGCCGGTCGCGGCGATAGTCGGTCGGGCCGTTCAGCCCCATCACGTCGAGCCGTTCGTCGACGAGCGCGATGAAGGGAAGGAAATGCTCGCGGTTGAGCCCGTCCTTGTAGAGATCCTTCGGCGGCCGGTTCGACGTCGCGACCATCGTCACGCCATGATCGATCAGCGCGGTGAACAGGCGCGAAAGGATCATCGCATCGGCGCTGTTGTTCACGACCATCTCGTCGAAGGCGAGGCAGCGAGTATTTTCGGCGAGCGCCTCGGCGACGATCGGGATCGGATCGCCGCTCTCGCCCTTGCGCGCCTCGCGCAGCCGCGCGTGCACGTCGAGCATGAAGGCATGGAAATGGACGCGCCGCTTCCGCTGGATGGCGAGCTGGTCGTAGAACAGGTCCATCAGCATGGACTTGCCGCGCCCGACCGCGCCCCACAGATAAACGCCGCGCAGCGCATCGGGCTTGCGCCCCGCGAGGCGCCAGAGCAGGCTGCCGCGCTTCGGCACGGCTTCGAGTTCGGATTGCAGTTGGTTCAACCGCGTCGCAGCAGCGCGCTGTTCGGGATCGGGGCGAAGCTCGCCCGCCGCGACAAGCGCGTCATAGGCCGCAAGGACGGTAGTCACTTGCGGCTCGCCTTGCGGATCGTTCCGGCGAAACTCAGCACGATATGGCCGTCATCCTCGCCCTGCACGACCAGCCCGCGCAGGAAGATCAGCCGGCCGGTCTCGCGCACCAGCTCGACCACGGCGTCGAGCGGCTCCCCCACACGCCCCGCGCCGACGAACTGGGTCGACAGGTCGAGCGTCACCGAATGCCCCGCATCGAGCGATCCGAACTGGTGCGACGCGGCGAACAGCGCGATGTCGACCAGCGCGAGGCTGACCGCGCCATGGACATTGTCGCCGAGGTTGCTGTGCTTGCGCTCGGGCAACATGCGAACCCGCGCGCGCGGGCGGCCGTCGTCGGTCGGGGACTCGACGCGCACCGAAAGCGGCTCGATAAAGGCATTGAACCGGCTCTGATCCTTGAGGTTCCAGCTGACCCAGCCGTCGGCCAATTGTTCGGCACTGAAATTCTCGCGCCGCCTCGGCTCTTCGATCCCGTCGTTCATGCCCTGCAATATCCGTCCAGTTTCTTCGAGCGAACGAGTTCGCCATAATAATCCGCCATCGACTTGGCGCGGACGCTGTCGTCGCCGATCCATTCGGCGGCGCCGGCAACCCATCCGGCCGAACAGGTCTCAAGCGCGCCCCGCCCGCGCGCGCAAGCGATAAAATCGCCAAAGGCGGCGCGCCAGCGCGCAAAAGCGGGCATGTCCATGACCGGACCATGGCCGGGCACGATCTGCCGGGCGCCCGACCGCGCGACGTGGCCAAGCGCCTCCAGCCAGCCTTCGGGACAGGCGGTGTCGAGAAAGGGGGCGGGAAGCGTGACGAGGTCTCCGACGATCGCGCGTTCGGCGTCGGCGTCGTATATCCAGAGATCGCGTTCAGTCGCCGCACGGCGCGCGATCCGCAACGACAGCGGCCGGCCGGCGAAGACGGCATCATGCGGCTCGTCGACGACGATGTCGGCGCGCAGTTTTCGCCCGCGCCCGATCGTCGCCAGATCGCCTTTCACGTCCGGAACCGCCGCAGCGGGAATGCGCCCCTCGGCGAGCGCCTTGCGCGAAGCCGCCGCGCTGTCCGCGAGAAAGCCGGCGAGCGCGCCATCGATAGCGGAGGTTCCGTAAACGCGCACATCGCGCTGCCCCGCCTTGAGCGCAAGATTGCCGCTGACATGATCGAGATGCCAGTGCGTGTTGACGATCGCGGCGAGCGGTAGGTCGAGTTCGTCGAGCGCCTTTTCCACCGTTTCGGCGTGGCTCGCATGACGCCCCGTATCGACGAGGATGGCACCCGCCGTCCCCTTCAGGATCACGCTGTTTGCGTCGGGCGAACGCCCCGGATCGAAGCGGCCGGGAACAAGCCAAGTCGTGTCGCCCAGCGCGACCGCGCCGGGCAACTCGGTGACGCTTCGCGGTTCGGTCGATGCACAGGAAGCGAGCGCCAGCGCAGCGAATGCCGCGAGCGCGCCGCGCATCAGACCTGCCGCTCGGCTTCCAGCTTCTTGATCTCGGCGATCGCGCGCGCCGGGCTCAGGCCCTTGGGGCAGGCGTTGGCGCAGTTCATGATCGTGTGGCAGCGATAAAGGCGGAAGGGATCTTCCAACTCGTCGAGCCGCTCGCCGGTCATCTCGTCGCGGCTGTCGGCGAGCCAGCGATAGGCCTGGAGCAGGATCGCCGGACCGAGGAACTTGTCGCTGTTCCACCAATAGCTCGGGCAGCTCGTCGAGCAGCAGGCGCAGAGGATGCACTCGTAAAGCCCGTCGAGCTTTTCGCGTTCCTCAGGCGACTGGAGCCGCTCCTTGCCGCTTGGCGTCGTCGTCTTGGTCTTGAGCCAGGGTTCGATCGACGCATATTGCGCATAGAAATGGGTGAAGTCGGGGACGAGATCCTTGATCACGTCCATTGACGGCAGCGGGGTGATCGTGATGTCGCCCTTCAGATCCTCGATCGCGGTGGTGCAGGCGAGGCCGTTCTTGCCGTTCATGTTCATCGAACAGCTGCCGCAAATGCCTTCGCGGCACGAGCGGCGGAAGGTCAGCGTCGAATCCTGCTCGCTCTTCATCTTGATCAGCGCGTCGAGCACCATCGGGCCGCATTTTTCGGTGTCGATCTCGAACGTGTCAAAATGCGGATTCTGCCCCTTGTCGGGATCGTAGCGATAGACCTTGAATTTCTTGACGGCGGTCGCGCCCTCGGCCTTGTGGACCGTGCCCGTCTTTTGCGGGCGGCTGTTCTTGGGCAGGACAAATTGGGCCATATCGCGGTCTTCCCTATGCAATCGCGCGCTGCCTAGACCCGATTGGCGGAGTCGACAAGGGGGTGAACGTGCGAAAGCCGCTGGCAGGCGCGCGGGCAAGACGCTAGGGCGGCGATGATGAGCGAAAGCGACGCCCAGCCCGCCGTTACCAGCCGCAGCGTCGCGCGCGGGCTCGGCACGACCGTGCTGGCGCGGCTGGGCGCGGTGGTCGAAATCGTCGCACAGCCGCTCTACGTCCTGATGTTCGGGCTCGCGGGTTACGGCCTCTACGCGGTGCTGTGGGCGGCGGTGAACCTGCTCGAAAATATCTTCGACCTCGGCATGACGAGCGCGATGCAGCGCACCGTCCCGCAATCGGCCAGCAATGCCGATGCGGCGGCCGCGCTGCGCACGGCGATGGTCTTCGGCGTCGGACCGTGCATCCTCGTCGCGGCGCTCGTCGCCGTCTTTGCCGACGACCTTGCGCCGCTGCTCAACGTCGCGGCGAAGGACCGCGAGCTTGTGACGCCCGCGATCCGCATCTTTGTGTGGGCGTTGCCGCTCTGGGCCTTTGTCGAGATCGCGACCTCGGCATTGCGCGCACGCATGCTATTCGGTGCCGAGATACGCCTGCGGATCGTGTGGGAACAAGTTATGCGGCTGGTCTTCGCCGGCCTGTTCTTTGCCGGCGGCCTCGGCCTCAAGGGGCTGTTCATCGCCCATCTTTGTTCGCTTGGCATTACCGCGGCGCTCAGCATCCGGCTGCTCGCGCGCCACTACAGCTTCGCCGACCTGTGGCGCGGTCCGTGGGCGGGAGAGACCGCGCGCAACACTTTTCTGGCGGGGCTTTCGATCCTGCCGTCGAACATTATCGCGCGGCTGTTCGGCGACGCCCCGGCGTTGATCCTCAACATGCTGCTTCCCGGTGCGGCGGGCGCCGCGGCCGCGGGCCTGTTCACGATCGCGCGCAAACTGTCGAGCGTCGTCCAGCTCGTCCGCATCGCCTTCACCTATGTGATGGCGCCGCTCGCCGCCAGCGCCGAGCGCGAGGACCGGCGCCAGGTCGCCGACATCTATGCCTATGCCACGCGGCTGATCCTAGCGATCGCGCTGCCGCTCGCCGCGGTGCTCGCCGCGGGCAGCGCGTCGCTGCTCGGGCTGTTCGGGCACGGCGCGCAGGCGGCGCAAGCGGCGTTGGTCGTCCTGCTCTTCGCCCGCGCCCTCGAAGCGGTGCTCGGCATTTCGGCGCCGGTGCTTCAGGTCGTCGCCGCCTTCCGGCATCAACTCACCGCCAGCATCTTTGGCGTCGCGGTCGCGATCGGCTCGGGCTGGCTGATCGTCGGCCATCTCGATCCGCTGACAGGGGTGACTCTGGCGACCGCCCTCGGCCTCGTCGTGATGGCGGCGATCCCGATGGTGCAGCTCGCGATCACCGAAAAGCTTCATCCCTTCGACGCCCAATTTCCGATGCTGGCATTGCGCGGCGTTGCGATCACCCTCGTCGCCGGCATCGCGGCGATGCTCGCCGACCTTTTGCCCGACGCGCTTTCGCTGCCACTGCTCGGGCTGATCGCCGCCGCGTCGATATGGCTTGCGCTGCGCTTCGCCCTGCCGCTCGCCGATCGCATGTCGCTGGGCAAGACCGGCCGCAAGCTTCGGCTGTTCGAACCCGAAACCGCATGACCGACGCGACATCCCTCCCCCGCGTCGCGATTTACGATCTCGACCGGACCGTGCTGCGTACGCCGACCTTCACGCTGTTCCTGCTGTGGGCGGCGTGGCGCGAGGCGCCTTGGCGATTGCTGCTGCTGCCCGCGCTCGCCGCGCTGATGATCGGCCATGCGCTGCGCCTTTACGGGCGCGACCGGTTCAAACCCGCCGCCATTCGCCTGATGCTGGGCAAAAGCATCGCGCCCGCGCGGGCCGAAACGCTTGCTGCCGCCTTCGCCGCCTGGCGCGTTCCGCGCGACGTCCCGCCGGGCGCCGCCGCGTGCATCGCGCGCGACCGGGCCGAGGGTTATCGGCTGCTGATGGCCACCGCCGCCCCCGAATTCTACGCCGGTGCGATCGCCGAGGCCTTGGGTTTCGACGCCATCGTCGCCTCGCGCCACCGACGCGACGATGCGGGACACTGGTTGCCCCTGCTCGACGGGCCCAATTGTTATGGCGAAGAAAAGGCCCAGCGCGTCAATGAGTGGCTCAAGGCGAATGCGCCCGGCGGGACGGCGCATATTCGCGCCTATTCGGACCATTTCAGCGACGCGCCGACCTTTGCGCTGGCTGGTGAGGCGTGGCTGATCGGGCGCGGCGCCAAATATGTCCGGCTCGCCGCAAAGCATGGCTGGCACGCCGCCGATTTCGAAAACGACACCGTGGCAGAGGCCCGTTGATGCGCATCCTGTTCCTCTTCATCGGCGAGCCGCATCATGTCTTCCACGCGCTGCCCATCGCGGCGGAAATGTCGGCGGCCGGGCAAGCCGTCGAGATTGCGGTGGCGAGCGCCGACCACCTGCGGATGGTCGAGCAGGTCGCGCTTGCCTATCCGGGCTTCGCACCGCGCGTCACCCAGCTCGGCCAGAAGGGCTTGGCCCGCTGGCTGCGCGACATGGGCCTCTTCCGCAATCCGCGCCTGCCGATGCTGTTCGATGCCCTGCCCTTCCTGCGGCAGTTCGACGCGATCGTCGTGCCCGAGCGGACGACCACGTCGATCCGGCATTTCCTGTCGCGCAACACGCGGCTGATCTTCACGCCGCACGGCGCGGGCGATCGGGCAATTACCTTCGACATACGCGACCGGCATTTCGATTTTGCGCTCGTGGCCGGCAAAAAGAGCGAACAGCGGATGCTCGATGCCGGGACGATCCGGCCGGGTCATTATGCGGTGAACGGCTATGTGAAACTCGACCTGATGCCGCGACTGCAGGCGGCGCGTGAACCATTGTTCGATAACGGCCGAACCACGGTTCTTTATTCGCCGCATTTCAAGCGCGAACTGTCGTCGTGGGATCGCTTCGGCCGCGACATCATCGCCTGGTTCGCGGGTCAGGATCGCTACAATCTCGTCGTCGCGCCGCATGTGCGCCTGTTCGCCGAAGCGAGCGACGCCGAGCGCGCGGCGGTAACGAAGCTCGCCGTCCCGGGCAAGATTCTGATCGACCTCGGGTCCGACCGCCTGTTCGACATGAGCTACACGAGCGGCACCGACATCTACCTCGGCGATGTCAGCAGCCAGGTTTACGAGTTTCTCGCCACCCCGCGCCCGTGCGTCTTCCTCAACGCGCATGAGGTCGATTGGACCGGCGATCCCGATTATCTCTTCTGGACGCTCGGCGATGTCGTGGACGATCTCGCTGACTTGCCCGGCGCGCTCGAACGGGCGCCCGCGCGCCATCCGCTTTATGCCGATGCCCAGCGCGAAAGGCTGGCCGAATCGATCGGCGGCGATCCTGTGGGCGCGGCGCGGCGCGGCGCCGAAGCGATCCTCGGCTTCCTTGCAAAGAACGTCGGGCAGGATAAGAGCAGCAGATGACAGACGCCAACCTCGTGCCCGCGCTGACCCCGATCGGCGAAAATCCGACCTTGCTCTGGGGCATGACCAATGCCGAGCGGCTGCGGCGGCTGGCGCGTGCGGAAGGCCTGCCCGAAACGTCCGCGACAGCACGGCTTTATGTCAATCTCGACTATGTCTTTGATCCGGTGTGGCTCCGCCATATTCTGACGCTGCCCGGAACGGTGGTGATGGACGGCCGCGACCTCGTGATGGCGCATCTGACCGGCGGCATGACCCCGGCGGATATCGCGCAGCATCGCGACGCGCTGACCGTCATCGACTATCAGAACAATCCACAAATCTACAACCGCCAGCTCCGCAAGCTCGACTGCCCCTTCATCCAGCGGCTGACGCCCGAAACGCGGCGCGCGATCGAACGGAAGAGCTATTTCGGCGCATACAAGGGCGTCACCGACGCGCTGACCAAATATCTTTGGCCCGAGCTCGCTTTGTGGCTGACGCGTGGCGCGGCGAGCATCGGCATGACCCCGAACATGGTCACCGCGATCGGCGCGGCGCTCTGTGTCTATGCGACATATCTCTTCGCTTATGGTCATTACTGGACGGGGATGCTCGCGGGCTTCATCTTCATGGTGCTCGACACCGTCGACGGAAAGCTCGCGCGCTGCACGATCACCTCGTCGAAATGGGGCAATGTCGCCGACCATGGCGTCGACCTGATCCATCCGCCCTTCTGGTGGTATTTCTGGGGTGTCGGGCTTGGCAGCTGGGGTCTTGCGCTATCGACGCAGACCTTCGTCTGGGTGATGGTTGCCGTCGTCGCAGGCTATATCCTCCAGCGCGTGATCGAGGGGCTGTTCATCAAGGACTTCGGCATGGACATCCATGTCTGGCAAAGGTTCGACAGCCAGTTCCGCCTGATCACCGCGCGGCGCAACCCAAACTTCGCGATCCTCTTTTTCGCGACCCTCGCCGGGCGCCCCGACATCGGCCTGATTGCGCTCGCCTGGTGGACAATCATCTCGCTCGTCGTCCACGCGATACGGCTGGTGCAGGCCTATGCCGTCAAGCGTTCGGGCCGCCCGATCGTCAGCTGGATGGAAGAAGCATGAACGCAACGATCGAGAAATTCGGCCACCCCGCAACGCTGATCGCCGAATATGAGCATTGGGTCATGCTGCTCCGCCCGGCGCAGCCAACACTCGGCGCGCTGGTGCTCGCGGCGAAGTCGGATGCGACGGCGTTCGGCGACCTGCCCGCCGAGGCGCATGCCGAGCTCAAGACCGCGACCGCCGCAATCGAAGCCGCGCTGACGCAGGCCGTCGGCTATGCGAAGATCAATTATCTGATGCTGATGATGGTCGACCCGCACGTCCATTTCCACGTCCTGCCGCGCTATGACGGCGAACGTTCGGGTGCGGGGCTGACGGTGGGGGACGCGGGCTGGCCCGGGCAACCCGACCTCGGACAAGCGATCAAGCTGGACAAAACGCAGATTGCCGCGCTTATCGGCTGGCTCAAACCCTATTTCGCGTAGCGGCCTTCTTCGGCCCATTTCGCGGTGAGCACGTCGGCGGCTTCGACGTCCTGCGGGAAGTCGACTTCCTGCCATTCGAGCCCTTCGATCGACACGGTGCCGACTCGGTTGCCCTTCGCGATGATGTCGATCGCGCGCAGATACCAACGCTCAACCCCGTCGGGGGTGCGCATCATCTGGTCGACCTGATTGCGAAAGATCGACGGACCATCGCCGACGAAAGCGAGCATGCCGATCGACTCCGCATTGGTATCGGGAGGCAGCAGCCGCTTGCCGATGTGGTGCAGCCGTCCTTCGGCGTCGCGGTTCACCTTCATGTCGTCGTCGTCATAATCGCTTTTCACATCGACGGTGACGTTGATCGGCTCGTTCGCGCCCGCGATCAGCTTCGCCACGATCTCGTCCGAGACGATGGTGTCGCCGTTGAGGATGATGAAATCGCGGTCCATCTCCTCGCGCGCGATCCAGCAGGTGCCAAGATTGTCGGCGACCTGGAAGAAAGGATTGAACAAAGTGCGGATGCGCGCGCCGGTGTCGCGATAGAGCTGCAGCGCATGATCCTCGACGCGCTCGGTGCGAAAGCCCGTGACGACGACGATGTCCTTGATCCCGTTAGCTACAAGTGCCGCGACCTGCCAGCTGATCAGGCTGCGGCCGTTGAACTCGATCAGGCATTTGGGAATGTCGCGGGTCAGCGGCAGGAGGCGCGAGCCTTGCCCGGCCGACAGGATGATGGCTTTGTCGATGCTCATAGGGGCTGCCCTATAGACGGTTGCCGCCGCGCGGCAAATATCGCTTCGATCAGTTCGATGTCGGCGGGCTTATCGGCGTCGATGCACGCCTCGGGCTCGGACATCGGCACGACCTTTGCCTTGAGGCCGAAACGGAGGCCCGCGCGTGCGATACCCTGCTGGATCGTGAACAGGCGGAGCAGCGCGCCGATCAGGAGCCACGGCCCGAAGGCGGCGATGATCTTGAGCCCCTTCTTGCGGTCGCGCTCGATCCGCCCCCAGAAATCGAGCAACGGCAGCACCCGCCGCCCGCGCAGGCGGAACATGTTCGCGCCCGACCACCAGCCGCCGCGGAATTTCAGCCAGGTGCGCTTGGACTCCGGGTAGCGCGCAAGCAGCACATCGCGCTCGACCATCGCCACCGCAACATCGCTGCCCGCCGCGCCGCCGAGAAACTCGGCGATCATGGTGGGCGTCAGCAGCACGTTGTCGGCGGTCGTAACCAGCAGCGGATCATCGCCCGGCGGCAGTGCGGCGGAAAGAGAGCTGCTGATTCCCTGCCCCGAATCCGCGAAATGCAGGTTGGCGAGCCCCACCAGTCCCGGCTCTGCCGCCAGCTCGGCGCTGTTCTGCGCAAGGATCGTGATCGCGCCGACTTCGGGCGAAGCGCGCAGCGCGTTCACGACATGGACGAGCATCGGCCGCCCGGCGATCGGCAGCAGCGCCTTGGTCGACACGCCGCTTCCCGAAAGCAGTGGGTCGGGGCCGGGGCGGCTGCCCGCGAGGACGATCGCGGGGATCGGGGCGCTCACGGCGCGGCCTCTGCCGCGGGCGCGATGCGGCGGCCGGTCACCCCGCGCAGGAAATCGGTCGCCTCATCGAGCACCGGCCCCTTGTTCTGGAATGGCGCGGCGAGCGCCATGACGATGCCGGTATGCCCCATGCCCGAATAGACGCGCAGCGTCGCCGAGCCCCCCGCCTTTTCGATCGCGGCGGCGAGGTTCTGACTGTTGCGCGGGCGTACCGTGTCATCCTCATCGCCCGTTGCGAGCCACAAGGGCGGCGCATCGCCGCGTGCAAAGTGGATTGGCTGGGTCTTCTCGATCGGCTTGACCTTGCCCATCGCCCTGTCGCCGCGGCCACCCTTTTCGATAGGCAGGAAGTCATAGGGGCCGGCGAGCCCCGCGACGCCGCGGATGATCGACGGGTCGCTGTTCGCTGCGCGCAGCCACTGCGGGTCGAGCGCGAGCATCGCGGCATTATAGGCGCCCGCCGAATGGCCCATCAGCGCGATCCGGTCGGGGTCGCCGCCGAGCTTGGCGATATGTTCGTGCGTCCACGCGACCGCCGCCGCGCTGTCCTCGATAAAGTCCGGCCAATAGGCTTTGGGCACGAGCCGATAGTCGGGGATCACGACAACGAACCCCTGCCGCGCCAAGGCTCGTCCGGCGAAGCCATAGCTGCCACGATCGCCGCTGTCCCAGCCGCCGCCATAGAAGAAGACGACCACCGGCAGCCGGTCGCCCTCTTTGGCATTTTCGGGAGCCCAGATGTCGAGCGACTGGCGCGGTCCGCGGCCATAGGGCTGGTCGGCGAGCAACAGCTGCGCGCCGTCGCCCTGTCCGAGCAGCCGATCCGCCATGTTGAGCGACTTGGCGCCGCCCGCGACGATCATCTTGGCGCCGCCGCCGAACAGCAGCACGAGCAGCAGGACGACGAAGAGAATCTTGATCAATCGCTGTCCTTTGGAAACCGGCGCGTCATCTTTCGCGCCCTACAGGGCAGCGAAGCGACGAACAAGACGGCCGCGCGATCGGCACGCGACCTTTTTCGCCCTCACGCGTAGGAAAGTGCGATGACGACAGGAAACTTCACCCGCCCGGCCCTTATCTGCAACAGCCAGAGCGGCAACCATGACGATGCCGTCGTTGCCGAAATCGTCGAAAGCTGCCGCACTGCGGGCGCGCCGCTCGTCGCCATCTTCGCGCTGCCCGACGACGAGATTCCCGATGCCGGCGAACTCGTCCGGCAAGGCATCGACTTGCTGCTCGTCTGGACCGGCGACGGGACGATCAACGCCGCGGCGACCGGGGCCGCGGGCTGGGATGGCGCGATCCTGCCGCTTCCAGGCGGGACGCTCAACCTTCTATCGAAGGAACTGCATGGCGACCGGCCGGTGACCGAAATCCTGTCGGATGCGTTGCAGGGCAAGGGCCGGCGGCAACCGGTGCCCATGATCCGGTCCGACGACGGCGACGCCTTTATCACGATCGTGGCCGGCCCCGCGACGCAATGGGCCGAAGTGCGCGAAACGATGCGGCAAGACGGGTTGATCGAAGCAAGCCGCTCGGCGCCCGACGCACTCGACGCGATGATGAACGCCCCCGGGGTCGCGGTGGCCGGACACGACCGGGCCTATCCGGCGATCATCCTCACCCCGACGGCGAACGGCATCCGCGCCGACGGCATATTAACCGAGGGCACCGCCGACGTGCTGCGCCATGGTCTCGCCTGGCTCGGCGGCGATTTTCGCGACGGGCCGAGCGAGGAAATTATCAGCGGCGAAACGATCATCCTCGAAAGCGGCGCGCCGATCAGCCTCGAATATGACGGCGAACTCGGCGAAACGCCCTCGCCCGCCCGCTTCGGGCTCGGGGCGAGCGCTGTGGACTTCGTCGCGACGGCATGACCCGGCTCTTCCACATCAGCGACCTGCATTTCGGGCTCGAGGATCGCGCCGCGCTCGCCTGGTTTACCGATTGCGTGCGGCGCGAGGGCCCCGACGCGGTGCTGATTACAGGCGACCTCACGATGCGCGCCCGGGCCCGCGAATTCGCGGCGGCGTGCGACTGGATCGGCGCGCTCGACGTGCCGGTGACGGTCGAGGTCGGCAATCACGACCTGCCCTATTTCAACCCCGTCGAACGCTTCTTCTATCCCTATCGCCGCATTCGCGGGATCGAGCGGCTGGTCGAGCGCGAACTCGACCTTCCCGGCGTCGCCGTGGTGCCGCTGAAGACGACGGCGCGCGCGCAATGGCGGCTCGACTGGTCGAAGGGATGGGTAACGGACAAGGCGCTCGAAAAGACGCTCGCGGCGATCGACACCTTGCCGCGCGGAACAACAGTGCTGGTCACCGCGCATCACCCGCTGGTCGAGGCCGGGACCAAGGGACGTGCATTGACGCGCGGCGGCGAACGCGCGCTCGCGGCCTTGGCGAAGCGCGGCGTGGCGGCGGTGCTGACCGGCCATGTCCACGACGCCTTCGACCTGAAAAAGACGACCGCTGCGGGCCCGATTCGCATGATCGGGGCGGGCACACTGTCGCAGCGCATCCGCTCGACCCCGCCGAGTTTCAACGACCTGTCCGTCGAAGGCGCGGCGATCGACCTGCGTGTGCGCAATCTCGATCATGTTCCGACCCCCGACATGCAGATCGACGACGTGCCGCCCGACGCGCTGCCGCCGCGCGAACCCGGCGAGCCGGTCGCCCCCGTCGCGGCGGTGCCGCCGGTCGATCCGCCGGTGCATTGACGCCGCTGCCCCATTGACGCGTCCCGGCCGCCCGTTAAGTTGCAAGAAAAAACGGGATGAGGACTATGCTGACAAAAGGCGACGATTTTCCGTTGCACCAGACCAGCGAACCAATTGCGTTCGCGGGGACGGACCGCAACTTCTACGACCGCTATTTCTTCAACGGCTATTCGCCCGACGGCTCGATTTTCTTCGCAGCGGCGATGGGCTTTTATCCGCAGCTCGGCATCGTCGATGCGAGTTTCTGCGTCATCGCCGGCGGGGTTCAGCATAATCTTCGCGCCAGCCGGCGATCGGGCGGCGAGCGGCTCGAACTGTCGGTGGGGCCGATTGCGCTCGACATCGACGTGCCGCTCGAAATCGTCACGCTGCGGATCGCGCCCAATGACGGGCCGCTTGCGGGCGAACTGCGTTTCACCGGCCGCCACTTCCCGATCGAGGAGCCGCGCTTCATCCGCCGCAACGGCACGCGGCTGTTCATGGACTATACGCGCATGACGCAAAACGGTCATTGGTCGGGGTGGCTGGCGGTCGGCGGAGAGCGCATCGAGATCCGAACCGGATGGACGGGGACACGCGACCGCAGCTGGGGCATTCGTCCCGTCGGCGCGAGCGAACCGCAGCCGCCGCCCGAAGGCAATTTCAGCCAATTTTTCTGGCTGTGGACACCGTGCAATTTCGAAAGCAGCTCGCTCTTTTTCCACAGCAACGACGACGGTGCTGGAAAGCCGTGGAACCGCCGCGCCGTGGTCATGGACGACGGCGGGAGCGAGCGGCATTTTGACGCCGCGACGTTCGACATCGAATGGCAAGCGGGGTCGCGGCGGATCGCGACGATGGCCGCGAGCCTCGGCAGCGGCCGATCATTGACGCTGACGCCCACAGGCCCGGTTTTCGCGATGAGCGGGCTTGGCTATACGCATCCGACCTGGGGCCATGGCTTTGATCATGGGCCGGGGCTCACCGTCGCGTATGACAGCCTGTCCGAAACCGAGCGCGGCTGGGGCAATCCGTTGGCGATGCACATCCAGGCATTGGTTGCCGCCGAACTCGTCGACGGAAGCAGCGTCCATCGCGGCGCCGGGGTGCTCGAACAATTGTTCGTCGGCCCGCACGAGCCGACGGGCCTCGCCGGGCTCATGGACCCTGCGCCTTGAGCTTTCCGACGTCGCCCAAGGCGATGACGACGGCATGGCTCGGCGATGTGCTGGGGCAGCCGGGACGGCTGAGGGCCTTCACCGCCGCGAGAGTCGGCACGGGCCAGATGTGCGACAGCTACCGTCTCGCGCTCGATTGGGAGGTTGGCGTCGACGCGCCCGCAAGCGTCATCGCCAAATGCCCGAGCCACGACGAGGCCAGCCGTAACATCGCCAAGCTGACCGGCACCTATGTCAAGGAAGTCAGCTGGTATCGCGAACTCGCGGCGGACAGCGGCGTCGCTGCGCCCCGTTGCTATCATGCCGAGATCGCGGACGACGACGTCGATTTCGTGCTGATCCTTTCCGACCTCGCACCGGCGCGGCAGGGCGACCAGCTCGCCGGCACCGGGCTTGCCGGGCTCCTTCCCTGCATCGAAGCCGCGGCCGGTCTGCACGCGCTGCTCTGGAACGATCCGCAGCTTGAGGCCCTGCCCTGGCTGTCGCGCGACAATGGCGATCTGATCCGCCACCTGTTTCCGCAATTCTACCTCGACTTTCGCGAACGTTATGCGGCGCGGCTCGATCCCGAAGTACTCGACCTCGGCGCGGGAATTGTCGAGCGGCTCGACACCTATCTGGCGCGCGCCCCCGCGGCGCGGACGATCGTTCATGGCGACCTGCGCATCGACAACATCCTCTTTGCCCCGGGCGGCGAGCGCTGTTGGCTGGTCGATTGGCAGACGCTGGGGCGCGGCAGCGGCGCGAGCGACCTCGCCTATCTTGTCGGCACCAGCATCGCCGATCCCGTCGAACGCGCGGCAGCCGACCGGCCGGCCTTCGACCATTGGATCGGCGCGCTCGGACAGCGGGGCGTTGTGCCCGACGAAGCCGGGCTGTGGACCGACTACCGGATCGGCGCCCTCAGCGGCTATTTCATGGCGGTGTTCGCGTCGATGAGCGTCGAGCGCACGCCGCGCGGCGATGAGATGTTCGCGGTAATGGCCGAACGTCCCGCGCGGCAGGCGCTGATGCTGGGAAGTCTCGACCTGCTCTGACGAAAAAGGGCGGCCCGTTGCCGGACCGCCCTTCCTTCTCCACCCGTCGGCGGAAAAACTTAGCGCTTCGAGAACTGGAAGCTGCGGCGGGCCTTGGCCTTGCCGTACTTCTTACGCTCGACCGCGCGGCTGTCGCGGGTCAGGAAGCCCGCCGCCTTGACCGGGCTGCGAAGCGCCGGTTCGAAGCGGGTCAGCGCCTGCGCGATGCCGTGCAGCACGGCGCCCGCCTGGCCCGACAGACCGCCGCCCTTGACGGTTGCGACGACGTCATACTGGCCGACGCGCTCGGTCAGGCCGAAGGGCTGGTTGATGACGAGGCGCAGCGTCGGACGTGCGAAATAGACTTCCTGGTCGCGGCCGTTGATCGTGATCTTGCCCGTGCCGGGCTTAACCCACACGCGCGCGACGGCGTCCTTGCGGCGGCCGGTCGCATAGGCGCGGCCCTGCTTGTCGACGATCTTCTCGCGGAGCGGCGCGGTCGGAGCCGCGGGAGCGACGGTGCCTTCGACGGCGCCGCCGAGATCCTTGAGATCGGTCATGGTCTGTTCGTCAGCCATTATGCACCCACCTTGTTCTTGCGATTCATCGACGCGACGTCGATCACTTCGGGGTTCTGCCCTTCATGCGGATGGTCGGTGCCGGCGAAGATGCGCAGGTTGCGCATCTGCTGGCGGCCGAGCGGACCGCGCGGGATCATGCGTTCGACGGCCTTTTCGAGCACGCGCTCCGGGAAACGGCCTTCGAGGATCTTCGCCGGGCTGGTTTCCTTGATGCCGCCGGCATAGCCGGTGTGCTTGTAGTAACGCTTGTCCTGCAGCTTCTTGCCGGTGAACGCCACCTTCTCCGCATTGATAACGATGACATTGTCACCGCAATCGACGTGCGGGGTGAACGACGGCTTGTGCTTGCCGCGCAGGATGTTGGCGATGATCGATGCAACGCGGCCCACAACCAGGCCCTCGGCGTCGATCAGCACCCATTTCTTTTCGACCGTCGCGGCGTTCGCCGACTGGGTCGTCTTGGTCAGCGCCTTCATGGCACGCTCCTTGACAGATATGGACCGGAGCATAAGCGCCCCGAAACAGGGGCGCCGCCTGTCCCGGCGGGACGAAGCGGCGCTTCGGAGCGGGCCAATGGCGCCAGACCAGCGAAAAGTCAAGCACAGCGCGGCTTTGCTGACGGGTATTATGATACCTTTGACTTCAAGATGCTGGCTCCAGCGCCCGCACCCGCTCCTCGATCAGCCTGCGACCCCCGCCGCCTTGCTCGACGATCCAGCTCTGCCGGCGCTCGCGCATGACCAGCCCCGTACCGGTGTCGACGGTCCAGAGATTGTCGATTTCGAGCGGCTGCGCCTTTCCCGAAATCGACGCCGAATCGCGCTCGACCTTCGCGATCGTCCGCTGCGCACCGTCATGGCGAATCGATATATCGACGTCGTCCGACGCCTTGGCGGTGGGAATGGCGTCGTTCGCCGGCGCGATCAACGCGCGGATGTCGGCCGTCGCCAGCCGGTCGCGCTCGCCAGCGGGAAGCGCGGCGATCAATTGCGCCACCTGCCTGGCTTCGGGGCGGTCCGCTTCGGCACCCGCCTTCTCCATCCGCGCCGTCACCCGTTCCCACAATTGACCGGGATCGACCAGATCGACCTGGCTGCCGTTAGCCGGGACCAGATAGGCGACCTCTTCGCCGACCAGCGGGGCGAGCATCATCGTCAGCATGCGCGTCACATCGGGCTGTGCCCCCGAATCAATCCGCTGCAGCACCGTGTCGAGCCGATAACCCCGCCCGGCCCGCTGCCATTCCAGCGCATAGACGAGCGCGAAGTCGATCAGCTTTCCGTCTCGGCCGATACGGCGCGTCGTTACGCGATAGCGCAGCGGCACGCCAACCGGAGGCGCGAACCGCACTTGCGCGGCGGCGACAGGCGAGGTCTTGGTGGGAGCGGGCACCTCTTGCGATGGGGGCGACAGCAGCAACAAGGCACCGAGAGCGCCCGCCAGCATCATGCGTCGTCGCGGCCCAGCCGGTGGAGCGATGCCGCCGCCGCGGCGACAAGGATCGCGCCGACGACCTGATGCAATACGGCGACCCACATCGACACCCCGGACACGACGGTCCAGATACCGAGCAGCATCTGCGCCGCAACGACCGCGACGAGCAACCGCGCCTCCCGCGCCGCGCCGCGCCGCGACAGCGTCCGCGCGAGGAGCAGCAACGCGAGCGCCGCGATCCACGACCACCAGCGATGAAGGAAATGGATGAGGAAGGGGTCGTTGGTCAGCGCGAGCCACGCCCCTCCTGTCCAGTCGATCCCTTCGGGCACGAAATGATCGTTCATCAGCGGCCAGGTGCTGGCGACATAGCCGGCGTTGAGCCCCGCGACCCATGCGCCGAGCAGCAACTGGACGAGGAGAATTGCGATCACGGCGACCGCCGGAGCCGTCAGCCGAGCCGGCCGCGCGGCGGGATGGCGTGCCAGGACGCCGAGGTCGCGCGCCGTCCAAACGAGTCCCCCGAGCAGGAACAATGCGGTCAGCAAGTGCGTCGCGAGACGAAAATGGCTGACGTCGGTGCGATATTCGAGGCCCGAAGCCACCATCCACCAGCCGATCGCGCCCTGCAGCCCGACGAGCGCAGCGAGCGCAAACAGGCGCCAGCCATAGCCCGCCGGTATCGCACGGCGCCATGCGTACCAGATCAACGGGACGACGAGCGCCATGCCGACCAGACGGCCGAGGATACGGTGCAACCATTCCCAAAAGAAGATCGCCTTGAACCCCTCGAGTGTCATGCCGAGGTTGATCGCCTGATATTCGGGAATCCGCTTATATTTCTCGAACTCCTCGATCCATCCGGCCTCGGTCAGCGGTGGGATCACGCCCGAAACCGGCCGCCATTCGGTGATCGACAGGCCGGATTCGGTCAGCCGGGTGATGCCGCCGACGCCAACGACGATAATCACGAGCAGCGCGACGGCCCAGAGCCAACGCGCCAGTGCGGCGGGACGGATGCGGGAGGAAATATGCGTCATCGCCCGCCCTATCGACGCTTGCCGAACGATAGGCAAGAGGCCGGGACCCCCACCACAAGGGGAAATTCATGGTCGCGACAGGCGCGGCTTGATAGGGAAAGGTCGATGCTGCGCCGCGCCCGACGAATCCTGACTGCCCTGATGCTGCCGATAACCGTGCCGTCGATGGCGGCGCCCGCCGAGCCATCGCCCTACGCCGCGCTGGCGGCGGCGGAGGCGCGCGTGGCGGCGATCGGATTTCGCCTGACAACCGAAAACGCCGCCTGGTGCCCGGTGCGCCAGCCGCAGTTCGGCTGGATATGGGGTGACCCGCGCCTTTACGACGCGGACCGGCGCGCCGAGGCGCTCACCGTCTATGGCGCCCATGATCTGGCCCATGCCTTCATCGCCGCGCTGGCGCCGGCATCGCCGGCCGCATCGGCGGGGATCGGCGTCGGCACCCCGGTGACCGGAATCGGCGAAGCCCCCGTCCCCGACGGCGCGGGCAATCATCCCTTCGCGCGGATCACCGCGATCGAAACCTATCTCGCGGCGCTGCCCGCCGACACCGCGCTTGCGCTTCGTACCGGCGCGAGGCGCACGGTCAGCGTCATGCCCAAACCCGGATGCGTCAGCGACTTTCGCGTGGAGGCGAACGAAAAGCCGGGCGCCGTCGCCGACGGCCGCATGATACTCGTCAATCAGGGCCTCGTCGATTTTTCGCCCGACGACGCGGAACTCGCAGCGGCGATTGCACACGAACTGGCGCACAATATCCTGCGCCACCGCGCGCGGCTCGACGCGGCAGGGGTCGATCGCGGCCTCGCGAAGCAGTTCGGCCGCAACGCGCGCATGTTCAAGCAGACCGAGATCGAGGCCGACCGCCTGTCGGTGTGGCTGCTTGCCGGGGCGGGCTATGATCCCGCCGCGGCCGCGCGCTTCTGGTCGCGGTTCGGCCAGCGCAAGGGCCGGCCGCTGTTCCAGGCAAGCACCCATCCATCATGGCGCGACCGCGTCGCCGCGCTCGAAGACGAAGCCGCCGCCATCGCTGCGGCGCGGATGCTCGGCCGGCCGCTGCGCCCGCCGTTGATCGACGCGCCGCCGCCCTTGGAATAGAATACGACGCATCCTATTTGGAAGACATTCCATTTTCCCGACAAGGATCGACGCCATGACCCGTGAAACCGCCATTTTTGCCGGAGGCTGCTTCTGGTGCACTGAAGCCGTGTTCCAGTCGCTCGAAGGCGTCGATGGCGTCGAGAGCGGCTATATCGGCGGCGATGTCGCGAACCCGACCTACAAGCAGGTGTGCGGCGGCGACACCGGCCATGCCGAAGCGATCCGCATCGGCTTCGACCCTTCGGTCATTTCCTATGCCGACCTGCTCGACGTCTTTTTCGCGACGCACGATCCGACGCAGCTCAACCGTCAGGGCAATGACATCGGCACCCAGTATCGCAGCGCGATCTTCCCGCTCGACGCCGCGCAGGCCGACGCCGCGCGGGCCGGAATCGCGCGAGCCGCAGCCGACTGGCCCGCGCCGATCGTCACAACGGTCGAAAACGCGTCCGACTGGTATCCGGCCGAGGATTATCATCAGGCCTATTGGGAAGGCGAAGGACAGCGCAACCCCTATTGCATGGCGGTCATTCCCCCGAAACTGGCCAAATTGCGCAAGGGTTTCAGCGAGCGCTTGCGCACCGCATAGCAGCGTCAGGACAAAAGTGGCCAGTTGCGATATGGCCGCATGACGTCACTTTCCATTGACTTTCCAGTTGTTTTGACTAGCGGACGCGCCTTCGCTGGGGCAGGGTGGGCCCCGAAACGAAGATGGGGGCGCGGTGCTGGCATCACTGTTTCTGGTCGGCGCGTTGGTGATGACGCCGCAGATGTCGGTTCAGGCGGCAGGTCAGTCGGTTGTCGAGCAAAGCGCCGGCGGGATGACGCGGGCGGTCAACCGGATGATCGGCGGCATCGCGAGCTACGCCCGCTGGCCCGACGGGTCGGCTGCAGCAAACCGCCAGATGTGCGTCGTCGGGACCCCGCGCCTCGCGCCCCGCATGGCGCCGGATACGCCGGGCCGCGGTTCGATCTCGGTCCGTCTGACCCCTGCGGCCGGCGTCACCCCCGATTGCGACATATTGTTCCTCGGCCGGATGCCGGTTGCCGACCGGCGGCAATTGATCGCATGGGTTCGCGGCCGTCCGGTCCTGACGATCACCGACGATGACGCGGCGTGCATCTATGGCGCGATGTTCTGCCTCAACAGTCGCGCCGCGAGCCTCAGTTTCTCGGTCAATCTCGACGCGATCGGCCGCGGCCCGCTGCGGATCGACCCGCGCGTGTTGCGCATCGGTTCCGGGCAGGGAGGCGCGTAATGAGCGGATCCGATCTGCCGCGCCCCGCCCCACGCATCGGCGCGCGCACGACGCTGCAAAAACTGCTGTCGCGCTTCCATTTCGGCATCACGCTATTCGCCGTCGCCTTGTCGGGGCTGACGATCCTGCTGGCCGGGGTGACGGCGCTGCGTGGTTATGCCGACCGCAACATGGAACTGGCTGCGCAGCTCGGCGCCTATGGCGTCGAGCCGGCGCTGGTGTTCAACGATCCGGTCGCCGCGCGCGAAGGGCTCGAACCGCTCACTCGAATCCCCGGCATCGCGCGGCTGCGGGTGCTCAACGACGTCGGCCAGCCGGTTACCGAATGGACGTCCCCTACCGCCGATCCGGCCCCGATGCTCAGCCGTATCTTCTTCCCCCGTCCCTTCGCGGTGACGGTCGAGCGCAACGGATCGGCGATCGGGACGATCGAGGTATGGGGCGACAGTTCGACGCTGGTCGACTATGTCCGGCTCGGCCTGCTCGCCGGGCTGACCTGCCTGCTCATCACCGCATTCGGCACGATTTTTCTCGCAAGGCGGTTCGAATATGAGCTCGTCAAGCCGCTGAACGAAATCGCGACCGTTGCACATGACGTGCGACTGCACCGCCGTTTCGACAAGCGGGTCCAGCCGCTCGGCATCGCCGAACTCGACCGGCTGGGCGGCGACATCAATGCCCTGCTCGACGAATTGCAGGGCTGGCAGGGTCATATGGAGAGCGAACGCGCGCTGCTCGCCCACCGCGCGTCGCACGACCCGCTGACCGCGATGCCGAACCGCGCCGCCTTCGACGAACAGCTCGCGCGACGCATCGACGCAGCGGCGGCACGCGGCGGCCGCTTTGCGCTGCTGTTCATCGACGCCGATAATTTCAAGGCGGCCAATGACAATTTCGGCCACGCCGCGGGCGACGCCGTGCTCGTCGCCCTGTCGGCCTGTATCAAGGAGACGCTGCGCAAGGATGATTTCGCCGCCCGCATCGGCGGCGACGAATTCGTCGTCATCATCGACCCCTTCGACGCCGGCGCGGTCGCCGACGAGCTTGCTGACCGGATCCGGACCTGCGTGTCGCAACCCATCGCGTTGCCGGACGGGCAGACCTATCGCGCGTCGGTCAGCGTCGGCGTCGCCGCCTTCCCGGACAGCGGCAGCAACGCGACCGCGCTGCTCACCGCCGCCGACGCCGCGATGTATGCCGACAAATTGGCCAACCGTTCCCGATGATCAGCGGAGAGACGCGATGACTTACGCCTTCCCCCACAATATCCGCCTCTTCGCGATCGCCGTTTTGGCGGCGTTGCTCGCGGCGTGCCAGAGCGCGCCGCCCGCCGGCGACTTCAGCGCGGCGCAGATCGCGACGCTGCAATCGGAGGGATTCGTCGACACCGGGCTCGGCTGGGAACTGAACATGCCCGAGCGGCTCCTCTTTCCTTCCGACCAAAGCAGCATTCCCGTCGATCAGCAAAAGCGGATCACCGACATCGCGGCCAAGCTCGTCTCGGTCGGGATCACAACCGCGCGGGTCGAAGGGCACACCGATTCGACCGGAACCTCGGCCTATAATCTATGGCTATCGCAGGCGCGCGCGGAAGCGGTCGCGACGCCGATGCAGGCGGGCGGGATGCGGTTGACCGCCGATCAGATCGTTGGCCGCGGCGAAACCCTGCCCTTGTCGAGCAATGCGACGCCCGAAGGACGCCAGGACAACCGCCGCGTGGTCGTGATCGTCACGCCGTAGTAGCGCGGCGAGCTGCCTGCCGCCTTTCCTTGGCCGGCGTTCACCGCTAGGCCTTCGTCCATGAAACCGATCCGCAAAGCCGTCTTTCCCGTCGCCGGCCTCGGCACGCGCTTCCTGCCCGCGACCAAGGCCATCCCGAAGGAAATGCTGCCCGTCGTCGACCGGCCGCTGATCCAATATGCGGTCGACGAAGCGCGCGAGGCCGGGATCGAGCAGATGATCTTCGTCACCGGGCGCGGCAAGAGCGCGATCGAGGATCATTTCGACGTCGCCTTCGAACTCGAAAAAACGATGTCCGAACGCGGCAAGGATCTTTCGGTGCTTGAACCGACGCGGCTCGGCCCCGGCAATTGCGCCTATGTCCGGCAGCAGGAACCGCTCGGGCTGGGCCACGCCATCTGGTGCGCGCGCGACATCGTCGGCGACGAGCCCTTCGCGATCTTCCTGCCCGACGAATTCATGCACGGGTCGCCCGGCTGTATGAAGCAGATGGTCGATGCCTATTCCCGCGTCGGCGGCAACCTGATCTCGGTGCTCGAAGTGCCGCGCGAACAGGTGTCCTCCTATGGGGTGATCGCGCCCGGCGCGCGCGACGGCGCGCTGACGGAGGTGACCGGTCTCGTCGAAAAGCCGGCGGTCGATGTCGCGCCGTCGAACCTCATCATCTCGGGCCGCTATATCCTCCAGCCCGAAGTGATGCGCGTGCTCGAAGGGCAGGAAAAGGGGGCCGGCGGTGAAATCCAGCTCACCGACGCGATGGCGACGATGATCGGCAACCAACCCTTCCACGCAGTCACCTTCGACGGCGCGCGCTACGATTGCGGGTCGAAGGCCGGCTATATCCAGGCCAATCTGGCGGTCGCGCTCGAACGATCCGATATGGCGGACGAGGTCCGCGCCTTTGCGATCGACCTGCTGAAATAGTCCGGCGGAGGCGGCGCCCCCGCCGGAAAGGCGATTATTCGCCTTCGATATTCGGCTTGGGGAAGGTATCGGCCCCGAGCATCTTGTAGAGCAGCCCCCCGATCGCCCCACCGATCAGCGGCGCGACCCAGAACAGCCATAATTGCTGGAGCGCCAGTCCGCCGACCACGAGCGCGGGGCCGGTGCTCCGCGCCGGATTGACCGATGTATTGGTCACCGGGATCGAGATGAGGTGGATCAGCGTCAGCGCGAGGCCGATCGCCAAGGGCGCGAAGCCCGCGGGCGCGCGGCCATCGGTCGATCCCATGATGATCCACAGGAAGAAGGCAGTCAGCACGATTTCGATCAGCACACCCGACCAGATGTCGTAACCGCCGGGCGACCCCTCACCGAAGCCATTTGCAGCAAGGCCGTTTGTCGCGAGGTCATAGACGGGACTGCCGCTCGCGATATAGAAGAGCAGAAACGCCGCGACGATCGCGCCGAACACCTGCGCGGCGACATAGAGCGGAATGTCGCGCGCGTCGAAACGCCCGCCGGCCCACAAGCCGACGGTGACCGCGGGGTTGAGATGACAGCCCGAAATATGGCCGATCGCATAGGCCATGGTGACGACCGTCAGGCCGAAAGCGAGCGAAACGCCGAGCAATCCGATGCCGACATCGGGAAAGGCGGCGGCCAGAACCGCGCTGCCGCAGCCGCCGAACACAAGCCAGAACGTGCCGATGAATTCGGCCAAGCCCTTTTGGATATTCGTCATGATGACCCTCCTCCCCGCCGACGGCCTCAGACGCCTCCGGCGCGAGCGTCATCCTATCAGTGTTGCGGAATCGGGCAAGCTCCTGTTCGAGCGCACCGATTCAGGCGGCAGCGACCGCTTCGACGAAATGCTGCGCGCGCTGGTGGAGCGACTGCGCCGCCTCGGTCAGCCCCGCCGACAGCCGGCCGAGTGTCTGCGCGCCATCGCCCACCGCCGCGGCGCCGTGGCCGATCTCGCGAACGCGCGCGTCGATCTCGCGCCCCGCGAACACCGCTTGCTCGACGTAGCTCGCGATCGTCAGCGTCGTCGCGCTCTGGCCATCGACCGCGCGGTCGATCGCGTCGGAGAAGCCGTTGTTCGCGTCGATCGCCTTCTCGACCTCGTCGAAGCCCGCGGCGACCTGCGCGACAATGTCGCGGATCCGGTCGATATATTGAGTGATGTCGTTCGCCGCGACGCGCGTCTGGCTGGCCAGCGTCTTCACTTCGGAGGCAACCACGGCGAAACCGCGGCCGGCATCGCCCGCGCGCGCCGCCTCGATCCCGGCATTGAGCGCGAGCATATTGGTGCGGCTCGCCATGTCGATGATCAGCGCGAGCATCTGCTCGATCGACTGGCTCGCCGCCTTCAGCGCCGCCGCCCGCTCGCTGGCCTGCTTGATCTTGATATGCGCATCGCCGCGCACCGCCCGCGCGCGCGATCCGTCGTCGACGATCCTGGTCATCGTCGCGGCCAGCGCATGGCCGCGATCGCCGAGGTCCTGCAAGCCGGCAAGCGTCTGCGCCGTCGCTCCCGCCACGGTCACGGCGTCGCGGCCCGTCTGCTGCGCGCGTTCGGACAGCGCGCCGGCAACCGCCTCGACCATTTTCGCCGTTTCGGAGAGCTTCGCGGTGAGCGCGGCGATGTCGTGCCGGAACTGCCGCCCGGCGTCGTCGATATGCGTCGCACGCGCAGCGCGTTCCTGCGCCAGTTCGACCTCGCGCAGCATCGCGAGCTTGGCGAGCTGGCCGCTGTCGAGCGTCTCGACGAACCGGCCTGCATCGACGAGGATCAGTTCCTGTTGCCCCGCCGATTGCGCGGCGATCCGCAAAAGGTCGGTCGTCGAGCGCGCGACGTCGGCGGTCGGGCAGGGCTCGATCATCGCGGCGATCGAGCCGCCGATCGTCGGATTCTGCATCAGCGAAAACCAGAAGGGGCAGAAAAGCAGTTCGCGCACGCGCTGTTCGCGAATGATGCCGACGGGGCGATTGTTCGCGTCGACCACCGCGAGCGCGCGCAATTGGGGGTTGCCGCGAAACAGGTCGATGACCGCGGACATATGCGCGTCGGCGCCGATCGCGGACGCGTGGCCCGACGCCGGCTCAAAGGCATGTCCGATGGCGTTCATTCGATCCTCTTCAAGTTGCGACGCGGTTCGCGTCTCGACTAGAGCCCGAGGGTAAACAGAAATTTAACCATTTATTTCAGTGATGTGACACATGGGCCGGAAGCGTCGTCGCCCCGTCGCAATATCCTGTTCAGATCGCGGCGATTATGCGATGGGGCATCCAGTCGGCGAGGAGAAGGACATGCGCATTTTGATCGTTGCCGTTTTGGCGGCGCCCTTGCTCGCCGGCTGCGTCAGCGCGGTCAAGACGGTCGTCACCGCGCCGGTGAAAGCCGTCGGCCAGGTCGCCGACTGGTCAACCACCAGCCAGGACGAATCCGACCGCAACCGCGGTCGCGAGATGCGAAAGCGCGAGGAGCGCGTCGGTAAATTGTCGCGTCAGCGCGACAAGGCGCTCGCAAAATGCCGCGACGGCCAAGAGGAAGAATGCCGGCGCGCCGAAGTACTCGACCACGAAATCGAAGCCGAGATGGCCGCACCGCGCTAGACGCTACCGCACCCGCCGTCCGGTCCACACGACGCGGCCGACCAACTGAATCGCCGCCATCGGCAAATCGTCCCAGCTGCGATAATGCGGGTTGTCGCTGATCACCGAGACACGCCCCTGCCCCGGCGCGCGCGCGATACGCTTAACCATCAGCACATCGTCCATCCGCAGCACATAGATGCCGTCGCGCAGCCGCGCCGCGGCATCGCCGCCATCGACCAGAATATCGTCGCCATCGTCGAGCGTCGGCGCCATCGAATCGCCTTCGACACGAATGATGCTGAGCGCGCGCGGATCAGCGCCAAGGTCGCGCAGCCATTTGGGATCGAAGGCGACCTCGCCCTCGACCGGTTCGCCGTCAACGCTTGCCCCCGCGCCGGCCGATGCGCCGATCGCCAGTTTCGGCACGAGGACCATCCCGGGTCCGCGCCCGCGTGCCGGGGTCGCGACGCGCTGCACCGGCCCGCCGAGCATCGCTTCCGACACCCCCAGATAGGCCGCGATGCGGGCGCGGTCCTGCTCGGCAAGCCGTCGCGGTGAGCCGCGCTTGATATATTGCTGGATATAGGCCGCGTTGCGCCCGATCACCTGCGACAGGCGTGCATAGTCGATGCCTTTGTCGGCAAGCAGGCGATCGAGCGCAGCGCGGGGGTCGTGAACGAATTCGGTCATCGGGTCGTGCGGGGCTGGTCCTTCCTATTTCGTCTCTACCAAACGGATTTTTCCTAGACAAGTAGGAAATCGAGTTTCAGATAGGAAATATCCTATTGGGCGAGTCGCCCGGTTCAAGCGCGATCAGGAGGACATGATGGAGCGCAGCCTGTTGCAACGTATAGAGGCCTTTCTGAAGGAATCCGCTATGCCGCCGAGCGTGTTCGGCCGTTACGCGGTGCGCGATCCCCGGCTCGTCAGCGATCTGCGGAGCGGCCGTCAACCGGGACGCGCGATCATATGCCGGGTGGAACATTTTATGAACAAGTGGCGTGCCGACCACCGCGTCGGCCAAGTCGCCCCCTTGGGCGACCGCCGAACCCGTGCCTTCTGGCGCCTCGACGCGGGGAGCGAAGCATGATGCGCTGGTCCCCCGCCCTGCCGCCGCGCCCCGGCTGTCCGCATCGCCGGCTCCGTCATCTGCTGACGCGCGAATTGCCGCCCGGCCTCGCTGCCGGAGCGTCGACCTTCCGCCCTTGGGCGAGCGCGAGCTTCGTCGGAGCACGCCACATCTTTCCCTGCGCGCTAGCGGCAGGGGACGCAGAGGCGACGCGGCGCGCGCTGCAGGAAAAGCTCGGTGTGGCCGAATGGACGCTGCCCGGGCATATCGTTGCCGATGTCGTCGTGGAATGCGGAAGCGATCCGCGGGCCTTGCGGATCGAGATCTTGACGGTCGAGGATTAACCGACCGACTGGCGCGTCATCCGATGCAAGGTGGAGAGCGCGGCTTCGAGTGCAAAGTCGACCTCTAGTTCTTCTGCGGCTGCTACACCCGTCGTCGCCGGGGCCGTCGCCTGCGCGGCGGCATCCTGACGCCGGCGCGCCAGTCCCGCTTCGAACCGCGCGACCATCGCGCCGAGCGATTTGTCGGCGGGATCGGACAATGGCGACGGCGAGGTCATCTCGGCGGGCTGCAACCAGGGCGCGTCGTCGCCGAAATCCTCTTCGGAGGCCAAGTCCGCGAGCATGAGTTCGTCTTCGCCTTCTTCGCGCGCCTCAACCGTCGCTCCGCCAAGCCACGGATCGAATTCGGCGGGTTCATAAACGCTCGTGGTCCCGACCGCGCCCAGCCCGCCCGCCGGCAGATCGCGGCCCGCGCGGATCGGCGGCCGCGGGGGATCGTCGGGGTGCAGATCGACGCGGCGGCGCGTCAGAACGGGTTCGTCATCATCATCCTCTTCGGAACTGCGACGAAAAACATTGCGCAGCGAGGTCAGGCCGGCGGCGTCGGGGCTCGCGATCAGCAGCGCGACGAGGCCGGCGATCGCGGCGGCGACCGCCGACATGCCGAGCGCAAGCGCGAGCCGTCCGCCATTGCCGATCGGCGGAACGAACAGGTCCGAAAGTCGGTCGAGGTAAAGATTCCAGCTGATCGCCGCGACCCATGAAAAGGGCATCAGCGCGGCGAACAGGAAGGTCAGCGCCGCAGCGCCAATCACTGCCGGGATAGCGGGCTGGAGCGCGCGCAGCAGCGCAGTCGCTATGACCTTTGCCCGATTCTCGCTGGTTTCTTCCATATCGTCCCAAATCCGTCGGCCCGCGGGGCCACCTGTCCTTACATTAAACGCGTTTGCCCTCAGGCGCCGCGCAACAATCGCTGGTAAACCGGCTCGTAACGTAAAATGTTTGACGACCAGTTACGATGGCTTTCGACAAAAATACGTGCGGTTCGCCGGCGTTCGGGCCACATCGCGCGATTGCCCAGCAGGCCCGCGAGCGCGTCGGCGATCGCGGCGGGGTCATCGGGCGCGAACAGCGCGCCCGTGACGCCGTCCTCGATCAGTTCGCGGTGGCCGCCGACGTCTGACGCCGCGACCAGCTTGCCCTGCGCCATCGCCTCGAGCGGTTTGAGCGGGGTAACCAAGTCGGTCAGCCGCATCTTCTTGCGCGGATAGGCGAGGATGTCGATCAGCGAATAATATCGCTCGACCTCACCGTGCGGGACGCGGCCGACGAAATGGATTTGCGCCGCCACGGGTGACGCCGCCGCCTGCGCCTTGAGCGCAGCCTCCATCGGGCCGCCGCCGACCAGCAGCAGCCGCGCCTTGGGCTGCTTGTCGACCAGCGCGGGCATCGCCGCGATCAGATCGTCGATCCCCTCATAATCATAGAAGCTGCCGATATAGCCGATCACGATATCGTCTGCGGCCAGGCCGAGCGCCTCGGCGAGCGCATCGTCGCGCGGCAGCGGATCGCCGAACAGGTCGAGGTCGACACCGTTCGGCGAGACGATGATCTTGTCCGCGTCGATCCCGCGCGCGATCAGGTCTCTGCGTAATCCGTCGCAGATCACTGCGACGGCATCGGCGGCTTTCACCGCATGGGTTTCGAGCTTTTTTGTCAGCCGGTAGCGCAAGCTGCCTTCGCGCCCCGTGCCGTTGCCGACCGCCGCATCCTCCCAAAAAGCGCGGATTTCATAGATGACGGGGATGCCGAGCTTTTTGCCGACGCGCAGCGCCGCAAGACCGTCGAGCACGGGGGAATGGGCGTGAAGCACATCGGGCTTCCACGCCTTCGCCAGTGCCTCGACCCGTTTTGCCAGCGCGCCGATTTCGCGCCACTCGCGGATCGGCGAGCGCGCCGGTGGGATCGGCGGGGTGCGGTAGAAGGTCAGCCCGTCGACCGTTTCAACATCGGGTCCGGGTTCGGGATGGCGCACGCCGGTGACCCCGGCGACCTCCCACCCCTTCGCCGTCTGCGCCTTCATCAGCGCGCGGGTGCGAAAGGTGTAGCCGCTGTGCGCGGGCAGGCTATGGTCGAGGACGTGCAATATTCGGGTCATCGTTGATGTCCCTGACATACAAGCCTTAACGCGGCGTCAACCCAGATCGCGTAGCGGGAGCCGGCATGGTCGACAATTTCTCCATTGGCCTGACGCATCTGCTGATGGCGATCGCGCTCTGGCGCCTGCTCTATCGCGACGATCTTGATCGCGAAGTGAGCCCGCGCATGCTGTGGCAACAGCGCCGCGACGCCGAGCGTGCCGAAGCGGATGCCCGCACCGATGCGTGACATCGCCTTCGTCGCCTTTCTCTTCGCCTTCATCGGGCTCGGCTTTCGCAAGCCGTTCCTGTTCGTGCTGTGCTTTTGCTATATCGACATCGTCGCGCCGCAGCGCCTCAGCTATTTCCTCATCAACTCGATCCCGATCTCGCTGATCGTTTTCGGGCTGGCAATCGTCGGCTGGCTCGCGGTCGACGACAAGAAGGATGTGCGATGGTCGGGGCGGCAACTCCTGCTGATCGCGCTGCTCCTCTATTGCTGGATGACAACGATCCAGGCCGATTTCCCGGTCGAGGCGGCCGATAAATGGAGCTGGGTCTGGAAGGCGCTCGTCTGGGCGATCTTCCTGCCGCTCACGCTCCGGACCAAGCTGCGTATCGAATCGCTGGTTCTCGTCATGCTGCTGTCAGCGGCGGCGATCGCGATCGCGGGCGGGATCAAGACCGCGGCGGGCGGCGGCGGTTATGGCTCGCTGCAGTTGCTGCTCAACGAGAATTACGGCCTTTACGAAGGCTCGATCATGTCGGCGGTCGGCATTTCGATCATCCCGCTGATCCTCTGGTATCGCAGGCATGGCACGATCTTCCCGTCCGACTGGCGCGTGTCGATCTTCTGCTTCGCGCTCGTCTTCGCCTGCGCGCTGCTCCCGGTCGGCACGCAGGCGCGCACCGGGCTCGTCTGCCTCGTCATCCTCGCGATCCTGTCGCTGCGCGCGGTGAAGCATCGTTTCCTCTATATGGCGGGCGCGGGATTGCTCGCACTCGCCGCCATTCCCTTCCTGCCGCAAAGCTTTACCGAGCGGATGGAAACGATCCAGGGCTACAAGTCCGACCAGTCGGCATCGACGCGCGTCGCGGTGTGGGCGTGGACGTGGGAATATGCGAAGGAAAATCCGTTCGGCGGCGGCTTCAATGCCTATATCCAGAACCATGTCCGCGTCGAAAGAGCGGCGAGCGACTATGACCCCGACGCGCCGCAAAATGACGAACCGACAATTTATGAGGAACATTCGCGCGCCTATCATTCGAGCTATTTCGAGATGCTCGGCGAACAGGGTTATCCGGGGCTCGCGCTGTGGCTGCTCCTGCACGCGGTCGGGCTGCTGCGAATGGAACAACTCCGCCGCCGCTATCTCAAGACACGGCGCGCCGAGGAGCAATGGATCGCGCCGCTCGCGACCGCGCTCCAGCACGGCCATATCGTCTATATGATCGGGTCGCTGTTCGTCGGCATCGCCTTTCAGCCTTTCATCTACATGATGCTCGCGCTCGAAATGGGGTTGTCGACCTATGTGCGCCGCCGCGAACAGGAAGCGGGATGGCGCCCGCTGACCGCGCGCCCGGCACAGGTTCCGGCGCGGCATCCGGTAGCCACGCCCGGCTGATCCCGGAACCATATGGCGCAGCAAGGCGCTATTGCCGCATGGCCGCAACCCGCCTTGTCCATGTCGACGACAGCCTGCCCGGGATCAGCCGCGCGCGTTCGGGGATCGGCTGGCGCTATCGCGATGCCAAGGGCAAGATCATCCGCGACCGCGAGGAAATCGACCGCCTCAACGCGATCGCGCTGCCTCCGGCTTATGAGGATGCGTGGTTTTGTCCCGCGCCGAACGGCCATATCCTCGCGACCGGCTATGACGCGCGCGGACGCAAGCAATATCGTTACCACCCCGACTTCCGGATGGCGCGCGAAGCCGACAAATATGACCGCTGCGCCGCCTTCGGCCATGCGCTGCCATTGCTCCGCGCGCGCCTTGCCGACGATCTCGCCCGCCGGACTTTGTGCTCCGAACGCGTCGTCGCGGCGGTCGTGCGCCTGCTCGACCTCGCCGCGCTGCGCATCGGCAACGAGCAATATGTCACCGCGAACAAGAGCTTCGGCGCGACGACGCTGCGCCAGCGCCATGCAAAGGCTTCGGGCAAGACGTTGCGCCTGCAATATGTCGCCAAGGGCGGGGCGAAACGCGACGTGACGATCAGCGACCGCAGCCTTTCGACGCTGGTACGCCGGTTGCAGGATCTGCCGGGGCAGAAGCTTTTTCAATATGAGGATGCGGACAACCTCTGCGCGGTCGGGTCGGACGATGTAAATGCCTATATCCGCGAGGCGATGGGCGAGGAGTTCAGCGCCAAGCATTTCCGCACCTGGTCGGCCAGCGTCGAGGCTTTCGCCTTCCTTTACGATGCGCCCGAGACGCCGACGCTGAAGGCTATGCTCGAATATGTTGCAAACCGCCTCGGCAACACCCCTGCCATCGCGCGCAAGGCCTATGTCCACCCCGCGATGATCGCGGCGGCGCAGGAGCGCGCGGACTTTGCGGCGGCCGTCGGAACGCTGCCGCGCGCGACGCGCTATCTTTCGCGTTACGAACGCGGATTTTTGACCTATCTGGAGCAGGCGCCCGCCGCCGCGGTGCTGCTCCAATCCGCCTGATCCGATTCTAGAGGACCCCCAAGGACCCCTGCATGACCTTCTCCCTGCTCGCCGCCGCGACCACTGCCGCCCCGAAAGCCGCGCCCGCACGAACCCCGACCACCAATCCGGTCGAAGACCTGCAACGCTATTGGGATATGGGCGTCACCTGGGTGAACGGCCATTGGCTGCAGATCGGCATCGCGATCGGCGCCGGTCTCGCCATCTATTTCATTCTCTCGATGCTCCGCCGCCTCGCACTCAAATATGCGCAGTCGGCCGAGGGCGAGATGTCGCTGACCCACATCGCAGGGCGCGTGATCCACAAGACCAAGTCGGCCGTGCTTGCGATCATCGCGATCCGCCTGGTTGCGGGATATGCGCAGCCGCCCGCCGTGATCATGCAGATCGTCCAGCTTGTCTTCACCGTCGCGGTGGTGCTGCAGGTCGCGATCTGGGTGCGCGAGATCGTGCTCGGACTGATCCAGCGCCGCGCTGCCGAAGGCCACAACGAAACGCTCAGCAACGCGATGGGTATCATCCGCCTGCTGATCAGCGTCGCTTTGTTCGCGATCGCCGCGATCGTCATCCTCGACAATATGGGCGTCAACGTCACAGGGCTGGTCGCCGGTCTCGGCATCGGCGGCATCGCGATCGGCCTTGCCGCGCAGGGGATATTCTCCGACCTCTTCGCCTCGCTCTCGATCATTTTCGACCGGCCGTTTCGCGTCGGCGAGACGATCAAATACGACATGAGCACCGCGACGGTCGAGCGCATCGGCCTCAAGAGCACGCGCCTCCGCTCGGTCAACGGCGAGCTGCTCGTTGTCTCGAACACCAATCTGCTCGCGAAAGAGATCACCAATTTCGCGCATCTCCATCGTCGCCGCGTGACCTTCATGATCGGGGTGGTCTATCAGACGACGCCCGCGATGCTGCGCGACCTGCCCGCACTGCTCGAGGAGCAGGTAAAGGCGGCCGGGCAGGAGTTCATCCGTTCGAGCTTCGTCACCTTCGGCCCGTCGAGTCTCGACTTCGAACTGCTCTTCGACGTGTTCAGTGACGATTATGACGTCGTCACCGCCGCGCGCACCGACGTCGCGATCCGGCTGTTCGAAGCGATGGCGGGCGCGGGCTATGAATTCGCCTATCCGACCCAGACCACCTTCACCGCGGCGCCCGACGGCACGATGATTCTACCCTATGCCGAAAGCGTGACGATGAAGACGCCGAAACCCGCCAAGAGCTGACGCTACGGCGACGCGGCTGCGGGGCTTGGCCCTTGTGCAATGCGGCAAGAGAGGCCTAGAACGCGCCCCGAACCAGCAATTCGAGGGGATGAGATATGGCCACCATCACGCCGCAGGACCTGCAAGCCAAGGTCGGTGAGCATCTGGGCACGTCCGAATGGGTGCTCGTCGATCAGGACATGATCAACAAGTTCGCCGACGCGACGGGCGATCATCAGTTCATCCACATCGACGAGGAAAAGGCGAAGCTCACGCCCTTCGGCGGCACGATCGCGCACGGTTTCCTGACGCTGTCGCTGATCCCGATGCTCGGCCAGAAGACCGACGGCCCGAAGATCGCGGGCGTGAAAATGGGCGTAAACTATGGCGGCAACAAGGTCCGCTTCCTTGCCCCGGTCCGTTCGGGCAAGCGCGTGCGCAGCCATGTGAAGCTGCTCGAACTCGAAGAAAAGCGCCCCGGCCAGTGGCAGCAGACCAACGAAGTGACGATCGAGATCGAAGGCGAGGAAAAGCCCGCGCTGATCGCCGAATGGATCAGCCAGTTCTTCGTCTAAAGCATAGTTATACCGGCTGACCTCCCCCGTTAAGATAACCGGAATCAGAAAGAAGGACCCCTATCATGCGTGACGCCGTCATCGTTTCCACCGCCCGCACCCCGCTGACCAAGGCGGCGCGCGGCTCGTTCAACAACACGCTCGCCCCGACGCTCGGCGCCTTCTCGGTCAAGGCCGCGGTCGAGCGCGCCGGCCTCGAAGGCGGCGAGATCGACGACGTCCTGTTCGGCGCCGCGATGCAGCAGGGATCGCAGACGATGAACATCGGCCGCCTCGTCGCGCTGCGCGCCGGCCTGCCCGTCACCGTCCCCGGCATGTCGATCGACCGCCAATGCTCGTCGGGCCTGATGACGATCGCGACCGCCGCGAAGCAGATCATCGTCGATCGTCAGGACATCGCGGTCGCCGGCGGCATCGAGTCGATCTCGAAGGTCAGCGGCAGCGGCAAGGTGTTCATCGAGACCGACGCCGAGCTGATCGCGATGCACAAGGACACCTATATGCCGATGATCGGCACCGCGGAGGTCGTCGCGAAGCGCTACAATATCAGCCGCGAAGCGCAGGACGAATATTCGCTCCAGTCGCAGCAGCGCACCGCCGCCGCGCAGGCCGCGGGCAAATATGACGACGAGATCGTCGCCTGCAACGCGACGATGGCGGTGGTGAACAAGGAAACGAAGGAAGTCAGCTTCAAGGAGGTCGTCGCCGACAAGGACGAATGCAACCGTCCCGACACCACGCTCGAAGGGCTGGCGAGCCTGAAGCCGGTGATGGGCGAAGGCCATACGATCACCGCGGGCAACGCCAGCCAGCTCGCCGACGGTTCGTCGGCGTGCGTCGTGATGGAAGCCAAGGTCGCCGAGAAGCGTGGGCTCCAGCCGCTCGGCCGTTATGTCGGCATGGCGGTCGCGGGCACCGAGCCCGACGAAATGGGCATCGGTCCCGTCTTCGCGATTCCCAAGCTGCTCGAACGCTTCGAGCTCAAGATGGACGATATCGGCCTTTGGGAACTCAACGAAGCCTTTGCGGTGCAGGTCCTCTACTGCCGCGACAAGCTCGGCATCCCGAACGAGCTGCTCAACGTCAACGGCGGCTCGATCTCGATCGGCCACCCGTTCGGCATGACGGGCGCGCGCTGCGTCGGCCACGCGCTGATCGAGGGCAAGCGCCGCGGTGTGAAATATGCCGTCGTCACCATGTGCATCGGCGGCGGTCAGGGCGCAGCGGGCCTGTTCGAGGTCTTCTAATTTGCGCCTGAGCAAACCGCGTATCGAGCCGGTCGACTTGGACCGGCTCGATGCCGACCAGCGCACCGCGCTCGAACCCTTCCTTGCCTCCGATGGCGGCAAGGTCGGGGGCGGCAAGATTCTCAACATCTTCCGCACCCTCGCCCATGCGCCGAAGGCGCTCACCGCCTTTCTAGGCTGGGGCAATTATATCCTCTCGAAGCGCAATGCGCTGCCCCCGCGCGATCGCGAACTCGTCATCCTGCGCACCGGCTTCAACTGCCGGTCGGGCTATGAATGGACGCAGCACAAGCGCATCGGCCTCGACTGCGGGCTCACCGAAGACGAGATCGCGCGGATCAAGGTGGGCCCCGATGCGGCGGGCTGGAACGACCTCGACCGCGCGATGCTCCGCGCGACCGACGAACTCACGACCAATCATTTCGTGAGCGATACAAGCTGGACCGCGCTCGCCCCGCTCGGCGACAAGGGGCGCATGGACCTCGTCATGACCGTCGGCCAATATACCCAGGTTTCGATGATATTGAACAGCTTCGGCATCCAGGTCGAGGACGGCTGGAAGGTCGACCCCGACCTCCGGGTCTGATTAGAAAAACGGAGAGAGATATGAGCAGCATCGGCATCATCGCGACCCTGCGCGTGCAGCCCGGCAAGGAAGAGGCGTTTGAAGGCGTCTTCGCCGAACTCGCCGCCGCCGTCCGCGCAAACGAAGCCGGCAACAGCTATTACAAGCTGTTCCGCACCGCAGGGGCCGGCGTTTACAAGGTCATGGAATGTTATGACGACGAAGCCGCGGTCGAAGCGCACCGCGCCTCGGACCACTTCCGCACCCTCGGCGCAAAACTCGGCCCCTGTCTCGCGGGTGCGCCCGAAATCGAGCGACTCCCCGCGGTCTGATCCGCAACCATCCCCAAGTCGTCAGCCGATCTCGGCAATCTCCCCGGCCCGGTCGCCGATCACATATCGCGGCCCGGCGCCGCGCTGCGCGGCCTTGTCTTCACGGTTGTAGAGCCCGCATTTCTTGAGCGACAGGCAACCGCAGCCGATGCACTGGTCGAGCAGCCCGCGCGTTCGCGTAAGCGCCGCGATCTGCGCATCGATCCGCGCGCGCAGCCCTGTGCTGATCCGCGTCCAGTCGGCACCATTGGGCGTTCGCCCGGCGGGCAATCGGGCGAGCTCGTCGCCGATCTCCTCGAGGCTGAGCCCCATCTGCTGCGCGATCAGGATGAAGGAGACGCGGCGGATATCGGCGCGCAAGAAGCGACGCTGCCCGCCGCCGGTGCGCAACGCCTCGATCAACCCCTTCGACTCGTAAAATCGGATCGCCGACACCGCGACCCCGGTGCGCGCGGCGAGTTCGCCGATGGCGATCAGGTCGGTCCGGTGCATGATCCGCGCTCCTCGCTTTTCGCTTGATCTAAACCTCACTTGAGCTTTCATAAGCCGCTGCGTCAACCCGAATCAGGAGTTCCCCGTGACGCATCCCTTCATCGAGCACGTCAATCTGACCGTCAGCGATCCCGACCGCACCGCGGGCATCCTGTCGGCGATCTTCGGCTGGCACGAGCGCTGGCGGGGTCCGGCCCGCGACGGCGGGCGCACGATCCACCTCGGCAGCGACGCCGCCTATATCGCGCTCTACACCGGCCCCGACGGCCAGCACGCGGATGCGCATTATCCCAAGGGCGAACCGCTCAACCATATAGGAGTGCAAGTCGATGATCTCGACACGATCGAGATGCGGGTGAAGGCGGTGGGTCTGACGCCGTTCAACCATGGTGATTACAAACCCGGCCGGCGCTTCTATTTCTTCGATCCCGACGGCATCGAATATGAAGTCGTCAGCTACGCCGAGCCGCGGCGGCGCTGAACCGGGCAACAAGTGCACCGCTGCCGCGTTGATCGGTCATCGGGGGACAGAAATGGAGCCTTTCGATGAGCGACGATATCAAACAGCAGTTTTGGAAAGCCCTGGCCGACAGCCCTTATGTCATGCTCGGCGCAACCGGCGAACGCGAACATCATATCCCGATGAACGCGCAGCTCGACAAGGACGCGAACAGCGCTTTCTGGTTCTTCACCGCGACCGACAACCGCCTGGCGGCCGGCGGACCGGCAATGGCGCAATTCGCGGCCAAGGGTCATGACCTGTTCGCCTGCATTTCGGGAACGCTGGTGCACGAGAATAATCGCGCGGTGCTCGACAAATTGTGGAACAACGGCATCGCCGCCTGGTATCCGGGCGGCAAGGACGATCCCAAGCTCGTCCTGCTGCGTTTCGACCTCGACGATGCCGAAATCTGGACGGCCGACCCCGGAATCAAGGGCATGTTCAAACTCGCGACCGGAATGACGATGAAGGACGGTGACCTCGGCAAGCATGCCGAAGTCGCGCTCTAAAAGTCAGGCCACCGGCGGCCCGATCCGCCCCTCGCGAAATTCGAACCCGCCTTCGCGGTCCCGCGCCAGCAACGCGGGACCGTCGAGGTCGACCCATTTCGCGCGCTGCGCCAGCACGAATGCCGGCGCGATCGCGAGGCTGGTCGAGAGCATGCACCCAGCCATGATCGACAGACCCGCCGCGTCGGCGGCGTCGGCGATCCTGAGCGCTTCGGTCAGCCCGCCCGCCTTGTCGAGCTTGATGTTCACCCCGTCATAAAAGGGCCCGACCCGCGCAACGTCGGCCGCGGTCTGGCAGCTTTCGTCGGCGATGAAGGGGAGCGGCGCATAAATCGGATCGAGCAGCGCATCGGCCCCCACCGGCACCGGCTGCTCGATCATTTCGACCCCCATATCGGCCAGCGCCTCGGCCTCGCTCAAAATATCGATCTCGCCCCAGCTTTCGTTCGCATCGACGATCAGCCGCGCCTCGGGCGCGCCCTTGCGCACGCCCGCGACGCGCAGCCGGTCGCCTTCGCCGGTGAGTTTGATCTTGAGCAGTCGATAGCCGTCGGCGGCGGCCGTCGCCGCCTGTTCGGCCATCGCGCCCGGCGTGCCCAGCGAGATGGTATAGGCGGTGACCCGCGATGTAGGTGCCCCATCGCAGCCGGCGAGCTGCCAGAGCCGGAGGCCGCGTTGCCGCGCTTCCAGATCCCACAGCGCGCAATCGAGCGCGTTGCGCGCCGCACCCGGCGCCATCAACAGCTGCACCGCCGCGCGCGCCTCCGCGGCGTCCATCTCCGCGATATGCGGCGCGGCGAGCAGAATCTGGTCGCGGCATCCCGCCGCATCCTCGCCAAGATAATAGACGGGCGTGCCCTCGCCGCGCCCGACCTCGCCTCTCCCCTCGATTTCGGCGACCACGACATCGACATGCGTCTTGGCGCCGCGGCTGATGACGAACTCGCCGGCGACCGCCCAGCGTTCGACGCGCGCGCTTTTCAGTTGGATAGCCATGCAGGGACAGTAATGATCAAATGATGACCGGCAAATCCCTTTCCGACGCATCGGCGATCTCGGCCACCGCCTAGCGATCGAGGCGCACGCCGCGTGGCTCGCCGCGCGCGACCCGCGGGTACCGATGTTGGCGCGCGCGCTCGCGGTCGCGGTCGCCGCCTATGCGCTGTCGCCGATCGACCTCATTCCCGACTTCATTCCGCTACTCGGCTGGCTCGACGACCTGATCATCGTGCCGCTCGGACTACTCATGGTCCGGCGATTGATCCCCGCTCCGCTATGGACGGAACTCCACGCCGCCGCCGAAACCGCAAGCGAACGCCCGTCGAGCCGCGCCGGCATGGCGTTCATCCTCCTGCTCTGGGCCGGGCTGCTCTATATCGTCTATTGGGCTGTGCGGACTTCGCCCTGGCATTGACCGGCGCTTCCAGTCGTCAGCCGCCGTGCGCCCGAATCCACTTCTCGACCACCGGCGCGATCTCCTCGCGCCATTTGCGGCCGTTGAAGATGCCATAATGGCCGACGCCCTTCGCCATCAGATATTTCTTCCGGCCCGCAGGTAGCGCCTTCGCGAGCGTCAGCGCCGCCTTGGTCTGGCCGATCCCCGAAATATCGTCGCGCTCGCCCTCGATCGCGAGGATCGCGATATCCTCGATCGCGCCGACATCGACCGGTTGGCCGCGATGCGTCATCTCGCCTTTGGGCAGCAGGTGGCGCTGGAACACGATATCGACCGTCTGGAGATAGAATTCCGCCGTCATGTCGCACACCGCGCGATATTCGTCATAGAACTCCTTGGTCTTGTCGGCGCTTTCGCCGTCGCCGTCGACCAGATGTTTGAACATCTCCCAATGGCTCATCATATGATTTCCGAGGTTCATCGACATGAAGCCGGCGAGTTGCAGAAAGCCCGGATAGACGCGGCGGCCGGCGCCCGGATAATAGGCCGGCACGGTTGCAATCACATTCTCCTGGAACCAGGCGTGCGGCCGCGTCATCGCATGGTCGTTCACCGCGGTCGGGGCCTTGCGCGTGTCGATCGGTCCGCCCATCATCGTCAGCGTCCTGGGCCGGCATCCATGCTTGTTCGCCGCCATGATCGCCGCGGCGGCCAGGCTCGGCACCGACGGCTGGCACACCGCCAGCACATGCGCGCCCGGCCCGATATGCTCGAGCCACGAAATCAGATAGTCGACATAATCGTCGAGATCGAACCGGCCCGCCTCCAGCGGCACATTGCGGGCATCGCGCCAATCGGTGATCCACACATCATGACCCGGCAGCATCCGCTCGACCGTGCCGCGCAGCAGCGTCGCATAGTGGCCGGACATCGGCGCGACGATCAGCAGCTTGGGCGCGTCTTTCGTGCCCTTGTGTTTAAAATGCTTGAGCTGACCGAAGGGTTTGCGCGCCTCGATCACCTCGGTCACCCGCACCGTCTCGCCGTCGACGACGGTCTCGTAAAGTTCGAACCCCGGCTTGCCGCGGGGGGCGGCCGCATGCGCGAAGACTTCGAGTGCCGACGCGAACATCGGGCTGCCGCCGAAATAGCCGAGCGGATTCGCCGGATGCTGCATCACCTGCGCGCCCGCGGTCGCCAGCGCACTCGCCCCCGCGAGCCAGTTCTTCTGAATTTCAAAGGCATGATACAGCATATTCACTCGTTCCTTGCGTGACCCGAACGGCACTCTTCCGGCACCTGCTTGTTGGTTAGCAGTCTAGGGGGTTCGGCTCATTGTGCAATGCATCAAAATCATTGCGGGACAGGGCGATCGCGAATAATCTGTGTGGCGAGGTGCATGACGCGCCGACGGAGTGAATATGTCTGAGATTGCGGGCAACCGCTAACATCCCGGCGAAAACGGGATGTGCGCAGCGCGCGGGCCAAGGGTTCGCGCGCCGTTGTTGCATATCAATCCGGACATATCCCATGAATATCTCGAAAGCGGAGCAGCGCGTGCTCCATGTGCTGGCGCAGGGTGGCATGATCCGCCATCGGCGCGGCCAAGACGGCCATATCGTCGAGGCTTTGTGCTTCACTCGCGACGGCTTCGTCCTCGCCAGCACCGGCCTGCCCTTGTTCAACCGGCTGCGGCGCCGTGGTTTCATCGGTTCGCACGGCGGCGCTCCGTACCGCATCACGCAGGCGGGGTTGCGAGCGGTCAGGGCACAGCTCGATAATCGCTGAAAAACCGGGAGCGCGGCGCAATCGCCGCGCTCCTTTGCGTCCCGCTTCAAAGCGCATGAAGCACCACATCATTCTGTATCGTTGAGCACGGCCCGCGCCGCTGCTAGGGCCGGTGCAATGGCCAGCCAGTCCGACCTTTCCGCCGCGAACGCTTCCGCCGAACCTCGCCGCAAGCTCGGCAGCCTGCGGATGGTGTGGCAACATGCCAGCCGCTATCCGCTGCAATTGATCGTCGCCGCGATTGCGCTCGGGATCGCCGCACTCGCGACGCTCGCGATCCCCTATCAATTCAAGGAAATGATCGACAGCGGCTTCATTGCCGGCGGCGGCAACGTCGCGCCGCATTTCCGGCTTTTCTACGCCATCTGCGTCGCACTCGCCCTCGCGACCGCGCTGCGCTTCTATTTCGTGAGCTGGCTCGGCGAGCGCACCGTCGCCGACATCCGCCAGGCGGTGCAGCGCAATCTGCTGCGCCTCGCGCCGGGCTTTTTCGAAGAAAACCGCCCGTCCGAAATCGCCTCGCGCATGACGTCGGATACCGCGATCATCGAGCAGGTGGTCGGGACGACGGTTTCGGTCGCGCTGCGCAACGCGGTGATGGGCATCGGCGGCATCATCTATCTGTTCAGCCTGTCGCCAAAGCTCACTGCGGGCATCCTCCTCGGCATCCCGGTCATCATCCTGCCGATCGTGCTGCTCGGCCGTCGGCTCCAAAAGGTCTCGCGGACCAGCCAGGACCGTGTCGCCGACATCGGCGCGACCACCGCCGAACAGATGGGCGCGATGAAGATCGTTCAGGCGTTCGGCCAGGAATCACGCGAAGCCGATCGTTTTTCGACCGCGGTCGAGGCCAATTTCGCAACCGCGAAGCGCCGCATCCGCCTTCGCGCGATCATCACCGCGACGGTGATCGGTTTGTTGTTCGGCGCGATCACCACCCTGCTATGGTACGGCGCCGAAGGCGTCGCGCAGGGAACGATCACCGGCGGCACGATCGCCGCCTTCGTGCTCACCGGCGGGCTCGTCGCGGGCGCGTTTGGCGCGCTCACCGAAGTCTATGGCGACCTGCTGCGCGCCGCCGGCGCCGCCGAGCGATTGAGCGAACTGCTCCACGCCGAAGCGACGATTGCCCCGCCCGCAAAACCGCGCGCCTTCCCCGAGCTGCCGGTCGGCACGCTCGAGTTCGCGGGCGTCGAATTTCGCTACCCGACACGTCCCGACGCTCCCGCGCTCCATGATTTCAGCCTCGCGATCCACCCGCGCGAAACGGTAGCGATCGTGGGGCCATCGGGCGCCGGCAAGTCGACGCTCTTTCAACTCGCCGAACGCTTCTATGATCCGCAGGCGGGGCAGATTCTGCTCGACGGCGTGCCGCTGACCGAGGCCGACCCTGCCGACATCCGCGCGCGCATCGCGATGGTGCCGCAGGAAACGGTGATCTTCGCGGCGTCGGCACGCGACAACCTCCGCTACGGCAACTGGGACGCGACCGATGACGAGCTTTGGGCGGCAGCACGCGCCGCCAATGCCGAGGAATTCCTCCGCAAACTGCCGCAAGGCCTCGACACTTTCATGGGCGAAGGCGGCGCACGCCTCTCGGGCGGCCAGCGCCAGCGCGTCGCAATCGCGCGCGCGCTGCTCCGCCGCGCGCCGCTGCTGCTGCTTGACGAAGCAACTTCGGCGCTCGACGCCGAATCCGAAAAACTGGTGCAGGACGCGCTCGAAACGCTGATGGCCGATCGCACGACGATCGTGATCGCGCACCGCCTCGCGACCGTGCGCGCCGCCGACCGCATCATCGTGATGGACGACGGCCGCATCGTCGAAGAGGGCAAGCACGACGAACTCGTCGCCGCCGACGGCCTCTACGCCCGCCTTGCGCGCTTGCAATTTCAGGACAATCTCGCCGCTGCCTGACAAGACCGAAGGAAAATGACGATGCTTTACGACCTGACCGTACCGGCCTACCGAAATGGCCTGAAGGCGCTGTCCGGCGAGCTGTCGAAGGCAAGTGCATGGGGGACGGAGAACGGCATCGGCGAGTTGCAGTTCGCAGTCGCGCGGCTTGCCCCCGACATGTTCCCGCTCGCCTCGCAGGTCCGGTTCACCTGCATCCAGGCATTGCAGCCCCTAAGCCGGCTCGGAGGCATCGCGATTCCCGAGCTTCCCGAGGACGCGACCGATTTCGCCGGAATGCAGGAGCAAATCGCCGCAACGCTGGCCGTCCTCGACGAGATCGATCGCGCCGCGCTGGGAGACGACATGGAGCGGGCGGTCAGCTTCGACCTGCCGAACGGCATGATCTTCGAACTCAGCGCCGCGGACTATGTCCTCGACTGGGCGCAGCCGCAATTCTACTTCCACCGCGTCGCGGCCTATGCCGTATTGCGCCACATGGGCGTCCCGCTCGGCAAGGCTGATTATGTCGCCTATATGATGCGCCACCTCCGCCCCGGGACGGCGCCCGCCGCCTGAGCGACGGCGGGGCGCCCGGAACTCAGATCAGCCCGGCGTAACTCTCGATACCTGGAAAGGCGAGCTTCGTCCCGCCATTGCGCCGGATCGCTCCGATCGCCTCGTCGACGCGCAGATAACGCGCCCGCGCATCGGGTTCGAGCAGGATCGCCGCAGGCTCTGCGCGTTCCGACGCTTGCTTTACCAGAACGCCCAGCTCGGCGAGGTCGATCGCTTGGTCGTTCCACCGGATCACGTCGCTCGTATCGATCGTGACGCGATTTTGGTCGAGTATCTTGCCGACGACCTCGCCGGTCGGCAACGTCACGTCGACGCTGTGCGTCGGCGACGGAATGGTGATGATGAACATCACCAGCATCACCAGCATGACATCGATCAGCGGCGTGGTGTTGATATCGGGATCGCCATTCGGGTCGGCGCGAAAAATGCTGCGATGGAACATGCTACGGCGTTTTTGCATCGTATCTCTCCCGCTTGGGGAATGAGCGCCACGATCAAGGGACGCCCCGCCCCGCATCAGGAGCGCGAGATCATCCCGCACCCCTCAACGTAATAGTATATCATAATATCAAGCCGGCAAGAAAAATCGGGAAAGGGCGCCGAACGACTGGTCCCGCGCAAATCGCGCATAAAGAAGGGGCGGCACCTTTCGGTACCGCCCCTCTTTTCTTCCAGTCCCCGTCGGGGATGGAAACCGGTCTTACATGCCCGAGTTCGGACCGTAAGTGATTTCCACGCGACGGTTCTGGTCGTTGCGGACGCCGTCGGCGGTCGCAACGGCCGGGCGCGTTTCGCCGAAGCCCTGCGCGCTGATCGAGCCATCCGAGATGCCACGAGCAGTCAGGTAGCTGCGAACCGCGTCGTTGCGGCGATTCGACAGGCCGACGTTGTACGTGGCCGAACCCGAACGGTCGGCGTGACCGGCGAGCATGACCTGCGTGCCCGTGCAACCGCGGTTGTAGGCGCTGATCGCGTTGTCGAGCGTCGAAGCCGCTTCCGGCGTGATGTTCGACTGATCCCAGTCGAAATACACGATGTACGGCCCAGGTGCGCATTCCACGACCGGCGGCGGCGGCGGAGGCGGCGGGGGCGGCGGAGGCGGCGGGGGCGGCGGGGGCGGCGGGGGTGCCACCGGTTCCGGAGCGCCACCGAAGTTGAACGTCAGCGTGCCGAGGATCGAGTGCGAACGGAAGCGCGTCGAAACGTCGCGACCGGCCTGATCGACCAGATCGAGGTTGTCGGCGTTGAAGAAGCGATACTTCAGGCCAACGTCGATGTTGTCGCTGAGCGGAGCGCGAACGCCCGCGATCGCCTGCCAGGCAAAGCCCGTGTCCGAATCGTCGAGGAACGGACCCGCGAAGACGGGTTCGACCGAAACGCGGGCGACACCGGCACCGCCGCCGACAAAGCCCTGAAGGCCATCGTCGTCGCCGAAGTCGAGCAGACCGTTGACCATGAAGCTGAGGGCGTTCGAATCGCCGTTCAGGTCGGTGTTGCCGGTGAAGCTACCGCCACCACCGGGCAGGCTCGGGATGCCGGGGGTCGTGAACCGACCCGACTTGATGTCGGCTTCACGGAAACCGACTTCGACTTCCGCGCGGAAACCGCCGAAGTCATAACCGACGGTGCCTTCGACATCGTAGCCAGCACGATGATCGAGCGTACCGGCATTGTTGAAGGTGCCGATATCGAGGTCCAGGTCCTCGACGAGCATTGCGCCGGCACCAACACCAACATACCAGGAGTTGTCGCGCGCAAGAACCGGCGACGCCAGGGTGGTGGAGGCCAACGCCACAGCGACGGCAAGCTTCCTCATAGTAATTCCCCTTTCAATTTGAGATATACGTCTCGGCAGACGTCCTACTCGTCGCTTTGGTTCCGTGCAAGTGAACAAATCGTCAATCTGTTGCCAAAAAGTCGCACTTTGTTCCTCAACGAACGGAAATTCAGCCTGAAATCAGAAGACCCTGCGCCGCGAGGTTGAGGATCAATGCCGTGATCGCGCTACGCGCTTCGGAATCGACCGTCGCCCCACCCGCGGGCGCGCCGATCGTCGCTGGCGCGGTCCACGCGCCGGCGTCGAATCGCAGCCGCGCCCCATCGGTGAGACGAGCTACCTGCACCCCGGCGCGCGGCGCGGCGAATCGCCAGCCACCGGCAGTCCAGACAGCAATCGCATTCCCTTCGCCGGTCCAGGCACCGGTCGCGGCAACGTCGACGATCCAGCATTGTCCGACGGCGGGGTTCGCCGGCGGCGTTGCAAGCGGCCCCGCTTCGATCGCCGCGTGGACAAGCGTATCGAGCAAGATGAGCGCCTCATTGTGCGTCACCTCCTTTTGCGCCTGCGCAATCGCAAGTAACGGTAACGCAAAGCGCGGCGTGGTCGGCATGTCGGTCATGATCTGTCCTTATGTCAAAGTCAGGAAAAGCGGTGGAGACCGCGAGAAATCGCCTATCTGACGAATTTCTATCGCATGGCCCGGCGCCAGCGCGGCCAGTTCGCCGGCGCCGATATTCAGCGCAGACGAAGCCGGCTCCCACGGTCCCACGCCCGGAACCGGCGGCACCAGTGAAACACGCCACATTTCGCGGGCTTCGCCCAACGGCTGGTCGACATGGTCGCGCCAGCCGGTGTCGATGCGGCTTCGCCTTATCCATCTGATCGTCACGCCGCCCGCCCCGTCTGGACGGATTTGCGCGTGCGCGGGCGAAAGGGGTCGCAACGCTCGTCCAGCCGACGCTATGCCGATCTCGGTCAGCGCGGTGCCGTTCCGCGGCGCCCATTGAAGCGTCGCCCCGCCCCCCACCGTCATCGCAGCGAGATCGTCGGGCAGTGTCAGCAACGCCGGATCGTCGAGCAAGACGAACGGCTCGCCCGCCGGATGGATCATCGCGTCCGCGGTCCCGGCACGCCCGCGAAGCAGACGCGATAGACGCCATATCCTTGGCCCGACGATCTCGGCTTCGCCGAACTGCAGCAGCTCGCCGCCTACCATCGCCCGGTTCGCGCCGGCTAGCAGCGTGGCGTCATCGACAGATTCAAGAGTCATCGACGGATTGACCAGCTCGACCACGGCCGTGCTGGAAAGATCGAACAGGCTGTCGCTCCCCGCTGCCAGCGGCTCGGCGAGCAGGCCGAGCGCCGCCGCCGGGCGCACCGAGCCGACCGGAATCGGCTCGCTTCCCGGCGACGCGACAAACCAGCAATCGGCGCCGCGCCAGCCGTCGTTACTGCCGGCCCCGGCAATCAATATCCGCGACGCCGACGCGACAGGGCTTCCCAGATTGGGCAAATCGAACAGCCGGACCAGGCCGACCGCGTCAGGCCAGTCGGGCGCGCCGACCGGAACGCCCGGCGCCGCTGGCAGCTCGGTCGCGGGCAGCGGCTGGAAGCGCAGCAGTTCAAGCAAGATTTCGCTGCCGCGAACCGTCCGTCCGGCCAGCCGCCAACGGCTCCCGTCGGCGCCCACCACGACCTGCCCGACGGTCAGCGCCAGCGCGGCGAGGTCGGCATGCCGGATCGACGTCTCGCGCTCGTCCGCCGCGGCCGACGCAAGACGCTGCGCCAGCGCCCGTGCCGACGCCGCAGGCAGAACCGCCGGCAGGTCGATCCGCTCCTCGCGCGCGCCGCCGCCCGCGACCCAGGTCGTCTGCTGGCCAAGTTGAAAATCGCGCTCCGGTTCATAGTGGCGCAGGCGGACCATCCCCGGCAGCGACGACAAGGGCGCGCGCCGCCGCTCGACACGGTCGCCCGGGGCGTCGCGCCGCCCTACCTCGCAAAATTCGCTCAGCGCGGGCGCGTCGGCTCCCCCTTCCGCCGGCGTCAACCGCCAACCATCGGGCCCGCTAGCCAGCCGCACGCCGTCGACGTCGAACAGCGGCGCCAGCGCATCGCGTGCCCGGTCGCCCGACGCGGCATAGCCCGCAAAGGGCCACGCGCCCTGACAGCGTCCCGCGTCGGCGAGCAGTTCGTCGCCGATCAGCCCGACATCGATGCTTCCCGCATCGGCCTCGACCTCGAAGGTCAGCGACGGGATCCGGTTGCCAAACGCTCCCAGTTCGAGTTCCTCGAAGACCGCGTACGACAGCCCCCGAAACGCGCTCGCCGACGCGATCAACGGATCGGCCGCCTGATCCTCGCTCCCGTCATACCAGCGAAAGGTGCAACGTTCCCGAAAGCTGCCGCTCGTCCCGCGCAGCAGATTGCCGTCGGCCCAGATGCGTCCGATCGCGCGGACGGGGCGCGACGAGAGCGCGATCGCCAGCGACACGGAATAGCTAAATTCGGTCGTCGACGGCCGGCCCTTGCCGCCGCCACGCTTGCTCCGCCGCTCGATCAGGTCGGTCGCCCAGATCACGCTGCCCGCAACGCGCATCGTCCCGAACAATTGCGGGATCTGCTGGCCATAGGTCGACGCCTGGACTTTCAAATCGGCGAGCCGCGGCCCCTCGCGCCCTTTGGGCTTGAATATCTGGGCGTCGACCTGCTGCCCGACCGCCGCGCCGATCGCGGCGCCCACCGGGCCTCCGACAATCCCGCCCACCACCGTCAGCACCAACGTCGCCATTGCCGTCCCCTTATGAAAGCCGCCATCGCCCGGCGCCGCGCACGCCCAAGTCGAGCGGCGCCTCGACCACCCGGCGCAGCCCCGCATGGGCATGGATGAAAGTCTCGCGCCCGATCAGGCCGAGATGATATTGCCGCGCCGGATGCGCGATCAGCACAACATCCCCGGGCCGCATCGCATCGCCGGCGCGGGCAAAACCCGCGGCCGCGAATGCGCCCTCGATCCAATCGAGGTACCAGCCGCGCAGCGGATAAGCCGCCGGCCGCGCCAGCCGCCGTCCCGCCGCCGCATAGGCCGCCCAGACCAGTCCGACACAATCGAGCCCCGTCGCCGGATCCTTCCCCTGCGGCCGGAACCGGACCCCCATCATCTTGCGGGCCGCGCGAAAGGCGGCCTCACCGCAATCAGCCACCGGGATAGCGCGTCAGCAAATCATTGCCCGGCAGATGCGCCTCGCCGCGAAAATTGATGGCATTGGCAAAACGGTCGCGGCATGTCGCAAGCTGCTTGTCGCATCCCTCGATCAACCGCACGCGCACCGGAGTCGCTGGTTCGAACGCCGGTGCCTCCGCGAGGTGCAGACTTTCTCCGTCCGCGGAAATCACCGGGCTTTCCAAGCCGCAATTGGCGCCTTCGATCCACGACAAGCTGCCGAACGCCATACCGGCAACCGCCGCGTCGAGCGTCACCACCCGCCCCGCGCCCGCCACCACGCGCCGGACATGCGTGCGCGGCGCCAGGTCGACGCGGCACGCGCGGTCGCCGAGCATCGCGCGGCACGAGGGCGACGTCGCCGGACACACCGGCCGGTCGAGCAGCCGTGTCACGCCTTGCAACTCCGCGGCAAAGGCCGCCCCGCGCTGCTCGATTGCGCCTAATGACCCGCGCGCGACCGTCACCGGCGCCGCATTGGGCGCGGTCCAGTCGGTCACGAACAGCTCGAGCTCCGCCCCGTCCCAGCGTCCTGCTTCCAGATCGCGGGCGGCGATCGCATCGCTTGCGATCGCGCCCTCCAGGTCCATCGTCGCGGCGTCGAGGCTGTCATTCGTCTCGATCGCCGAAGGCTTCATCCCCGGCGCCGCGCGATAGGCCAAGCCGCCGATTACCAGATCGCGGTCATGCGACGTGAACCCGATCGCGACGCCGTCGCGCCGCGCCAGCCGCCAGCACCAGGCCAGCGTCACCAACTCCTCGCGCAGCCATCCGGGCGCTTCCATCATCACCATGGCGCCCGCACCTCGACCAGCGGCACGCTCGCCAACTCGCCCGCGAGAAATGTCGCGCGGCTCGCCTCCAGCCGGTCTTCGGCAAAGCGCACCGGCACATCGAACAGAAAACCAGCGCGCACGGCGACCCCCGGCCCCGGCGCGGCGTCGAGCGACACTTCGCCATCGTCCGTGATCAGGAACGCCGCCGTCTCGATCCCGTCGACCGAGACGCGCACGCTCCCTTCGACCGGGAGCCGGATCTGGCGGACCTGTTCGGCATCGTCTTCGCCATAGCGTTTAACCAGTGCGAACTGCAGCCGTTCGCCGTCGCCCAGCCCCAGCAGCTGATCGCCGGCCGTCGGCATTCCGCCGTCCGCCGCCGAACTGCCGTCGAAGGGATCGCGAAAACGAAACGCCCGCGCCGCACCGCGCCGCGCGCGAAAGAAATCGGTCAGCGCGCGCACATCGGCCTCGGACCGGATTCCCGGCCCCGCATCATAGCGCATCCGCGGCTCGGCCCATTCGCTCGCACGCTGCTCGTGCCCCGACGGCGAACTCACGACCTGGGTCGAAAATTCGGTCGCGACGACCGCCTCGCGCCCAATCGCAAGGGGGAAATCCACCGCATCGAAAGCCTGCACATCATCCTCCCCGTCACCACCCTGTTCATCGAACGTCACGAAACCGTCGCGCGCCACTTGCGGCAGCGCCCAGACAAAGGTCCGCGCTACCCCAGCGCGCCGCGCCGCATCCGCAGCCGCGGCGATCGCCGCCCACTGCGCGCGCTGCTCGGGCAACAACACAAAGCCCGAAAAATAATGCTGCTCTTCGGCCGGATAGCTGAGCCGCACGACCATCGTCGTCCGCGCCCGCGCCGTTTCCGCTCCGCGCCCGCCGGTCACCCAGTCATAATCCTCGAGCTGCAGCACATCGAAGGCCGGCGCCGCCCACCCCAGCGGCACATTCGCGCGCCGCACCGCGGGCGCCGCGGGGTCGAGCACCGTCGGCAGATAGACGAGCAGGTGGCTCACCAACCCCGTCGCGCCCGCCTCGCCCTGCGCCGCCGCAACCAGCGCCGCCGTCGACGCCGCGAGCAGTGCTCCCAGCGCATCGAGCATCGCCAGTTGCGGAGCGCCCAGCACCTCGCGCACGTCGGCGATCGGCACGCTCGCGCTCCCCAGCGCCGCCGTCGTCGCGGCGTCATAGGCGCAGATCCGTCCTTCGCTCGCAATCCACCACCACGGCTCGCCGACCTGGAATTTCAGGTCGAGTCCCGCCGCCGCGCCGATCGCGACGAACGCCCGGGCGACCGCCTGCAAATATGTCATCGCCGCCGCATTCGCCGGCGAGAGCAAGGTCGACGGTGGTTCCCACCCGGTCAGCGCCGGCGACCCGTCGCTCGCGCGCTGCTTCCAGTCTTCCGGGCAATAGGCGTCGAACAACTCGTAAGAGAGCGACCAGATCACCCCCAGCCCTGCCGCTTTGCACGCCGCCGCGAACCCCGCATGCCACGCCGCGCACGGCGCATTGAGTGCGCCGCCCGCTACGCCAGCATGAAATGCGCCCCCCGCCGCCTCGAGGCGCATATAATGGCTCATCCCGACATAATGGACGACATCGCCGCGATAGCCGAGCTGGACGACCTGCCGCACCAGCCGCGCCGGCGTCAGATGATAGCTGTCGTCATAGCCGCTCGCGATGCCCAGCCCCCCTTTGGCTGAACCTAATTCGGGCATCACGACATCGCCGATCGCCAGCACCGATCCCGATCCCGAGCAGACGATCTCGCTCATCTCAGCCCAGCCCTGCACGGGTGCCGGCAGCACGCCGTCTCCGCCGTCATAGCCCGGCGGCACGAGCGAAATGAACATCCGGTCGATATCGCCCGCCCACACGGGGTCGGCCTCGCCGGGCAGCAGGAATCCGCCGTCGAGCGCATCGAAATCGAGCGTGACGACGGCATCCTCCGGCGTCCCCACGGCATAATTCCACAATCGCACATACCAGGCGCGTGGGCTCCCCGCCGCGTCGCGCCCCTCGATCGTCAGCATCGGCCCGTGCAGCGCGTCGAGCGACTTCACCCCGCCCGACCGCCAGCGGAACCTCAGCTGCGTATGCCGGAAATCGCGTTTCGTTTCATAGGCGAGCAGCGGGTGATCCCAGCGATCCTCGCTCTCCCAGATCAGCCCCGCCAGGTCCTGCTTCCGGTAAAAGACCGCGTCGACGCGCAGCGTGCCCGGCACCTCGCTCGTCACGCTCGCCATCATCGGCCGCGCGAAATCGACCGTCCAGAACCGCGGGTCGAACCGCTTGAGCCAGGTTTTCCGATGATGCGGCTCGGCCTCGGCAACCAGCGCCCAGCCCATCAATCCTCTCCCTGTGCCACCGCGCGCCGCACCGCGCGTGCCAGCTGCCGCCCCGTCTGCGCCAGCCGCTGCGGCTCGCTGCCCGCCTCGCCCCGCACATTTACCGTGATCGCGATGTTGCGCACGCCGACGCCCGCCGCCTCGATCCGCCCGCTCGCGGTCGGCACGAACAGTTCGGGCCCGCGCTCGCCGACACGATAGGCGCGCCCCGCGCTCACCGGCCCACCGGTCGCGCGGCCCGGCGCGCCGAACAGCGCCATCGCGATCGACGTGCCCAGCGACAGCAACCCCCCGCCGCCCGATCCGCCGCCCGCCGCGCCGATGCCGTTCGAAATCGCCGCGCGCGCAATATCGGCCATCACCGACAGCGCGAGCCGCTTCAGATCTTCGAACCCCATCTTGCCGCTGACAATCGCGCGCGACAGCGCCCGCTCGATCGCGCGCCCCGCCCGATCGGCTTCGACAACCAGCAGCCCGCCCAGTTCAGCGCGCAGCGCCGCGATGTCGCGCCGGAATGCCCCGGTATCGGCACGCACCGCGACGACCATTTCGTCCACCTCATCCATCGGGAAATCTCTCCATCATCGCCGCCAGCGCCGCACCGTCGAAACAGGCCGCCTCGCCGGGGTCGACCCACCCCGCCAGCACTGCGCGGGCATCGGCCGGCGTCGCCGCCCAGAACTCGCCCGGCCGCCATCCCGCGACGCGCGCCATCACCCCCGCGAGCCTGATCGCCGCGGGCCCAAGCCGGTCCTCCGCCACCTCATCGTCCTTGCAATATCTGCCCCAGCAGCACGCGCAGCGCCGGAGTCACGGCGGCCAGCCCTTCGGCGACCACCGCCTCGCCGATCGCTTCGCGCGTCAGCGTATCGGGTCGCTCGCCGATGCAATGCCAGAACAGCCCGGCCAGCTCGCCCAGCCCCAACCGCCCCTCGGCCGCCCGCTCGACGAGGCCGAAGAGCGGTCCCAGTTCGGCCTCGGCGGCAACCAGCGCCGCAAAGCTCGGCCGCAGCACCAGCCGCCGCCCGCCGACCGTCAGCTCCGCCTCGCCGCGAAGCGCATTGGCCCCGCTCACAGGCTCACCACCGCGCCGCTCGATTCCAGATTCAGCGTGTAATTGCGCTCGCCATTATAATCGCCGGCATAGTCGAGCCGCGTGACGAGAAAACGCCCACGCATCCGCTCTCCGCTTTCAAAGCTCAGCTCATAATCGTCGATGGTCCCCGACAACGCATGGCCGCGAAGCCGCACCTCGGCGTCCGAACCCGTGAAAATGCCCGCCGCGCTCACCGACACCGACCGGACGCCGGCGCCCGACAGCAGCTCGCGCCATCCGCCCGAATCCTTGGTCGTGACATTCACCGCTTCGCCGTTCACCGACAGCTGGGTGGTGCGCAGGCCCGCGACGGTGCGATAGGTGGGCGGCGCTTCGCCGTCGCCGATCTTGAGCAGAAAATCGCTCCCATTTTCGATAGCCATCGTCTAATCTCCTCAAAATATAGTCATGCGGAATGGGGAGTCGCAGGATGCTGATCACGACATTGCTTCTGGCCGCCATGGTGCAGTCGTCGCCCGCGGCGACGGTCGCCACCACGCGCGTTGCCTTCACCAAATGCTTGCGCGACGACCTGAAGAAGGCGCTCGAGGCCAAGGTCGAAGACGTCCAATATGAAATGCAGGTGAAATCGAACTGCGGGACCGAGCGCGACGCCTTTCGCAAGGCGGTGATCGCGCTCGGCCGCGCGAGCGGCGATTCCGAAGCGGTCGCGACCGAGGACGCCGACCTTCAGATCGAGGATTACCACGCCAATTTCACCGAGAAATTCAAGGACTATAAGTCGACCAACACGATGCCGGGCGAATAGCGAAAACCTCGCGCTATCCCTCCAGACAGCGGCACCGCACGATCGTCTCATGACGCCAGCCGCCATCGCGCGCGAAGGTGAACCGCGTCCGCACCACTCGCGCGCCGATGACCGTCCAGCCGTCCGCCGCGCCGCGCAGGGCCGCGGCCGTCGCTTCGATCCGCGACACCGCGCCGCGGTCGGCGCTCTCGCCGACGCCGTTCAACACCAGCGTCAGCTGCACCTCGCGCCCCGCCCGGTCTTTCGTGCCCCAGTCGCGGCCTTCCGCCCCGCCCACCGAGACATAGGGCGCGCTCGCCCGCGGCGGCACGCCGTCGAACACGCCATGCACCAGCCCCGCGAGGTCCGAATCGCCAGCCAGCAGCGCCAACGCCTTCGCGCGCACCGCCTGCTCGGCGCCGCTCATCGTCCGCTTCCAAGCGTCAGTCGCCGCCACGGCTGCCACAGCGCCGCGATCATCGCAGGCGGAGCCGCCCCGGTGCCGTCGCGCGCGTCGTGCAGGTGCTGCGTCATCCGCACGATGCCCTGGCGGATCGCTTCGGGGACGCCGTTCGCGCCCTCGGCCATGCCGGCGCGATAGGCGATGCGCACCCGCGCCGCGTCGCCGGGATCGAGCACCATAATGCAGGCGCTGCCGTCGCGAGCGATCGTCACCCGATATGCATCCTCGCCGAGCGGCCGTTCACTGCCGTCCGACGACGACAATGTCACGCCGTCGACCGCGACGACCGGGCGGACGCGGAGCGGAATGCCCTCCGCCGGCAGCGGCGCCTCCTCCTCGCCCGCGCGCACCAACAGCCACTGGCCGATAAACGCCTCGCAGATATTGGTCGCCGCGCGCACCAGCCCCGCGATCACCGCGTCGTCGATCGTCGCGCCCAGCCGCAGCCAGCCACGCGCTTCGTTCAGACTCACCGGGGCCTCGCCCGGCAGCAGACTTTCCGTCATCATCGCTCCTCCACCCGCAAGGTCATCGAGCGTTCGTCGATCTGCCCGTCGCTCATCGTCACGCGATTGGTGACGCGATAGACGCGCCCCGCGATCCCACCCGCCAGCGTGACGGTGACCTCCTTCAGGTCGTGTGCGCCGCCGATAACGGTCACGCCGCCCTCCTCCGCCGGCGCCACCGACCAATCGCTCGCAACGACCGCCTGGCCGCCCGGATAGGCGGTGCCCCAGTCGAACTCGAAATCGATCCGCGTGCCCGGATCCTTCACCATCATCGTCATCGTCTTTCCCTTCCCGTCAGGGTTTGCGCAGCGTCACGCGCCGCGCCGCCTCGCGCGCCAGCGGCAGTGCTGTCTGCGGCGCCGCCGGCTCGGGACCCGCCCATTCGCTCGCGAGATCGCGCCGCGCGGCATCGCCGATCGCGCGCGCGGCCAAAGCCGATCCGTCCATCATGCCGCGGCCTCCAGCGCCGCGAGCCGCGCGTCCTGCGCCGCGATCAGGAACAGCGCCAACTGATCGGTGCGTATGCCGAAACGGTCGCCCGCGGGCCGGTCTTCGCCGGCTGCCCCCTCGTCCCATTCGTCATGGCACAGAAAGGCATAGCGGCTGCTCGGCGCCGAGCCGTCGGTGATCGGCTCGATCAGTCCCTCGTCGGCCATGATCGCCCACACCGCCTGCGCGCGCGCGCCGAAGTGCATGCGCGCACCGTCTTCGCCCTTTACGGCGATCGCGTCGTTCCACTGGAAAAGGCCCAACTCACCGATGATCCGGCACGCGGCGCGCAGTTCGGCCTCGGTCGCCGCGCCGCGCCACCTCTTTTCGCGCGCGTCGGAGGTGTTGATTGTTCCCGTCCCGGCGTAAACGACCGACCATCGAAACGGACTCGAGCCCAACGTTTGACCATTATCGGCGCCCGGCTGCAAAGTTCCCCCGCTGGTGATCTGCGCGACCTGCGTTCCGTTCACAAGAAACTGGTGGCTCGACGCCGCCGCGACGTCATATTGCATCGTCGCGGAGGACCGTAGCTTGACCGAGCTCGAACCGGCCTGCTCGGCGAACATCTTTCCCGCGTTCGGCATGGTCAGTTCGAGACCGGCAGCATTGAATCTGCCGCGTTCGCTCGCCGCAATGTCAAAGGCGACCCCGCCGTCGAGGATGCGAACACCGTCCCGGCCCGCACTGGCCCCGGCGACGTTGAATAGCCCGATTATATCCGCATTTGCGAAAACGCGCAGGCGCTGCCCGCCATCCTTGCCGATATCGAGCGCGTCGCCGTCGGAAGCGCGCCGCACGTTCACGGCATTTGCGGATGTCGCTGCCAGTGCGCCGTTCAGCACATAGCGGCCGTCCGCATCGCGAAACGCCAGTGTCGACAGCGGGATATTGACCCAGCCGGCGCCGCGGCGAACCGTCACCGCGTCGGTGGCTTCGCCCGCGCCCGCGCTGCCGTGCGTCGTCGACAGCGGCTGCTTCGCCTCGACCGCATCCGCCAGCCCCGCCAGTTCGGCGCCCAAATCCGTAACGTCGGCCATCAGCACCGCCGCCTGCGTATCGTGCGCCGCGAACCAGCCGGCGCCAACGGTCAACGCGATCGTTTTCAGTCCGGCCGCGAAATCGACCGTCGCGCCGCCCGCCGATGATGCCGCCACCGTCTCGCGAAGCAAACGGCCGTCGCCGCCGATCCGGCCGGTTCCGACCTCCCATTGTTCAGGGCGGGCGATCCCCGCCACGGCATAGTGAAACGAAACGCCGGGCGGCACCGCGTCGGCAAAGCGGCGATGGCCGGGCACCGCGCCGGTCGGCGTCAGCGGCCCGGTCCCGCCCTCCTGGGCGAGCTCGCGCACCAGGTCGGCGAAAAAGGGGGTCGGCATGGCAGGGCCATCCTTTCCGAAAAAGTCGTGAATCTGAAAAATTGGCGCCCGGCTCCGCCCCGAAAGGGTTGGACGGGCCGGGCACCCTCGCGCACCAGCGCTGTTAGCTGGCGGCGAACTTCATCAGCTTGATGGCCTGCGAATCGATGATCGCGCCGCCGACCCTTTTGGTTGCATAGAAATGCACAAAGGGCTTGTTGCTGAACGGATCGCGCAGAATCCGCGTCTCGCCGCGGTCGGCGATCAGGTAACCGGCGCGAAAATTGCCGAAGGCGATCGACAGGCTGTTCGCAGCCACATCGGGCATGTCCTCGGCCTCGACCACAGGATAGCCGAGCAGCGTCGCCGCCTGCCCCTCGACCAGCCCCGGCTGCCAGATAAAGGCGCCGTCGCTGGTCTTGAACTTGCGGATGCGCGCCAGCGTGTCCGAATTCATCACCCAGCACGCCCCCTGACGATAGGGTGCCTTCAGCGAATGGACGAGCTCGACCAGCTTGTCCTGCGGGTTCGACGCCGGAAAGGCGCCGGCGGTCCCCGTCGCCAGATGCTGCAGCGTGCCGAAGGCGCGGACGCTGTCGAGCTCGTTCGTCGTCGCATAGGTCAGGAAACCCTTGGGCCGGTTCATCCCGTTGCCGGTCACGAACGCCGATCCTTCGGCGACCGCGAACTCGCGCCCCAGCTGCTCGGCCAGCCAGTCCTCGACGTTGAACATCGCATCGTCGAGCATCGCCTGACTCGCCGCCGGATTGGCGTAAAGCTCGCCCGACGGCGGCACAATCTCGGCAAAGCTGCGCGTCGCGGTCTCGGGCCGCGCCGCCGTCTCGCCGACCCAGCCCGCGCCCATCGACCCCGTCGCGACCAGCTTGCGATAACCGCTCGTCCCCGTCTGCACCACCGTCGCGATTCCGCGGATCGGCGACAGCGTCTTCAGCGTTGCGCCGATCGAGCCGTCGATCTCGCGCGGCACCGCATAGCCGCCCTCACTGCCCGACGCCCCCGACAGGCTCTTCATCTCGACGCCGGCATCGATCCCGCGCCGCAGATAGCGCTCGACGAACGCGTCACGCGCCGGGTCGGCCGCCTTCGCCCCGTCGAGCGGCAAACGCGACGCCGCCACGGCCTGCGCATCAATCTGCGCCTTGAGCGTTGCCACCGACGCCTTCAGCTCATCGACCGCCTCGGCCGCCAGCACCGCATCGAACGCCCCCTCGAGCGCGTCCGCCTTCACTTCCATATCGTCCATGCTTGTCACTCCTTCACCAAATCCACCGCGATCACCCGCGCGAGCGGCTGCATCGGCGCCGCCACCAGGCTGACCTCCGCAAGGTCGAGCGCCGTCAGCTCGCGCGGATTCGCTCCCCGCGTGCCGCGCACCCGATATCCAAAGCTCAGCCCCGTCAGCGCCCCGCGCTCGACCAGCTTTGCCGCCGCCGGATGCGTCACCCGCGCAACGACGCGCAGTCCCCGCGCATCCTCCGCCAGCGTCTCGATCGTCCCGATCGGCGCCCCCGGCCGATGCTGCCAAAGCAGCGGCACCGCGCAGCCAGCGGCAAGGCTCGCCGCAAAGGCTCCGCGCCGCACCACATCGCCGCCTCGATCGACGCGGTCGAACACCGACGCATAACCCGCGAAGCGCAAACTCACTTCAGCAGCCCCGGCAGCCCCAGCTTCACCGCCAGCCCGACGACGACGAGCGCGAGCACGCAGCGCACCGCCCAGTCGACCACCGCCGCCCACACGCTCTTCTTCGCGTCGCGCCACGCACCGAGCAGTTGCCGCAAATCGCTCACATCGTCGCGCGCCGCCTCGTCGGCGAGCCCGAGCCGCGCCAGCGCCCGCCGCGCGCCGAGTTCGCTCGCTTCCTCGACCACCGCACGCAGCAAGGCCGCATCGGGCGCGCCGGAAGCTCCGGCCGCACTCGTCCCCGCCAGCGCGACCAACCGCGCCAGCGCCTCTTCCTCATCCATGTCGATATCCTCATGAAATCCCTCCCCCTGGGATGGGGGAGGGTTGCGCAGCCTTGGCAGCTTGCTGCCTAGGCGAAGCTGGGTGGGGGTGGGCCGCGGCCCGCGAGAGCTAACCCAACCCCAACAGCGCCTTCTTCTCGTCCGCGCTCAACCAGTCCGCTCCCGAAACCTCGCGCCACAGAGCCATCCGGTCCTCGGCCAGCGCCGGCACGTTATCCAGATCGACGCGCAGCTCCGCCCCGTCGAACCAGCCCGAAAGCCCCTGCGCCACCGCCCCCAAAATCTTCGAGCAAAGCGGCAACACCGTCAGGCGCCACAGCGCCCGATTGGCCTCGCGATAATTGGCATAGGTCGCATCCCCCGGCAGTCCGAGCAGCATCGGCGGCACCCCGAACGCCATGGCAATCTCGCGCGCGCTCGAATCCTTGAGCGCCAGGAAATCCATCTCCGCCGGCGACAGCGACAGCGCCTGCCATTTCAGTCCGCCTTCGAGCAGCAAAGGCCGCCCCGCATTCGCCCCGCCGGCAAAACTCTCGGCGAGTTCCTCGCGCAGCCGATCGACCTGCTCGGCCGACAGCGGCATCCCCTTGTCGCCCGGATCATGGACCAGCGCCCCCGAAGGCCGCGCCGCATTCTCGAGCAACGCCGCATTCCATTTCGCGGCCGCGTTATGCGACGCGATCGCCCCCGCTGCAGCGCCGAGGCACCCCGCGCCATAATGATCGTCGAGCGGATGCAGCGCCTTCACATGCACAACGGCGACGCGCCCCCTGCCATCCTCGGCGGGCAGCACCGCCGCCGTCCCGCCGGCCTTATAGCGATAGGCCACCGGCCACCCCCGCGCATCGGCCTCGACCGTCACCCGCTCGGGCCGCAGTGCAAACAGCTCCGCCGGCGCCCCCGCGCCGTCGGTCAATATCTGCACATAGCCATTGCCGTGCAGCAGCAGTTGCGCGGCCAAAGTCTCCACCAGCCCCTGCCCGCCCGACGTCGCCGAAACGAGCGCCGCCAAAGCCGGATCGCTCGCCATCACCGGCGCGCTGCCCGCCGCCTCGGCGACGAGCCGCACCGCCCGCTGCACGATCGCGTTCGCGAGATACCCCTCGCGCACCTGCGCTTCCCAGCTGAGCGGCGCGGGCGCGCTCCCCGCTATTCCATATGTCCCGTATACACGCGACAAAGCAGGCCGCGCAGGCACCTGCGCGGCCTTGCGGCCAAACCAGTTCATCATGGTCTCCCCAACTCGTCGCCCCCGCGAAAGCGGGGGCCGCTGTCGTTTACGCTATGCCGCCGAACACGGCCGCTTGCGGTTCCACCTGCGCGGTGGTGAGGGCTAGATCCGCCGCACTCCCGGCTCCCGCCCCATCTTCATCCCTTCCAGCAAAGCCGCCAGCGCCCAGACACACGCATCCGCCCGGTCCGGCGAGCGCCCCGGCCCCGCATAGCCGCCACCAACCTGCAACCCGCAAAGCTGGTCCTCGAGGCTTCCGAATACCCCCGCATGCACGACCTGCCCGCGCTCATAGGCGATCGCCACCGGCTCCGCCCTCCGCGCCTTGCCGACGCTCGCATGCACCGGCACGACCGGCAGCGTCAGGTCGGCCTGGCGCAGCGTGCCCCCGACCATCTCGCCGCCCATATTGCTCTCGGCCACCACGCGGTCGGCGCCCCACCGCGCCGCGGCGGCCGCGACCGCCTGCGCCCACACCGCGGGCGGCGGATTCTCGACGCTCGCATCCTCGACCACCGCCAGCCGCTTGTCGCGCAGCTGCACCGCGACCACGATCCCGCAAGCATCGCCGTTCGCCGTCGCCGGCGGATCGACGCCGATCACCACGCGCACCGGCTTGCCGACCGCATCGGTATCGACCCGGCACCGCTCGACCAGCGCACGCGTCCACAGCGCGCCCTCGACATCCTCGAGCAATTCGCCGTCCAGTTCCTGCCGCCCGAGCCGCGTGCCGCGATAGAGCCGGTCCATCGTCGTCAGCCATTGCGGCGACAGATTATGGCGGTTGTTCCGCGTACTCCCACCCGTCGTTTCGACGCCCTTCTCGCCCATCAGACGCCGCACCAGCGGCACCCTCCGCGGCGTCGTCGTCGCGACGACGCGCGGGTTATCGCCGATCCGCATCGTCAGCATCAGATTGTCCCACGCCGCCTCGCCCTGCGGCCATTTCGCGATCTCGTCGCACCAGGCGGCCGAATGCTCGGGTCCGCGCAGGCTCTCGGGCTCCGCCGCCGAATAGAGCGTCGCCACCGCGCCGTTCGCCCAGCTCAGCCGGCGAAGGCTGCTTTCATAATCGGGCCGGTCATCATCGGGCGCGATCGCGAGCAGCCCGCTCTCGCCCTCGATCATCACCTGCCGCCCTTCATGCAGCGACGCCGCGACCAGCGCGATCCGCGCACCCGGATGGGTTTCGGCATAGCCGCGTATCCATTCGGCGCCGGTCCGCGTCTTGCCGAACCCGCGCCCCGCGAGCAGCATCCAGACGTGCCAGTCGCCCGCGGGCGGGCATTGATCGCCGCGACGCCACCAGGGCCAATCGGCCAGCAGCGGCGCCGCCTTGTCATCGTCGATCCGGCGCAGCCATGCGGTAAAAGCGGCGGGCGGCATGTCCCGCAGCTCGGCCAGGCTCGTCAAAACGGACCATCCTGCTCGGCGACGTCCGCCGCCGCTTGCGCCCGTATCGCTTCGAGCTTCGCGACGAGCCTCGCCTTCGCGCCCGCGTTCGGTGCCGCCCCCACGGGCAACCTCGCACCCCGCACCGCCGCCCGGTGCGCCGCCAACAGCGAAAGCCCGAGCCGATATTTCTGCGCCCGCGACTTCAGCGTCGCATCCTTCACATTGCCCGAGGGCGCGATTAGCGCCTCGGACAACAACTCGGCTTCCAGCCGGGCGAAACCTTCGCACAGCGCCTCGTGCCAGCGCGCCGCGAAACCGGGATTGCGCCGACGCTCGCGGTACATGGCGTTGGCCGAAATCCCCGCCGCGCGGGCCGAGGCGGCAACGTTCGAGGATTCGGCGAGCGCATCGAGAAAGATATCCATCTGTCGCCGACCGGGACGCGCATTGCCGGAACCGTCCGCCACCTTACCCGTCCGTCCCATCGCCCACCTCCCGCAAAAATTCCGGGCCGGAAACGCTCCCGCAAATACGGAAGGCCGCCGGCCCGATTCGGAATTCTTCATGATGTGACACTTGTGCCATATCAGCGTGACGATGTCAAGTATTTTTAACCTAAATGGTTACATCAACAAATCGGGGACGCCAGTCGATTTCCCGACCACCGAAACGGAATGGAACGGCGGGCGTATCGAAGCGGGGTCTCGCTCATTCTAGGTTGGAGTATCCGCCGTGGAACCGAGAATCCTTGCCGCCTATGCCATCATCGCCGTCATGGTAGGCGCAGCAATCTATCTCATCGCCCGGTTCAGGCGCGAGCGGGCGCGGCGCCGTGACATGATGCGCGGGCGTTATCGCAAGTACCTCTAGGACCGGCTGGCGCAGTGTCGACGGCTTCGCCGGGCCTTGCGCCAAGCGGCGGCTATTTCGCGATCAAAACCGATAGCGCAACGTCACGCGCGCATTGCGCGGCTCGCCATAGATGAAGCCGCCGAACCAGCTATTGGTGTTATAATAGACCTTATCGAAGACATTGTTGACATTGACCTGGAGCGACAGCGCCTCGGTCAGATCGTAAGCGCCCAACAGATTCACCAGCGCATAGGCCTTTTGCCCAACCGGTTCGTCCTGCTCGGTCACGGGATTGGGCGCCGTCTGCGGCGGCCGGCTTTCCCAGCGTAGCGAGCCGCCGAGGCTGAACCCGTTCAGCGCGCCGCCGAATTCATATTTCGTCGCCATACGGAAAACGCGCCGCGGCTGATGCGCCTGCACGTCGACGCCGTCCGGATCCTTCGCCTTGAAATGGCTCCACCCGACGCTGATGTCCCAGCCCCGAAGCGGCTCGCCCTGCATTTCGAGTTCATAGCCCTTCGACACCACGCCCTTGGCGGGGCGTGAGGCGATGTCGGGGGTGCCGGGAATCAGATAGGGGTCGCCCGTTTCAGGGTCGATGTCGGGAACGGCAAAATTGCTCTGCTCGACGCGGAAGACCGCCGCCGATGCGCGCAGACGGCCGTTCATCAGGTCGGCCTTCAGCCCCGCTTCGTAATTGTCGCCTTCGAGCGGATCGAGATAGCGGCCGGTGCGATCACGCGCGGTCTGCGGATTGAAGATGCTCGTATAGCTCGCATAGGCCGAGAGGAAGTCATTGAAGTCGACAATCAGCCCCGCATAGGGTGTAAACACCCCCTTGTGCTCGATCCGATAGGGTTCGGGCGTGTAGAGTGCTTCCTCCTCGTCGCGCGTCCACGAGCTCAGCCGCCCGCCGGCGATCAGCTTGAGCCGGTCGAGAATCTGGAAACGCGTCACGCCATAGATCGCGGTCTGTTCGGTCGTGCCGAACCCGCTCATGCGATAGCGTTCGCCCCATGTGGGTTCGGGATAGCTGCCGTCCCAGGCGTGAAAGTCGCCGACCGGGGCGACGCTCGCGGGGTCGGGGTCGCGATTGGTCCAGCCGCCCTTCTGGTGGCTGTACATCGCGCCGAACACCAACTCGTGCTGGCGACCGAAGAGCTGGTAATCGCCCTTCACCTGCAGGTTGGCGCTCCATTGCTTCGGCTTGGAAAGATACCAATAGGGCCATATTTCCATGCCCGTCCCGGTTTCGCGGTCGGGGTTGCCCCACAGCCAGATCAGCTTCGAATCCTCGACCTGTTCGAAATAGGAGAGGTCGCCGCGCAATTGCCAGCTTCCGCCCAAATCCTGCTCAAGCGACACGAACGCCGCCTTTTCGGTGGTGTCCCATTCGTTCCAGTCGGCGCCAGTGGTCTTCGAACGCGACCAGTCGGGACGCGAGCCGTCGGCATACCAATAGGGCAGCTGCGCCCACATCACCCCGTCGCGCTCGTCGCGTTGATAGCTCGCGCCCGCATTGATCCGCGTGCCGGGACCGAGATCGGCGGCGATCGTGCCATAGAGGGTGAAGCCGTTGCTGCTTTCCAGGTCGACAAAGGCATCCTGCGAATAGACCTCGGCGACGAGGCGCGCGCGTACCGAGCCGTCGGCGGTCAGCGGCGCACCGATGTCGATCAGCCCCGAATAGTGATTCCACGAACCCGCTTCGAAATTCACTTCGCCGGTCAGCTCGCGCGCGTCGGCGCGCTTGCGGACCATGTTGATCGACGCCGACGGCTCGCCCGCCCCTTGCAGCAGGCCGGTCGCACCGCGGATGACCTCGACCCGGTCATAGATGGCGGTGCTGGTTTCCTCGAGGCCGACATTGCCCGTCGCAAAGGGCAGACCGTCAAGCTGGAAAGCGGTGATGTCGAAACCGCGCGCCGACAGCAGGTTGCGCCCGCGATCGACCCGCTTCACCGAAAGCCCGGTGGTATATTCGAGCACGTCGGCGACCGTCGACGCCGCCTGATCGTCGATCTGCTCGCGCGTGATGATCGTGATCGACTGCGGCGTCTCGCGCGGCGTCAGGTCGAGCCCGGTGGCGGCGGTGTTGCGGTCGATGCCGCTGCCATAGACGACGATCGTGTCGTCCTTGCGGCCGCCCGCCTCGCCCTCTTCCTGCTCGGGGGCCGCTTCCTGCGCGAAAGCCGTAACCGAAAGCGCGCTGGCGGCGAGCAGCGCAAATTTGAAGACTGGACGAAACGAACGAAACATGAGGCCCCCGGCTATCCCTGCAATGAACGGGGGCCGCCTAGACTAATTGCAACTGCGACGCAATAGAGTCAGATCGTGGCAGGACTGCGAGCCGAGCTTGGGCCTATGTCAGACGCGTCAGATGCTCGACGAGCAGCGGCTGAAGGCGACGAATCTCTTCGCGGTGCGCCGCCGAAAGGTCCGACAAAATCTCGCTGGCCTGCGGCGTCAGCCGCAGCAGCGCCCGCCGCCGATCCGATCGCGTCGGCTCGCGCCGGACCAGGTCCTGCGCTTCGAGCCGGTCGATCAGTTCGGACGCCGAGTGCGGCTTCACGATCAGCCGCTGCGCCACAAATCCGACGGTCGCCTCGTCCGGGTCGGCGGCGCGGATCGCGAGCAACGCCTGATGCTGTTGCGGCGTCAGCCCGGCTTCGGCCGCCCTCGCTTCGCTGAAGACCTGAAAGCGCCGCAGCGCGAAGCGGAACTCGGCGAGTGCGGCATAATCGATATCGGTCGAATTCGCGGTCATCAAAGCCTCAGGTTGAATTATGTCGTATTACGATATAATGGCCCCGCCCGCCCCCCTTAACCATCGAAAGAGCCACGCGGTGCGCCTTCATTCTGCACGACCGGACAACAGCCAGCAACTTGCCGACCACAGCGTCGACGGCCGGATGCTGCTTCTGGCTCTGCTGGCGCCGGTCGTCGGGACGGGCGGCGCGTTCGGCGCGTGGATATTGATCAAGTCGATCGCGATCGCGACCAACCTCTTCTGGTTCGGCCGGATTTCGGCGGCCGAAGTCGAAATCTCCGATGCGAAGGTCGGTCTCGCGGTCGTAGCGATTCCCGTGATCGGCGCCTTGATCATCGGCTTGATGGCACGCTTCGGGTCGGAAAAGATACGCGGCCACGGGATTCCCGAGGCGATCGAGACGATCCTGTTTGGCGAAAGCCGCCTGTCGTTCAAAGTCGCGATCCTCAAGCCGGTATCGGCCGCGATATCGATCGGAAGCGGCGGCCCCTTCGGCGCCGAGGGGCCGATCATCATGACCGGCGGCGCCATCGGCTCGCTCTTCGCGCAATGTTTTCACCTGAGCGCGGCCGAGCGCAAGACCTTGCTGGTGGCGGGCGCCGCGGCGGGCATGACGGCGATATTCGGCACGCCGATGGCCGCGATCCTGCTCGCGGTCGAGCTTCTGCTGTTCGAATGGAAGCCGCGCAGCTTCGTGCCGGTCGTCATCAGCGTATTGGTTGCCGCAGCATGGCGGCCCGAACTCATCGGTCATGGCCCGATGTTTCCGGCAGTCTGGCCGCTGCCCGAAGCCGGCTGGACCGTCGCCACCGCGGCCGGGATCGGGATATTGGTGGGGCTGCAAGCTGCGCTCCTCTCGACCTGCCTCTACCGGATCGAGGATCTGTTCCACCGCCTTCCCGTCCACTGGATGTGGTGGCCGGCGATCGGCGCCATCGTCGTCGGCGTCGGGGGATTGATCGACGCGCGCGTTCTGGGTGCGGGCTATTCGAACATTCAGGCGCTGATCGACGGCAGCATCACGCTCCGCGCGGTGCTCGTCCTCCTGGTCGTGAAGGCCGTCGTCTGGCTCGTGGCGCTCGGTTCGGGCACCTCGGGCGGCGTGCTCGCGCCACTCCTCATTCTCGGCGGCGCGACCGGCTATGTCGCCGGCCTGTGGCTTCCGGGCTCGGCGGGTTTCTGGGCGATGGTCGGCATGGCGGGCGTGATCAGCGGCGCGATGCGCGCGCCGCTCACCGGCATCCTCTTCGCCGCCGAACTGACCGGGCGCTTCGACGCGCTCCCCGCCGTGATCGCCGGATCGGGCTTCGCCTATGCGATCAGCGTGCTGACCATGCGGCGGTCGATCCTGACCGAAAAAATCGCCCGTCGGGGGCGACATATCCTGCAGGAATATACCGTCGACCCGCTCGACTTGCGGCAGGCCGGCCAGCTGATGACGCACAATCCCGCCACCCTCCCCGCCGAAATGACGATCGCCGCGGCGCTGCACTTTTTCACCGGGGAAGCGACGCATCGCAGCTATCCGGTGGTCGATGCCGAGGGCCGTCTGGTCGGGCTCGCGTCCCGATCGGACGCGCTGCGCTGGCAGGTCGGCGCGTTCGACGAAGCGGCGACGCTCGGCGAAACGCTTTCGGACGCCTCGCAAACCATCGCGCATCCCGAAACCCCCTGCGGCGCCATCGCCGACCTCATCGTCGAGACGGGGGTCGCGCGCGTTCCGATCGTCGACCGCGAAACGGGCAAGGTCGTCGGCATTCTTTCGCGCCAAGACCTGCTCAAGGCGCGCCGGGCGCAACAGAGTGCGGAGACCGAGCGGACGCGATTTGGCGGCTAGGATCGCTTCCCGTCATTCGGCGGTCGCGTAGCTCGCCTCATAGGACACAGGGAAATTCACCGAACGCGCGATAAAGCACACCTTGTGAATTTCATGATGGATCGCATCCGCGCGCGCCTGATCGCTGCCCCGCTCGACGACGATATGCGGTTTGAGGATCGCACGAATGAAGCGGCCCGCGCCGTCCGGCGTGCTCTCGGCGACCCCGATCGGCGTGTCTTGATAGGATTGCACGACGATCCCCGCCTCGCTCGCCAGATGAAGATACCAGAGCATGTGGCAGGCGGCGAGCGCCGACAGCAGCATATCCTCGGGATTGGGCAGCGCCGGGTTGCCGCCCAGCCGCGGATCGTTCGAACAGTGAATGACCGGCTGGCCCGGTGTAGTTACGCTCCAGCTGCGATCATAGCCGCGATAACTGCGCGTACCCTCGCCGCGATTCCCGGTCCACTCGATACGGCTCGTAAAATCATGCTGGGTCGCCACGATAAGTCCTCCTCAGGCCGCCGCCGGAACCATCCGGACCGCGTCGCCGGGCACCAGATAGTCGTCGAACCAGATATGGGGAAGCGCATCGGCCTCGCGCATCCATTCGGCAACCGATGCGCGTTCGAGCAGCGCCGCCGCCCAATTTCGCGACCGCGGCCAGCTCGCAAAGTCGAGGTCGTGCCGCGTCAGCCGCACGACCGCCGGCACGAGCATCAGGTCCGCAAGGCTCGGCGCCCCGAATAGATACGGCCCGCCGCTCAGCTCCAGCGCCTGCTCGAGGCAGTCGAAGAGGCGTCGGCATTCGGCGCGCTCGGCATCGGTCAGCGATCGCTTGAGCGGATAGAAAGCGCTTTCGAACGAGATTCGCGCGCAAATGCCCGACAGTCCCGAATGCTGCCAGGCCATAAGCGACCGGGCGCGGGCGCGCGCCGCGCGGTCGGCGGGGAGCAACGCCCCGTCCGCAACATCGTTCGCATATTCCATGATCGCGACCGAATCGAAGATCGCCATTTGATCGACGACCAGCACCGGAACCATGGCGGGGGGCGAGAAGGCCCCGATCCGATCGAGATTGACGAACCGCTGCGGCCGCCGGATGTCGACGACCTCTTCGTCAAAGTCGATCCCCGCCTCGCGCAGCGCGAGCCACGCGCGCATGGCCCAGCTCGAGGCGTTCTTCGTTCCCGAATAGAGAAAAGGCTTCATAGCGAATATCCCGAATCGTTGCTACGGATTTCATAGCGCGCTATCGAATCGATAGCAAGGATATTCCCGACCTCCGCGCCTTCTTAAGCAAGGCTAGCTATCAAAAAGCTAGCGCGCTACCAGAGGAGCAACGAACGTCCGCACTCGCACAGGACCGAGCCCGGCGCAGGAGAAATCAATGGCGCAACTGCCTAAGCCCGGCCAGCCCGTCCGCGGATCGCGGTCCGGGGCGCCGATCATGGCGCTGTTCGATTTGCTCGGCCGCCGCTGGGCGATGGGCGTGCTCTGGACGCTCAGCGAAGGCGGAGCGATGACCTTCCGCGAACTTCAGGACCGGTGTGAGACGATCTCCCCCTCGGTGCTCAACCAGCGCCTCGCCGAGTTGAAGCAAGCCGGATTCGTGACGCGATCGGAGCGCGGATATGTTCCGACGCCGCTCGGCGAGCGCATCTACCGGCACCTCGTCCCGCTGGGCGCCGCGGCGCGCGAATGGTCCGACGCGCTCGACCAAGGCGCTGACGCCTCTACGCAGCCTCCTCCAGATAATCGGTGATCGAATCGCGGCTGGGGGTCAGCCCCTTTAATTGCAGCACCGCCCCCGCGTTGCCGCGATGATAGGTGCCGTGAAGGCAGACATGCAGCAGGATCTCGCTACGCCGCATCCGGCCAGGCTTGCCGCTTGTGAAGGTGAAATCGACATAGTCGTCGAATTCGTCGAGCGAGAGCCCGCCGACATAGGCGCGATACCAGTCGTCAACCGCCTCGATGCTTTCCACAAGCGCATCGAAAGCCGGCGGCGCATCGGACCGCGCCGCCCGAAAACCGTGCGCGCGGCCGAGCAGATGATGCTGGAATATCCGGTCCACCGCGTGGAAATGATCGAGGATCTGGATCAGGATCGCCATTTCCTCGGCTTCCAGCCGATCAGCATGCTCCCCGATCGCCTCGCAAAGCCCGCGATCCGCCCAGCATTTCACCTCGACGAGCTGACGATAAGGCAAGTCGGCCATGGTTCATCCTTTCCAATCTGTTGAACTTACGGCGTTATTGCAATAATATGAGCAATAACTCACCTTATCTACTCGCTTTCGGAAAAGGACTGGTGGTGGTGCGAAAACCGCTCACGACTCCCCGGAAAACCGCGACGCAAGACCGCGCGCGGCACACGGTCGATGCGCTCGTCGAAGCAACTGCTCGCATTTTGGTGCGCGACGGATTCGACCGCGCGAGCACGAACCGGATCGCCGAGGAAGCCGGCGTGAGCATCGGCTCGCTCTATCAATATTTTCCGGGCAAGGAGGCGCTGACCGCTGCGGTCATCGAGCGGCACAACCAACAGCTGATGACGGTCGTCCACGGCGCATTTCAGCAAGCCGAAACCGAGCCCGTCGAAACCGGGATCAGGCTTCTGGTCGCCGCCGCGATCGAAGCCCACCGCATCGATCCCGCGCTCCACTGCGTACTCGCCGAGCAGACCCCGCGTTCGGGCGTCCTCGCGAACGTCGAGCTATTTCAGCGGAGTGCCTACGGACTTTTCCAATCCTATCTCGAAGCGCGCCGCGATCAGGTCGGCGTCGACGATCTCGATCTCGCAACCTTCATCTGCGTGACGTCGATCGAAGCCCTCACGCACACCGCGGTCATCCACCGCTCCGACATGCTCTCGGAACGGCGCGCGGACGAACTTGTCGACGAGGCGACCCGCCTGATCGCCGGCTATCTCAAGCTCCCCGCACCGCGCGCTGCCTGACCGGCCCGATCAGCTCTTCGCGGGAGCAGCCTCCGCCGCGTCGGCATATTTGATCGAACAGCCATAGGGCTGCGCAAACGCCGTGGCGACCGGCCGGCCGGCAGCGTGATCGTCAAGCGCCGCGCGGACGAAATTCTTTGCACCCTCCAGATCCTCGACCTTGTTGGTCGGCTTGTCGTCGATGCCGCCGGCGTAGATGATCCGTCCCTCGCCATCGATCACCCGCATGTCGGGGGTCGTCTTCGCGTCATAAGCCTTGCCCGTCGCGCCCGTCGGGTCGAGCAGCAGATGGGTAAAGCCCGCATTGAAACGCTGTTTCCAGTTTTTCGCGCTCTCGCCCTCGACGAAGCCTTGCTCGCCGGGCGCCGACGAGATGATCGTCAGCCAGACGACGCCGTCGGCGACCGCCTGCTTCTGCAACGCCTGCATCGCGCCGCTATAATGTTTCTTCACATAGGGGCAGCCTTCGTTCGTCCATTCGAGAACGACGATCTTGCCGCGAAAATCGGCCAGCGAGACTTGCTGACCATCGGCGTTGGCGAGGGTGAATGCGGGCGCCATCTGCCCCCCGGCGGGCTCGGTCGCCTGCCCGGCGGGGGCTTCGGCCGTCTTTTCGGCCGGCTGTCCGCAACCGGCGAGCAACAGCGCCGACGCGGCGGCGATCGAAAGTAATGCATGTTTCACGGCTAATCTCCTCTCGGTCTTCCTCGTCATATCAACTCTGATTCCCGGCCCGCTTCACCGCATCGGCGACGATGCCCGGGGTCAGCAACTGCGGCAATATTTCCGGCGCGGCCTCGCCCGGCGAATAGACAAGGTAAAGCGGGACGCCCGATCGGCCGAAGCGATCGAGCTCGCGCGCGATCAGATCGTCGCGCCGCGTCCAGTCGGCGACCATATAAACCGCGTCGGGGCCGGCGAACAGCGCCTGCGTTCCCGCATTGGCGAGCGCCGCGCGCTCATTGACCTTGCAGGTCACGCACCAGTCGGCGGTAAAATTCACGAACACGACCTTGCCCTCGGCGCGCGCCGCCGCGACGGCATCGGGCGACCAGGACGTTTCTGAAGCGACCTGCGAAGCCGCCGGCCCGGTATCCGGCGCGAGCGTCGCCGCCGACGCCGTGACGGCTACCGCTGCCAGCACCGACAAAGTCGACGCGGCGGTCGTTCCGAACGCCTTGCGTCCAGCCATGCGCGCGCTCTGCCGCCAGCCCCATAGCGTGAGGCCGAAGGCCAGCAACAGGCCGCCCGCCAGGATCAGCGCGAGCGCTTCGCCGCTCGTCTGGCGCGCGAACACCCAGACCAGCCACAGCGCGGCGCCGTACATCGGAAAGGCCAGGATCGACTTCAGCCGATCCATCCAGGGCCCGGGCTTCGGAAAACGCGCGAGCACGCCCGGCGACAGGCTGACGACCAGATAGGGAAGCGCGAGGCCGAGCCCGAGCATCGCGAAAACGGCGAGCGCCATCGGCGCGGGCATGACGAGCGCCGCGCCGAGCGCGAAGGCCATGAAGGGCGCCGTACAGGGCGCCGCCACCACCACCGCGAGCACCCCGGTGAAAAAGGCGCCGGTTCCGCCGGGCAGGCGCGTCAGTCCGCCGCCCGCCCCGCTTCCCGAAAGGCCGACCTCGAAGGCGCCCGAAAGGTTGAGCCCGACCGCGAGCATCAACAGCGCGAGCGCCGCCGTGACCGCGGGATTCTGGAGCTGAAAACCCCACCCCGCCGCTTCCCCCGCCGCGCGCAAGGCGAGCAGCGCGCCAGCCAGCAGGACGAAGGTCGTCAGCACGCCGAGCAGGAAAGCGACCCCGTCGCGGCGTGCTTCGCGCGGATCGTGCGCCGAGGCGGACAGCGACGCGGCCTTCATCGCGAGGATCGGGAATACGCACGGCATCAGATTGAGGATCAGGCCGCCGATCAGCGCGAACAGCGCGGCTTGGGCGAAAAGCAGGAGGCTCGTTCCGCTGCCGCCCGCCGCCGGCGCTCCGCCCGGGTCAGCGACGACTTCCCATGCCCCGCCCGATGTGGCGACAACGCCCCCCACGGGCTTGCCGAGACCGCTTGCCAGCACGGCGCCGCCGGCCTTCATGCGGAGGATCAGGTCATCGCCCTTTCGTTCGCGGCGCTGGACGGCCGGGTGCTCGACGATGCCCCCGTCGAAAGGAAAGAAATAGGCATCCGCCGCGTCGACACCGCTCAATGCCGCACCGCGCAAGGTCAGCACAAGATCGGCGCCATCGCGCGCGATATGCGCTTCGATGTCGGCAGGCCGCGGAGCGACTTGGACAGCGCGTTCGATCACGGCGCCCTCGGCCTCGGTCAGCGGCGACGCTCCGTCGCGGATCGCCAGATTGAGTTTCACCGTCCGCTCGTCGGGAACGCACATATCCTCGCTGCAGACCATCGACAGAACCGTGACGCTCAGCGGCACCACCGATCCCGCTCTTGCCGTCCGCGGCACGTCGATCGGCACCGGCAGATAGACCTGGCGCGAATAGCCGTAGTTCATCAGCCCCTTGACCGGTTGGCGTTCGGGAAGCGGCCACAAGATCGGCCCCGCCGTGAAACCGGCCGGAAGCGCCCACGTCAACTCGGTCGCGCCGCCCGAATCCCCCGGATTGCGCCAATAGGTGTGCCATCCGGGCTCGATGTCCTGACGAACCGCGACGATCGCCGTCGATCCGGGCGCCGCCCATTGATTCATCGGCACCAGCGAAACCTCGACGTTCGGTGAAAACATCGGCTGCGCCGAACCCGGCGCGACGCCCGCCATCACAAGGAAAAATGCAAGGAAGGTCAAACGGAGCGAAGCGATCATGGATGGACCTGTCGACAGCTTTCCAACGCGGCGCCCCGGTTTGCCGCGGGACAGGAGCATCACGACTTTGTCGCAAGATTATGGCAGAATCAAATATCCTGATCGAAGCTGTCCGCGACGCAAGGCCGGCCGAACGGATTTGGGACATGGGGTGAGAAGGCCGCGCCCTCCCACCCCATGCCGTCTCAGCGCGAACCGTCGGCCAGCCAATATTCGTGCAGCGCCTCGACCTTTCCGTCGGTGAGGAGCGGCATGGCCGCGTGCAATTGCTCGTCACTCCAGTCCCACCACCGCATCTCGAGCAGCAGGTCGATGCGCGCCGCATCGAACCGCGTCCGGATCGGCGCGGCGGGATTGCCGCCAACGATCGAATAGGGCGCGACGTCGCGCGTCACCACCGCCCGCGTCGCGATCACCGCGCCGTCGCCGATCCTGACCCCGGGCATGACGATCGCCTCCGACCCGATCCACACATCATTGCCGACTACCGTGTCGCCCGCTGGCTCGAAGCCGTTGCGCGCGCCCTCGAATGCGCGAACGTCCGGCATCCAGTAAAAGGGAAAGGTGCTGATCCAATCGTGCCGATGGCCCTGATTGCCGGCCATGATGAAGGCGGCGCCCGATCCGATCGAGCAGAAACTGCCGATGATCAGCTTGTCGGCATCGTCGTCGGGCAGGATGAACCGCGCGCAATCGTCGAAGCTGTGCCCGTGATAATAGCCCGAATAATAGCTGAAGCGCCCGACGCGAATATTGGGGTGGCTCACCTGCTTATCGAGCGTGATCCCCTTGAAGGGGCTTTCGAAAAAATTCGTCATTCCATGTACCTTGAGGAAAGGCGGGCGCGCATGCGCCGCACCGCAAAGGCAATCGCCTCCATCCAGGCGCCCGGCAGAGGCGCCTGCTCATGTTCCGCGTCAGCCGACCGGGAACCCGATGGAGGTGGTACATGGTGCCGATTTCATCGCGGCGACGCCTAGCACCCGGCTTCGAGCAAGGCAAATTCGGGCAATCACCCGTCCGGGTCGCTTCGCGAGCGTCAGCCGCGCTGCGACGAAATATTGCCCCCGTCGACGACGAGTTCGGCGGCGGTGATATAGCTTGCCTCGTTCGACAGCAGGAAGCGGACGACGCGGCCGATCTCTTCGGGCACGCCGATCCGTTCGAGCAGGATGCGCTTCTCGAAAAAGCCTTCGGGCAGATTGTCGACCGCGGGCTTCATCATCGGCGTCATGATCTGGCCGGGGGACAGCGAATTGATCCGGATATGGTCGCGCGCCAGCCGGTCGGCGAGCGAGCGGACGAGCGACAGCACTCCGCCCTTGGCCGCGCTGTAGATCGGGTTCATCGCGTTGCCGAGCGTCGCGTTGATCGAGGTGATCGCGACGATCGCCGACCCCGGATTGGCGGCAAGGTCGCCATGGAGTTGCTGCGTGAGCAGCGCGAGCGGGCGCAGATGCGTATTGATACCCGCCGCCCAGCTTTCGGGCGTGATCCCGTCGAGCGAGGCCGTGTCGACGATACCCGCGGCGTGGACGAGCCCGCCGATCGCGCCGAGCGCCTCGCGGCTGGCCGCGATCGCGGCGGGATAGGCGTCGAGATCGGTGAGGTCGATGCCGATGCCGACGGCCTTGACGCCGAACGCCTGCGCAATCGCGGCGGCTTCGCTCGCGGCCTTGTCGGCGTTGATATCCCAAAGCGCGACCGCCCGGCCGACCGCCGCGAGCGCGCGCGCCGAGGCGAGCCCGATCCCCGACGCCCCCCCGGTGACGATCACGGCGGTGTGGGGCGCGCCGAGCGCGGGTGAAAGATCGGTAGAATTCATTGTGAAACAATCTCCATGATGTGATCGGGCGGATCAGTCCGGGCGGACGATCGCAGCGGGCCCCTGTTTTGTGAATAGACCGTCGAGCTTCAGGTTGCTCACACGCGGCGCGCCCTCGGCGACCGAAACCCACATGACGTGATCGACCGCCGCCGGATCGCCGGTGGCACCGCCGGGGATGCCGCCCGTCGTCCCGAGCTGGATATAGTCGGTCCCGCCGCGCGCCTCATAGGCATATTTATGAAAATGCCCCGCCAGCACGGTGTGCGGACGCCCCTTCAGCATTTGCTCCATCTCGCGAAACGCGGGCGAATCGACCTTCCACGCCGGCCGGTGCATCAGCACGAAGGTCCAGCGCACCTCGGGATATTTCGCGAGCGCATCGCGCACCATTTTCACCTGCTCCGCACTGAACGCGACATTTTCCGACCCGCGGATCTTGGCGGCAAGCTCGGCAAGCTTCGGATCGCTGGCGAACAGCGCCTCGGCCTTGGCCGGATCGCCCTGCAGCGCCTCGAACACCGTCTTCATCGCCTCGCCGCCATACTGCTCGAACAGCTTCATCCGCGCGATCTTGGGCTGCGGCGGATCCTCGGTATTGAGAACGAGGAAGAGCGCGTTTTTGTAGGTGAAGCTGTAATAGTCGGCGCCCAGCCGCTTGCGCCATTCGGTGCGCTGGACCTCGTTGGTCAGGTCGTGATTGCCCGGCACATAGAAGAAGGGGACGCTGAGCCGATCGATCGCGGCATTGACCTCGTTCCACTCCTTGTCGAGCTGCGCCGGATCCTCGGTGTTGCCTTCGATCAGGTCGCCGATGTTGATGACGAAATCGGGGCGAAGCCGTTCGACCTTTTCCATCGCGTCCTCGAACACACCCGGCCGGTGCTTGCCCGTGCGGTCGCCGATGACGACGAAGCGGAACTCGCCCGCGCCGCCCGCAAAATCCTTTTGCGTGCGCGCGACGTCGGCGGCACCGGGGCGATAATGTTTCGTGCCCTGTCCGGCGCCGAATGCGGCACCGGACAGCGACAGGGCGAGCGCGCCCAGCGCGAGCGCGGGAATACTGACCCTGTTCATCGGCTCAGAACTCGACTGTCAGGTCGACGCCATAGGTGCGCGGTTCGCCGAACAGCGCACCCGGACGGCCGACGTTGAACTGCATGATATAATATTCGGTGTCGGTGAGGTTACGGCCCCACAGCCCGACGCGCACGCCCTCGACGCCCGGAATCTCGGCCAGCGTCAGCCGCGCGTTGAGCAGGCCGTAATCGCCGGTGATGAATTCGCCGCCGGAGATGGTCGACCCGGTGAACTTGTCGCTCTGCATCGTATAATTGACGTTCGCCGACAGCGTCCCCACCGGCAGGTCGGGCAGCGTATAGTTGGCGTCAAACGCCAGCGTATTCTTCGGCGCATTGGTGAAGCGATAGTCGGCCGAAATATCGTTGCCCGCACCGTCGATGATCTCGTCATATTGCGCGTCGAGATAGCCGTAATGGATGCCGAAGCGAAGGTCACGCGTCGGCGCCAGCGTCAGGTCGACCTCGACGCCCCTCACCGTCGCCTTGCCCGCGTTGAGCACGTCGGTGATCCGGACGTTGGTCGGATCCGACTGAACGTTGATCTGGATGTCCTTATATTTCGACTGGAAGGCCGCGACGTTCAGGCGGAGGCGGTCGTCGAGCCACTGGCTCTTCAGCCCGAGTTCGTACGACCACAGCGTCTCGGATCCGAAACCCTCGTTAAAGCGCGCGATCGAGCTCGCGCGAATATTATAGCCGCCCGACTTATAGCCCTTCACCGCCTTGGCGTAGATGTTGACATCGTCGGCGACGTCATAGGCGATCACGAAACTGGGGCTGAAATCGGTAAACTTGCGGCTGCCGTCACCAAACCCCGGCACCGGCACGATCGGCCCTTCGTTGACCTGCGTCTCGCGCCGCAGCGTCGCCTCGCGCTCGTCCCAGCTGTGACGCGCACCGACGGTCAGATGGAGCCGACGGTCGAGCCATTCGGGGCTGTAGGTCGCCTGGCCGAACACGGCCCAGCTTTCGTTCGCGATCGTCGCCGTCGTGAAGCTGCGCGTCAGCCTCGGTGGGCTGTAGCTGTTCGAAAAATTGCTGCCGTCTTCAGAGAAATAATAAACGCCGGCGACATATTCGATCTGGCGGTCGGCGAGGTCGCCGACGAGCTGCAGTTCCTGGCTCCACTGGTCCTGCTTGGTGAGGCTGCTGTTCTTCTGCAGTGGATCGGGCCCGAGGACACCGCTCAGATAATCCTGGTTCTGGAAATTGCTGAGCTTGCGATAGCCGGTGATCGAGCGGATCGTGAGCGCGTCGGCGGCGTTCCATTCGGCGATCAGGCTGTGCCCCTGCGAGGTGATGTCGTTGGGCAGCAGGTCGCGAACCAGCGGGCTTCCGGCCGTCGGCCGCGGCGCCTTCAGCGGATGGAGCGGCGAAAAGGCGACGTAGATCGGCGTGTCCTCGATCTCCGACCGGTCGTATCCATAACGCAGGCTGAAGGCGTCGGAGGGCTGCCACAGCACATCGGCGCGCATCGCCTGGCGATCCTTGTCGCCCCAGCGCTTCACCCCGGTGCCCGGATTCTTCACAAAGCCGTCCTGGCGGATATTGGCATAGGAAAAGCGCGCAGCGAGCGTGTTGCCGACGGGCACATTGACCGCCGCCTTGAAGCGGCGATTGTTGTAATTGCCGAGCGTCGCCTGTCCCTTGAAACCGAAATCGCCAAGTTCGGGCTTTTTGGTGATGAAGTTGATCGCGCCGCCCGTCGCGTTGCGACCATAGAGCGTGCCCTGCGGGCCGCGCAGCACCTCGACGCGCTCGAGTTCGGCGACTTCGAGCGCCTGCCCCTGGCTGCGCGCGACATAAACGCCGTCCATATAGACCGCGACGCCGCCGTCCTGCGTGATCTGGTCGTCGCTGAGCCCGACGCCGCGCATGAAGATCTGCGTCGTCGCGGCGCTGTTCGGGTGCGGGGTGAGCTGGAGGTTGGGCACATTGGCGCGCAGGTCGGTGAGCCCGGTGATCGCCTTGGTTTCAAGCTCTTCGGCGGTGAAGGCCGCGATCGAGATCGGGGTATCCTGCAGCGATTCGGCCCGCTTCTGCGCGGTGACGACGATTTCGCCGAGGCCCTGGCTTTCGTCGGTCGCGGTTTCGGCAGTTTGGGCCAGCGCGGGCTGTGCCGCGGCGATCGCGAGCGTGCTCAGCAGCAGGCGCGCCTGCGGCCCGGAAACCTTCTTCATCGTCTTCCCCTCCATGAACATCGGAGGCGCGCTTTCGCCCCCGTTTCGCGATTCTACCTTCGCGTAGGTAGATTTCTACCTGCATGAAGGTAGATTGCAAGCGCGATTTGATTGCGCCACAAGGGGGCGCGCTCAGGAGCGCGGATATGGAAGGTTTTTGAGCATTGAATATGAAGCCCATCAGGCATGTACGCGGCGAAGCGACGCGTCAGGCAATTCTCGAGGCGGCCGAAACGGTTTTCGCCGAGGTCGGCTTCACCACGGCAAGGCTCGAGGATGTCGCCGCGGCGGTCGGCATCCGCCGCCCCTCGATCGTCTATTATTTTGCCAACAAGCAGGATCTGTATGACGCGGTCGAAGAAGATATCTTCGCCGCCATGCACCGCGAAGCGCTCGGCCGCATCGCGCAGCAAGACAAGCCGATCGACAAGCTGCTCGCACTGTTCGACGGGTGGCTCGACTTCCTCGTCGCGCGGCCCTCGGCCGCCCGGATCATTCAGCGGCTCGTCGCCGACGTCACCCCGCGCGGCGGCGACCCCACGCAATTCTCGAACGTGCTGCTGCGCGATGTCGAGACGGTGGTGAACGAAGGCGTCGCCGCCGGCGACTTCCGTCCGCTGCCGCCGATGCATGTCGTCAACGCGGTGGGATCGAGTTCACTCTTCTATGTCTGCAACAGCAAGCAGCTCGGCTCCAACCGCAGCTATGACGCCGCCGACCCCAAGGAGCTCGAAAGCTTTCGCGAACTGCTCCACCTGCTGACCCGCGCAGCCGTCGCTCCGGCCTAGGATCATCATGCATCAAGGCAGCACGGCGGTGCGCGCAAGCTTGTGCAGCAAGGTCCGGAAGACGGCCTTGTCCGCCGGATCGGACGGATCGTAACGCCGCTGCTCGCCAACTTGACGGCTGTTGCAGACGAAGAACAGGATTCCCGCCGCGACGCCGTTGACGAATGTCATCGTCGATAGCGGGACAAACGCACCGCGCGCGATTCCATAGGCCAGCGTCCGGTCCATATCTTCGAGCGCGACGTAGGAAAACTCCACCGGATTGTCGCCGCGAACGGCCGTATCGGCGACGAGGCGCTGAAGGATGCGGGCGGCGGGCGGACGGTCGATGAAGAAGTCGAGCCAGGCGTCGAGATGCGCGAGCAGGCGGGCCGTGGGGTCCTCGACTCCGGCGGTTCGCGCTTCGCACACGGCGTGCATATTTTCGAATATGCGTTGCTCGACGGCATCGTAGAGCATTTTCTTCGTCGAGAAGTGATGGAGTAGCGAGGGCCGCCGAATACCGACGGCATCGGCAATATCCTCCAGCCGGGCGGCCCGGAAACCCGTCGCGGCGAACACGCGCTCGGCTTCGAGGAGGATGGCTTCGCGGGTCGCGTCGGCGCGCTCCTTGCGCGTCGCCGGCATCGGAATGGTCATTTGCATCGCGCCTTTTTGGCGGATTCGAATGACGCTTGCAAATCTCCCTTCTCCGATTACAAATTCATCTACTCATCAGTAGGTGAATCGACGCGGGAGACAAAATCCCGCGCAAAATGGGAGGGAAATCTATGTCGAACGGAGGACTGCATCTTTTACGCATCGCGCTCGCGGCATCGGCCGCCAGCTGGCTCGCAACGCCGGCCGTAGCGCAGGAAAGTACCGGAGACGAAACGATCGGCGTTACGGACATCGTTGTGACCGCCCAGAAGCGCGAAGAGAATCTGCAGGACACGCCGATCTCGATGGTCGCGCTCAGTTCGGAGACGCTCGAGGAAAAGGGTATCGGCTCGCTGTCCGACCTGTTCACCGGCGCGGTCCCGTCGATCCGCATCGCGCCCTTCGTCGGCCGCGTCTCGGCGGTCAGCATCGGGATGCGCGGACTGGTCCCGGTCGACGCCACGCAGGTCAGCCGCGATCCCACCGTCGGCATCTATATCGACAGCGTCTATCTCGGCCGCGTGTCGGGGCTCGGCATGGAGCTCGCCGACATCGAACGCATCGAGGTGTTGCGCGGCCCACAAGGCACATTGTTCGGCCGCAACACGATCGGCGGCGCGATCAGCGTGGTGTCCAAAAAACCGACCGGCGAGGCGAGCGTCGACGTCAAGGCGGGCATCGGCAATTATCGCGGCCGGTCCCTTGCGGCACACGTCAATCTGCCCGAGGCCGCGGGCATCAGCGTCAAGGTCGACGGGGTGTTCGAGGGCCGCGACGGACTGGTGAAGAACCCGCTCGGCGGCGACGCGCTCGATTATGGTGAGATCAAACGATACGGCTTCAAGATCTCGGCGCTCTGGCGACCCGCCGAGAATCTGTCGCTGCTCTATGCCTATGATCTCTCGCGCGACAAATCGACGGGCTATTATCATTATATCACGGCGTCGGACCAGTCGCCCGCGGTCACGCCATCCTTCATCACGCTCGACACCGGCCGCGTGCGAACCGGCCGTTTCGGCTTCCCCGTCTTCCGCAACCCGCAGGAGGCCAAGGGTCACAGCATCACCGCCGAATGGGACGTGAGCGACGCGCTGACGGTCCGTTCGATCTCGGCGTGGCGGAATCTCGATTCGACCCAGCTCGACACCGACGAAGGATCGAACACGACGTGGGGTCCGAACCGCCGCTTCGGCCGCCTGAGCTATGCCAATGTGAAGCAGAGCCAGTTCAGCCAGGAAGTGCAACTCGTCGGCGATGTCGGCGAAGTGAAATTCGTCCTCGGCGCCTATTATTTCAAGGAAAAGGGCCAGGACGAGGCGATCGTCTATTCGCTCGGAACGCTTAATTCGACGCTGACGGGGGTCAATTTCTTCCCCGAACCGTCGCCCGACGGTGGCGCCGGCAACCTTCCCGATCGCGCGGCGCTGGTCGATGTCAAATCGAAGGCGCTGTTCGGCCAGGCGACCTGGTCGCCCGAGGCGATCCGCGGACTGCATATCACCGCTGGCGCGCGCTACACCGACGATCACAAGGACGGCCGCCTGCTGTTCATCCGGGGCGTGGATCCCGATCTGGCGTTCGTGTTCAATTCCAGCCGCGTCGATCCGATGGCGACGATCGCCTATGACTTCAGCGAAGACATCAACGCCTATGTGAAGTGGAGCCGCGCCTATCGCGCCGGCGGCGCCAACACGCGCTCGGTCATCTTGCGCACCTTTGGCGAAGAAGAGCTGACCGCGTGGGAAGCCGGGGTGAAGGCGGACCTGTTCGACCGCAGGCTGCGCGTCAATGTCGCAGCCTATATGAGCCGCCTGTCCAACCAGCAGGTCGATTTCCTGAACCCCGTTTTCATATCGAACACCGAAACGGTCAACGCGCCCGAAAAGCGCAAGATCAAGGGGGTCGAGGCCGATATCACGCTCGTTCCGGTGCGCGGCCTGTCGCTGTCGGCCAATTATGTCTACACCGATGCGCCGCCGACCCCGGTGCGGAACATCTTTACCGGCGAGATCGAACAGACATCCTCGGCCTTCACCCCGAAACATGCGGCGAGCTTCTCGGCCGACTATGTCTTTCCCGCCTTTTCCTTTGGCCAGCTGCGCGCCTATGTCGGCCTCGATACCGCCGGAAATTACATTCCCAACGGCACCGTCGACGTCAAAGCGGACAAGGCGCTGCTGCTGAACGGCCGGTTGACGCTGGGCGACATCGACCTCGGCGGCGGCACGCTGGAAGTGGCGCTGTGGGGAAAGAATCTGACCAACGCGACCTATAATCTCTTCGATTTCCGTATTCCGAGGAGGACCACCGCAACGCTGTATAACGAACCGCGAACCTATGGCCTCGAGGCCCGGGTGAGGTTCTGAAGAACGCCGCCCGGCGGGCGGATTATTGGAGGAACGATATGAAAACCACATTTCTTGCACTGCTGCTGCTGGCGCCCGCGCCAGCCATGGCGTGGAGCGAAACCATCGCCGCGCGCGACGCCATCGAAGCGCCCGCGAAGCGCGAAATCGCGCTCGCCGGCGGCGACAATTTCCGCGACGTCGGCGGCTACCGCACCGAGGACGGCCATGCGGTGGCATGGGGCAAGCTCTACCGCTCGGCATCGGTCGGGCGCTATACCGCCGAAGATCAGGCCTTGATCCGCAAACTGTCGGTGGGGTCGATCATCGACCTGCGCTCGACGCGCGAACGCCAGGGCGACAAGACGCCGTGGATGCAGAATGCGGACGTCGGCTACTGGACGCGCGACTATGACCTGTCGGGCGGCAATCTGGGCGCGCTGTTCGCGAAAGGCGCGACGTTCAACGCCGAAACGATGCGCGGCGTGATGATCCAGGGCTATCGCGGCTTTCCCAAGGAGCAGGCCGCGTCTTACCGGGTGCTGTTCGACCGGCTGCTGAATTCGGACAAGGCGGTGATCGTCAATTGCACCGCGGGCAAGGACCGCACAGGCCTTGGCGTCGCGCTGGTGCTAAGCGCGCTCGGCGTGCCCTATGAGACGATCATGGAGGATTATCTCTTGAGCAACACGATGCTCGACGCCGAGGCGCTGCGCGCCGACGCGGGGATGAAGGCGGCGATGACGGCGCTGCCCCCCGACGTCGCCAAGCCCCTGCTGGGGGTCGAGCGCGCCTATCTCGACGCCGCCTTCGAGCAGATCAACAAGGATTATGGCAGCGTCGAAGCCTATCTGGACCGCGAACTCGGGGTCGATGCGGTGGCGATCCAGCGGCTGCGCCAGCAGATGCTGGGTTGATCGGCGGTTCGTGAACACCCGGCAACACCGCCCCGGCGGGCGGCGTTGCCGGTGTCGCCGGCTCAGCGAAGCTGGACCTCGACCTTCGATATCGTGCCGTTGAAGACGTCGCTGCGCCGGTAATCGATCACCGGCGCGCCGGTGTCGCGGCCAATGTCGAAGGTTTCGCCGAGCCCGGCGGCGACGAGGATGGTGCGATCGACCGTGCCCGATGCCATCTCGCGGCCGTTGGCACTGATCCGCAGCGTCCCGCCCTGTCCGGGCCCGCGCGCATAATCGAAATCGAAGCGGAGCTGCACCGGTCCGGCGGGGAGCCTGTCTTTGGCGGCGATACGATATTGATGCTGCGGCTGCTGCGAAAAAGCGTGGACCGCCACAGGACGCCCGCGGTCGAGGAAGAAGCTCCATCCCCCGAACCGGCTGCCGCTCGCGACGACAGCGCCCTCGCCGCCGGCCTCGGGAACCACGATGTCGGCGGTGATGCTGAACGAGCGGATGTTGATCGGCGGCGCGACGGCCTGCGCCACGCTGATGCCCGCGCCCCAGAAGACCGATTTCGCGCGCATCGGCGGGATGCCGCCGGCCATGACCCGCGCCATGCCGAAACGATCGTCGAGCGGCAGCACCTTGTTCGCCTGCGCCTCGCGCTTCCAGAGCGTCTGAAGCTCGGCCAGTTTCGCCGGATTGGCCGCGGCAACGTTGCGCGACTGGCTGAAATCCGTCCTGAGGTCGTATAATTCCCAATCATAATCCGTCGGCAAACCCTCCACCGGACGCGGATCCCAAGGCGCACGCTTGGGCGTCGTGTTGGCGAACCAGCCATCGGCATAAATGCCGCGATTGCCGAGCAGTTCGAAATATTGGGTGCGGTGGCGTTCGGGCGCGGCGGCGTCCGCGAAGCTATAGACCATGCTGACGCCATCGACGCGCTGCTGGTCAGCGCCGTTAACACGCGTGGGCAGCGGCAGGCCGGCCGCTTCGAGGATCGTCGGCATGATGTCGGTGACATGGCTGAACTGGCTGCGAGTGCCGCGCGCCGCGATCCCCTTGGGCCAGGAGACGACCAGCCCGTTGCGGATGCCGCCCAGGTGCGACGCGACCTGCTTGGTCCACGGGAAGGGCGCGTTGGTGGCCCATGCCCAGCCCGCCGAGAATATCTGGTAGCTGTCCGGGCCGCCCATGCCGGGCATCGCCCGAAGCAGCCAGCCGGTATCCTCGGGCACATTGTTGGCGAGCTTGCCGATTTCGTTGCTGTCGCCGGCGGGGCCGCCCTCGGCGCTCGCACCATTATCGCCTTCGATGAACAGGACCAGCGTATTGTCGCTTTCGCCCATGCGGTCAAGCTCGTCGAGAACGCGGCCGATCTCGGCGTCCTGATAGGCGAGCATGCCCGCGAATACCTCCATCATCCGCGCATGGACGCGGCGCTCGTCGTCCGACAGCGCATCCCACGCCGGGATGGCGGCGGGGCGCGGCGTGAGCATCGTGTCGGCCGGAACGAGCCGCAGCGCCTTTTGCCGCGCGACGCTTTGCTCGCGCAGGGCATCCCAGCCGGCGTCGAACCGGCCCTTGAACTTCGCGATCCAGTCGGAGGGCGCCTGGTGCGGCGCGTGCGCGCTGCCCGGCGCGAGATAGGCGAAGAAGGGCTTGTCCGGCGCCGCCGCCTGCTGGTTGTGAAGCCAGTGGATCAGGTCGGTGGCGAGGTCGGCGTCGAGCGTCGTTTCGGGATGGTGACGGCGTTCGACGGGCGAGATGCCGCGATAGAGGTTGGGACGCCACTGGTTGGTGTCGCCGCCGATGAAGCCATAGAAATATTCGAAGCCCAGCCCCGTCGGCCACAGGTCGAACGGTCCGGCGGCTGATGTTTGCCCGCCCGGAACATTGTGGTGCTTGCCGAAAAAGCCGGTGTTCCAGCCGTTGAGGCGCAGCACCTCGGCGACCGTCGCGGCCGAGCGCGGCATTTCGGCCCAATAGCCCGGATAGCCGGTGGTAAGGTCGGTAATCAGCCCGGTCGAAACAGCGTGGTGGTTGCGCCCGGTAAGCAGCGCCGCGCGCGTCGGCGAACACATCGCGGTCGTATGAAAGCGGTTGTACAACAGCCCGCGCCGCGCGAGCCGGTCGAGATTGGGCGTGGGCACCGGCCCGCCGAAGGTGCTGGCGGCGGCAAAACCGACGTCGTCGGTCAGGATCAGCAGCACGTTTGGCGCCCCAGCCGGAGCCTGGACCCGCTTCGGCATCGCGGGTTTCGAATTCTTCCACGTCTCGCCGATCGTGCCCGCAAACGGCTGTTCGGGCGCGGGCAGCACCGTCCGGTCCTGCGCCCCCGCCGCCGATGCCAGCGATAGGGCGGCCAGCGCCGAATAGCGCATTCGTCTGCCGATCATAGCGCTCAGGCCTTTCGCGCGAGATCGAGAAACGCAGGACGCTCGCCGCCGCCATGCACCGCGATCCGCGCGCCGCTAACATAAGCGGCATCGCCTGACGCGAGGAAGCTCACCACGCCCGCAATATCCGCCCCGCCCGCCATGCGGCCGAGCGGCAGCATCGCGTCGATGCGCTTCATCCCCGCTTCGCCGCCATAATGATCGACCGCCGCCTCGGTCGCGACCAACCCGACGACGACCGCGTTGACGCGCACCTTCGGCCCCCATTCCATCGCGAGCGATTCGGTGAGGCTGAGCAGTCCGGCTTTCGCCGCGCCATAGACCGCGGTGCCGGGCGACGGTCGCACTCCCGAAACGCTCGCGATGTTGACGATGCTGCCGCCCTCGGCTTGGCGCTGCATAAACCGGTTCGCCGCCTGCGCGACGTGCAGCGGCCCGAGCAGGTTCAGTGCCAGCACGCGCTCCGAAAAGCGCGGCGATGCTGTCGCGGCGTCAGCCTCGGGCGATCCGCCGGCATTGTTGACGACAAGGTCGAGCCGGCCGTGGCGCGCGAAGATGCGCTCGACCATCGCCTGCACCGCGTCGGCGTCGCGCACGTCGCACGCTTCATATTCGGCGGCCGCGCCGTCATGCGAAGGCGCTTCGGCGGGCGCGTTGCGTCCGCAGATCGCGACCGCGAAACCGTCGGCGAGCAGGCGCTCGGCAATCGCGCGGCCGATGCCCTTGCCGCCCCCTGTGACGAGCGCCACGCGCCGATTTCCGTCCGCCATATATGCCTCCATCGTTGGGCCGACCTCTCCGCTCCGGCCCGGCGAAAGTCTCCCCCCATATGGCGGTATCGAACCAGCCGTCACAGTCCCTAATCGCTTCAGGCAATGGCGGAAGCGCGCGCGTTCGCCGCATGAGCGCTGGAGAGTGGATTGAACAAGCAATTGACCATCGAGCAGTTCGTCGCTTCGCTGAAAAGCGGGATGACGATCGGAATCGGCGGCTGGGGGCCGCGCCGCAAGCCGATGGCGCTCGTCCGCGCGATCCTGCGCTCAGATCTAAAGGACCTGACCATCGTCGCCTATGGCGGCCCCGAGGTCGGCATGCTGTGCGCCGCGGGCAAGGTGAAGAAGCTGATTTTCGGCTTCGTGTCGATGGACGCAATCCCGCTCGAACCCTATTTCCGTAAAAGCCGCGAGGCGGGGACGCTCGACATCCTCGAACTCGACGAGGGGATGCTGCAATGGGGCTTGAAGGCGGCGGCGTTCCGCCTGCCCTTCCTGCCAACGCATGTCGGACTCGGCACCGACGTCATGACGCACGGCGGCTTCAAGACCGTTCAGTCGCCCTATGACGATGGCGAAGTGCTGCTCGCCATGCCCGCGCTGAAACTCGACGCGGCGCTGCTCCACGTCCACCGCGCCGACAAGCTCGGCAATATCCAGGCGCTCGGCCCCGATACCTATTATGACGAATGGTTCGCGCGCGCCGCGGACAAGACCTTCGTCTCGGCCGAGGAAATCGTCGAACGGATGGACCACAGCTATCCCGGGGATGCGCGCGCGAATATCGTCGAGCGCTGCTTCATCCACGGCGTGATTGCAGCGCCCCTCGGCGCGCATCCGACCTCGATGCCGCCGTCGTACGGCTGGGACATGAAGCATCTCAAATCCTACACCGACAGCGCGCGCGAGGACGGCGGCTGGGACCGCTATCTCGCCGAGACGGTCGACCCCGACGAGGCGGGCTATCTCGATCGCGTCGGCGGCAAGGACGCCGTTTCCGCCCTCCCCCTTCCCATCTTCTGAGGCGGACGCCATGACCAACGCACCCGACTTCACTCTTTGCGAACAGCTCATCGTCGCCGCGTCCGAGGCGTGGCGCGGCAATGGCGAACTCGTCGCGACCGGCATCGGCCCCGCGCCGCGCCTCGCCGCCGGCCTTGCCAAGCTGACGCACACCCCCGAACTGATGATGACCGACGGCGAGGCGTATCTGGTCGAGGACCCGGTGCCGCTTGGCCCGCGCGGTTATGACGACCGCAAGGCGGCGGGTTACCTCCCCTTCTCGCGCTTCTTCGACGCTGCGGTGTGGTCGGGCAAGCGCCACGCGATGGTGACGCCGAGCCAGATCGACCGCTTCGGGCAGACGAACATCTCCTATCTCGGCGGCACTTACGACCAGCCGAAGGTGCAGATGCTCGGCGCGCGCGGTTTTCCCGGCAACAGCATCTGCCACATCAATTCGATGTTCATCCCCGCCCATTCGAAGCGCGTTTTCGTCGAGGGCGAGGTCGATATGGTGTCGAGCGTCGGCTACAACCCGGCGCGCCGTACGCCCGGCGTCAATTTCAGCCGCGTCGACCTGCGCCTGATCGTCACCGACCTCTGCGTCATGGATTTCGGCGGCACGGACAATGCGATCCGCGTCGTGATGCTGCATCCGGGCGTGACCTTCGATCAGGTGCAGGAGGCGACCGGCTTCGCACTCGAGGCCGCGGCCGAGATCAAGACCACCCCCGCCCCCACGCCTGAGCAGCTCGCGATCATCGCGCGGCTCGACCCGCACAATATGCGCGCCGGGGTGCTCAAGGACAATCCCGCGGGCAAGAGGAGCTGAGCGATGAGCGATCAGAATGACGGGCTGGTGCCGCCGGTCGACGAAACCCCGGTTTACGAGACCGAGACGCCGGTCCTTTACGAGGCGGCCGACGGTATTGCGTGGGTGACGCTCAACCGCCCGCAATATCACAATGTCCAGAACAGCCAGATGACCTACGCGCTCGACGACGCCTTCTTCCGCGCCGTCGACGACGATGCCGTCAAGGTCATCGTCCTCAAATCGGACGCCAAGCATTTCAGCGCCGGGCACGACATCGGCACGCCCGGACGCGATTTTCACTCGCGCGTCGACCGCCGCCTGATGTGGTACGATCATTCGACCAAGGCGGGCGCCGAAAAGGCCTATGCCCGCGAGCATGAACAATATCTCGGCATGTGCAAAAGGTGGCGGGACATTCCCAAGCCGACGATCGCGCAGGTCCACGGCGGCTGCATCGCCGGCGGGCTGATGCTCGCGTGGGTCTGCGATCTCATCATCGCGTCGGACGACGCCTTCTTTCAGGACCCGGTGCTCCAGATGGGCTTCCCGGGGCTCGAATATTTCGCGCATTGCCACGAACTCAATGTCCGGCTGGCGAAGGAATTCCTGTTCCTCGGCGAACGGATGAGCGCCGAACGCGCGCGCGAAGCCGGGATGGTCAACCGCGTCGTGCCGCGCGCCGACCTCGCCGACGAAGTCAAGCGCGTCGCCGAGCGGATCGCGACGCAGCCGCGTCTCGCGCTGCAACTGGCGAAGCAGGCGTGCAACCATATGGAGACGCTCGCGGGCAAGAATGCCGGGATCGACGCGGCGTTCGGCTATCATCATTTCGCCCACGCCAACAACAGCCTCGTCAAGGGCGACTATATCGCGGGGTTCGACGGCAAGAAGATGGCGGCGGCGAACAAAAAGGACGCCGGGCAGAGCTGATGGCCGACCCGCTCGCCACCCTGTTGACCGAGCGGCTCGGCTGCCGCCTGCCGGTGATCCAGACCGCGATGGGCTGGATCGCGACGCCCGGCCTCGTGATCGCGTCGAGCGAGGCGGGCGCCTTTGGCTTCCTCGCGGGCGCAGTCATGCAGCCTGCCGAACTCGAAGCCGCGATCCTTGCGATCAAAGCGGGCACCAAGCAGCCCTTCGGCGTCAATTTCCACATGTTCCAGCCCGGCGCGGCCGAGATCGTCGAAATCATCCTGAAACACCGCGATCAAGTACGCGCAGTCAGCTTCGGACGCGGCCCCGATGCCAAGATGATCGGCCGCTTCAAGGATGCGGGCATCCTCTGCATCCCCACCGTCGGCGCGGTCAAACACGCGCAGAAGATGGTTCAGCTCGGGGTCGACATGGTCACAGTGCAGGGTGGCGAAGGCGGCGGGCACACCGGATCGGTCGCCTCGACGATCCTGCTGCCGCAGGTGCTCGACGCTGTGAAGGTGCCGGTGATCGCGGCGGGCGGCTTTGGCGACGGCCGCGGGCTCGCGGCGGCGCTGGCGTTCGGTGCGGTCGGCATGGCGATGGGCACGCGCTTCCTGATGACGCGCGAAAGCCCGATCCCCGACGTGACCAAGGCGCGCTACGTCGGCGCGGGCACCGACGACATTCTCGTGTCGACCAAGGTCGACGGCCTGCCGCAGCGGATGATCAAGAACGCGCTGCTCAATCGCATCGAACGCTCGACCGGGCTCGGCATCTGGCGCCGCGCGGTCGAAAGCGGGCTCGCGATGAAGCGCCAGACCGGCGCCTCGTTCGGCGAATTGTTCAAGGCCGCGAAGGGCATGACCAGCCACGGCGGGCTCACCCTGCCGCAGGCGATGATGGCCGCCTCCGCGCCGATGCTGATCCAGAAAGCGGTGGTCGAGGGCGACCCCGACCACGGCCTGATGGCGACGGGTCTCGTCGCGGGTCGCCTCGACGATCTGCCAAGCTGCGCCGACCTGCTCGGCGGCATCGAGCGCGACGCACGCGCGCGCCTCGCCGCGCTTTCCTCTTCTTCGTCAACAGGGGCCTGACCCATGCCGATCCATACCGAGATCAAGGACCGCATCGCCGAGATCGTCTTCGACGTCCCTCCGGTCAACGCGTTCGACAGCGAAACTTGGAACAGCCTGCCCGCGATCATCCGCGAGGCGGGCAGCAATCCCGAGGTCAACGTCGTCCTGATCCGCGCCGCCGAGAGCGCACGCGGTTTCTGCGGCGGCGTCGACATCAAGGAGATGCAGGCGCATCCCGAACGCATCACTTTGCTCAACCGCGGCAATTACCTGACCTTCAAGGCGGTGCGTGACTGCGAAGTGCCCGTCGTCGTTGCGGTGCATAAATTCGTGATCGGCGGCGGCATCGGCATCTGCGGCGCGAGCGACACGATCATCGCCGCCGATGATGCCTTTTTCTCGCTGCCCGAAGTCGATCGCGGCGCGATGGGCGGCGCCTCGCACCTCTCGCGCATGCTGCCGCTGCACAAGGTCCGCGCGGCCTTCTTCACCGGCGGCAATATCCCGGTCGAGGAAGCGTACCGGCTCGGCGCGGTCGAGAAGGTCGTGCCGCGCGACGCGCTCGTCGAGGAAGCGCGCGCCTTCGCAAGCGTCATCGCGGGCAAGTCGCGCAAGGCGCTGGTGATCGCGAAGGAGGCGCTGAACGGGCTCGAAGCGCGCGACGTCGATCGCGGCTATCGCTGGGAACAGGGCTTCACGCTCGAAATGTATATGCACGAGGACAGCCAGAAATCGCGCGACGCCTTCGTCGAGACGGGCAAGGCGGCCGAATTCTGATGGACCTCGCCTACACCCCCGAACAACAGGATTTCCGCGCCGAAGTGCGCGCGTGGATGGAAGCGAACGTCCCGAAGGAACCGCTCGTCACCCTCGAGCGCGAGGACGGCTATCACCAGCATGTCGAATGGGAGCGCAAGCTCGCGAGCGGCAACTGGGGCATGGTCACCTGGCCCGAAGCCTATGGCGGGCGCGGGCTCGACCTGATCCAGTGGCTGATCTTCGAAGAGGAATATTATCGCGCCGGGGCGCCGCTGCGCGTCAACCAGAACGGCATCTTCCTGCTTGGCCCGACGGTGATGGAATTCGGCACCGACGAACAGAAGGCGCGCTTCCTCACGCCCATGGCCAAGGGCGAGGTCATCTGGGCGCAGGCGTGGTCCGAACCCAACGCGGGGTCGGACATGGCCGCGATCACCAGCAAGGCGATCCGTGACGGTGATCATTATGTCATCACCGGTCAGAAAACCTGGTCGAGCCGCGCGAGCTTTGCCGACTGGGGCTTCGGTCTGTTCCGCACCGATCCCGAATCGAAGCGGCACAAGGGGTTGAGCTTCATCCTGTTCGATCTCAATGCGCCCGGCGTGACGCGCCGTCCGATCCGCCAGCTCCACGGCGATCCGGGCTTTGCCGAACTCTTCTTCGACGAAGTGCGCGTGCCGGTCGAAAACCGGATCGCGGGCGAAGGCGAAGGCTGGAATGTCGCGATGGCGACCGCGGGCTTCGAGCGCGGGCTGATGCTGCGCTCCCCCGCGCGCTTTCAGGCCGCGGCCGAACGCCTCGTCCGGCTGTTCCGTCAACATGAGGCCAAGACCGCGCCCGCCGCACGCGAGCAGGTGATGCAGGCGTGGATGGACGCACAGGCCTATGCGTACAACACCTATGCCGTCGCGTCGAAGATCATGGCGGGCGGGCATATCGGCGCCGAGGCGAGCCTCAACAAGATTTTCTGGTCCGAACTCGACCGCGCCGCGCATCGCACCGCGATGCAGATCCTCGGCGCCTCGGCCGAGCTGCGTCACCTCGACGGCGGCGCACTCAACATGTGGCTCGAGGGTTACATCTTCTCACTCTCGGGTCCGATCTACGCCGGGTCGAACGAGATCCAGCGCAACATCATCGCCGAGCGCCTGCTCGGCCTGCCGAGGTAAGCGGCCATGGATTTCACGATCACCGAAGATCAGGCAACGCTGACGCAGGGCGTGCGCGATTATCTGGCGGGCGTTCACGGCGCCGAGGTATTGCGCGAACTCGACCTCACCGAGAGCCGCCGCTCGGCCGACGTCTGGCACGGACTCGTCGAGATGGGCCTGCCCGGCCTGCTCGTTCCCGAAGCGCAGGGCGGGCTCGGCCTGTCGTTGCTCGACGCGGTGCTGATCGCCGCCGAACTCGGCCGCGCCGGGGTCGCCGAGCCGCTTGCCGACACCGCGCTCGTCGCCGCGCCCCTGCTCGCCAAGGCTGGCGGACAGGAAGCGCTTCTCAGCGCGATCGCTGCGGGTGAAGCGAAGGTCGCACTCCAGCATCCGGTCAATCCGTGGGTCGCCGATCTCGACGGCGCGAGCCATATATTGTCAGTGAAGGATGGCGCGCTGCTCCTCGCGGAGAGAACCGGCAGAACTGATCTGTTCGACAGCGTCGACCCGCTCCGCCGCCTCTATGCGCCCGTTGCCGCTTCGGGAGCCGCCGTGGGCTCGGCCGACGCCCTTCTCGACCACGCCGCGCTGATCGCCGCCGCCCAGCTTGTCGGCGTCGCCGACGCGATGCTCGAACAGGCGACCGACTATGCGAAGAACCGCAGCCAGTTCGGCCAGCCGATCGGCAGCTTTCAGGCGGTCAAGCATCACCTCGCAACCGCCGTGGTGAAGATCGAGTTCGCCAAGCCGGTGATCCAGCGCGCTGCCGTGGCATTGCAGGAGAACGCCGCCAGCGCACCGGTGCATGTCAGCCACGCCAAGCTCGCCGCCGCCGACGCGGCCTGGGCGATGAGCGAGACCGCTATCCAGACGCACGGCGCGATGGGCTACACCTACGAAGTCGACCTGCATTTCTGGATGAAGCGCGCCTGGGCACTGTCCGGCGCGTGGGGCGACCGCGCCTTCCATCTTCGCCGCATCGACGCTGCCGTCATCGGCGGCGCGCTGCCGATCGGCCCCGGCCACAGCTTCGCATAAGGACAATCATCTATGGCTGAAGCCTATATCATCGACGCCGTCCGCACCCCCATCGGGCGCAAGAAGGGCAGCCTCGCCGCCGTTCACCCCGCCGACCTTGCCGCGCACCCGATCAAGGCGCTGGTCGAACGCACCGGCATCGACGCGGGTCTGGTCGACGACGTCGTCTGGGGTTGCTGCGACACGATCGGACCGCAGGCGGGCGACATCGGCCGCACCGCGTGGCTCGTCGCGGGGCTTCCCGAGCATGTCCCCGGCACGACGATCGACCGCCAGTGCGGATCTTCGCAACAGGCGGTGCATTTCGCGGCGCAGGGGGTGATGAGCGGGACGCAGGATCTGGTCGTTGCGGGCGGCAGCCAGGCGATGAACGCGATCCCGATTTCGGCGGCGATGTATGCGGGACAGGCCTATGGCTTCGACAGCCCGTTCATCGGCGCGAAGGGCTGGGATGCCCGCTACGGCACCGAGGAAATCAACCAGATCAAGTCGGCCGAGATGATCGCCAATAAATGGCAGATCAGTCGCGAAGCGATGGAGCTTTTCGCAACGGAATCGCACCGCCGCGCGCAGGCCGCGATCGACAATGGTTGGTTCAATGCCGAGATCGCGCCCTTCGAAGGGCTCGAACAGGACGAAACCGTCCGCCCGCAGACGACGCCCGAAGGTCTCGCGACGCTGAAGACGGTCAATGAGGGCGGCGTGATCACCGCCGGCATCGCCAGCCAGAATTGCGACGGCGCCGCCGCGCTGCTGATCGCGAGCGAAGCCGCGGTCAAGGCGCATGGCCTCAAACCCCGCGCCCGCATCTATCATCTCTCGGTCCGCGCCGACAATCCGGTGTGGATGCTCACCGGCCCGATCCCCGCGACGAAATATGCGCTCGAAAAGGCGGGCATGACGGTGGGCGACATCGACCTGTTCGAATGCAACGAAGCCTTCGCCAGCATCCCGATGGCGTGGATGCAGGAACTCGGCGTCCCGCACGAGAAGGTCAATGTGCAAGGCGGCGCGATCGCGCTCGGCCATCCGATCGGCGCCACCGGCGCGCGCCTGATGACCACCTTGCTCGGCGCGCTCGAACGCACCGGCGGCCGCTACGGCCTCCAGACCATGTGCGAAGGCGGCGGCCAGGCCAACGTCACCATCATCGAAAGGCTGTAAGCAACATGGGTATCTGCGACGGACGGACCGTCATCATCACCGGCGCGGCGCGCGGGCTCGGGCGTTCCTATGCACTCGCCTTCGCTGCCGAGGGCGCGAATGTCGTCGTCAACGATATCGGCACCAGCCTGTCGGGCGAAGGCCGCGACACCTCGGCCGCCGATGACGTGGTGGCCGAAATCAAGGCGGCGGGCGGCAACGCGATCGCCAATTATGAGGACATCACCGACTGGGACGCGGCAAAGCGCATCGTCGACGCCGCGGTTGCGGCGTTCGGCGACCTGCATGTCGTCGTCAACAACGCCGGCATCGTGCGCGACCGGATGTTCGTGTCGGCGACCCCCGAGGAATGGGACGCGACGATGCACGTCCATCTGCGCGGCCATTTCTGCGTCAGCCGTCACGCGGTTGACCATTGGCGCGCGCAGCAGAAAGCGGGCAATCCCGTCGACGCACGCATCATCAACACGACGAGCGGCGCGGGGCTGCAAGGCTCGATCGCGCAGGCGGCCTATGCAACCGCGAAGGGCGGGATCGCGGCGCTGACCTTGGTGCAAGCGGCCGAGCTCGGCCGTTACGGCATCACCGCCAACGCGCTCGCGCCCGCCGCGCGTACGCGGATGACCGAACAGGCCTTCGCCGACAAGATGGCGGCGGTCCAGACCGGCTTCGACGCGCAGGACCCCGACAATATCGCACCGACGGTCGTCTGGCTCGGCTCCGAGGCGTCGAAGCATGTCACCGGCTGTGTCTTTGAGCTGGAAGGCGGGCGCATCACGATTGAGGACGGCTGGAACCTCGGCCCCACGGTCGATCAAAATGCCAAGTGGAACCCTGCGGACGTTGGCGGGGCGATCGACAAGCTGCTTTCCGAACGCCGCGAACCGCGCCGGGTCTGGGGCAGCTAGGATGCATTTCGCCTTCACCGACGAACAGGCGATGATCGCCGAAACGGCGAAGGCGTTCTTCGCGGAACAGGCGACGAGTGAGCGCACCCGCGCCGCGATGGCCGCGAGCGGCGTCGATGAGGCGCTGTGGCAAGCGTTCACCGCCGAACTCGGCCTCGCGGGGGTCGCGATCCCCGAGGATCAAGGCGGCGTCGGGCTCGGCATGGTCGAGCTCGCGATCCTCGCCGAAGCGGCAGGGCGGCACGTCGCCGCGCTGCCTTTGCTCGCGAGCGTCGGCCTCGCCATCCCCGCGATCCTCGCCGGCGGCCGCGACGAACAAAGGGCGCGCCTCCTTCCCCGCCTCGCCGCGGGCGAGCTGGTCGCAAGTTTCGCCGAGGCCGCGCCGGGCACGACTTCGAGCGACGGCACGCTCACCGGCGCCGCACTGCACGTTCCGCACGCCGCGCGCGCCGATCTGTTCGTGATCGCTGTCGAAGGCGCGGCGGTGCTCGTCGAACGCGACGCGCCGGGGCTCACCATCACCCCGCTGACCAGCATGGACCAGACGCGCCCCTATGCGCGGCTCGATTTCGGCGGCGTCGCGGCCGAGCCGCTCGCCGACCCCACAGCGGCGCTGGCGGCAGCGCACGCAACCGGCGCGCTCGCCATCGCGGCCGACGCACTCGGCGGCGCGGAGGCATGCCTCGACCGTACCGTCGCTTATGCCAAAGAACGTATCCAGTTCGGCCGCGCGATCGGCAGCTTTCAGGCGGTCAAGCACCGCCTCGCCGACATGATGGTCGCGGTCGAGCAGGCGCGCTCGGCGCTTTATTGGGCGGCGTGCGCAATCGACGAGGGATCGGAGGAGGCAGAGCTCGCGGTCCACGCCGCCAAGGCCTTCGCTTGCGACACTTATTCGCTCTGCGCGGGCGAGATGATCCAGCTCCACGGCGGCATCGGCTTTACCTGGGAGCATGACGCGCATCTCTATTTCAAGCGCGCGCGCAGCAACGCGAACCTGCTCGGCACCCCCGACTGGCACCGCGAACAGATCGCCGCGCTCGTCGGATTGGATCAGGCCGCATGAAGCTGGGTTTTTCCCCTGAGGAAGAGACTTTCCGCGCCGAGGCCGCGGCATGGCTTTCGGCCGAACTCGGCGGGCCTTTCGCCGATGTGCGCGGGCTCACGAGCCTGACCGAAATGCCCGAGCGCCGCCGCGATTGGGAAAAGCGGCTGGGCGAGGCGGGTTGGAGCTGCGTCGGCTGGCCTCGCGACTATGGCGGCCGCGACGCGACGCTCGCCGAGCAGGTTATCTTTGCCGAGGAATATGCGCGCGCGGGCGGCCCGCCGCGGCTCAATCATATCGGTATCGAACTCGCCGGCCCCACCATCCTCGCCTTCGGCACCGACGAACAAAAGGCTCGCTTCTTGCCCGCGATCGCGCGCGGCGAAGAAATCTGGTGTCAGGGCTATTCCGAACCGGGTGCGGGGTCCGATCTCGCCAATGTCCGCACGCGCGCATGGCGCGATTCCGGTTCGGGGGGCGACGACTGGGTGATCGAGGGACAGAAGGTCTGGACCAGCCTCGCGCAATTTTCCGACTGGATCTTCGTGATCGCGCGCAGCGAGGAAGGATCGAAGGGTCCCAAGGGTCTCGCCTTTCTGCTCGTCCCCGTCGACCAGCCCGGCGTCACCGTCCGCCCGATCCACCAGATCACCGGCGAGGCCGAATTCAACGAGACCTTCTTCGACGGCGCGCGCACCGATGCCGCGAACATCCTCGGCGCACCGGGCGACGGCTGGAAGGTCGCAATGGGGCTGCTCGGTTTCGAGCGCGGCGTCTCGACGCTCGCGCAGCAGATGGGGTTCCGCAACGAACTCGACGCGGTGATCGCCGCCGCGCGCGCCAATGGCGAGGCGAAGAATCCGCTGATCCGCCAGCGCATCGCGAAGGCCGAAATCGGCCTCCGGCTGATGCGCTATGGCGCGCTCCGCATGCTCACCGATGCCGAGGGCGGCAAGCTCGATCCGGCGGCGCTCACCTACAAGATTCAGTGGGCGACCTGGCGCCGCGGCCTCGGCGAGCTGGCGATGGATGTGCTGGGTCAGGCGGGCGAGACAGTTTCGGGGCATGACTATGCCTTCCCGCCGCTCCCCAACCTCTATCTCTACAGCCGCGCCGACACGATTTATGGCGGCACCAACGAAATCCAGCGCAACATCATCGCCGAGCGCGCGCTCGGCCTGCCGCGCGAACCGCGCGGCGATCTCAAATAAAGGAAGCGAGACGTGGCACGACCTGCCCCCGACTACCCCACCCCCATCGGCCTCCTCAAAGGCAAGACCGTGCTGATCACCGCCGCCGCAGGCAGCGGCATCGGCGGCGCGGTCGCGCAGCGCGCGGCGGAGGAAGGCGCGAGCCTCTTCCTATCCGACATGCACGAGCGGCGCCTCGGCGAGACCGCCGACCGGATCGAGGAGCTCGGCTTCGCACGCCCCGGCACCCTCGTCTGCGACGTCACCGACGAGGAGCAGGTTCAGGCGCTCGTCGAGGGCGCGATCGCCGCGATGGGCCATGTCGATGTGCTGATCAACAACGCCGGGCTCGGCGGCGCGGCACCGGTCGTCGAGATGACCGACGATCAGTGGCACAAGGTGCTCGACGTCACGCTCACCAGCGTCTTTCGCATGACGCGCGCGATCCTGCCGCACATGTACGCGCGGCAGAAGGGCGCGATCGTCAACAACGCCTCGGTGCTGGGCTGGCGCGCGCAGAAATTGCAGGCGCATTATGCCGCAGCCAAGGCCGGTGTCATGGCCTTCACGCGCTGCTCGGCGCTCGAAGGCGCCGAACAGGGCGTGCGCATCAACGCGGTCTCGCCGAGCCTCGCGATGCACGCCTCGCTGTCGAAGGTCACCCCGCCAGGCCTGCTTGAGGAGCTGACCGAGAAAGAGGCCTTCGGCCGTTATGCCGAACCATGGGAGGTCGCGAATGTCATGCTGTTCCTCGCGAGCGACCTCTCCTCCTATATGGCGGGCGAAGTCGTTTCGGTCTCGAGTCAGCAGGCATGAGCGCACGCGCCTTCGACACCCCCGCCGCGTTGCTCGATGCGGTCGGTGAGCGATTCGGCCCGACCGAATGGGTGACGATCGAGCAGGATCGCATCGACCTGTTCGCCAAGGCGACCGACGATCACCAGTGGATCCACGTCGACCCCGCGCGCGCCAAGGACGGCCCGTTCGGCGGCACGATCGCGCACGGCTATCTCACGATGAGCCTCGTCAACCGCTTCCTTCCCGAGCTCGTCGAGGTCCGCGGTGTCGCGATGGGGGTCAACATCGGCACCGACAATCTGCGCTTTCTGAGCCCGGTGCATTCGGGCGCGCGCATCCGCGGCGTCGGCGAGCTGGTCAAGGCCGAAGAGGCCAAGGGCGGTGTGCAGGCGGTGGTGCGCGTGACGGTGGAGATCGAGGGCACCGAGAAGCCCGCCTGTGTGGTCGATACGATCAGCCGATTCTATCCGGAGACGTGAGTCAGTTTTGGATTGGGCAGCGGTCGTTCCCCACTTGCGAGAGACGTCCGCAACCGGCCAACCCCATCATCCCCGCAAAAGAAACTTCTGTACCTTGCCCGATGCATTCATCGGCAGCGCATCGACGATCTCCACCCACCGCGGGACCTTGTAATTCGCCATATTGTCGCGGCACCAGGCGATGATTTCCTCGGGCGTCGCGCTAGCGCCGGGGCGCAGCACGACATAGGCCTTGGGCACTTCGCCCAAGCGTTCGTCGGGCACGCCAATCACCGCCGACTGCATCACCGCCAGATTGGCCGCGAGCAGCCCTTCGATTTCGGCCGGATAGGCGTTGAAGCCGCCGACGATGAAGATATCCTTGGCGCGGTCGGTGATCTTCACATTGCCGCGCGCGTCCTGCACCGCGATGTCGCCGGTGCGCAGCCAGCCTTCGCCGTCGATCGCCGCCGCGGTCGCCGCCGGATCGTTGAAATAGCCGCGCATCACATTGGGTCCGCGCACGAGCAGTTCGCCCGCTTCGCCGAGAGCGACCGGACCGCCCGCCTCGTCGACCAGCCTGACCTCGATCCCGTCGAGCGGGCGGCCGGCGGTGTTGGCGATGGTCGCGGCATCGTCGTCAGCGCCGCACATCGTCACGACGCCGCAGGTTTCGGTCAGGCCATAGGCGGTGAGCACGACGTCGATACCGAGCTTGGCGCGCATCTCCTCGATCAACGCGACCGGTACCGACGCCGCGCCGGTGATCGCGACGCGCAGCGACGAAATATCGAACGTCTCATAAGGCCCGGCGAGCAGGCTTTGATAGATGGTCGGCGGCCCCGGGAGCAATGTGACGCGCTCGCGCTCGATCCGTTCGAGCACCCGGTCGGTCTGGAACACTGCATGCGGCAAAACGGTCACCCCGCGCATCAACGCGACCAGCCAGCCCGCCTTGTAACCAAAGCTGTGGAAAAAGGGATTGATGATCAGAAAATTGTCACCCGGCCCATAAGTCAGCGTCTCGCCATAGGCGAGATAGAGCCGGACATTCTGGCCGTGCGTCGTCACCGCGCCCTTGGGATTGCCCGTGGTGCCCGAAGTGAAGAGGATATCGCAGACCTGGTCCTCGTCCAGCGCATCCAGCCGCGCATCGACCGCCGCATCAGAAAGCGCCGCGCCGCGGTCGAGGAAGGTCTGCCAGGGCGTGCCGCCCTCCTCGCCCTCGATCAGCACGATCCCGCGCAGATCGGGCAGATCCTCGCCCGCGAGCAATTGCGGATAGGCGGTGCCGAGAAAATCGGAAACGGTGAGCAGCAGCCGGGCGCCGCTGGTGCGCAGGATATAGCCCGCCTCGCGCCCTTTCAGCCGCGTGTTGAGCGGCACGATCGCCGCGCCCGCCGTCTGCGCGCCGAGCGCGGCGACGATCCAGCCCGTCACATTGGGCGCCCAGATCGCGATCCGGTCCCCTTGGGCGACCCCCGCCGCGATAAAGCCCTTGGCGGCCGCGCGCACCAGCGGTTCGAGGTCGCGATAGCGAGCCTCGGTTCCGTCCTCGCCCCGGATCGCGACGGCATCGCCGTGCGCGCGCGCCGCGGCGAATATCCTGTGGGGTATCGTGAACTTCGCGTCGGCCACGGCAGATCATCTCCTGCGCCGGGCGCTCATGGACCCCGTCCATCCGCCCGGTCGATTGCTCCTCGCTGCGTTACGCGCGGGCGGGACGGCGACAACCCCTATTCGGGGGGAGTGTGACCGGATCGCCCCCTTGCCGCCCCGGCCCGGACGGTTCATTGCCGACCGGGGGTCGACTCCCCTAATATCAGGGCAGGGACGCGAACAGGAAGCAAAGCCGGAATGCGGATCGGAAAACCTCTGGCCGACGTCGATGAACTGGTGACCCTGCTCTATCGCGGGCCGCTCGAAGCGACGCCATGGCTCGGCTTCCTCGAAGCGCTGAGCCGGCGGATGCGCTGCGCAAGCGCCGCGATCACGCTGCGCCTCAGCCGTCAGGGCACGCCGCCGCTGATCATCTGGGGATCGCCCCCCGCGATCGACGAGCGCGAGGCGCGCCGGATTCACGCGGTCCATGCCGAACTCGGCGATCTCGACCCGCTGCGCAACGCCTTGACCAAGGCAGGTGACATCTACCGGCTGAGCGAGGTGATTTCGCAGGGCGATCTTCGCACCAACCGCTTCTATCGCGAGATTTTGCAGCCTTACGGAATCGAATATCAGCTCGGCATGTATATCTCCGAACCCGGCGGGTGGGAGGGCAATGTCGGCCTGACCAACGGCCCCGGCGAAGAAGATTTCACCGACGACGACAAAGAGGTGCTGCTCGCGCTCCGCCCGCATCTCGAACAGTCGCTCGCACTCTTCTCGCGCATCCGCCGCGACGAAACCGAGCTGCAGGTGATGATCGACACGCTCGACCGGCTGACGCTCTGCACCTTCATCCTCGACGGCGCCGGCCGCATCCTGCGCACCAACAGCGCCGGCCGCGCGCTGGTCAAATCGAACAGCGCGGTGCGCGCCGCCGACGACCGGCTGGTACTCGCGAGCAAGGCGGGCAATGCCCAGCTCCAGCAACTGATCGGCAAGGCGATCGCAGCGCGGCGCGACGGCGGCAGCTTCGCCGAGGGACTGCGCGTCGAAGCCGACATCGACCGGCATCTGGGGGTCCTCGTGCGCACGATCGAAACCCCCTCGCGCTACAGCAACGAGGCCGGACCGGCGGCGGTGGTCTATGTTTCGGGGCTCGACACCAACCAGCCGCTCGAACGGCTGGTGAGCCAGATTTTCGACCTCACGCCGTCCGAGGCGCATCTGGCCGCGCTGCTCGCGACCGGGCTCAGCCTCGCCGAAGCGGCCGCAAAGCTGGAGCTGACCGAGAATACGGTGCGCAGCTATTGCAAGACGATCCTCAGCAAGACCGGGGTCAGCCGGCAGGCCGACCTCGTCCGCCTGATCCTGCGCAGCGTCGCCGTTCTCGGCTGACGCAGGTCAAAGCCGCAATCCGGGCTTCGCATCTAGTCCAATTGAGCGATGCGCGGCGGGGGCCGGGCGATAGGGTCCCATGAGACCCGCCCACCAGACGCGGCCGGATGAGGAGCAAATAGTCATGGCCGCCAATCCCGACGCCATCGCCTTCCGCGGCGCGCTCGGCGCGTTCGCGACGGGGGTGACGATCGTCACGACGCGCGACGGCGCGGGCGTCGATTGCGGGCTGACCGCCAACAGCTTCAACTCGGTCTCGCTCGATCCGCCGATGGTGCTGTGGAGCCTCGCGCGCACCTCGCACAACATGGAAGCGTTTCGGGGTGCGTCGCATTTCGCGGTGCATATCCTCGCCGCCGATCAGGAGGCGCTCTCCAACGGCTTCGCCAAGCGCGGCGCCGACAAATTCGCGGGCGTCGAGGTCGAACGCGGCGAAGGCGACGTGCCGCTGCTTACCGGTTGCACCGCGCGGTTCCAGTGCCGCACCGCCTATCAATATGAGGGCGGCGACCATATCATCTTCGTGGGCGAAGTGGTCGCCTTCGATCATGAGGACCGCGCGCCGCTGCTGTTCCACGGCGGCCGCTATGCGATGGCCGCGCGCAAGGCCGCGACGCTCACCGCCTGCGACCCCGGAGCGCAGCCCGCGGGCAGCTTCGGCGAGGATTTCCTCGGCTATCTGCTCGGCCGCGCGCATTTCCAGCTCTATGGGCGGATGCGCAACAGCCTGAGCGAACACCATCTCGACGCCACCGATCATTTCATCCTGAGCGTGCTCGGGATCAACGACGGGCGCACCGCGGCCGAGATCGAAGGCGTGATCGGCTATACCGGCGCGCACATCAGCTCCGATCGCATCGCATCGCTCGCGGCGCGCGGCATCGTCCGGACCGATCCCGCCGACCGGCTCTGGCTGACCGACACCGGCCGCCGCACGCTCGTCGAACTCGCCGCTGCCGCCAAGGCGGCCGAGGAAGATGCGCTCGGCGCTTTCGACGCGAATGAAACCGCGCTGCTCAAGCATCTGCTCAAGCACGTCATCCGCAGCACCGATCCGGGGCTTCCTGATCCGTGGGCGGCGCCGGAGACGGGGTAAACCCAAAAACAAGGAAAGCGCCGGGATGGAGAGAACACAAGCAATCGCAGGCCGTGGGCCGATCGGCCAGATCGCATGGCTGACCGAGGATCTCGATCGCGCGATCGATCAATGGCGCCGCCTCGCGGGTGTCGGTCCGTGGACCGTCTATCGCAACGTCACCCTCGACGGCCTTTATCGCGGCGCGCCCGCCACGATCCGCATCGATGTCGGGCTGGCCTGGCAGGGCGAGACCCAGATCGAGCTGATCGCGCCGCACGGCAACGGCCCCTCACCCTATCATGACGCGGGCGGCCGCGTGCGCGTCGGCATGCACCATGTCGCGTGGCTGGTCGACGATGTCGCGGCGGCCGCGACCGATGCCGCGACTGCGGGCCTCGCCTCCGTCTTCAGCGCCGAGAGCGGCGGCGGCGCAACGCGCGTCGCCTATTTCGAAGCGCCCGAAGAACCCGCGATCCTGCTCGAACTGATCGAGGCGACGCCGATGATCCGCGAGGGCTTCGCGGCCGGGATCGCCGCCGCGCGCGACTGGGACGGCAGCAATCCCGTCACCATCTTCGACTTCGCAGCCTGAGGAAGCTTCCATGGAAAAGATCATTTACGCGCTCTGGAAAGACCCTGCGGAGGACGATGCGCGCTTCAATGCGCGCCTGCTCGGCGACATCGCCGCGCGGCTCGGCGAACTCGCCCATGCGGTGCGCGTCAATGTGCAGGACGACAGCGTCGGGGCCGGCAGTTCGCCGCGCATGACCTCGACGCGCCCGCAGATGGACGCCGTGATCCAGCTCTGGCTGCCGAGCGCCAACGACCCCGAGCGCGCCGCGACGGATGCGGTCATCGCGGACGCCGCGCCGCGCCACGCCGCCTGGCTCGTCAGCGAATCGACCATCATCGCCAATACGCAGCATCCACCCGCGACCGGTGCGCGCACCGAGGGATTTTCCCAGATCGTGTTTCTGGGCCTGCCGCCGCGGCTGAGCCACGATGGCTGGCGCGACGTCTGGCAGCGCCAGCATTCGGCGGTGGCGGTCGATACGCAAAGCAACTTCGAATATGTCCAGAATCTGATCGTGCGCCCGTTGAGCTATGGCGCGCCCGCCTATGCCGCGATGGTCGAAGAATGCTTTCCCATGGCGGCGTTGACCGACGAAGCGGTCTATTTCGACGCAGCGGGCGACCCCGCGCGGCTCGCGGAAAATCAGCGGCAGATGATGGAAAGCTGCGCGCGCTTCATCGATTTCGATCGGATCGACTGCATCCCGACGAGCCAGTTCGATATCCGGCCTTTCACGCGCTGAAACCCCGAAAACCGAAAGGACAGATTATGCGCACCATCGATGAAACGCTGACCCGGCTCGATCCCGACGCCATCGTCAGCTCGGACCGTGTCGAGATCGCCGCCCCCGCCGCGATCGTCTGGGAGATATTGGTCGATCTTCCGCGCTACGGCGAATGGAATCCCTTTTGCATCGCCGCCGAATCGACGCTCGAAATCGGCGCGCCGGTGCATATGACGCTCCAAAGCTATACCGAACCCGGTGCGGTCTTTCCCAATTGCGAATATGTCTGCGCGTTCGAACCCGAACGACTGCTGTCTTGGGCGTTGCCGCACGATGACGCCTGGCCCTATCCCGCGCGGCGCGACCAGATCATCGAAGCACTCGGCGACGAAACATGCGCCTATCACTCGACCGACGCCTTTCTGGGACCCAACGGCATTCACGTCATGCGCTTCTGCGGCCCGTGGGTGAAGCGCGCCTTCGACGACACGGCCGCCGCGCTCAAGGCGCGCGCCGAAGCCCTGCACCGCGAACGCAAGACCGCTTCCTGAGCCATCGCCCGCGGCGCGTCGCACGGCTCGCCCTCGACCAAAAAAGAAGGCCGGATACCGCTTGGCGGTATCCGGCTTAGTTGCTCCTGAGTGCCCCCAGAGAGGAAAGATCAGGTCAGAATTTGAACCCCAGCTCGACGCCGAAGCTGCGCGGATCGCCGTACATGACGCCGGCGAAGCCCAGCGAGCCGAAGTCGATCCCCGAGAGCAGATAGTCTTCCTTGGTCAGATTCTTGCCCCACACCGCGATCGAGGCCTGCGCTCCGCCCACCGCGATCTCGGAAATCGACAGCCGGGCGTTCAGCAATCCGACGCCGCCATCGGAGATTTCCTCGTTATACGGATTGACCGGGTGCCAATAGATCTTGCTGCGATAGTTCCAGTCGGCGCGCGCAACCAGCTTGCCGAAATTGCCGAGTTCGGTCTCATATTGCGCGCCGAGATTGGCGGTCGTCGCGGCTGAATATTGGAACTTCGCGACATCGGAAATATCGGTGGCCACGCCGGTCATCGGGTCGACGAAGGTAAATCTCTTATATTTGCGGTCGGTATAGCCGAACGACGCGTCGACGGTGAAGCCGTCGGCAATCTGCGCCAGAATCTCGCCCTCGATCCCCGTATAAGTGGCCTTCGCGGCATTGACCGTCGTGCTCGCCGCCCCGCCGGTTCCGGCAAGGAATTGCTGCACCTGCAGGTCGTCGTAGATCGCGTGGAAGGCGGCGAGGTTGAGCCGCAAGCGCCGATCGAACAGCTCGCTCTTGATTCCGATCTCATAGGAGACGAGATCCTCGGGGTTGAAGCCGTTGTTGTCGGCGGCGCGCGCGTTGAAGCCGCCCGCCTTATAGCCCGTGCTGGCACGGACATAGGTCATGATGTCGTCGCTCCAGTCGTAGGAGATGTTCGCGAGCCAGTTGATCCGGTCGAACTTGCGCGTCAGGTCGCGCGGTGCCGGCGGTACGGGCGAAGTCTGCATCAGATGCTTCTTGTCCTCGGTATAGCGCAGCCCGCCGGTGATGCTGAGCCGGCTGTCGAGCGCAGCGGGTTTCCAGGTGAGCTGGCTGAACGCCGCCATCGAGCGCGAGACGTGGCGATAGGACAGCAAAGTTTCGAGGTTGACGCCGAAGCTGTTCAGGTCGACTCCCGGCGCGATCGGGATCGGCACCGGCGACGGGAGGACGAGCGTAAAGCTCTGCGGATTGATCTCGGTCGCGCGCTCGCGGAAATAATAGGCGCCCAGCACATAGTCGAACTCGTCGCCGATCGACCCGATCAGGTTAAATTCCTGCGAAAACTGCCGCTGGCGCCGTTCGTTGCGGGTGGCGAACAGGCTGATCGGGCCGACGCCCTGCGGAATGAAGGCGTTGGGCGGCACGAGGATCGCCGGGCTGACGAGGAAGCCGACGAGGCCGCCGTTGCCGTCGAGGTCCGAGCTGTTGATCCGGTTGTCCCACTTGCGATAGCCGGTGATCGAGCGCAGCGTCGCGTCGCCGATCTCCCAGTTGATCGTCAGCGCATGGCCCAGCACCTTGTCGTGCGCGTTGCCGTCGCGGTCGAGACGAATCTGTGAAAGCCTGTCCCGCGACACCTGCGGCGCCGTCCCGCCGAACGCCGGCGAGAAGTTCAGATATTCGAGAATGTCGGGGCGGATCGCGCGCAACTGGAAGGCGTTGGCGCGGCCGTTCCGGTCGCTGGCATCGAAGACATAGTCGACGGTAAAGCCGGTGCCTTTGTCGAAACGCACCGCGGCGCGAACCGCGTCGGTGTTGCGCGCACCCGGATCGCGTTTGTCCGACGGTTCGAGCAGATTGTCGACCGTCCCGTTGCGCTGGCTGTGATAATAGCCGAGCTTGAGCGCGAGCCCGGTGTCGCCGAGTTCGCCGGTGTCGATCAACGCCTTCACCATATATTCGTCGAAGCTGCCGTAGCCGACCTGCAAGCGCCCGCCGAAATCCTTCGACGGCTTGGCCGAGATCAGGTTGACCGCGCCGCCGGTCGTGTTGCGGCCGTAAAGCGTTCCCTGCGGCCCGCGCAGAACCTCGACGCGCTCGAGATCCATCATGTCGAACAATGCGCCCGCCGACCGGCCGACAATGACGCCGTCGACATAGAGCCCGACCGCGGGGTCGGCGGTCAGGATCGGGTCGTTGTCGACGATGCCGCGGATCGAAATCGAGGGGTTGGCCGTCGCCGACGGCGTTTCGGTGATGATGAGGTTAGGCGCCGCGCTGCCGAGCGCGGCAACGCTGGTGATCCCGCGCTGTTCGATCATTTCGGAGTTGATCGCACTGATCGCGAGCGGCGTGTCCTGGAGGCTTTCGGAACGCTTCTGGGCGGTGACGATGATCTCGTCGAGACCCCCGGTTGTGGTCTCCTCGGCGGCGGGCGCCGCCTCTTGCGCGTGCGCGGCGCTCGTTACCCAGGGCGCGATCAGCGCGATGGCGGCGATTTGCGCGCGGCAATATGTGCGATGCTTCATCAGTCCCATCCCTCTTTCTGTCTATTGCGGCGTATCATGCGCAATTTACGGGTCGAATATCACGACATGCGTAACGTAAGCAATATATAACTACGCAAGAGGGCAATTCCCTACCCCCTTTTGGTGGTAGGCGCGCGGACAAAAAAAAGGGGCGGCAAAGCCGCCCCAAGTCCACCAAGGAGTCCGCCCATGGCAAATCGTTCAAATTCCTGGCTGTTCTTTCGGGATATGGACCCGGAGGCCGTCGAGCTCCTCGGTGATATGGATCTGGCAGCTCAATCGGCTCGTCGGTTTGACCTCGATGACATCGGCGAGCGCATCGAGCATCTCTGCCTCGTCACTGCCCGGCGGACCGACGCGCGCCGCCCAATCCTCGTCGACATAGACGTGGCAGGTGCCGCACTGGCGCACGCCGCCACACAGCGCATCGATCCCGTCGATCAGATTGCCGATGGCAAGGTGCATCACCGCCATGCCCTCGAAATTGGTGCACGTCTTTTCGCTGCCGTCGGGCTGAACATAGGTGACGCGGGCCATCAGTGGTTGCCCTTCGCGTGCACCGGGCACCCCGCCGCCGCCGCGAGCGCTTCCGGATCGGCGGGCACACGCGCCGCGACGGTCCGCCGCTTGTAGCGCACCCGGCAGGGCTGTTCGGGCCAATAGGTCCCCGCCCCGGCGATCGGGCGCGGCGTGTCGATCAATTCCATGTCGTAACGCTGGAGCAAGATGGCGATCAGCGCCTTCATCTCCATTCGCGCGAAATTGACGCCGGCGCAGCGGTGCATGCCGCCGCCGAAGCCGATCAAGCTGTTCGATTCGACCTTGGCGTCGGCGCGTTCGGTGTTGAACCGTTCGGGATCATAGTCGTCGGGCCGGTCGAAAATTTCGCTCATCCGGTGGCTGACCGACGGTGCGAGCAAGATCCAGTCGCCTTCGCGGACCTGATATCCGTCGCGCTGAAAATCCGCCGCCGCCTTGCGGATCATCGTGAAGGCGACGGGATGCAGGCGCTCGGTCTCGCGCAGCGCGAGATCCATCTTCTGCATCGCGATCGCCTGTTCCCAGCTGAGGTCGGCGCCCGATGCCGACCCCAGTATCGCCCCGATCTCTTCGCGCAGCACCTGCTGATAGTCGCGGTTCTGGAGGATATCGATCATCGCCCAGCTGACCTGCCCCGCGGTTGTTTCATGCCCCGCCCAGACGAGCAGCAGAATCATGTGGATGATCAGCTCGTCGGGGATCGGGCGGCCATCGGGATAGGTCGACGCCACCATATCCTGAAAAAAGTCGGCGGGCTCGACCGGGTGTGCGCGCCGCTGCTTGATCCAGTCGCCGAGGATGCGGTGGAGCTTTTTCTTCGCCGCCTGGCTGCGACGCATCTTCTTCGTCGGAAGCCACAGCGGCAGGACGAATTCCATCCCGCCCGAAAAATCGCGGAACAGGTCGAAGAATTCATGGCCGAGCTTCTGCTTGAAGTCGCGCCCCATGAAGCTGTGCGCCGCGATGTCCATCACCACCGGGCCGAGGGTGGAGACGAGATCGAACTCGCCGCTGTCGCCGAGCCGGTGACAAAGCGCCATCGCCTCTTCCGCCATCACCGGCACATATTGCTTCATCGCCGACGCCTTGAAACGCGGCATGATGACCGCGCGCTGGTTCAGATATTCCTCCATCTCGGCGAAGGAATAGAAATTGGGCGAGAACATCTTGTGGAAGAAGGGCATTGATTCGCGGATCGAAAGCAGCTTGTCGGTTTCCTGAAAGACGAAGCGGTTGTTGTCGGGGCCGAGCATCACCACCATGTTCCGCCCGCCCATGCGGAAGGAATAGATCGGGCCGTGCTCCTGATAACCCTTGCGCAGCAGGCCCACGGGGTCCTTGAAGAAGCTGGTGAGGTGGCCGAGGAACGGCATCCCTCCGTCCATCGCGGGTGGCTTCATCGCGATTGCCGACATGCTGATTCTCCTCTCGACGCCGTCTGCGCGGCCGAACGGGAGGATCATCGCGCGCGGACGGTGCATCGCCGAGCGCGTCGCACTCAAGTAGCGAATTTCAATCCTTCTAGGATCGCTTGGCGCGCTTGGCGGTGCCGAGCGAGCCCGACCCGACGTCGCGCGCGACCATCGGCAGCGGAATCGGGGTCGAGGCGATCAGCAGCCCGACGTTGGTCTTGACCGCGGGTGGCAGCGGCGCGTCGCGCGCGATCAGGTCGCGGACCTCGCGGAACAGGCTCGCAAGCCGGCGTTCGAGCAGCGCGCGCGATGCGTCCGACAGCTCGCCGATCTCGAACTCCCAGATCGATCCCTGCGTCGAGAAATCATATTGCAGGAACTCTTCCTTCACCCGCCGGTCGAAGAAGCGACGCATCGGGCCGCCGCGCCGCCAGCCGATGCTGCGCGCGGTCATCAGCCGGATGATATTGCCGGGGAGGAGCTGTATCAGCCCGATCCGCTCGAGCTTGAGCAACGCAGGAATCAGCTGTGTCTGGTCGATGCCATAGTCGGCCTCGATCCGCTCGACCGTCCAGCCGCCGAGCGCGAGGTGGAAACAGAAGAGCGCGAGCGGCTCGTCGACCAGCGCCTGTTCCTGCGCGTCGGTCAGCGTCGCCGGCATCGCGGGCCGCATCTCGTCGGCCATGCGCGCGAGTGCGAGAAAGTCGATGCCTGCGAGTTCGCAAATCTCGTCGATCCGCGCGAGCGTGAAGCTCCGCTGCGCGAAGGTGCGCCGGACGCTCGCATGGCTGATGCCGAGCGCGCTCGCGACATCGGCATAGGTCAGCCCGCGCTCCTTCAATATCCGCTTCAGCGCCTCGACCAGATAGGCGCTTTGCATGTGCAAGGGCTCGGCTGCCGTCATCGGGCGCTTATCCCCTTAAAGGATCGACGCCTCAAGCGCGCAGAAGCTGTGGCAGAGCCGCGCATCGACAATGCGGTCGGGGCATTCGGGGTCGAACCAGCGGTCGATCCGCGCCCAATGATAGGGGTGCATCATATAGGGGCCCATCAGCCCTCCTGCATCGGCATATTCCTGTTCCCAGACATGCGTCCAGCGCCGCGCGCCGACCGCAGCGTCAGCGCGGCTGAGCTGCCAGTTCCGGATCGCGGGAATATAGTGCGGCATCATCCGCGTTTCGGCTTCGAACTGCGCAACGGTCTCGGGCGCGTTGCCCTCATCGACGCTGAGCAGCAGCACGCGATAAACGCCGTTCGCAAGATCGGGGGCCTGCTTGCCGTCCGGCGCCCCCTGATAGTCGGCGCCGTCGACCGCGTCGCCGGCGAGCAAGGGCGTCAGCGCCGCCCCGAAAGCGTCGCGTTGCTCGGCGCTGTCGAAGGCGAAATGTGCGAGCAGGTCACCGCCGAAGTGGCTGCCGGGCAGCGTCGGCGCGACGAGCGTGCGATGCGCGGCATGCGCGCTTGCGAGCGCGCGCAGCTCGTCCGCGAGCGGTGCCAGCCGCGCGGGGTCGGCGAGCGTGACGAGGCGGGTCAGCTTAAACATCGCAAAGGCTTTCGATATCGCCGGGCGCGGCCGCGAAGAAGCGGCGGCGGCTGACCGCGCGCGCATCGACCTCGGCCCACCAGGCCGCGACGTCGGGATCGTTACCGCCGACAAAGCGCATCTGCCACCACGCCCCCGCACCGGCGAGCGACCAGCGAAAGACGAGCGTGTTCGACTGATCGTCGAGCCACATCGGCGGGCTGACGAGGCATTGGTCGAGCGTCATTCCGCGTGCCCGCGCGCCGGGCGCATAGCGCGCCAGATAGTCATCGAGCAGCGCCTTGCCTTCGCCCGGCTTCGCGACGATCTCGTCGATCGCATGCACCATCGGCGCCGCGACGATCGTGTCACCAGCCGTCATGGGGCGCCACCTTCAGGATGATCTTGCCGCGGACATGCTGACCCTCGATGCGGCGGTGGGCTTCCGCGGCTTCGCCGAGCGGCAGGATATCGATCGCGGGCGGCCTCACCGCCCCCGCATCGCATAGCGCGGCCAGTTCCTTGAGGTGCTGCGGCAGGCGCGTGACGGCATTCATGTTGGACAGGATGCTCACCCCGCTCGCCGCGGCATGCGCGACCTCATCGGCGCTCGCCTGCGATACCAGAGTCGCGATTTCGACATAGCGACCGCCCGGCGCGACGATATCGACCGCGGACGGAAGCAGGCTGCCGAGCCCGACCGCGTCGAGCACCAGATCGACCCCGCCCGGCGCCCATCGCCGTACCGCCTCTGCGACGCCACCGGCGCGATAGTCGATCGCATGATCCGCGCCGAACTCCCGGACATAGGCGATATTGCCGGGACCGCAGGTCGCGGCGACGCGCGCGCCGCGCGCGCGCGCGATCTGGATGCCGATGCTGCCGACTCCGCCCGCGCCGCCGTTGATGAGCACGCTCTGCCCCGCCTTCAACGCGCCGACATCGGCCAGCCCGCCATAAGCCGTCGTCCCCGCAACGGGCAGCGCGGCCGCCTGCGCAAAACTCCATCCGCCCGGCAAAGGCGCGAGAAACACCGCATCGGCGATGCAATATTCGGCATAGCTCCCGTCGCGCCCCTGCCCCTGTTTCGACATGCCGAACACCCGGTCGCCAGGGCCGAAGGCGTCGACTCCCTCGCCCACTGCCTCGACGATGCCGGCGAAGTCGAAACCGAGCACGAAGGGGAAATGATAGTCGATAAAGGCCGACAGCTTGCCGACGCGCGTCTTCCAGTCGGCAGGATTGACCCCGGCGCACAGGACGTGGACCAGCACCTCTCCGGCTGCGGGCACGGGCATGGCGAGCTCGCCCCAGACGAGCTGTTCGGGGCCGCCGAAGCCGTGGATCACCATCGCGCGCATATCATTCTCCTCGTCGACCCGTGGCAAAGGAGCCGCGGTCCCTTCAGCGCCGGAAGCTGAGCGTCGCCCAGTAACGACGCGGTTCGTTGAAATAGCCCTCGACGAAGCCGAAGCTGGTCGAGGCGTCATAGCCCGCGGTCAGCACGCGCTTGTCGGTGAGATTGTCGACCGCGAGGCGCAGCGAGAGCCCGCGCGCCGGCAACGTGAATTCGGCACTGGCGTTCAGGATCGCATGATCGGGCGCGCGCATCAGCGGCGAATTTTCGACATCGATCCATGTCAGGCTGCGATAGGCGGCGTCGAGCCGGAAGCTCGCGTCGATGCTGTCCGACAGCGCGGCCGAATAGACGATGCTGCCGCTCGCGGTCAGGTCGGGCGCCTGCTTGGGCTTGCGGAAGCTGACGTCGGTCGGAACGCCGCCGATCACCGAGGTGTAGCGCAAATATTTCGCATCGAGATAGCCGAACGAGCCGTTCAGCCGCAGTTCGCGCGAGACGCGAACGTCGGCCTCCAGCTCGACCCCCTGAATACGCGACTTGCCGGCGTTGTCGGTGCGCACGACGATCAGGCCGCTGGTGGGGCTGACCGTCGAAATCAGCAATTGCTGATCCTTGTAATCGTTGCGGAAGGCCGAGAGGTTTAGCGTGACGCGCCCGCCCAAGCTGGTCTTGAGCCCTGCTTCGTAGGCGGTCAGATATTCGGGATCGTAGGAGCCGATTTCCTCGACCGAGGTCGGCCGTCCGTTGAAGCCGCCGCTGCGGAAACCGCGCGACCAGGAAACATAGCCGAGAATATCGGAGGTGAATTTATAGGCGAGCGAAGCGCGCGGTGTGAACGCCTTCCAGTCCTCGACAAGGCGGTAGGAGGGTAGCAGCGGCTGCCCGCTGTAGATCCGCGTCGCGCTCTGCCGGAACGCCTTCTTTTCCCATGTGTAGCGCGCGCCGAGCTCGAGCGTCAGCGCATCGGTGACGTCGAAGGTGGCGTTGCCGAACAGCGCATAGTTGGTCGTCTTCTGGCGGTTGGCAAAGTCGATGTTGAAGTCGAGCGCGGTCGCGAGCGCGGGGTCGAAACCCGCCGCGATCAGGCGGGGATAGAGCCCGTCGGCGACATAGAGGATGGTGTCGTCGCGCGATTTCTCACGGAAATAATAGGCGCCGAGCAACAGCGAGCCGCGACCGAACAGGCTGGTCGCATATTGCAGTTCCTGCGAGATCTGGCGTGCGCTCTCGTCATGGATGTCGCCCGCATAATTGACGTCCGCCGATGCATCGCCGTCGCGCCCGAAGATCGCATGGACCCAGCGATAGGCGCTGATCGATTTGAGCGTACCGCCGCCAAGGTCGGCCGAGAGCGTCAGCGCCGTATTGGCCGCATCGGTGTCGTCGCGGTTGAGGAAATCGGTCGTGTCGGTGCGGTTGATGCTGCGTGGAGCAGTGCAGCACGGTGCGATAAAAGCCGATTGCAGCCCCGAAAAGAAGGTCGGGGTGAAGGACAGCATGCTGTGCGGGCTACTGTTCTGGCGGCGGCGCAGCCCGTCGACCGTGAGCACCGCGTCGATCGGCGACGCGTCATAATGCAATGTCAGCCGGCCCGCCTGGACATTGCGATTGCCGAGATTCTTGCCCGAGGGGACCTTCTGCCAGCCCTCGCCCCATTCGCCGAGCGCGGCGACGCCCACCGACAGCCTATCCGAAAGCCCTGCCTCGACATTGGCGCGCAGCCGCAGATCGTTGAACGAGCCATAGCGGATGTCGCCCTCGACCCGGTCGCCGTCGGGCACGCGCGAGACGACGCTGATCGCGCCGCCGATCGTGTTCTTGCCGAACAGCGACCCCTGCGGCCCGCGCAGCACCTCGATCCGGTCGATGCCCAGCAGCTCGGTCGTCGCGCCAAAGCTGCGCGCGACATAGACGCCGTCGATATAGAGCGCGACCGCGGGGTCCGAGGTGATGATGAAGTCATTTTCGCCGACGCCGCGGATGAACGCTGAAACGCCGCCGCTGTTGCCGCCCTGCCCCGGCGTGAACTGCAGGTTCGGCGCGACCTGTCCGACGTCGGTGACCCCGTCGAACCCGCGCTGGTCGAGCGCCTCGCCGCCGATCGCGGTGACCGCGATCGGCACGTCCTGCAGTCTTTCCTCGCGCCGCCGCGCGGTGACGACGATTTCGGTGGACTCGGCCTCGCCCACGCTGTCAGAGGCCGAAACCTGCTCCTGCGCCTGCACCGGATGCGCCACGACCAGCGCCCCCAAAGCCGCCGCCGCATGCACGATATGCCTGTATGTCTTCACTCTATCCCCCTGATTTTCGGAAAAACGCCTATTTCGCCGCCTGCGCCCGGAAATGCGGGATCACATGCGTTCCGATGTTGCGGATCGTTTCGAGGATCGCCGCGTGCGGCACCGCGCCCATCTGGAAGAGGAAGAGGATCTCGTCGGCGCCGGCGTCGAACAGTCGTTGGACGTAACGGATGCAGTCCTCGGGCGTGCCATAGGCATCCTGCACCTCTTCATAGGCGCCGGTATGCTCGGTCCCGATGCTGATCTTTTCCTCGGACAGATAGGCGACAACCGCCGCCTTTTCCTGCTGCAGGATCGCCGCCTGTTCGTCGCCCGACAGATCCTCGACGGTCGGCTTGGGGCCGCCCTGATACCAGTAACCGAGCGACTCGACGAAGAAGCGCTGGCCGCGCAAGCCGATCTTGCGCGCCTTCTCGCGGTCATCGAGGACGAGCGCCGGGCACAGCGCCGCAAGATGCTCGGTCGGGCGAAAGCCGACCTGATCCTCGGCTTTCCGCTTCGCCCACGCTGCGCGATAGATCGCATTCTTGCTTGCGATATCGTCGGGTCCGGCGAAGCCGAGCACGAGCGCGCCGATGCCGCGCGCGCCCGCGGTGGTCAGCGCGTCGGCGCGCGTGCACGCCATATAGAGCGGCGGGTGCGGATCCTGATACGGCTTGGGATGGATCGGACGGCGCGGGATGCGAATATGCGTACCGTCGTGCTCGATCTCGTCCTCGACCATGATCTTCGGGATCAGATACATGCTCTCGTCGATCATCGGCTGGAGTTCGGCGAGGTCGTAGCCGAAGGTGCCCGCTTCCTGCTGGGTGCCGCCCTTGCCCATGCCGAAATGGACGCGGCCGTTCGACAATATGTCGAGCGTCGCGATGCGCTCGGCGACCTTGACCGGATGGTTCATCGCGGGCGGCAGGCAGACGACGCCATGCCCGATTCCGAGGCGTGTCGTCTTGCCGGCGAGAAAGGCGAGGAAGGTCTCGGGCGCCGACATATGCGCATATTGGGTGAGCGCGGTGTGCTCGACCGCCCACACGGTGTCGAAGCCCATCTCCTCGGCAAGCACCGCCTGCTCGATAATCTCGTGGAAACAGCGCGCTTCATTTTCGCGCGAGGTGTCCACCATCTGCGCTTCGTAAATGATCGAGAATTTCATGCCGCCCATTCCTCTCCGCCGCCTGCTTTTCGGCGTGCATAGGGCGGCGGAAAGGCCCCGTTCCTCGTCCAATTGGATCAATTCGCGCCGCGCCGCCGATGCTAGGCAAGGTGCGACATTGGGCAGGAAGAGGAATTGCGATGGGCATGTTCGACGGCAAGGTCGCGCTGGTGACCGGCGGCGCTTCGGGGATCGGCGTCGCGGCGTCGCTTCGCTTCGCCGAAGAGGGCGCCGCGGTTGTCGTCGCCGACATCAACGAGGCCGGCGCCGAAGCGATCGCCGAAAAGGTCCGCGCCGCCGGCGGCCGCGCGCGCGCGATCGGCTGCGACGTCAGCAGCGCGGCGGACAATGCGGCGATGGTCGCGGCGGCAAAGCAGGATTTCGGGCGACTCGACGCCGCCTTCCTCAACGCCGGCGCCTATGCTCAGATCGGCTTCGACGAGGCCGACGCCGCGACTTTCGACAGCATGATCGCGATCAACCTGAAGGGCGCCTTTCTCGGCCTGCAGGCGGTGCTGCCCGCGCTCGAGCCGGGCGGCGCCGCGGTGGTGACCGCCTCGACCTCTGGCATGATCGGCCTCAACGTCGCCGCGGCCTACAGCGCCGCCAAGCATGGCGTGATCGGCGCGGTGCGCTCGGCATCGCAGAGCTTCGCGCGGCGCGGGCTGCGCGTCAACGCGATCTGCCCCGGGCCGGTCGCGACCGCGATCCTGGGGGTGAGTGAATCGGCCCCGATCCAGCCCGCCGACGCGCTCGCGCTCCCCGGCGCCGATGGCGTGCTGCTGCCGCAGCATATCGCCGAGGTCGCGCTATTCCTCGCCAGCCCGCGGTCGGGCGGGATCAACGGACAGTCGCTGATCGCCGATGCGGGCTTTCTGTCCAGCTACCCGCCGATGCCCGAATGAGCCGGGCGGCGCGTCAGTCGCGCTCGACGCGGATGCGGCTGAGCCGCGTCTTCGCGATCAGCCAGCGGCCGCGCGCCTTGCGGTAACAGTCATGATAATGTCCGAAGCCATGGCGCGAGCGGCCGGCAAGGTCGCTTCCCTCGCCCGCCCAGAAATGGTCGTCCATCGCCCAGATGCCCTCGGCGTCGCGCGCGCCGGTGAAGCGGATTTCGAAGCTGTGGACATGATGGACGGTCGTCGCCCCTTCGAGCGCCGCGGTGACCCCCGCCACAAAGGCGTCGGCGCCGGTGGTCAGCAATTGCTCGTCGGGCTCGCCGCCCGGCATTTCGCGGAAGTCACCGACCATGTCGTCGGTCAGCAGGCTGCGCAGCAGCGGCCAGTCCTTGGTGTCGAGCGCGCGCAGATAGCGCGCCTTGAGCAGCCTTATCTCCTCGATCGCGGCGAGGTTGACGGCTTCGGTCATGATCTATTTCCCCTCCAGGAAGGCGGCTCGATAGGCCGCGAAACTTTGTTCGACATCGGAGCGGACCAGACCGAAATCTTCAAGCGTATATTTATGCGGCGCGCGATCCTCGCGCTTGTTCGCCTCGATCCACTCGGCCATTCCCGCGCGCACCGCGTCGGTGACCTCGATCCCCGCGGCTTCGAGCACGCGCGTGCCTTCGCCGATCGGGTCGCTCAAGAGGCCGGCATAGCGGACGTCGACGAAATTCTGCCCCGCGACCGTTCCGCGCACCGCCATGAAACGCTCGAGCAGTTCGGCAAGGCGCGGCACCCAGAAGCGCGCGACGCTTTCGCGATCCACATCGTCCGAGACCATCCGGTAGAGGCTGTGTTCCATGCTGCAATAGCTCGGCACCGTCGCGACCGGGTCGCGGTGGGTCATCACGATCTTCGCCTCGGGAAACACCTCGATCACCGCGTCGAGCGCGAGCAGGTGGCCGGGGGTCTTGAGCACCCATTTGGCGCCCTTGCGGCTTTGGTCCTGCCATTGCAGCGACTGGAGTATCTGTTTGAGATCGCGGTAGCATTGGACGCGATCGTTCTCGGTCAGCCAGCGCGCATAGCCCGGCACATGATAGGTCCCCTCGATCATCGTGCTCGAATAGAGCTGGCCGAGGATGATCAGTTCCTCGTCGGGCTGGTCGATGCTCATCGGGTGGATCGACATCAGGTCGGGGATCGTCGCGAGCATATAGTCGAGGAAACCGCGCGCCGCCGCGCGTCGCGGTTCGGGGTCGCCGCGTTCTTCGCCCGGGAAAGGCGCGTAATTCTGCGTCTCGAACCAGCGCGTGCCGGTCATCCCGGGCGCCGAGGCCAGCATGCGGTGGAGCATGGTGCTGCCCGTGCGCGGCAATCCGACGACCACGGCCGCGACCTCGATCGTCTCGTCCAGTATCTCGGGATGGCGCTTGACCAGATCGACGTGGCGCAGCCGGTTGACGAGGCCGCTCACAATCATCGCAGCCGCGCTGCCGACGCCCGCTTCGCTCAATCGCGCCTCGTCGTTCAGCGCGGGAATCAGCGCGTCGATATTGGCGAAAAACCAGGTGTCGCCGAAATCCGAAAGCCCCGTCTGCTCGCACGCGCGCGCCACCAGCGTCGCGCGATTCGGCACTCGGCCACCCATCTCTCCCATCCCGTAAACCTTCCGCATTGCGTAGATATTTTGTCTATTCAAATAGGATATTCGTATCTGAATGACATATCATCTACGCAAAATGCTACACTCCGGTCAAGAGCCGCCGCGTTCGGGCATTCCGGCGTGGAGCAGATGGACGAGCTGCGACTGGCGGCGCGCGCCGGTCTTCGCAAAGATCGAACGCAGGTGCGAGCGCGCCGTATTGTGCGCGATGCCGAGCCGGTCGGCCGCCTCGACCAGCGAGCCGCCGCCGGCCAGCGCCGCGGCCAGCATCGCCTCCATGCGCGTCAATTGGAACAGGTCGCGGATCGCTTCGGGATCGGGCGCCGCCTCCTGCCCCGGATCGCTGACGAACAGCGCGAGCGCCGCGCCCTTGCCCCCGCGCATGAACGCCGGGGTCGTCACCGCCTTGGCGACGACGCCCAGATCGCGCCCGCCCGACGGCCGTTCGATGCGGAAGCGCTGCGGCGGCGCCGCGACCGCATCAGCCTCCGACCGCAGCATCTTGAGCAATTTCTCGAGCGCGCGGTGCGCGTCGGCGGCCGCCAGCCGCAGCTTTCCGCCCGCGACAACGACGCCGTCGGCCTCGGCGAGCAAGCGTTCAGCCACGGCATTGGCGCGGACCACCTTGCCGTCATGATCGAGGATGATCGCCGCGACTCCCATTTGCTCGACGACGCCGCGATAGACGCCATGCTCGGCGCCCGACGCCTGCAGCCGCTCGAACAGGCGAATCGCGTTGCGCAGATGCGGAACGATGTCCTGCAGCGCCTCGCGCTCGGCGGCCGCGAAATCGCTGCGGCTGTTGTCGCGCGTCACGCGCAGCCGCGCCTCGAACCCGCTGTCGAAGCGCAGGTCGACGCCCAAAATCTGGTCGCCGCCCGCGGCCTCGAGGAAGTCGCGCCAGAAATCGCTCATCCGCGTGTCGCCCTGCACGAAATCGGTGAACGCGGTCACCTTGCCTTCGGGCAGCCCTTTGAACGGGTCGTCGACGAAATAGCTTTCGATATAGTCTTCGGCGGTCTGCGGATCGCCCCCCGGCGTCACCAGCGTCCCCGGCCGGCTGGCGCCCGGCATCGTCAGGATCAGCGTCGCGTAGCTCGCATCGAGATAGAGCGCGAGGCTGCGGAGGAAATCCTCCCACGGCGTCTCGGCCAGCAGGCCACCGAACAAATCGGACAGCAGGCCGGAAAACGCCGCGTTCATCCCGTCCGTTTTCACCGCCATTCCCTCATTTCCATCCATTTCATCCCACAAACAGGAGAGCTTTGCCATGCCCGTTGATCCCGTTCTCGTGCCGCTCCTCGATATGATCAACAACCTGCCGCACATGAACCCGCCGTTCGACGCCGCCGCCTTCCGGCTGGGCGACGAACAGCCGATGCCCGCATTCAAGGCCGACATCGCCGAAGTGCGCGACCTGACGCTCGACACCGTCGCCGGTCCGGTCCGCGCGCGCCTTTACCACCCCGCGCCCGGCACCGCGCTGCCACTGCTTTTCTTCATGCACGGCGGCGGCTGGGTGTTCGGCACGATCGAGACGCACGACCCGCTGTGCCGCGCGCTCGCGTCGGCGGCCGAGGTCGCGGTGCTGTCGCTCGAATATCCGCTCTCGCCCGAGCATCGCTATCCGGTCGCGCTCGACACGATGCGCGCGGCGCTCGCCGCGGCGGTCGATCAGGCCGACACGCTCGGCATCGATCCCGCGCGCATCGCAGTCGGCGGCGACAGCGCGGGCGGCAATCTGTCCGCCGCGCTCTGTCTTGCCGCGCGCGACAAGGGCGGCCCCGCGATCGCGCACCAACTGCTCCTCTACCCTGTCATCGACAATGATTTCAGCCGCGCGTCGCACAGCGAGAACGCCTCGGGCTACCTCCTCAGCAGCGCGATGATGCAATGGTTCTGGGCGCAATATCTGGGCGATGCCGAACGGACGCCCGAAGCTCTGGCGGCCCCGATTCGCGCCACGAGCCTCGCGGACCTGCCGTCGGCGACCGTGATCACCGCCGAATATGATCCGCTGCGCGACGAGGGCAACGCCTTTGCCGAGCGGCTCGCCGCCGAAGGCGTCGCAGTGACCCACAGCGAGGTCCCAGGCGTGATCCACGGCTTTGCGAGCATGCTCGGCATGCTGCCGCAGGCCGACATCGCGGTGGGCACCGCCGCCCGCGGCCTTCGGACCGCTTTCAAGATGGACGCCGTGACGGCGTAATTGTGCGGCGGGGGTCTGCACCGGCTGGGTCAGACCCCGTAACCGCCCGCAACCGCAATCTGCTGCCCGGTTATGTAGGCGGCTTTGGACGAGGCAAGGAAGACCGCGGCATGACCGATTTCCTCGGGACGCCCCCAACGCTTGAGCGACAGATTCTTGTGTACCTCGGCGGTCCACGCGTCGTCGAACACGCCCTGTTTCGAAAGCTCGAGAAACATGCCGGCCTCGATCACGCCGACGAGGATGGAGTTGGCACGGATGCCATGCTTCCCCTCTTCGCGCGCAATGCCTTTGACCAGCGCCTCGTTCGCAGCCTTGGGCGCGACCGACAGCCCGTCCTTGTCGGGCCAGCGCAGGTCGCCCGCCGACCCCAGATGGACGAACGAGCCGCCGCCGTGCGCGCGCATGTGCGGAATGACATGGTGCGCGGCGTTGAAAAAGCCGTGGACTTCGACGTCGATCGCGCGGCGCCATTGTTCGGGGGTCGTCTCGGCAAGATGCACCTGCGCGACGAGCGGGCCGGCGCCCCACAGCAAAGTGTGGATGCGCCCATGCGCGGCGATGGCATCGGCGATCGCGGCGGCCAGCCCGGCATCGTCGGTGACGTCGCATTGATGCAGGCTCGCCTTGCGGCCCGATGCCTCGATGCGTTCGGCCAGCGCTTCGGCTTCCGCCTGTTTCGAACGCCACGCGATCGCGACGTCGCTTCCCGCCGCGGCAAATTCGCCGGTAACCGCGGCGCCGATGCCGCCGGTCGCGCCGAAAATCAGCGCCGCGCCCTCGGGAAATTGAAGAACTTCACCCATATTCACCCTCCTTGACCCACAGAATATTGCATAATGTTGGTAATGGTGAGATATGTTATCGAAATGCGATGACATCGCAAGTTTTCAAAACGCATAGTGACAATGCTCGATCCAAAACCGGGCATGATGGGAGATTTTCAATGGCGACAACCGCAGACTATGGACTGGGCGAACAGGTCTTTCCGCGCGGCTGGTTCATGATCGCCGCCGCCGCCGAACTCGAAGGGACGAAACCGCTCGCCGTCCGCTTTTTCGGCCGCGACCGGGTGCTGTACCGCGGCGAGTCGGGGCAGGTCTATCTGGTCGATGCCTATTGCCCGCACATGGGCGCGCATCTGGCGAAGAACGAGACGAGCTTCGTGATCCGCGACAATGAGCATGTGCAGGGCGACTCGATCCGCTGCCCCTATCATGGCTGGCGCTTTGGCCCCGACGGCAAATGCAATCAGATCCCCTATTCGCCGCAGCGCATCCCCGCCGCGGCCAAGCTTGAGAATTGGCCGGTGATCGAACGCGCGGGCTGCATCTGGATGTGGCACGATCCCGAAGGACTCGAACCCGAATATGAGCTGCCATCGTTCGAGGAATATGATCAGCCGCATTGGGTGAAGTGGGAGCTCGACCGGCTGGGCGAGCTTGCGAGCCATCCGGTCGAGATCCTCGACAATATGGCCGACCGCGCGCATTTCGAACCCGTCCACGGCAATGACGCCGTCGACCTGTTCGAGAATGATTTCGACGGCCACCGCGTCGTCCAGCGGCTGCGCGCGGGGCACCGCACGCTTCAGGGCGACGCGCCGCTCGAAACCGATACCTGGTATACCGGACCGGGCATCCTGCAATCGCGCATGTCGGGGCAATTCCCGTCGATCATCATGATCGCGCACACCCCCGTCGACGACGGCGTGGTCAAGGTGTGGCACGCGCTGCTGGTCAAGGTGCCCAATGCCGAACCGACCGCCGACGATGTCGCGATGGCGCGCGCCTATCAGGCCGCGGCTTGCGCCGCTTTCGCGCAGGATTTCGAAATCTGGTCGAACAAGAAACCGTGCGTCAACCCGATGGCGGTGCAGGGCGACGGCCCGATCGGCAAGCTGCGCATCTGGTATCGCCAGTTCTACAACCCCCGCGCGCGCGCCGAAGAATTCCAGAAGCGCGTCAACGGCACCCACGTCACGCGCGGCACCTTGTCCGCGCCGTTCGAACAAAAGGTCGCCTGACCGGCGGCATCACAGACAGACAACAGGAGAAATTGCGTGGCAAGACTCGCAGGTAAGGTTGCGATTGTAACGGGCGCTGCACAGGGAATGGGCGCCGCGACCGCGCGGCTGTTCGCGGCCGAAGGCGCCAAGGTGGTGCTGTGCGACGTCATCGAGGACAAGGGACAGGAAACCGCGAGCGAAATCGGCGAGAGCGCCGTTTTCGAAAAGCTCGACGTGCGCTCGGAGGCCGACTGGGACCGCGTCGTCGCCGCGACGACCCAGCGCTTCGGCCAGCTCGATATCCTCATCAACAACGCCGCGATCGTGCATTTCAGCCCGATCGAGGCGATGCCCGCCGAAGATATCGAGCGCGTCCTCGCGATCAATGTGATGGGCACGATGCTCGGCGCCAAATATGCCGCGCGCGAAATGACCAAGGCCGGCCGCGGCGTGATCGTCAACATCTCGTCGGTCGACGGGCTGCGCGGCTGCAACGGCCTGTCGGCCTATACCGCGAGCAAATGGGCGGTGCGCGGGCTGTCGAAATCGCTCGCCTATGAACTGGGCCCGCGCGGCATTCGCGTCTGCACCGTCCACCCGGGCGGCGTGAACACGCAGATGGGCAACCCGGCGGGGCTCGAGGGCGACGCACTCAACGTCGGTTACGAGCGCGTCCCGCTCCAGCGGATCGGCGAGCCCGAGGAAATCGCGCGCGCCAGCCTGTTCATCGCCTCCGACGACGCGAGCTATATCAGCGGCGCCGAGCTGGCGGTCGATGGCGGCTGGTCGGCGGGCTATTACCAGCCCTTCCTGCCCGGCGCGCCGGCAAGCCTGATGGGCCAGCCCTGACGATGCTGGCGGGCAAGGTCGCGCTGGTCACCGGCGGCGGTCAGGGTGTCGGGCGCGGCATTGCGCTCGCACTCGCCCGCCGCGGCGCCCGGATCGCACTGGTCGGCCGCACGCCCGCCAAGCTCGAAGCCGTCGCGGCGGAGATTGGCGACGGGGCCGCCTGCTTCACGGCCGACATCAAGGATGCGGCGGCGGTGACCGCCGCGGTGGACGCGGTGGCCGGGCATTTCGGCGGGATCGATATTCTGGTCAACAATGCGCAGGAAGTGCCGCTAGGGCCGCTGCTCGCGGTCGAGGACAGCGCGTTCGAGGCGGGTTTCGCCTCGGGTCCGCTCGCGTCCTTCCGTTTGATGAAGGCATGCCACCCCTATCTCCGCGAGCGCGGCGGCGGCACGATCATCAACCTCGCCAGTTCGGCCGCGGTGCGCTGGGACATGTCGAACTATGGCGCCTATGCCGCGGTCAAGCAGGCGACGCGCGCACTGACCCGCGCCGCCGCCGCCGAATGGGGCCCGGATAATATCCGCGTGCTGGCGATCGCGCCGCACGCCAATTCGCCGGGATTGCAAGGCTGGATCGACAACAATCCCGAAGAAGCCGCAGCCTTTTTCCGCACGATCCCGCTGCGCCGCGTCGGCGATTGCGAAGCGGACATCGGCGAGGCGGTCGCGGCGCTGTGCGGTCCCGACCTCGGCTATCTGACCGGCGCCACCATCCCGCTCGACGGCGGGCAGGCCAATTTCGATTGAGGAGTCGGCGATGCGGGTGACGGACGACATCATCGCGATCCAGCAGTTGCTCGCCGCCTATGTCTTCGCGATCGACGCGAGGGATTATGACGCACTCGACTCGGTGTTCGTCCATGGCGCGACAGTCGATTACCGCGCGGCGGGCGGCGCCGCCGGCACATGGCCGACGATGAAAGCCTGGCTGAAAGGCGCGCTCGCACCCTTTCGGCTGACCCAGCATCTGATCGGGCTGCCGCTGATCCGCATCGACGGCGACCGGGCGAGCGCGCGCACGATGCTGTTCAACCCGATGCGGACATTGCAGCCGAATGGCGACCAATTGTTCTTCGTCGGCTGCACCTATGTCGACGATCTCGTCCGCACGCCTGAAGGCTGGCGGATCGCGAAGCGCGTCGAGACGGATTTCTGGGCCAAGGACGCGCCCGCCGACCTGATCGCCGAGACCGCAGCATGAGCGTCGATCCGTTCAGTCCCGTGACGATCGGCCCGGTCACGCTCCGCAACCGCTTCATCCGTTCGGGCGCGAACGAGATGATGAGCAAGGACACCTTCCCCACCCGCGCGCTCGTGGATTTTCACGGCGCCTACGCCCGCGGCGGCGTGGGGATGACGACGCTCGCCTATCTCGCGGTCTCGCCCGACGGCCGCACGCTGCCCGGACAGGGGATGCTGAGCGCCGCAAGCGTGCCGCATTACCGCGCCGTCAACGACGCGATCCACGCCGAGGGCGCGAAGGCGTCGGCGCAGATCACCCATGGCGGCAGCTTTTGCCAGATCGACGACCTGTCGACCCCGCGCGCGATGTCGGCATCGGGCGGGATCGACAAGATGGGGGTGCTGAAGGGCCGCTTTTTCCAGCGCGCGATGACGCGCACCGACATGGACGCGGTGACGCGCGAGTTCGCGCGCGCCGCCGAGCTGGCCGAAGACGCGGGTTTCGATGCGCTCGAAATCCATATGGGGCACGGCTATCTGCTCAACCAGTTCATCTCGCCGCTCTCCAACTTCCGCAAGGATGGCCATGGCGGATCGGCCGCGAACCGCGCGCGCTTTCCCGCCGAGGTGCTGGCGGCGGTGAAACAGGCGACCGGCGGGCGGCTCGCGATCCTCGCCAAGATCAACCTGACCGACGCGGTGCCGGGCGGCGCGACCGTCGACGATGCGATCGTCACCGCGCGTGCGCTCGAAGCAGCGGGCGCCGACATGCTGGTGCTGTCGGCGGGGCGCAATATCGAAAGCACCTGGGCGATATTCGGCAGCGCGCTGCCCTATGACGATCTCGCCGCGATGCAGGGCGGGCTGCTGGCGAAGCTGCAATTCGCGATCCTGAAGCGCAGCGTGCCGAAGCTGCCGCCGTTCCGCGAAAATTATCTGATGGAATCCGCACTCAAGCTGAAGGCGGCGCTCGGCCCGACGCCGATGAAGCTCGCCTATCTGGGCGGCGTCCAGTCGCTTGCCGGGGCACGGCGGGCGATGGGCGAAGGGTTCGATGCGATCGCTTTGGCGCGCGCGCTGATCCACGATCCGGCGCTGATCGCGAAATGGCAGAGCGGGGTTAGCGATATTTCGGGCTGCACCGCGTGCAACCGCTGCGTCGCTGCGATGTACGGCCCGTCGGGGACGCACTGCCCGGAGGTCGGAAATGCGCTCGACCCCGGACTCAAGGATAGATTTGCGGGAGAAGAATATGCCGGGCCTGCTTGAGAACAAGGTCGTCATCATCAGTGGGGTCGGTCCCGGCATGGGGCAGGCGATGGCACGGATTGCCGCCGCCGAGGGCGCCAGAGTCGGGCTCGGCGCGCGCAACGGGGATTTCATCGACCAAGTCGCCGGCGAAATCCGCGCGAACGGCGGCGAAGCGGTCGCGGTGCCGACCGACGTCGGCGATGCGGACCAGTGCGCGGCGCTGGCGCAAGCGACCGCCGACGCGTTCGGCCGGATCGACGGGCTGGTCAACACCGCCTATGTCCACGGCGAATGGGTGACCGTGGACGAGGCCGATCCCGAGGATTGGGCGCGGGTGTTCGACGTCAATTGCCTCGGCGCGCTCCGGATGACGCAGGCGGTGCTCCCCGCGATGAAGGCGGCGGGCGGCGGCGCAGTGGTCAACGTCGCCACCATGTCGCAGGTCAATCCCTTCCCCGGCGAAGGCGGCTATGCCACCGGAAAAGGCGGCCTCGCTACGATGACCAAGCATATGGCCAAGGATCTTGGCCGCTTCGGCATCCGGGTGAATGCAACGCGGATGGGCTGGATCGGCGGCAAGCCCGTCCATGACTATATCGACCGCGCCGTCGCGGACGGCGCCGATCGCGACGCAGTGATCGGCGAGATCACCTCGCGCATCCCGCTCGGCGTCATTCCGCCCGAGGCGGATTGCGCGAAGAGCGTGCTCTTCTTCCTCTCCGATTATGCGAAGATGGTCACCGGCGCGACGCTCGACGTCAACGGCGGCCAGTATATGGCGCCATGACGATGACGGAGGGCCCTATCCTTTCGCCCGATGTCTGGCGCAATTTCTGCCGGCGGCTCGAAGCCGCGGGCGATATCGTGACGGGTCTGGAATCCGCCGCCAACCCGCTCGACCGCGCCGAGGGCTATCGCTATCTCACCCGGCTGCTGCGCATCGCGCTCGACATGCAATTGGAGCATGCCGACCCCGATTTTCCGAGCTTCTATGCCGCATCGCATGAAACCGCGAAGATCGGCGCCGACAATCCCGACAATATCTATATGAACGCGACGGTTTCGGGCGCGCGGCGCTATCGCATCCGGGGTCAACGCGGCAGCGTCCCGATCCTGAGCTTCGGCACCAAGGCCAATCGCTATGCGGTCGACGGGACGATGGCTTCGACCGGCGAGCTCGATTCGGCCGACATGAAGCTCGCTCCCGACGGATCGTTCGAGATCATCGTCAGCCGCGACAAGGCGGACGGCAACTGGCTGCCGCTCGCCGACGACAGCTCGATGGTGATCGTGCGCCAGACCTTTCTCGACCGCGCGAGCGAAGTCCCCGCGACGGTCTCGATCGAGGCGATCGACGGCCCCGCCTACCCTGCGCCGCTCTCCGCCGGCGCGCTCGCGGCGGCGCTCGAACGCACCACCGCCTTCGTCGCCGGCACCGCGCAAACCTTTGTTCAGTGGGCGGAGGATTTCCGCGCGAACCAGATGAACCGGCTGGCGACGACCGACCAGACGCGCTTTTTCCGCGCGGGCGGCGATCCGACGATCTTCTACCTCCACGGCTGGTGGCAGCTCGAACCCGGCGAGGCGCTGCGCATCGACACGCGCATTCCGCCGTGCAGTTTCTGGAATTTCCAGCTCGACAATGTCTGGATGGAATCGCTCGATTACCGCCATCACCGCATCCATGTGAACGGGCACAGCGCGCGGCCGAACGACGACGACACGCTGACGCTGATCGTCGCGCCGCGCGATCCGGGCTACGGCAACTGGATCGATACCGCAGGGCATCATCAGGGCACGATGTTGCTGCGCTGGATCGGCGCCACCGACCATCCCGTCCCCGAAACGAAAGTGATCCGCATCGATGACCGACCTTGAATCCCGCATCGCGCGGCTCGAAGCCGAAAGCGACATCCGCCGCCTGAAGGCGCGTTATCTGAACGCCTGCGACGCCAAGGATGTGGACGCGATCCGCGCCTGCTTCACCGAAGATGCGGTGATCGATTTTCCGCCGATCGGCGAATTCGGCCTCGACGGGCTGATCGACGTCTTCACGCAAATGGCGGCGACGACCCCTATCGTCGACGTGCATCAGGGGCATAATGCCGAGATCGAGGTGAAGGGCGACGAGGCGCGCGCGCGCTGGAATCTGGGCTATGCAACTTATGATCCGCGCGCGGGCAGCTTCCGGCTGCTCGCCAATTTCTATCACGACCGATATCGCCGCACACCCGACGGCTGGCGGATCTGCTACACGCGCTCCGAGCCGCGCGCGATCGTCGACGGTATGCTCGCCGCCGGCGGGATCAAGGCGAACTGGGTCGCGGGATAGACTATCGGCTCAATCGACGAGCGCGCACCAGCGATAATCGTGCTTGATGAAGTTCTGACCGAGGCTGTAGCGGACGCGCCGGACGCCGGGGATCTTGTCGATTGTCTGGTGGAGGAAATCGGTCAGTTCATTGCCATTTTCGACCAGCGTCATCGCCAGCACGTCGGCGCGGCCAAGCGTCGTCGCGACAAAGCCGATCTCGGGCAGGCTCGCGAGGCTTTCCGCCACTCGCTCGATATCCGCCGCGCTGTCCGCCTCGACCCACAGATAGGCGAGGATCGGATTCCGCAGCCGGTTCGCGTTGGTCACCGCTGCGACGCGGATCACCCGGTTGTCGAGGAGACGCTTCAACCGCGAGCGGATCGTCCCTTCGGTGAGGTCGAATTCGCGGCCGATCTCGCGGTTCGAAACCCGCGCATCGTGACCGAGCCGTTCGATGATCTTGTGATCGAGGTCGTCGAGGCTGATCCTCGTGCTCATAGCGGGGCCCACTCCGGATTATATTTGAAAACCTTGAGCGCGAGGCTGGGGAATATCCGTTCGACCCCGTCGATCTTGGCGATCACGCCGGTCAGGAGATGCTGCATTTCCTCCAGCGTTTCGGCGACGACCTGGATTTCGAGGTCATGCGTGCCGATCGCGACATTGACCGTGATCACCCGCTCGAGCTCGGCGATCTCGGCGCCGACCTCGCCCGCGGACCGCCCCTTCACCTGCACGCCAACGGGCGCCAGATAGCCGAAGCCCATCGCGGCGAGGTCGCGCATCGCGACGACGCGCACCATCCGGGCGTCCTCCAGCCGGCGCAGGCGCGTACGCACGGTCGCCTCGTTCAGCCCCATTTCGCGCGCGATGTCGCGGTTCGCGATCCGGCCGTTCTTGCGAAGCGCGGCGATGATCTGTTCGTCGACATCGTCGAGCGCAAGCATGGCGTCGCCCTGGCCCGCGTTCGCGGCCTTGCCCCGCGTTCTTTTCCCGGCCTTGGTTGCGGTGCGCAACGCCCCTTCTCCCCAGTTGAACCTGCACCCCCGTGCGTGGTGCGATCGATAATGGCTTCCACAGACCGCATCGCCGCGCCACTGTCAACATTCATCGACCGCGACGCTGGATATATAACAGTTTGCGTAAAGATTTCTTCTTTCAAAAACGCAATCATTATGTAGAACGGCATATTGACCGGAAATAGCGAGTTTTCTGAGGCAGGAGCAATAAGGGTGACCGTTCACGAAGTCGACATATTGGTGATCGGATCGGGCGCGGGTGCCCTGACCGCGGCCTTCACCGCCGCCGACGCGGGCGCCGAGGTACTCGTTGTCGAGAAAAGCCCGCGTTACGGCGGGACTTCGGCAACCTCGGGCGGCGGCATCTGGATTCCGAACAGCGACGACGCGCGCGCCAGGGGCCACGCCGACGATCCGCAGGAAGCGCTCGGCTATATCAAGACGCTGATCGGCGACGATGTGCCCGAAACCAAGCTAGCGACCTATGTCGACAATGCGCACCGGATGCTCAGCTATCTCGAGGAGCGTTCGCACGTCCACTATACCGCCTATGCCTATTCGGACTATCATATGGACGTTGCCGGCGCGCGCGACGGCTGGCGGACGCACGATCCGATCCCATTGATGGCCGACCGGCTGGGCGCCGATTTCGAGCGCATGGAACCGCCGCACACGCTGACGCTGACCTTTGGCCGCTTCACCTGGACGATGGCGGAAGCCAAACTGCTCCTGACGATGAGCCCCGGCGCCAAGCCTTTGCTGTTCAAGCTGATGCTCAAATATATGTTCGACCTGCCTTGGCGCTTCAAGACCAAGCGTTCGCGCCGGCTGACCGGCGGCAATGCGCTGATCGGACGATTGAAGCTGTCGATCGACGAAAAGGGCGTGCCGATCTGGCTCGATGCGCCGATGGTCGAACTGATCCGGGGCAAGAGCGGCATCGCCGGCGCGATCGTCGAGCGCGAGGGACAGCGGATCGAGGTTCGCGCGCGCCGCGGCGTGGTCATCGCGAGCGGCGGCTTCGACCATGATGCCGCGCTGCGCGCGAAATATCTGCCGCAGCCGACCTCGGCCGACTGGAGCGCGGGGGTGCCGAGCAACACCGGCGACGGGCTGAAGGCCGGGATCGCGGCGGGCGCCGCGACCGCGCTGATGGATTCGGCGTGGTGGGGCCCCGGCTTCCTGGTCGAGGGCGAGGATCGCGCGCGAATCCTGTTCGTCGAGCGCGCGCTCCCCTCGTCGATCATCGTCAACCAGGCGGGCAAGCGCTATATGAACGAGGCGGCATCCTATCATGTCGCGGGGGGCGAGATGCACCGCTGCAACAGCCCCGAAGCACCCACCGCGCCGTCGTGGTTCGTGTTCGACGCGCGCTATCGCGGCAAATATATGCTCGGCCCGATGATGGCGGGCAAGCCGTCGGCCGACGGCCGCATTCCCGAGGCGATGCGCAAGATCCTAAAAAAATCCGCGACGATTGCCGGGCTCGCCAAAGAGATCGGCGTCGATGCCGCGGTGCTGTCGAAGGAAATCGCGCGCTTCAACGCCAACGCGCTCAAGGGCGAGGATCCCGATTTCGGTCGCGGCGCCTCCGCCTATGACCGGCATTATGGCGACGCCTCGGTGACCCCCAATCCGACGCTCGCGCCGATCGCCGAGGCGCCCTTCTATGCGATCCCGATCTATCCGTGCGATCTCGGCACCAACGGCGGGCTGCTCACCGACGATAACGGCCAGGTGCTTGGCGAGGACGGCAGACCGCTCGGCGGGCTCTATGCGATCGGCAACGCATCGGCGGCGGCGATGGGGCGGACCTATCCGGGCGCGGGCGCGACGCTGGGGCCCGCGATGACCTTCGGCTGGCTCGCCGCGCGCCACGCGATGCGGGTGAATCAATAATCCAATGTCGGGAAACGACCGGAAGCGGCTACCATCATGTTCCTCGTCACCCCGGGCTTGACCCGGGGCCTGCCTTGTCTTTTCGACGTTGAGCAGGAGGAAGGCGGGTCCCGGGTCAAGCCCGGGATGACGAATGTAGGGGACGTCCGCTCCCCACCCCGAAGCCGTCACTCCGAAGGAAACCCGGTGAGAGAGTGCTTGCTCAGCGCGCGAGATAACCGCCGTCGACCGCGAGCGGGTGGCCGGTGATGAAGCTCGCCTTGTCCGAGCAGAGGAAGATCACCGCGTCGGCGATTTCATGCGCTTCGCCGATGCGGTTCATCGGGTGCATTTCGGCCACAAAGCGCGCCGCGGCTTCCTCCTTCACCACCGCGTCGACCATCGGGGTACGGATCGCGCCGGGGCAGACCGCGTTGATCCGAATGCCCTGCGCGGCGTAGCGTAGCGCCGCCGAACGCGTCAGGCCGACCACCGCATGCTTCGATCCGCAATAGCCCGCGCCACCGGCACCCGACATGCCGGCGATCGACGCGGTGTTGACGATCGCGCCGCGACCCGCCTTTTCCATATGGCGAAGCTCGGCCGCCATGCAGAGCAGCAGCCCGCGCTGGTTAACCGCGATACTGCGGTCGTAAGCGTCGAGGTCGCCCCACGGCGTTTCCATCCCCTCGAGCGCGACCCCCGCATTGTTGAAGGCGCAATCGAGCCGCCCCCAGCGCGCGGCGACATCGTCGACAAAGGCGTTGACCGCACCTTCATCGGTGACATCGAGCGCGCCGTGATGCGCCTCGCCGCCTTCGGCGCGGATCAGCGCGGCGGTTTCGGCGGCGCCGTCGCCGTTGAGGTCGCCGATCGCGACCTTTGCCCCCTCGGCGGCAAACGCCAGCGCGGCGGCGCGGCCGATGCCGCTGCCCCCGCCGGTGACGAACGCGGTTTTTCCTTCGAACAGCAGCGCCATCGCCGCCTCCTTTTGCTTCAGACGATTTCGAACAGGCCCGCGGCACCCATGCCGCCGGCGACGCACATCGAGACCACGGCATAGCGAACGCCGCGGCGCTTGCCTTCGATCAGCGCATGGCCGACGAGGCGCGATCCCGTCATACCGAACGGGTGGCCGATCGCGATGCCGCCGCCGTTGACGTTGAGCTTTTCGGGATCGATGCCGAGCTTGTCGCGACAATAGAGCGCCTGGCTCGCGAACGCTTCGTTGATTTCCCAAAGGCCGATGTCGTCGATCCTGAGTCCCGCGCGTTCGAGCAGCTTGGGGATCGCGAAGACCGGGCCGATCCCCATCTCCTCGGCCTTGCAGCCGGCGACCTGGAAACCGCGGTAAAGCCCAAGGATCGGAAGGCCTTCCTTCTCGGCGGTCGCGCGGTCCATCACCACCTGCGCCGAGGCGCCGTCCGAAAGCTGGCTGGCGTTGCCCGCGGTGACATGACGGCCTTCCTTGACGACCAGCCCGTCCTTGAACACGGGTTTGAGCGCGGCGAGTTTTTCGGCGGTGGTATCACCGCGCACACCCTCGTCATGCGTCAGCGTGACCGCTTCCTTGCCAGTCTCGTTGCCTTCCTTGTCGAACAGCGCCTTCTCGACCGTGATCGGAACGATCTCGTCGACAAAGCGGCCCGCGGCCTGTGCCGCACCCGCGCGCTGTTGACTGATCGCCGAAAATTCATCCTGCGCCTCGCGGCTGACGCCATAGCGGTCGGCGACGATCTCGGCGGTCTCGATCATCGCCATATAGGCGTGGGGGTCGGCCGCCTTGATGAACTCCGACCGGTTGCGGAACTGGGGCGCGTGCTTGTTGAGCGTCAGCGAGATGCTTTCCATCCCCCCCGCCACCGCGACGTCGATCTCGTCGGCAATGATGCCGCGCGCGGCCAGCGCAAGCGCATTGAGCCCCGACGAACATTTGCGGTCGAGCGTGAAGCCCCCGGTCGAATCGGGAAGTACCGAACCATGAACGGCCAGCCGCCCGAGATTATAGCTCTGCGTGTTCCAGTGATTGCCGACGCCGAGATAAACATCGTCGACGCGTGCGGGATCGATCCCGGCGCGCGCAATCGCGGCGTTGACGACATGCGCCGCGAGCACCGGCGCCTCGGTGTCGTTGAACGCCCCCCGATAGGCCTTGCCGACCCCGGTGCGCGCGGTCGAAACGATAGCGGCTTCGCGGACCATCTCAGCCCTCGACCGCGCGCATATTGGCGGGGCTCCAATAGGCGCGCATCTCGGTCACCTTGCCTTCGGCGTCGAATTTGAAGGTGTCGATCACCTCGATCTCCTTCGGCCCGCCGAAGTCGACGAGCACGGTGAAGGCAAAGGCGGCGTAGTCGCCGCCGGTTCGGACGGGGCCGTCGAGGCGGAGCTTGGCGCCCGCCTGCATCGACATCGTATAAAAGGCGTGGATTGCGTCGCGGCCCTGGTGGATCGGGGTGCCGATCGGATCCTCGACCGATGCGTCGTCGGCGTAGAGATCCGACGCCATCCCGGCATCGCCCTTGTCGAACGCTTCGACATAGCGCTCGACGGCGCGGACCATTTCCTCGTGACTGGGCATGATATGTCTCTCCGATAGATTGGGGCAAAGGTCAGCGCGGCGTCAGCCGCCGAAGTCCCATTGATGACCCCATTCGTCTTCCTTGATGCTGATCGTCGGGGTGAAGCGGGTCCAGTCGGGCTGGATGCCGCCGCAACCATATTCGATGTCGAAGCCGCCGGGGCTGCGCATGTAGAAGCTGACCATCTTGTCGTTCATATGCTTGCCGAGGCTCGACGAGATATGGACGTTCGCCGCCTTGGCGCGGTCGAGCGCGCGGCCGACATCGTCGAGCCCCGGCACCTCGACCATCATGTGGACGAGCCCGCTCGGCACCGGGAATTCCGCGAGCGCGACGCTATGATGGCGCGGGTTGTCGCAATGGAGGAAATGCATGCCGAGCCCCGGATCGTCGGGGCCGCCCTGCATATAGACGCGCATCTCGTCGCTGTCGCCGAAGCCGAGCAGCTCGATATAGAAAGCGCGCGTCTCGGCGAGCTTCGCCGCGGGCAGCACGACATGCCCCATCCCCATTTCGCCGGTGACGAATTCGGGCACGCCCGCGGGCGACGCGAAGGGAGCCCCATCGACCACGCGGCCCCAGCCGATTTCGAGCCGGTTGCCCGACGGGTCGGCGCAGCGGACGAACTCGACGACATGGCGATCCTTCGCCTCCGCGTCCGACGCGGCTTCGACCGCAACGCCGGCATCGCGCAGCCCCGCAATACCGCGATCGAACGCGGCCTTGTCGGGATAGACGAGACCTGCGGCATGGAAACCCTCGCCATCGCCCTTCCGAATCAGCATCCGGAACGGCCGCTCGTCCATGCGCAGGCGCAAACCGCCCTCATGGTCGGTCGCGCTCATTCCCAGCACCTGCTCGCCATAGGCGCGCCATGCATCGACGTCGGCCGTATCGACCACGACATAGGCCAGTGACCTGATCGCCATTCGCTTCATCCCCTACATCCATATGCGCATCCGGCGCACCAATTTGAGCGGAAGCTACAAGCGAAATCCAGCCTTATCAAGTGCGATACGTAGAAATATGCATAAAAATCTACGCAAACCGTATATTCATAATGTGTGCCGTCGCCCGGGTGCGATCGCTCTGGCGCGCAAGCGCCGCTGCGGCAAGCAATGCTTTGCGTATCGCGGCCACAGCCACGCTACGCAGACGGGCCTCCCAAACCGCCCTCATCGCCATTTTGCACAGAAAGCAGATTGACAGCTTGCGTAGAGAAATGCATCATTCACTACGAATATTGAAGCAATAGACTCATGCGGGCGACCGCAAGCGCACAAAATACCCGAGGAGAGCATATGGCCACCGCCCCGAAGCAAGCCGCCGACACCGCGCTACCCACCCCCGAAGCGCTGATCGCACGCGCACGCGCGATGATCCCGACGCTGAAAGCGCGCGCGCGTCAAACAACGCTCGATGGCAATGTGCCCACAGAAACCGTCGCCGAGATGCAGGAAGCGGGATTCTTCCGTATCCTCCAGCCGAAGCGCTGGGGCGGCTATGAAATGCACCCCAATGTCTTCTTCGAGGTGCAGAAGGCGCTCGCCGAAGGCTGTATGTCGACCGGCTGGATTCATGGCGTGCTCGGTTGCCACCCCTATGAGCTCGCGCTCTTCCACGACGAAGCGCAGCGCGAGGTGTGGGGCGACAACGGCGGCGCGATGCTCGTCTCGTCGACCTATCAGCCGGTGGGCAAGGTCGAGAAGGCCGACGGCGGCTTCTATCTTTCGGGGCGCTGGGGCTTTTCCTCGGGTTCGACGCATTGCGGCTGGGTGCTGCTCGGCGCGCTCAACTTCGACACCGAAGGCGGCCCGCCCGACATGCGCACATTCCTCCTCCCGCGCACCGACTATCAGGTTATCGAGGGGACGTGGGACGTCTTCGGGCTGCAGGGCACCGGCAGCTTCGATATTCTCGTCGAGCGCGTCTTCGTCCCCGAACATCGCACCCACCGCGCGGCCGACGGCTTCGCCTGTTCCAATCCCGGCCAGGCCGAGAATGACGGCCCGCTCTATCGCCTGCCCTGGGCACAGGTCTTCGTCCGTTCGGTGTCGACCGCGGCGTTCGGCGGCGCGCGCGCGGCGGTCAATGCCGCGATGGAGATCATGCAGGGCCGCATTTCGACCAACACGGGCAAGGCATCGAAGGCCGATCCTTTGCTGCACGGCGCGATCGCCAAGGCGCATGCGCAGATCCTCGAGATGGAGCTGACGCACCAGACGACCTTCGACCGGCTGATGGCGAAATCGACAAGCGGCGAGCCGATCACCCTCGAAGAACGCGCGCTCTATGCCTATCAAAGCTCGACCGTCGTGCGGCGGCTCGCCGAGCTGGTCGACGGCATGGTCCAGCTCCTCGGCGGCCGCGCCATCTATATGTCGAGCGCGATCATCCAGCCGTGGCTCGACCTCAACGCCGCGCGGGCGCACGTCGCAAACGACCCCGGCAACCGCACCACCGACGTCGTGATGACGATGCTCGGCGAACCGCCCGCATTCACCTTCATGTAAAAAGGAAACGTCGATGGGAGAGATGAAGGAAGCGACGCACCGGGTTGCGGGCGGCTATGACATCCACATCAAGGAGGCGGGCGAAGGCCCGCCGCTCGTGTTCATCCACGGCAGCGGCCCCGGCGCGTCGGGGATTTCTAATTTCCGGCAGAATGTCGACGCCTTCGTCGATGCCGGCTACCGCGTCATCCTGCCCGACATGATCGGCTATGGCGCCTCGTCGCAGCCCGCGGACATCGACTATACGCTGACCCTGTTCACCGACACGCTCTACGAGGCGCTGAAGGCGCACGGGATCGAGCGCGCGACGCTGATCGGCAATTCGCTGGGCGGCGGCGTCGCGGTGCAGATGACGCAGGACCATCCCGAATTCACCGAACGGCTGATCCTGATGGCGCCGGGCTGTATCGAGGAACTCGACGTCTATTTCGCGATGCCCGGCATCGCCGACATGCGCTCGTCCTTCGGCAGCCCCGACTTCAGCCTCGCCGACCAGCGCCGCCTCGGTGAAAATCTGGTCTACGACCCGAAGCATATTACCGATGCGCTGGTCGAGGAGCGTTTCGCGGTCGCGAGCCAGCAGCCCAAGGAAGTGATCACGCGGATGCGGACGCACAATGTCCGCCCGCGGCTCGGCGAGATCAAGGTGCCGATCCTGCTCTTCTGGGGCTTTAACGAGCGCTTCATGCCGCTGTCGGGCATCCAATATTTCTTCGAGGCCTGCGACGATGTGCGCTGCGTGACCTTCAACAAGGTCGGCCACTGGGTGCAGGTCGAACGCGCGAGCGAGTTCAACCGCTATGCAATCGAGTTCCTCGATGAGCATCGCTGAAACTTACGGAAGCGAGCTCTATGCGGCGCTGCGCGACCGGCGCACGGTCGCGCCGCTGATCGCGCGCGATCCTTCGCTGACGATCGACGACGCCTATGCGATCAGCCTCGACTTCCTGTCGCGGCGGTTGAAGGATGGCGAGCGCGTCGTCGGCAAGAAGATCGGCGTCACGTCGAAGGCCGTGCAGGACATGCTAGGCGTGCATCAGCCCGACTTCGGCTTCCTCACCGACTGGATGCATGTCGAGGGCGATATCGACGTCGACGCGAAGACGCTGATCGCGCCGCGCGCCGAAGCCGAGATCGCCTTCATCCTGAAAGACAGCCTCAACGGTCCCGGGGTAACCGCCGCCGATGTAATCGCGGCAACCGCCAGCATCGCGCCCTGTTTCGAGATCGTCGACAGCCGCATCACCGACTGGAAGATCGCCATCGTCGACACGGTTGCCGACAACGCCTCGTGCGGGGTCTTCGTTCTCGGCAAGGAACGTATCGATCCGCGCGCGCTCGATCTGCCGAACCTGCATGTCGCCGTCGCGAAGAATGGCGCGCCGCTTTCCGAAGGATATGGCCATGCGGTGCAGGGCGACCCCGCGCAGGCGGTCGCGTGGCTCGCCAACACGCTCGGCGCGCACGGCGTGACGCTCGACGCCGGCGACATCATCCTGTCGGGCAGCCTCGTGCCGCTCGCGCCCGCGGTAAAGGGCGACATTTTCGAAATGATCCTCGGCGACGGCCGCCGCACGCTCGGCCACTGCGTCGCGCGCTTTATATAAGGAACCATCATGACCCGCGTGAAGGCAGCGATCATCGGTTCGGGCAATATCGGCACCGACCTGATGATCAAGATGATCAAATATCCGCAGAATATGGAGCTGGTGGCGGTCGTCGGCATCGACGAGAAGTCCGAAGGGCTCGCGATGGCGCGCGAACGCGGGGTCGCGACGACGCATGAAGGCATCGATGGCCTCAAGGCGATGGACGTCTATCCCGAGATTGGCATCGTCTTCGACGCGACCTCGGCCTATGCGCACAAGGTACACGACGCGGCGCTCCGCGCCGACGGCAAGCAGGTCGTCGACCTCACTCCCGCCGCGATCGGTCCCTATACGATCCCGACCGTCAACGGCGAAGCCAATCTCGATGCCGGCAACGTCAATATGGTGACGTGCGGCGGACAGGCGACGATCCCGATGGTCGCCGCGGTCAGCGAGGTCGCAACGGTCCATTATGCCGAGATCGTCGCATCGGTCTCGTCGCGCTCGGCGGGGCCCGGCACGCGCGCCAATATCGACGAGTTCACCCGCACGACGGCAGGAGCCATCGAAAAGGTCGGCGGCGCGGCGCAGGGCAAGGCGATCATCATCCTCAATCCCGCCGAACCGCCGATGATCATGCGCGATACGGTGTTCACCCTCTCAGAAGGTGCCGACGAGGAGGCGATCCGCGCCTCGGTCGAGGCGATGGTGAAGAAGGTGCAGGCCTATGTGCCCGGCTACCGTCTGAAGCAGGACGTGCAGTTCGAACGCTTCGGCGACAACAACAAGCTCAAGATCCCCGGCCGTGGCGAATTCACCGGGATCAAGACGATGATCCTGCTCGAGGTCGAGGGCGCGGGCGATTATCTGCCCCCCTATTCGGGCAATCTCGACATCATGACCGCGGCGGCGAAGGCGACCGGCGAGCTGCTTGCGGAGCGCATCCGCGAAGGAAAGAAGGTGACGGCATGAGCGTGAAGTTCAACGTCGAGGCGGGCGATAAGCTCTATATCCAGGACGTCACGCTGCGCGACGGGATGCACGCGATCCGCCACATGTACGGGATCGATCATGTGCAGGCGATCGCGAAAGCGCTCGACGAAGCCGGGGTCGACGCGATCGAGGTCGCGCATGGCGACGGGCTTTCTGGCGCGAGCTTCAACTATGGCTTCGGCGCGCACACCGACTGGGAATGGCTCGAGGCGGTCGCTTCGGTGCTGACGAAATCGGTGCTGACGACGCTGATCCTGCCCGGCGTCGGCACCGTCGAGGAACTTCGCCGCGCCTATGACCTCGGCGTCCGTTCGGTGCGCGTCGCGACGCATTGTACCGAGGCCGATGTGTCGAAGCAGCATATCGGCATCGCGCGCGATCTTGGCATGGACGTCGCGGGCTTCCTGATGATGAGCCATATGATCGAGCCCGAGGCGCTCGCGCAGCAAGCGCTGCTCATGGAAAGCTATGGCGCCGAATGCGTCTATGTCACCGACAGCGGCGGCGCGCTCGACATGGACGGGGTCAAGGCGCGGCTCGACGCCTACGACCGCGTGCTCAAACCCGAAACGCAGCGCGGCATCCACGCGCACCACAATCTGTCGCTCGGCACCGCGAATAGTATCGTCGCGGCCCAGGCGGGTGCGGTGCGCATCGACGCGAGCCTTACCGGCATGGGCGCGGGCGCGGGCAACGCCCCGCTCGAGGTCTTCATCGCCGCCGCCGACCGCAAGGGCTGGTACCATGGCTGCGACGTCAACATGCTGATGGACGCGGCCGAGGATCTGGTGCGTCCGCTTCAGGATCGCCCCGTGCGCGTCGACCGCGAAACGCTCGCGCTCGGTTATGCGGGCGTCTATTCCAGCTTCCTGCGTCACGCCGAAAAGGCGGCCGAGACTTACGGCCTCGACACGCGCACGATCCTCGTCGAGCTTGGCCGCCGCAAGATGGTTGGTGGCCAGGAAGACATGATCGTCGACGTCGCGCTCGACATGCTGAAGGCGCGCGAGACCGCCGCATGAGCGATTTCACCACCGCTCGCCCCTTCGCTCATGAGCAGGTCGAGCGCTGGGACGCCGAGACCGATGTCGCCATCGTCGGCTTCGGCGCCGCGGGCGCCTGCGCAGCGATCGAGGCGGCGGAGGCGGGCGCGGCGGTGACGCTGTTCGAGGCGGCGTCGGGCAGCGGCGGCGCCTCGGCGCTGTCGGGCGGCGAAATCTATCTCGGCGGCGGCACCGACGCGCAGCGCGCCGCGGGGTTCGGGGACACCACCGAGGCGTTCGAAACCTATCTGACGATGGCGGGCGGCCCCGATGCCGATGCCGACAAGGTCGCGCTCTACGCGCGCGAAAGCCTCGCCCATTATCAATGGCTCAAGGATCAGGGGATTCCCTACAAAGGGTCGTTCCTTCCCGGCAAAATCATCGAACCCGCCGAAGACGACACCTTGATCTGGTCGGGAAGCGAGGCCGCGTGGCCCTTTTCCGAAACGGCCACCCCTGCCCCGCGCGGGCATACGATCGCGTTCATGGGCTGGGGCGGCGGGCGCAAGCTCGTCGACATCCTCGAAGCCCGCGTCCGGGCGCTCGGCGTCGACGTCCGCTGCGATGCGCGCGTGCTATCGCTGATCGCCGACGCCGATGGCCGCGTCACCGGCCTCGTCGTCCGCATCGACGGCGCACCCCGATATATTCGCGCACGCAAGGCCGTGATCCTCGCGACCGGCGGCTTCTGCATGAACCAGGACATGCTCCGCCGCTACGCGCCGCAGACGCTCCGCCTCAGCGAACCGATCGGCGAGAATGACAATGGTTCGGGCATTTTGATGGGCATGGGCGCCGGCGGCGACGCGATCCACATGGACGAGTTTTTCACGACGTGCCCGTGGATCATGCCCGAAAGCCTCGTGAAAGGCATTTTCGTCAACGAGCGCGGGCAGCGTTTCATCAACGAGGATTGCTATCACGGACGCGTCAGCCGGACGATGCTCGACCAGCCCGGCGACCGCGTCTTCCTGCTCGTCGACAATGCGATTTTTGCGCGGCCGCTCGACCTCGCGCGGATCGAGATCGCCGCGGTCGGCGACAGCTGGGAAGAGGTCGAGCGCGAGCTGGAGATGCCCGAGGGAACTCTCGCAGCCACGGTCCGCACCTTCAACCGTTACGCCGCAGAGGGGCACGACCCCGTCTATCGCAAGGCGCCCGAATGGCTGAAGGTTCTCGACGAGGGCCCGTTCGCCGCGCTCGAACTCAATATCCGCACCAGCTTCTTTTCCTTCTTCACGCTGGGCGGCCTCAATACGCTGCCGTCGGGCGAGGTGCTCGACCGCGCGGGTAGCATCATTCCCGGCCTCTATGCCGCGGGCCGCGCGACTTCGGGCCTGCCGCGCTGGGGACATGGCTACAGCTCGGGGCTCAGCCTCGCCGACTGCACCTTCTTCGGCCGTATGGCGGGGCGGAGCGCGGCGGGCGCTGGCTAATAGACCACCGCCGGATTGGGCTCGCGCGGACTGCCCAGCATCTCGCGGTGCGACGGCGGCGTCCGGCCGCGGTCGGTGATGCCGTAACGCCCCGCGATCTCGGCGCCGATCAGCGTGTGCCCCGAAAGCTCGTCGCCCTTGGGATCGCCGGCGATCGCATGGATGATATGCCCGGTGAACTGCGGCATCTCGGCCATCACCATGAAGCCTTCATATTGTTCCTTGTGCACCTCGGCGGCGTTCAAGGCGCGTTCGGTGATCTGCGGCCCGAGCCAGATCGATACGGCGCGCACCCCGTGCGGGCGGAAATCGACCGCCATGTCGTGCGCCAGCTTGTCGACGCCGGCTTTCTGCGCGCCATAGGCGGGGCCGTGCATATAGCAGCTCGCGCCGAAGGAGGAGGTGAAGGCGATCAGCCCCGACCCTTGTTCGACCATCATTTTCGCGGCGTGCCAGCTCGCGACATAGGCCGAGCGGAGCCCGACATCGATGATGCCGACCGCCGCCAGTTCCTTTTCCCAGAAGGGCGCCTGTTCGATCAGCTGGTGATGGATATGCGTCGCATTGTTGACGAGGATGTCGATCCGGCCGGCCTCGGCGCGCACCCGGTCGAACAGCGCCGCGATCTGCGCGTCGTCGCCATGGTCGCACGCGACCGCGATCCCCCTGCCCCCCGCCGCGATCACCGCCGCCGCGGTTTCGTGGATCGTGCCCGCGAGCGGCTTGCCGTCCCAGCCGACCGCGTCGCTCTGATCGACGCTACGCCCGGTGACGAACACCGTCATGCCCTTTTCGCCGAGCCCGATCGCGATGCCCTTGCCCGCGCCGCGGCTGGCGCCCGTCACGACGGCGATTGCCGGATTCGTCATATGCGTCTCCTCGAATGCGCCCCCGTCAGGCCGGAAGCTTCGCGTCCACCATCTCGAAATCGGCGAATTCAGGTGCCGCCATCACTTCGGCAAAGCGGCCATAGCTCCACGGCCAGGTCATCGGCACGCCGTCCTTGCCGAGATACCAGCTCGAACAGCCCGAAGCGAAGATCGTGCCTCGCGCCGCTTCGGTGCGCGCTTCGTCATAGCGCGCCATCGCCTCGCCGGTGACGCAGATTTCCGAGCATTCGCCGCTCGTCACCCGATCGAGAAGCTGCTCGATATAGCCCCATTGGCGCTCTGCGACGTCGATCAGCGAGAAATTGCCGACCGGCCCCGTCGGCCCGTTGAGGAAGAAGAAGTTCGGAAAATCGGGGAGCGAGATCGCGTTATAGGCGGCGGCGTGGCTGCTCCACATGTCGTCGAGCGACGCGCCGCCGCGTCCGGTCACCACCGCCGGGCGGATGAAACGGTCGGCGTGGAAACCCGTCGCGAGGATGATCAGGTCGAGTTCGTGGAGTACGCCATCCTTGGTGCGGATGCCCGCGGGTTCGATCCGCTCGATCCCCTCGACCACGACATCGACGCCATGCTGCTGCACGACCTGATAATAGTCGGGCGAGAAGATAAGCCGCTTGCACGCCGCGCGGTAATCGGGGCGCAGCTTTTCGCGGAGCACCGGGTCGGCGACCCCCTGCTCCAGATTGTCGCGCACGATCGTCTCGATGATGTGCATTTCCTCGCTGTCGGGCTTGATGATGCCTTCGGTGAAGCGGAACACATTCGCCAGATACTCGGGGTCGTAGCGGATCGCGTCGATCAGCGCCGGATCCTCGCGGAACGCCGCGCGCTGCTCCTCGCTATAGGGAATGTTCGGCATCGGCATGATCCATTGCGGCGAGCGCTGGAAATGGCCGAGCTTGGCCGCGCGGCCGGCGAGCGCCGAGACGAGCTGCACCCCCGTCGACCCGCTGCCGACGACGCCGATCCGCTTGCCGTCGAGCGCGATCGCATCGTCCCAGCGCGCACTGTGCGCGATCGTGCCGGCGAAACTCTCGAGTCCTTCGATCTCGGGCATCCGCGGATGGTGGAGCACGCCCGTCGCGGTGATGACGACATCGGCCTCGAGGGTCATCCCCGCCTTGGTCGTGACGGTCCAGACGCCGCCCGCATAGGTGCAGCTATCGACCTCCTGTCCGAAATGCGCGATCTCGCGCAGGTCGAAGCGGGCGGTGACATCCTCGAAATAATCCTGAATCTCGGGCCCCGGCGCCAGATAGCTGCTCCATTCGGCGTTCGGCGCGAAGCTGTAGGTGTAGGCGTGCGCTGGAACGTCGCAGTTGAGCCCCGGATAGCGGTTTTCGCGCCAGGTGCCGCCGACGGTATGCGCCTTTTCGAGCAAAGTGACGTTGCGATGGCCCGCCTCGCGGAGCCGGATGCTCGCCAATATCCCCGACATGCCCGCCCCGATGACGACATATCGCAAATCCAGATTGCGCTGCACGCTGTCCACTCCGCTTGATTGTTTCGCTATTCCTCCTTCCCTAGGCAGCCCCGCCGGGCCCGACATCACTCAAACGGACGATATCGTATGACCGCATCAGCCCTCGACCGCGCGCCGGTAGTGCGGCAGCGCGACGAGCAGCAGCGCGACGATCAGCGGCAGTACGACCGCGCCCGCGATCGCGATCGAATAGCCGAGCGCCGCCTGGTCGCCGAAACCGAAGTCGGTGATCGCCGCGATCACGCTGGCGCCCAGCCCGGTGCCGATCAGATTGACGCAGAGGAGCGAGATCGCGGTGACCTGACCGCGCAGCTGGTTCGGCGTGACATCCTGAATCGCGGTCAGCATCACCCCCTGCGACGCCTGCCCGATCAGCGTGCCGATCGCCATCATCGTCAGCGACAGGAACGCCGTCGGCATCAGCGGCGCGGCGATCAGCGGCAGCCCTTTGAGGATCGTCGCGATGAGCACGACGCGCATGTTGGCGTCGGCGCGCCCGCTCTGCATCAGCCGCCCCGCAAACCAGCCGCCCGACAGCGTACCGATGGTGCCGCAGGTCAGCATGATCATTCCGTAAGACATCCCCACTTCGGCGGGGCTCATGCCATAGCTGCGGATCAGGAAGGTCGGAAACCACAGCGCCGTGCCGATCGCCAAAAGGGCAATCAGCGCGAGCGATCCGATCAGCGAACCAAACAGCGCCCAGCGCTGCGAAATATAATCGAACCCTTCGCGCAGGCTGCTTTGCACCGACAGGTTCGCCGCGAGTTCCTGCCGCGCCGGCTCGCGGATCATCATCATCAGCGCGGCGACGATCAATCCGGGCGCCGCAACGCACAGGAACACCATCTGCCACGGCTCGAAACTGCCGAGCCATGGCAATGTCGCGCCGCCGGCTTTTGTAAAACGCGCGAGCAGCCAGCCGCCGATCAACAGCGCAAGGCCGCCGCCGATCGGATAGCCGATCGCATAGAAGCTGATCGCCAGCGCGCGCCGGCGCCGTTCGAAATAGTCGCTGATCAGCGAATAGGCCGTCGGGCTGAGCGTCGCTTCGCCGACGCCGACGCCGACGCGCGCGAGGAAGAGACCGATGAAGCTGCTGGTAAAGCCGCAGGCGGCGGTCATCGCCGACCAGAACAGCACCCCCCAGACGATCAGCGTCGCGCGCCTTTTGGTGCGATCGACAAAGCGGCCGATGGGCAGCGCCGCGATGCTGTAGAGAAGCGAAAAGGCGAAGCCCTGGAGCAGGCTGATCTCGAAATCGCTGAGGTTCAGGTCGCGCTGGATCGGCTCGACCATCAGGGTCAGCACGCGGGCGTCGATCGCGCTGAAGCAATAGCCGATGAACAGGATCGCGACGACGAGCCAGCGATATACGCCGCGCGAGGGCGCGGCCGCTCCCGCCGGCGCGTCGGACGCCGCGACGGTCACCATGCCGAGGGCGGGTCCCGCCGCGCCAAAATTTGTTCGGTACGCGCCGCGATCAACACATCATTCTCCCCGCTCTCGGGCAGCAGCCAGAAGCGCCCCGCGCGCACGCCGTCAAGCGCGAACGCCGAAACCTCGTCGGGCTCGGTCAGTTTGAGCTGGAGCCCGGTAGTGCGCACCAGATCCTCCATCGTGCGATAGGCGACCTTCGTCTGCGCCTCATTCTCCACATAGTCCGCGGGGCGGACCTCGCCCGAAGCCATGATCGCGGTGTTCACCGTGTGCGGCCCCGGAAACAGGACCGCGGCGCGCAGCTTGCCGCCTTCGCGCAGGAACTGCTGGTGCAGCACTTCGGAGATGCTGGTCACCGCCGCCTTGGTCGCGGCATAGATCGGCGTGTTGGGAAGCGAACGCAGCCCTCCGTTGGTCGAACTGGTGTTGATCACCACGCCTTCCTCGCCCGCCTCGATCATGCGCGGCACGAACGCCGCGATGCCGTGGACGACGCCGAGCACATTGACGTCGATCCCCCAGCGCCAGTCGCTGAGCGGCAGGGTCCAGATCTTGCGCTGCGCCTCGCCGAGCCCGACCCCGGCGTTGTTGAAGAGCAGATGCACGGTGCCGAACCGGTCGAACACCCGGTCGGCGAGCGCGCGCACCGACGCCTCCTTGGTCACGTCGCACGCGATCGCGAGCACTTCGCCATCGCCCAGCGCATCGATCTCGGCGCGCACCGCTTCGAGCCGCGCCGGATCGATGTCGGCGATCACGACATGCGCGCCGGCGCGCGCGAGGTCGGCGCAAAGGCATTTGCCGACCCCGCTCGCGCCGCCGGTAACGACCGCCACCCGGCCCGAAAAATCCCGCATCAGGCGGCCTTCCGCGCGCCGAGTTCGAGGCCGGTGTTGCGCGGGTCGTCGTGGCGCCCGACCCAGTGCGGCGCGATCCATTCGCCGGGCACCTTGCGCAGCAACGTGCCGCCGGTCGCGGTGCCGCCCTCGACATATTCCATGTCGATCAGGCGGCGGACCGGGATGTCGGCGAGCGGGTCGTACGGCGATTCGCGAAGCGTGATCGTCCCCGTCATCGCGCGGCGTCCGCTGTAGTTGCGCTGCCAGTTGAGGCGGGTGAGGAAGACGTCGCCGTCGAACTCGCCCGGCGTGTCGATCGACGGCATGCCCTTGTAGCAGAAAAGATGCTCCTCGAACGTCAGCGGCGCGTCGATCGCCTCGCCGATCGTGCCTTCGATCTCGAAATAGGCGACGCCGTGGCGCGAGCAGGTCGCGCGCAGATGGTCGCCGTTGCGTTCGAAATGCGTCTCGGCGATCTTCTTCGGCTCGCCGAACCGCTCGCGGCCCGAGGTGACGACGGTTTCGCCCTCCATCGCCATGTGAAAGCAATAGGCGCCCGGTGCGCCTTCGTGGGTGCAGTTGACCCCGACGGTCAGCGCGCCGATCTCGACCGTGTCGGTCTCGGTGACGTGCATCGCGACATGGACCATCTGCAGCCAGATTTCGGGGCGCTCGACCGCAACGAGCGGCTGCGGCAACAGCGCCGCGATCACCTCGGGATCGGTTTCATAAGTGGCGCGGATTCCGTAGACGGTGTTCTTGAGCATCCCCGGCGCGCGCGTTTCGACGGGCCCCTGAACATAACGCAGTCTGGACATCGCAATTCTCCCGATGGCGCCCGCAGGCGCGGTGAGCGGATCGATCCGCATGGAACGAAAAATGGCTGTTATTCGGCCGCTTCGACGAGGCGGCTTCCGTCGGGCCCGTCGGCGTAAAATTGCTCGAAATAGCGGCGGAAGCGCAGGATCGGGCCATCGCCGTCGCAGAGGTACGGCCGCGCGCGGTGGATCTTGTTGTGCCAGATCGGAATGTCGCCCTCGACGCCCTTCTGCCCGCAGGTGCTCTCGATCGCCGCCTCGATCGCCTTTTCCTGCGGCGATCCGGGCTCGACCTTGGGATGGGTGAAACAGAAGCGCAGCTCGACATCGTCGGCCTCGACCGGGGTCGCGATCACGAGCAGCGAGAGTTCGACGAGCCCGCTCAGCCGCGTGAACTTCTGTCCCGCGCCGTTCTGGACCGTTTCGACCGAATAGGGGAGCTGCTTGCGCTCGCCCGTCGGCAGGTCGATCGTGCGGTGGCCGCGCGCGACGCTGCGGCGCCGCACGCCCTCATAATCGGTCTCGCCCTCGGGCACCGCGTCCATCGCGTGGACATAGGCGAAATGCGCGACATCGACGCCATTCTCGGCGATTTCCTGCGGGTTGCTGGCAAAGCGCCATTCGCGCTTGACCGGTTCGGCAAAGGCCGGGTCGGTGAATTCGGGATAGTCGATGACGTCGAACATCGGGGCGGCATCGTCAGGATGATACCAGGCCCAGATCACGCCGCTCTTTTCAGCCACGGGATAGGATTTGGCCAGCGGCTCGCGCTTGGCGCGCGGCGGGAAGGCCTTAGCATAGGGAATCTTGCTGCAGAAACCGTCGGGGCGGAAGGCCCAGTGGTGGAAGGGGCAGCGAATGCTGTCGCCCTCGACCGTGCCGCCATGCCCCATATGCGCGCCGAGGTGCGGGCAATAAGCGTCGAGCAGCCCGACCTCGCCGCTTTCGCCCCGGAACAGCACGAGGTCGCGCCCGAAATAATGGACCGGCCGGACATCGCCGACCTTCAGCTCGGCGCCATAGCCAACCCCGAACCAGCCATAGGGGATGGGCATCGGAAAGCGTTCAACCTTTGGCAACGTCAGTCTCCCGGATGGCCGTCCTTTCCGGGCGGCTCTTGTCGGGCGAGTGTATCGACTGCGACGCCGGAGGTAAGACCCAAATGGCGCACAGTTTGTGCTTGGTGAAGAACAATGCGGCCGGGCCGGTGCCAAGCCACCTATTCGCGGTCGGTCAAGGCCCGGGATCCACCGGCGTCCCGGGTGCCTCCATGGCAACGAGCATTTCGCCGAAGGCGCGCGCTGCCGGAGAAGCCGCACCCCCGCTGCGGATCAGCATGAAATCGGCGCTCGGCAAGGCCGGGAGGCCGTAGTCGCCATCGAGCAGGCGCAGCCCGGGTTCCAGATCGCTACGCATCAGCACCGCGACGGCCAGCCCCGATTTGACCGCCGCACGGAGGCCCTGTTCGCTCGGCGAGGTGAAGGCAATGTGCCAGTCGATCGGTGTCGCTTCGAGCGCGGCGACCCCCATCAGCCGGTTGATGCAATTCGGGGGATGGAAGGCCAGCGGCAGCGACGCGCCCGCGGACAACAGGAAATTGTCGGCCGCGACCCATGCGAATTCCGCCCGCCGCAGCGGGATGCCACCCTTCTCGCCGCCGGCGGTCGAGAGCACGACGGCAAGATCCAGCTCCTCCGCCGCGATCATCGTGCTGAGGTCGAGATAGCTACTCACATGAACGTCGAGCCGCACCGCAGGAAAAGCGCGCGAGAATTGGCAGAGCAGCGCCGGCAATCGCTCGCCCATGAACGCCTCCGGCGCGCCAAAGCGCACGACGCCCGATACCGGAGAGGGCCGGAAGCGTTGCGCGAGCGCATCGAGACCGGCGAGAATCTCACGAGAATGTTGCAGGAGGTCTTCGCCGTCGTCGGTCAGCGTCAGCCGCCGCGTCGTGCGGCGGATCAGCGCCCGCCCGACCTGTTCCTCAAGCCGCCGGATCTGGTGGCTCACCGCCGGTTGGGTGAGATTCAACCGGCGAGCGGCCCGCGTGAAGCCGCCCGTCTCGCTCACCGCCACGAAAGCGCGCAGAAGTGTCGGATCGATATCCACGGCTCCACATTAATTACAATCAATTATGAATTCTAGAAAATAAAATCATTTCCGTCATCACTCGCTCCGCCCCAGGTAGCGCACCAACCGGGCAGACGGCCCGGACATTCGAAAGGTGCCGCCTATGTCCCTCCCCCCTGCCCGCAAAAACGCGCTGGCCCTGCTCGCGATGTGCCTCGGCGCGCTGATGTTCGGCCTCGAAATCACAAGCGTCCCGGTGATCTTGCCGCGCCTCGAAAAGGTCCTGCACGGCGACTTCCAGGAACTGCAATGGGTCATGAACGCCTATACGCTCGCGTGCACGACCGTGCTGATGGCGACCGGAACCTTGGCCGACCGTTTCGGCCGCAAGCGCGTCTTCCTGATCAGCGTGGCCGCATTCGGCGCCACCTCGGCGCTTTGCGGCCTTGCCGACAGCATGGCGCTGCTCATCGCGGGCCGGTTGCTGCAGGGCCTTGCCGGCGGGGCCATGTTGATCTGTTCGATCGCACTGCTTTCGCACCAGTTTCAGGATGCCCGCGATCGTGGCCGCGCCTTCGCGACCTGGGGTGTCGTCTCGGGAATCGGCCTCGGTTTCGGTCCGATCGTCGGGAGCGCGATTATCGCACTGGCAGGCTGGGAATGGATATTCCTCGTTCATCTTCCGCTCGCGCTCCTGACCCTTATGGTTGCGGCGTCCGCGATAACCGAATCGCGCGACCCGGACGCCAGCCGCCTCGATGTGGCCGGAATCCTGACCCTCTCGCTGGCGGTGTTCGGGCTTGTCTATGTCATCACCCAGGGGCCCGCGCTTGGCCTTTCCGCTTCGATCGCGATCGCTGCCGCGACGGCCATCTGTTTCGCGGCATTCCTGTTCGCCGAGCGGCGGCAGACGCATCCGATGTTTGATTTTTCGGTCTTTCGGAACCGCCGCTTTTCGGGCGCCATCCTCGGCTGCATCGCCATGAATCTCAGCTATTGGCCCTTCATGATCTATCTGCCGATCTATCTTCAGATCGGTCTCGGCTACGACACGCTGACCACCGGCCTGTGCCTGCTCGCCTACACATTGCCGGCTCTGATCTTTCCGCCGCTGGGCGAACGCATGTCGCTGCGATACGGGCCGGGCGTCGTCATTCCGTTCGGCCTCGCCACGATCGGCATGGGCTTCATCGCCATGAAGTTCGGGAGCATCGCGGCACAGCCGGGCTGGCTGACGATGTTGCCCGGCATGCTGCTCGCGGGCATCGGGATCGGGATCACCAATACGCCGGTGACCAATACGACGACGGCGTCGGTCTCCCCGAGCCGGGCCGGCATGGCGTCAGGCATCGACATGAGCGCGCGGCTGATCACGCTGGCCGTGAACATCGCGCTCATGGGCATCATACTTGTCGAAGGGATCGCCGCCGCGCTGCGACACGCCGCCCCGATAGGGGTCGATCCGACGCAGTTGCGGACTGCGGCGGAGGCGGTCGCGGCCGGTCAGGCGGCGATCGGCAACCTGCCGGAGGCGGTCGTGCAACAGGGGCTGACTGCCGGCTTCGGTCTCGTCATGATCTATGGCGGTGCCGCGGCCCTGATACTGGCGGGCTTGAGCTTTGTCCTCTTCCGCCCCGGCCGGGAAGCCCCGCACCTGCGCCCGGATGACGAAACGAGTAGCGGCTATGCGCTCTAATATCGCGCCGCGAGCGACGCCGCCATCGACGGGCGGACCTTCACGCGCGAGAATTGGCGGACGAGATAGTCGATGAAGGCGCGCGTCGCGACCGACATGATGCCCGGCGAATAGACCACCCAGCATTTGCGGTCGTAAAATGACCATTCGGCGTCGAGCGCGAGCATCCCGCCGCTGGCGAGATCCTGCCGGACGATGCTGACCGGCAGGCTCGCGATGCCGAGCCCCTTGCGCGCCGCGCTGCGCAGCGCGATGCCGCTGTTGCTCATCCAGCGCGGATTGACCTTCACGCTGATCTCGTCGTTGAAACTCATCGTCGCGCTGAGGTCGGTCAGGCAGTCGTGCTCGATCAGGTCCTGCGGCGTTTCGGGCCAGCCGCGCGCGGCGACATATTGGGGCGCTGCGCACAGGCAATAGGACAGGTAACCGAAGGTCCGCGCGCGCAGGTTCGAATTGGGCAGGACGCCGTAGCGGATGACGACGTCGAACCGCTCCTGCACAATCTCATTCTCGTTGAGATAGGCGATCGGCTCGATCACGATGCCGGGATGGTCGGTGCTGAATTCGGCGAGCAGCGCCGACATGAAATCCGACCCGAAGATGTCGCTGAGCCCGACCCGCAACCGCCCGACGGGCTCGGTGCTATAACGCCCGACCTGTTTTTCGACCTCGCTGAGGCGCGTTTGCAGATCGGCGCATTCGCGGTGGAAGCTTTCGCCCGCGCCGGTCAGCGACAGGCGGCGGGTGGTGCGGACGAGCAGCTGGACGCCCAGCCGCTCCTCCAGTTCATGCACCGTCTTGCTGATATAGGATTTGGAGACCCCCAGATGGTCGCCCGCGGCAGTGAAACTGCCCTGCTCGACAACCGCCAGAAATTCCTCGATTCCACGCCAGCTCGACATCGTCCCATCCCAAAAGGCCGGGATGCTCTATCAAGCAGGCGCCCGAATGCAATTGGCTATCGGCCCCTCCCCCGAAAGGGAGGGGGTGGTTCGTCACTCCGCCGCCTGCTTGACGAACAGTTCGCGGCGCGGGCCGATTTCGCTCGCGACCTTCCACAGCGCGTCGGCATCGACATCGTAAACGTCGAGCGCGTTGATCCCGAGCATCGCCTGAATGTCGTCGTCGGGCAGACCGCCGAGGCTGACCGTCATCTTTTCGAGCGTGCTCGGCCAGGTGCCTTCGGGGTGCGGATAGTCGGTGCCCCACAGGATACGGTCGACGCCGATGTCGTAATAGGCCTGCGTCGTTTCCTCGTCGGGGAGCGCCGAACAGCCGACCCACACGTTGCGCGCGAAATACTCGCTCGGCTTCATGCTCATATTGGCATAATAATCGCCGAGCTTGCCGCTCGTATGCTTCGCCGAGGCGCGGATGTCCATGAGCTGCATCACCCACGGGAACCAGAATTCGCCACCCGCCTCGGTGAAGCAGACCTTGAGTTCGGGATATTCCTCGAACACCCCGCCGAAGGTCATCGACCACAGCGGCCGCGTCATCCAGAAGGCGAATTCGCAGAGATAGGTGCCGATCCAGCCGGGCTGCGTCGTGTCGTACGCCGGCGCGCCCCCCGAATGGAAATGCAGCGGCATATTATAGTCCTGGAGCATCGCCCAGATGCGGTGATATTTGGTGTGGTTGTAAAGGTCGTACCCCTCGGTCAACGCGGGGAAGAACACGCCCTTGAGCCCGTTCTTGCGCGCCCATTCGATCTCCTTCGCGGTCTCGTCGAGATCGTAGAGCGCGGGAATCACCGCGAGGCCGATACGGCGGTGCGGATCATCCTGACAGAATTCCGCGAGCCAGCGGTTGTGCGCGCGCGCACCCGCCCATTGCAGTTCGGCGCGCGCGGCATTGGGTTTCAATCCGATGTCGGCGCCGAAGGGCGGCGCGTTGCGTTCAGTGATCCCGTCGGGGAACAGCACCTCGGCGGCGACGCCGTCCTGATCGAGCACGCGGTTGCGGATCGTGCCGTCCCACGCGCCTTCGAGCCCGTCGCCGACGCGCGCGCGCCACTTGGTGTTGAAATCGTCGATCAGGAAGCGCTTCTCATGCTCCTCGCGCGCCTTGATCTCGATCTGGACGGTCTCGTCGAACTGCTGGTGATATTTCGCCTCGAGATAGTCGCGATAGCGCTCGGGCGGGAGGCCGACGTGGCCGTCCGACGAGATGACAAGATAACGGTCCATATTTCCTCTCCGCTTCATTTTTTCCAGATGCGCGCCCCGCCCCGGCTCCAGCCGGGCGGGCGCATCGCCATGACCCGACACTATGCGCTTCGCGCGCGGGAAAAAGCGGCCGGGCGGCAACGCACTATCGCTCATCATGGACAATGGCCGGGTCGGGGGCCGGGTCGGGGGCCGGGTCAGCGGGCCGGATCAGATGATCGAGCAGCAGCAGCGCACCGATCGCGACCGCGATCGCGAAGGGCGCGGGCCTCCACCATTGATAGGCCATGGAGGCGAGGATCGGCGGCAAGGTGATCGACGCACCGGCGATCAACGTCGTCGCCGAGGCGATGCCGACCTGCTCCTTCGCCGAGCCCGCGAGCGACGCGGCGGCGCTGAAGCCGGGCCGCGCCAGACCGTAGCCGAAACTCGCCAGCACGAACCCGAGCACCGCCGCTCCCACGCCGCCGTCGAGCGCCGCCGCGGCATTGCCGACGACGGCGAGCGCGACGCCCCAGCGCATCATCGACAGGGGCGAAAGCGTAAGCAGCCGCACGAGCCCCCATTGCGCAAGCAGCGCGGCGACGGCGCCCGCGGTCATCGCGATGCCGATCATCTGCTGCGCGCTCATGGCGCCGGCGGGCGCCCGGTCGATGATCACAAAGCCGATCGTATAGAGGTTGATCGCCTGCGCCGAGCACAGCAGCAGCCCGAAATTGAGGTGGCGTCCGATCGCCTTGCGCCGCCACACATCGGTGAGCGACGGCGCGGCCGGGTCGGACGAGACCGCCGCCGCAGCGGGCGGCGCCTTCGGAAGCAGGCGCCACGATCCCGCCAGCGCCAGCGCGCCCAGCAGGGCGAAACCGAGCATCGGTCCCAGCGGCCCCAAAGGCTCGATCATCATCGCGGGCGCGATCGCGGGGCCGACGATCGTACCGAGGCTGAGCGCCCCGGCAAGGCCGGTGATCGCGTGCGTCCGCTCCTCCCCCTCGGTCCGCGCCGCGACCAGTGCCTGCGTCGCGGTCGCCGCCGCCGAACCGAGCAAGCCATAGATCGACCGCAGCACGGCAAAGCAGCCGAAGGTGGCGAGCGGCGGCAGGATCGCGAGCAGCCCGAGCTCGACCGACAGCGCGCAGCCGCCCATCGACAATATGAAGCCGACCAACCCGGCGCGGATATAGAAGGCTGGCCCGGCGCGCCCGATTCGAGACACCCAGAAGGGCGAGCTGACCGCCCAGGTCAGCGCCGAGACCGAAAAGATGCCGGCGACGAGGAAATCGGGGATGCGCAGCATCCGGCCGATCGCCGGCATCACCGACACGAGGCCGATATTGCCGATCGCGGTCAGAAAGGTCACCGCCCCCAGAAAGGGCAGCACCCATCGCGACCCCGTCGCGGACGGGGAGGAAAAGGCCGGCATCGGAAGGGCTCGATCAGAAGCGGATGCGCAGCTCTCCGCCGAAGCTGCGCGGATCGCCGAACTGGCTCAGCGTCAGGATGCTGAGGTTGATCGCGCTGACCAGATATTCCTTGTCGGTCAGATTCTTGCCCCACAGCGCGACCTCGGCGGTGGTGCCGCCGCCAAGCTCGATATCGGTGAGCGCGATGCGCCCGTCGAGCAGCCCATAGGACGGCATCTTCGATAGCGGGTCGGGGGTGATCGACGAATATTGGCTGCTGCGCCAGCTATAGTTCAGCCCCGCCTCGATCCGCCCGGCGCCGACATCGTGGCGATAGAGCGCGCCGATCTGGTAATTCCACTTCGGCACGCGCGAGAGGACATAGGTGTCGGTGACATCGGTGCCGTCGGGCAGGATGAAATCGGTGTAGCGCGCATCGACATAGCCGCCGCCGAAATTGATCGTGAAGCCGTCGAGCGGACGCAGCGTCCCCTCGACCTCGAACCCGGTGAATTTGGCCTTGCCCGCGTTGATGATGTTCGTCGTCACCAGCGAGGGCACGAACACCCCGGCCTGAAAATCCTTGTAGACCGAGTGATAGACCGCGGCGTTGAGGTTGAGCGCGTTGCCCAGCCCCGCATATTTCATGCCCAATTCGAACGAGGTCAGCTTTTCGGGATTATAGGCCGTCATGAAGGCCGTGTTCGTCGCGGCGGTGTCGTTGATGCCCCCGCTCTTGAACCCCGTCGCGAAGCGGCCGTAGACCGAGAAATCGGGCTGGAATTTATAGAGGATGTTGAATTCGGGGTTGAATCGTTTCCACACCCCCGAATTTTCGAGCGGGATGAGGTCGGTATAGCCGATCCCGCCCGCGCCCGGCCGCGCGCCGGCGGCCGGTTGGCCGCTGCGGGTGACCGGATTGCCGTTCGCGTCGCGCTCGAACACCCCCGATCCGGGCGCCGCCGGATTGGCGCGATAGGCCGAATTGGACAGCAACAGCTCATAGGCATGTTTCGATTCGCGCGTGTAGCGCAGCCCGACCGACGCGGTCAGCCTCTCGTCGAGCGCCTGCGGCGTCCAGGCGAGCTGGCCATAGCCGGCGTAGGATTTTGACCCGCCGCCGCGTTCGCTGATATCGAAGGCGTTGCCCCCGAACTGGAAATTCCAGCGCGGATTATACACCTCATAATCATCGTTCAGATAGAAGAAGCCGAGCGTGTATTTGAAGTCGCCCGCGGTCCCGATCGCTTGCAATTCCTGCGTGAACTGCTTGTAATCATTGTCGAGGACGATGCGCAAAAGGTCGAGCGGGCTGCCGTCGAAGTCGCTCGCCGACCGGGTTATCGCGGTGCGCCGCGCGGTGATCGACTTCAGCGTCAGATCGCCGATCCCCGGTTCCCATTCGAGCGTCAGCGCGTGCCCGTTGGTACGATAGTCGCTGCGAAGCGCGCTCTGCGCCCCGATCTCGCGCGTCCGCCCGTCGACGACATAGGGCGCCATCAGCGCGTTGACGAAAGCGGTCGGGCCCGATCCGGTGACCGCGGTCGCGGCGAGCTGGTTCGGCGTGCCCTTGCTGTCCGAAATATCATAGCTGTAGAGCGCGCTGAAGCTGTCCGACGGACGCCACAAGAGGTCGGCGCGCGCCGCCCATAATTCTTCCTCGCCGAAATTCTTCCCCGTCGCCGAATTGCGGTAATAGCCGCCGTCGAGTTTGGTGATCAGGCCGACCTTGGCGCTGAACCCCGCGACCTCGGGCAGGTCGACCGAGATCCGCTGGTTGAACTGCCCCCAGCTGCCGGCGCCCGCCAGAAACTGCCCGCCGAACTCGCCGCTCGGCTTGCGCGTGATCAGGTTGACCGCGCCGCCGATCGTATTCTTGCCGTAAAGCGTGCCCTGCGGCCCGCGCAGCACCTCGACGCGCTCGAGGTCGACGGTGTCGAAGGCGGCACCGGTCGACTTCCCGATCGGCACGCCGTCGATATAGAGCCCCACCGGCTGATCGCGGGCAAGGCTGGTGTCGGCCGACGGCGACAGGCCGCGGATCGTGATCAGCGGACCATAGCTGTTGCCGATCGTTTCGTTGATCTGGATGTTCGGGACGACCGTCGCGATGTCGCTCACGGTGCGGACCTGCGCGCGGTCGATCGCCGCGCTGCTGACCGCCGAGACCGAAATCGGCACGTCGACGAGCCGCTCCTCGCGGCGCTGCGCGGTGACGACGATATCGCCCTCGACGGGCGCGGCATTGTCCGCCGCTTCGCCTTCGGGCGCCTCCTGCGCCATCACGACCGATGAATTGAGCGCCGTAGCGGCCATGACCGCCCAAAGGGCAGCTTTGCGGAATGCCATAATTCCTCCCTCTCCAACCGCGGCTCTTTGTGGCCGCCCATATCCGGGCTTCTTCCTGTTCGGCCCGATTACGGAGCGGGACGATAACCGACCCTCGATGGCGATAAAGCGCGCCATCGTAACTACACTGTTCACCCTTGTGGCGAATAAGAAGCCCGGCGGCGGCGGCAATGCTCAAGGCATTTTGTCGCCACACGCGGGATTTTCAGGGGCCTGAGCCCGCCGGTCGAATAGCGTTGGCGCGCCCGGCAGGATTCGAACCTGCGACCACCCGCTTAGAAGGCGGGTGCTCTATCCAGCTGAGCTACGGGCGCGCGGCACGGCTGTGCCGGGCGCGAATAGCGCGGTTTGCGTCCGCCGCAAAGCAGGTTAAGCAGCGGCCGATGACCGATTCCGACGCGAACCCCGCCAAACCCGCGCCCGTCAGCGCCGGAAGCATCCGGCACTTTCGCTATTACGACCTCGTCATGGCCGCTTTCGTCGCCGTGCTGCTGCTGTCGAACATCATCGGCGCGTCGAAGCTGTCGATGGTCGGCGGGCTGACCTTCGGCGCGGGCATCCTCTTCTTTCCGATCAGCTATGTCATCGGCGACGTGCTGACCGAGGTCTATGGCTACGCGCGAGCGCGCCGGGTGATCTGGACGGGCTTCGCGGCCCTCTTGTTCATGGCGGTGATGAGCTGGATCGTGCTCGCGATGCCACCCGCGCAGGACTGGTGGTGCAGCGGGACCGAAACGCTGGCGCTGAAATCGGGCGTCGACGCGGCTGGCCCCGGCGCGGTCTGCCAGCAAACCTATGAAAGCGTGTTCGGCGCCGCCTGGCGCATCGTGCTCGCCTCGATGGCGGCTTTCTGGGCGGGCGAGTTCGTCAATTCCTATGTCCTTGCGCGCATGAAGCTCGCGACCGAAGGGCGCCACCTGTGGATGCGCACGATCGGCTCGACGATTTTCGGGCAGGGCATCGACAGCCTGATCTTCTACCCCATCGCCTTCCTCGGCATCTGGGAAACCGAGCAGGTGTTTCTGGTCCTTGCCACCAACTGGGCGATGAAGGTCGCGTGGGAGGCCGTGCTGACCCCGGCAACCTATGTCGTCGTCGGCGCGTTGAAGCGCCGCGAAGGTGTCGACGTGTTCGACGAAGGCACCGATTTCAACCCCTTTGGTGCCAAAGTCTGATCGCGAATGACCCTGATCGAAATCGCCTCGCTGTTCGAGGCCCGCAAGCTGTCGGTGATCGAAGCGACCGGCCTCGACAAGGATGCGCTGCACATCTATTTCGGCATGGCGCTGTTTCTGGCGGTGCGCTTCGCGTGGCGCGGCCGCGGCGGTTGGGTCGCGGCGTGGCTCGCGGTGCTCGCGATGGCCTGCGGCGGCGAGTGGCTCGACCTCACCATCGAATATAGCAATGCCGCGATCCAGCCCGACGCCGAGCATTGGCACGACATCTGGAACACAATGTTCTGGCCGACGGTGCTGCTGCTCGTCGGGCGCTGGCTGCAACCGCGGCTCGCCGCGCCGAACGCGCCCGGTCCCGATCGGTTTCTAGGCGAGGACGCCGAGCGCCGCCTCGAACAGGCGTAGCCCATCGGTGCCGCCATGCGCGCGGTCGATCGCGCGTTCGGGGTGCGGCATCATGCCGAGCACATTGCCCGCGCCATTCAGCACCCCCGCGATGTCGCGCGCCGATCCGTTAACGCCATCGGCATAGCGGAACGCGACGCGCCCCTCGCCCTCGATCCGGTCGAGCGTATCGCCATCGGCGAAATAATTGCCGTCGTGATGCGCGACGGGAATGTGGATTTCCTCGCCCGCCTGATAGCCTGCGGTGAACAGCGACTGGCTGTTCTCGACCGTCAGCGGCACGGTACGGCACACGAAGTTGAGCCCCGCGTTGCGCATCAGCGCGCCCGGGAGCAGCTGCGCCTCGGTCAGGACCTGAAAGCCGTTGCACACGCCGAGCACCGGTACGCCGCGCCCCGCGGCGTCCGAGACCGCACGCAGGATCGGCGACCGCGCCGCCATCGCGCCCGAACGCAGATAATCGCCATAGGAAAAGCCGCCGGGGAGCGCGATGAAGTCGACCCCGTCCGGCAATTCGCTCTCGCGGTGCCACACCATCGCGGGCGCCTTGCCCGTGACAGCCTCGAGCGCGACCGCCATGTCGCGGTCGCAGTTCGAACCCGGAAAGACGATGACGGCGGTCTTCATGGGCCTGGCTCCTTTACGGCCGTTCGATGCGGTAGTTTTCGATCACCGTATTGGCGAGCAGCTTGGCGCACATCGCGTCGAGGTCGGCGTCGCTCGTGCCGTCGGCGACGTCGAGCTCGATGAAACGGCCGGCGCGCACGTCCGATACGCCGCCGAAACCCAGCCCTTCGAGCGCATGATGGATCGCCTTGCCCTGGGGGTCGAGCACTCCCGGCTTGAGCGTCACATAGACATTCACTTTCATGGGAGCGGACCTTTGCTGGAAGGGCGGGGGGGGAAGATGGGCGCGCCTATGCCCGCGAATCACTTCGGGGGCAAGGGGCGGACCGACCTCGCGCACGCTAAAAATGCGCCTGTTCGGATTGCGAACCAGTCGCATCTTTCCTGTTGCGAATCCTTCGCACTATCCCTAAATCAGCATTGTTGAGAAGGATTCGCACATGGTCGTCTGTGTCTGCAACGCAATAAGGGAAAGCCAGCTGCGCGATGTCGCGCGGAGTGGCCAATTGCGGTGCGCCAAGGCCGCCTATGCGCAATTGGGTCGCAAACCCAAATGCGGACAATGCCTGTCATTCGCTCGCAATATCATCAGCGACGCCGCCGCGACCGCCTGATTTTTCTTGGTTTTCCGCCATTTTTGACCTTGGCCTGATGGGGCCGGGGCGCGTATAATGCGCCCACTCCCATTCCAAGAAAAATGACAGGACTGACACCATGAAGGGCGACGAAAAAGTCATCGATTTCCTCAACGAGGCGCTCAAGAACGAGCTGACCGCGATCAACCAGTACTGGCTGCATTATCGCATGCTCGACAATTGGGGCGTCGCGCGCCTCGCTGCGTTCGAACGCGAAGAGTCGATCGACGAGATGAAGCACGCCGACAAGCTCGCCGACCGCGTCCTCTTTTTGGGCGGCCTCCCCAATTTCCAGCTGCTCGGCCGCCTGCGCGTCGGCGAAACGGTCGAGGAAATCCTCAAGGCCGACCTCGCGGTCGAGGAAGAGGCGATCCCGCTGCTCAAGGATGCGATCGCGCATTGTGAAAGCGTGCGCGACTATGTCAGCCGCGACCTCTTCGCCGACATCCTCGAAAGCGAGGAACATCATGTCGACGAACTCGAAAAGCAGTTCGAGATGATCGAGCGCATGGGCATCGAAAATTATATCCAGCTCCAGTCGAAACCGGTCAGCGACGACTGAGAATCATTTAAGAATCAATCGTCGCCCCCGTGTAGGCGGGGGCCGCTGTCGGCACATTCCAGCGCTGCTGGATAAATCGCTAGCGGCCCCCGCCTGCGCGGGGGCGACGTGAATCTGCGGATTCATGTCGGTTTTCAGGGGCGCTTTCGGGCGCCTCTTTTTTCGCTTGTATTTGCGAATAATTCTCAATAGCAAGGTGGGGCAGTCCCCTCCTGCCGGCCGCTGCAACTTCAAGCTGCACCAAAGCGGCCGGCATCTTTTTCCGAACGGGATGAAGCGGACCGAGGGACTGCACGGGCCGGGAGAAACGAACCTCATGCAAAGCAGCGAGCTGATCCGCCAACTCACCGAACAGCCGCTGGTGCGCGACCTTCCGGTCGAAGCGGCGCAGGCGGTCCTTGCGCTGCGCTATTGCATCCTCTGCCGCCGCAGCGAGCGCGACCCGATGCCCGAACTCGAACGCCGCTGGGGCAATATCCTCGCGGCGCGCCGCTATCGCCTCGTCGTCGAGGCGATCGGCCATGTCTGGCCCGAACCCTTCGCCGTCGCCCCGCCCTGCTGTCCGCGCGTCAGCTTCGACGAGGCGCTGCTCGCCGCGATCGTCGGCGCCGCCACGCGCCGCGACCGCGTCCAGTTCGACTGGCTCACCGCCGAAATGCTGGGCAGCGACGCGCGCGAGATGCTCTTCGTCGCCCTCGAAAACTTCATCCGCGCCCACGCGCCGCGCCCGGTGTGATCGGCGGTTTTTGGGTTGGAGAGCTGACTTAACTCCTCTCCCCTTGAGGGAGAGGATAGCGTAGCTTGCTCCATCAGGAGCTAGCGAAGCTTGGAGAGGGGAAGCCCCGTCTGCAGGGGGAGAAACCCCTCTCAACTGCGGCTAAGCAGCAAGCTGCCAAGCCTCCATCTCTCTCCCGGAAGGGGAGAGAGAGCAAACCATCCAACACCCGCTTCCGGCCGAAACCGGATGTTTCACAAAGACAAATTTGCATCCCGCCCCCCGCCTCCCTACATAATCCCCTCCATCGCACCGGAGACTTTCGCCATGAACGACAATCTGACCGCAATGCCGCCCCGCCTTGCCGCCAGGAAAGTCCTTGTTCATGTCTCCCGTTTCTCCCTCGATCACCATCGCCAACCTCGGCTGGTCCACGCCTGACGGCCGCGCCGTCCTTTCGGACCTCGATCTCCATTTCCAGCGCGAGCGGGTCGGCATCGTCGGCCGCAACGGCGTCGGCAAATCGACGCTGCTGCGCCTCCTGACCGGCGAGCTTTCGCCCACAACGGGCAGCATCGCGGTAACCGGCAGCATCGCGATGCTGCGCCAGACGGTGCAACTCGCGGCGGACGAAAGCATCGCCGACCTGTTCGGCGCGCGCGCCGCGCTCGCCCTGCTGCGCCGGGCCGAAGCCGGCGAAGCGAGCGTCGAGGAGATCGGCGAGGTCGACTGGACGCTCGACGCGCGGATCGACGCGGCGCTTGCGGGCGTCGGCCTGCCGCTCGCCGCCGACACGCCGCTGGCTGAACTGTCGGGGGGTCAGCGCACGCGCGCCGCGCTCGCCGGTGCGATGTTCGCCGCGCCCGATTTCCTGTTGCTCGACGAGCCGACGAACAACCTCGACCGCGACGGCCGCAAGGCGGTGCGGGGCCTCCTCACCGGGTGGCGCGGCGGCGCGATCGTCGTCAGCCACGACCGCGAATTGCTCGAGGAGATGGACGCGATCGTCGAGCTCACCGGCCTCGGCGCGACGCGCTATGGCGGCGGCTGGAGCGCCTATCGCGCGCGCAAGGACATCGAACAGGCGGCGGTCGAAGCCGAACTCGCGGGCGCCGAAAAGGAACTCGGCCGCGTGCGGCGTCAGGCGCAAGTCACCGCCGAGCGGCAGGCGCGCCGCGACGCCGGCGGCCGGCGCAAGGCGGCGCGCGGCGACGAACCCGCGATCCTGCTCGGGACGCTCAAGCGCCGCGCCGAAGAAAGCGTCGGCGCGAACCGGCGCCTCGCCGAACGCCAGCGCGCCGACGCCGAGCAGGCACGCGACGCCGCACGCGGCAAGATCGAGGTGGTCGATCCGCTCGCCGTTGCGCTGCCTTCGACCGGGCTGTCCGCCTCGCGCACCGTACTCGCGCTCGACCGGGTCAGCGCAGGCTATGCCCCGGGCCGGCCGGTCATCGAAGAGCTGTCGCTCACCCTCACCGGTCCCGAGCGCGTCGCGATCACCGGCCCCAATGGTTCGGGCAAATCGACGCTGCTCGCGCTGATCGCCGGGACGCTCGCCCCCTGGTCGGGCGAGGTGCGTGTCGGCGTACCTTTCGCGCTGTTCGATCAGCGCGTCGGGCTGCTCGATCCCGCGCTTTCGATCGCCGACAATTTCCTCGGCCTCAATCCCGGCACGACGAACAACCAGTGCCGCGCCGCGCTCGCGCGCTTCCGCTTTCGCGCCGACGCCGCCGACCGTATCGCCGGGACACTCAGCGGCGGCCAGATGCTTCGCGCCGGCCTCGCCTGCGTCCTCGGCGCGCCGTGCCCGCCGCAATTGCTGATTCTCGACGAACCCGGCAACCATCTCGACATCGAATCGCTCACCGCCGTCGAAACCGGCCTCGCCGCCTATGACGGCGCGCTGCTCGTCGTCAGCCACGACAGAGCGTTCCTCGACGCGATCGGCGTGAACCGAAAGATCGCGCTCGGCCCCGAATGATCCGGCGTAAAGTCGGCGTTGGTGTGGGAAGCGGAGGTTCAAAAATCCATCGAACCCGCCAATTCATCCGCGCCCAAAAATGAAGTCCGCCGGCAAGCCGACGGACTTCAAGAGAGCAAGATGGCCTTGGTTCCACCTTCCTCGGGTCGCAGGCCATTCATGGACGATTCGCCCCTTTGTTTCGCTACCCACCTGGGTAGGACGCCGATTTTTTTCATTTTATCGCATTGCGCTTGCCATCGTCCTTTCGCTCCCGTCAAATGCCCGGGCTGCGTATCTTCTGTGGGGAGAAGTGCATGCAGGGCGACCCGCGACGAGCCATAACCGCCGACCATAATGCGCCGGCCGAATGGGAGGTGCTCAACGCGCTGATCGGCGAAATATACGATTCGGTCCTGCATCCCGAAAGCTGGAACGAAACCCTCGCCCGCATCACCGGCGCGCTCTGTCCCTTGAGCTGGGAGGCCGCCTTCATCCTCTGGGAAAGCAGCAATCCGCCGAGCGCGCGCTTCGTCGCGGCGACCGGCCTCGCCGCGGGGGTGCAGGAAATCTATTCGGCGGTCTACGCCGGCCACCATCCCTGGTCGCGCAAACTGATGCGCTATGGCAACGGCAGCGTCGTCGACAGTTTCGACATCATGACGCGCGAGGAGTTCGCCGAAACCGAATTCTTCCGCAATTTCCTCCAACCCTGGGGAATCGACCGGCTGGTCGCGGTGCTGCTCGACCGGCGCGGGGGCGAGCGGCTCGGGCTGATGCTCCCCGGCCCCGGCGACCGCGACGTCGAACGGCTGAAGCGCGGCCTGCGCGTCCTCGCTCCGCACATGCAACGCGCGATGCGCATCAGCGACCGCATCGCGACGCTCGACCTTGCCGCGGGCGCCGCGCGCGCCGCCGCCGACGCCGCGCCCTTCGCGATCTTCAGCCTCGACGATCAGCTGAACATTCTGGCCGCCAACGCCCGCGCCGCGCGTTACGAACGCGCAGGCTTCATCCGCACCGCGCAGGACCGCTTCGCCTTCACCCATCCGCCGAGCCAGAAACAATTGCTCGATCTCGTCAAAAGCCCCGATCCCGCCGGCCTTGCCTTTCAGACGGTTGCGCCTTCGGGCAAGGAATGCCCGGTGCTCGTCGCGCGCGTGACGCGGCAATCGGCGCAGCAAATCGGCGGCGTCCGCCTCGGCGCCTCGCTCATCGTCACGCTCGGCAGTTCGCCGGGCGAAACCCCGGTGGTCGAGATCGACCGCGTCGCGCAATGGTTCGGGCTAACTCCGGCCGAAGCGCGCCTCGCCGTCGCGCTCGCCGCGGGCGACACGCTGCAGGATTATGCCGCGCTGCGCGCCGTCAGCCTCAACGCGGTGCGCTTCCTTTTGAAGGGCATTTTCCGCAAGACCGGCGCGACCAGCCAGGCGCAGCTCGTGGCGCTGCTGGCACGGCTGCCCGCGCCGGGCGACGCTTAGGTCCGCTACCTGGCGCGAGGCGGTCGATGGCGTGGCCTGAGCCCGCACACCGCGGATCCGTCGGGGTCAACCGCCCCGGCCGCGCGGCAAACTGCTCCCCGGAGCGCGCCCGCGATGCTATGGTGCGGCCCGAAAGGAGAAAGCCCATGCAGGCCGTAACCGAAGGCGACCGCCGCAAGGAGGTACGCATCCTCCTCGACCAGATCCAGGCGCACCCCGAGCGCGACTGGACCCAAGCGCGCCGCCGCATCGCGACGCTCAACAAGCTGATCGCCGCTCCCCCCCGCCCGCGCGCGCACTAAGCGTCCGCCACTCGTCGTCCGGATGCGGCCGTCCGTCGCATCCGGACGCCGCGCGATGCAACGAGCGGAGCTTGCGCCGGTTTCTCGGGCGAAGGCATCGTCGCCGCCCCTCACCCCCCCCCGGGGGCGGCGACGATGCCGACCAGATCATGGAGAGAGAGATGCGCAAGCCCCCCGCTCTTGGCGCGCTGGCCCTTCTGGCAACCGCCCCCGCCCTTCTCGCCGCAACCCCCGCGCTCGCGCAAGTCGCTTCGCCTGCGGCCGCCCCCGCGCCCTCTGTGGGCAGCGACGGCGTCGCCAACGTCAACCTCGTCGGAAAGGTTGGCCTCAACGGCAACGCCGCGGTTCAGGACGCGACCAGCCCCGTCGGCGAGACCGTCGACAAGGTCGATGGCGCCGTCCAGAAAAGCGTCGATACCGCGAACCTCACCCTCGCGACGCGCGAACAGGTGCGCGCCGGCGCCGAGCTTTACGGCACCGACGGCAGCAGCGTCGGCACGGTGCAGAGCGTCGAGGGCGACGTCGCGGTCGTCGTCCGCGGCGGCAAGCTCTACAATGTGCCGCTCGCCGAAATCTATCATGGCGCGGTGGGCGCGACCCACGGCCTCGTCACCAAGCTGTCGAGTGCCGAGATTCAGGCGCGCACGACCGCCGAGGTCGAATCGCGCTGATACCGGACAAGCCGCGGCGACCTCCCGCACGGAGAGACGTTGCCGCGCGCTGGGGGAGCCGGGTGCACCTGGCTCCCCGCCAGACACGGATTTGAGAGACCGCATCGCGTCCGCGATCGGGGAGGGAGCCGGAATGCCGGCTCCCTTTCGTCGTTTCATCGACGGGACGCGCTAAACCGGACGTTGATCGTGCCCATATGAAAATGGCCCGCCCCAGGGGAAAGGGCGGGCCAGTTCGGTGCCGGCGCGCCCGATTGCGCGCCCGGCCCTCTGTTGTTCGCAGGATCGGCTATTCGGCCTCTTCGAACAGGTCGACCGCGTTGGCGGCGTTCGCCGACAGGCGCACCGTGTCGCCTTCGACCGCGGCGACCAGCCCCGCGGGCAGGTAATGATGCTTGCCGTCGCCGCTGTCGGCTTTGGTCAGCTTGATGCGTTCGCCTTCAAGATGGTCGACGGTGCCGACATGGACGCCGTCGGCGCCGACGACGGTCATGTCTTCCTTGATTGCGCTATGGTCATGCTCTGCCATGGTCATTCTCCTTGCCGCTCCGGGGGAGGGAGCCTGGCGATGATACGCATGGAAAGCGAGTCGGCTCCATAGGCCAGGACGGGACGCCCGAAAGCCGCGCCGGCTTCCCAACCGGCTTCGACAACGCTAGCCTTTGCCGATGCGCTCGCTCCTCTCCGCCGCCGCCCTCGCGCTCGCCGCCGCGCCGCTGAGCGCATACGCCTGCTCGGTCGCGGCGGGTTATCGCGTGCCGACCAATATGGAGCTTGTGGAGAGTGCGGACCTTATCCTGCTCGGCACCGTGACCGCCGGCGAGTCCGACGACGCCGGGCAACAGATGGTCGCGATCGAGCCGGTCGAGGCGCTCATGGGCGCGATGCCCTCGGCGCCGATCGCCCTCCCCGCGATGATCGCCACCGACGATACGGCTCGGCTCAGCAATCCCTATGAGCTCGAGGAAGCGCATCCGCAGAGCCTCGCCGGCGCCTGCGTCCGCTATATCTTCCCGCGCGGGTCGCGCGTGCTCTTCTTCCTCGACCGGGAGGACGGTGACTGGCAGGTGTCGGGTGGGCCATTCAGCCGCTGGGCGGAGGATGTGCTGACCGACGACGCGCCATGGCTGCAGGCAGTGCGCTTCTATGCCGCGGTCGCGAAGCTGCCCGAAGCGGAGCGCGCCGCCGCGCTGGCCGCGCGCCGCGAAGAACTTGCCGCGATCGACGACGATCCCGTCGCGCAGCTGATCGCCGCGGACATCGGCCGCCAGCTCGAAGGCCCGAACGCGCCGCTGCGCGATGAGCTGCCGCCGCCCGACGACGCGGCGGACAGCGCGGCCGACGCCGCTGCCGACGCCGCCGATGCAGCGCCCGAACCCGACTCTTCCGGCCCCGAAGCCTGACCCCGATGCGGCTGCCGACCTATGTCTACAGCCTGATTTATCCCGGCTTTCTCGGCAGCTTCCTCTACGGCTCGCTCACCGCCCCCTTTCCCGACGCGCTGCACGTCTGGGCGGCGCTGCTGATGCTCCTTTATTTCGGCGCCCAATATGGCGAGGGCGCGATCGCGGCCTTCCCCGGCGCCGACGGCGTGCGGCGCTACGGCGCGCCCGAGGCCGCGGTCGACCTTGCCGAAACGCTCGCGATGGCGGCGATCATGGCGGCGATCGGGGTGTTCGGCGGCGCGCCCACGGGGCTCGTCGGCCGTCTGTTCGACGCGGGCAACGATTCCGATCACTGGCTGTGGATGGCGCTCGCCTTCGCGCTGCCGCCGCTCGCGCGCGTCGCGCTGTCGATCGTCGGCCGCGCGACCGACCGGCGCAGCCACGACCTCAAGGCGCACCAACGGCTGACCTTGCTGTCGCTCTCGGCCGCGACGGGCGCGATCATCGGGCTCGTCGTCCATCCCGTCGCGGGGCTGGTCGTGATCAGCCTCGCGCTCGGCGTCTATCTTTTCGCCTTCATCTTCAAACCGTCGCTCGGCCGCGGCACGGTGCACGAGGCGCTGTGGGGAACGCCGGGCGAGGATTAGCACCAGGGGCGGCGACGCCCTTCCCACGGCCGCGCCAGCCCCTCGGCGACAAGCGCCGACCCGACGCTCGCCCCGTCGCGCGTGACGATGCGCAGCTTGCGCCCATAACGATCGGTGTCGCGCCCCGCGCTTTCGAGGCTGAACGATCCGGCGTTCAGCCAGTCGCGAAGCCGCCCGGTCGCGGCCTCGCCGAGCGCCGCCTCTTCGGCGCAGCGCGCGGGATGCGTTTCGGGGGTGTCGATGTCGGCGACGCGATATTTCTCGCCCGCGAACCAGAAAGTGTCGCCGTCGACGACGCAATCGCGCCCCCCGCCGCTGTGGCAAAAGCCGAACCGCGCCGACAGCGCGTCGCGCATCCCTGCGCCTTCCCCCGCGAAGAATGCGGCGACGGGAGCTGGCACGGCATCCGAACCGGCCGGGAGGCGCTGGAAGCTGGCAAGCGCCGCGACAAAGGCTACCGCCATCACCGGCGTCAGCCACAGGTTCGATCCGATAGGGCGTCGCCGCCCGCGCACCGGTCTGCGCCGACGCATCGCGCCGCGCCCCGGATAGTGAAAATCGGGTCCCGACATACCCGCGACCCTAGAGTCAGAAGCTTAGCGAAATCCCAACGAGCCCGCTCCGCTATGCGCGGGAACCGGGAAAATCGCGCCCGTTACGGCGTCGCTTTGACGCTGATCTTATGGTGCGCCGCGCGGTTCGTCGTCCTCGACCCCGCCGGGGCCCAGCTCGTCATCCTCGTCATCGTCGCTGCGCTCGCCGCGATAGGCGTCCATGTCGATGCGGCCCGACCGCTCCATCTGGCGCATATGGTCGACCAGATCCTGCACATCGTCGCTCGCGTCGCCATTCGGCTTCTTGTCGCTGTCCTCCAGCCGCGCCTCGCGTCGCGCCGCCTCGGCGACGCTCTGCGCCTGCGCCGCCTCGTCGTCCTGCTCGCGATTGCGCGCCTCGGGGGCATCGGCTTCGGGTTTGCGGGGATCGTCGATCATGGCCGGTTCCTTTCAGGGGGATAGCCTGAAAACGCGCGGAGCCCGACCGACGTTCCTCAAACCGCCGCGGCCAGTATCTTATTCTCGATCACGCGGATGAACACATCGGGGTCCTGCGCGCCCGGAACCAACATCCGGCCGTCCAGGATGAAAGCGGGCACGCCGGTGATATTCCGGTCGGCCCAATAGGCTTCCTCGGTGCGCACCATCTCGCCGAACTCGCCCGAGGCGAGGATCGCCACCGCCCGGTCGCGGTCGAGCCCGACCGATGCCGCGACATCGGCGAGCACTTGCGTGTCGCCGACATCGCGATTGTCGGTGAAATGCGCCTTGAACAAGGCGAGCTTCAGCGCGGTCTGCACCCCCGTCGGGCCGTCCTGCTCGGGTTCCTCGATCGCCCCCGCCCAGGTCAGCAAGCGGTGCGCATCGAAACTGTTGCGCATGCGGAAATCGGGGCCGCGGTTGAAGGCGAAACCGAGCTCGTCCGCAATGCTTGCGAGCCGCCCGGTATTGGCGCGGCTCTGCTCGGCGCTGATGCCATATTTGCGCATCACATGCGCCGCCGCATCCTCGCCTTCGGGCGGCATGTCGGGATTGAGTTCGAACGGATGCCACTGGACGCGAAAGTCCAGCCGGCCCGCGAAGTGATCCATGACCTTCTGGAATTTCAGCCAGCCGATGATGCACCAGGGGCACATCACGTCGGACACGATGTCGACGCTCAGGCGCGGCACGCGCGGTTCGGTCAAAGCCTGTCTCCCGTCGGCGCGTGCCGCCGCGCTCAGTCGGAGCGGCGATCCTTGCCCGTTCGCCGGTCGCCCTTGCGACGATCCGGCCCGTTGTAATTCGGGTCATCGCCCGCACGGCGGTCACCCGACCGCCGGTCCGAACGCGCCCTCTTCTCCTCATCGCTCGCCATATGCTTCCTCCCCACCACAAAGGAAAACGGAAAAGCGACCCGGCGCACAGTAACTCATAAAAAGGTTAAAAAGACAAGCAACGCCGGAAATCCGCCGATTCCGGGACGTCGGCTTTGGGGTGAGAGCGGACGTTGCTACCCCAACCTTCGTCATCCCGGACTTGATCCGGGATCCATAGCCGCGCCGAAGTCATGGACCCCGGATCAAGTCCGGGATGACGACGCAATAAAGGTCGGCCTTCGGCCGAAACCGGTCGGGTCGCGCGACGATGGGGAGGGGATATCTCAGCTATCCGGCACCCCCGGCTCAGCTCGCCAGCACGCGCTCGATCAGCCGTTCTTCCTTGGCGATCCATGGCGCCATGCTCGGGCGCGACAATATCGCCTCGCTCCACGCCGCGATCTTCGGATGCACCGCCGCGTCGATGCGCGCGCCGCAATGGCGGAAATTCATCAGCGGCGACGCGACCGCCAGATCGGCGAGCGTCAGCCGGTCACCGACCAGATAGCCCGATTCCGGGATCGCGCTTTCTAGATAGGCGAGCAGCTTGGGCAATTCCTCCGCTTCGGCGAGCGCCGCCGCCGCCAGATCGCCTTCGCGCCCGAGGAATTTGGGCGCGACGATGCGGTTGAAGAACATCTTGCCGCTGCACGCCGCGAACACCGTGTCGCCGAACTCCTCCCACCAGATCACGCGCCCGCGCGCCTCGGGGTCGGCGGGGATCAGCGCCGGCTCGGGATGTTTCGCCTCGACATATTGGATGATCGCGCTCGAATCGGCGAGCAGGAAGCCATCATCGTCCATCGCGGGCATCTTGCCGAGCGGCGAGGCGGCGCGGAACCCCGGGTCGGGGTCGCCGATGCCGACGCCCTTCAGCTCGAACTCGATCCCCTTTTCGCCCAGATAACCGAGCAGCTTGCGCACGAACGGCGATACCACCGATCCGTAAATGATCATCGCGCTTCTCCTTCTTTCCCGGATGACCATAAGCGAAAGGTTGCGCTTCGCAACCCGTTCATCATCGCCGCATCGGCACGAAATAAACTTGCCATCGACGGCGCGGCATGGAACATCGGTCGGTGGAGGGGGGCGCTGCCAAGGCAGCCATCAGGCAGGATGAATCAATGCGCCCTTCTTCATGGGCCGACCGGCTGCTGGCATTCTCCGCCCGCTTCGTAGGGCTTGTCATATTGCTCGCGACGCTGCTCGCAGCGGGGGCGAGCTTCCTCTACAATCGCGGCGAAGAAGCCGATCGCGCCGACCGCGTCGCGATGCAGGTCAATATGCGGCTGCGCGATCATATCGCGGTGCTCGAAGGCGTGCGCGCCCTCTATCAATCGGACAGCCAGTCGAGCGGGCCGGGCATTCGCGCCTATCTGGCGTCGCTGCGGCCGCAGGTCCACGCACCGGGGATGGAAGGCATCGGCATCGCGGTGGCGATGCGGCAGGGAACCCCCGCGGCGGCCGAGGCCATGCTGCGCCAGAATTACGGGCGCGACATTCCCGTCTGGCCAGCGACCAGCCAGCCGATCGGCTTTCCGATCGTCCTCGTCGAACCCTATACCCCGCGCCGCGACCAGGCGCTCGGCTATGACATGTACAGCGAGCGGATCCGGCGCGAGGCGATGCGCCGCGCGTGGCAGACCGGCCAGCCCGCGGCGAGCGGCGTCGTCCAGCTCGTCCAGGAAAAGGAGGTCGCCAAGCGGCAACCCGGCTTCCTCATCTATGTCCCCATCTATGCGGGCCGCGCCGCGTCCAGCCCGGCGGCACCCTCCGGCGATGCGCCCCCGCCGGCGGCCTTCGCCACCGCGCCGAACGCGCGGCCGATTGAGGCCTTCGTCTACGCCCCCTTCCGCATCCACGACCTGATGACCGCGGTGCTCGGGTCGCAGCTCGACACGATCGGGGGGCTCGAAATCTATGCGGGCGAGGGTCCGTCGGCGCCGCTCGTCTTCCGCCACGGCACGATGGGCTGGGACACCCACGAACAAAAACTCCGCATCGCCGACCGGCAATGGACGATGCGCATCTCATACGGCCGGCTGCTCGAACGGATCGGCCGGCCCTTCGGCATCTTCCTCTTCGGCTTTGCGATCATGCTGCTCGCAATGCAGCTCCACCGCCTCCAGCAACGCCGCGTCGGCGCGTTTCAGGCGCTCGCCGACGAACAGGCGCGCCACGCCGCCGACCGCGAATTGATGATCGGCGAGATGGCGCACCGGATGAAGAACGCCTTCGCGCGCATCGGCGCGCTCGCGCGCATCACCTTGCGCGAATCGACAAGCCTCGAGGATTTCGAGACGCGCTTCGACGGCCGCATGCGCGCGCTGTCCGACGCCAAGCAGATGCTCGTCACCGGCGCGGTGGGCAGCGTCGAACTCGGGCAGATCGTCCGCCGCGAACTCGATCTCGCCGGGGTGTCGGAACAGCAGCTTGCGGGCATTTCCGGCCCCCACGTCCGCCTCGATGACGAGGGGGCGCAGGCGATCTCGCTCGCGATCCACGAATTCGTCACCAACAGCATCAAATATGGCGCGCTCGCGGGCCAGGGGCATCTTTCGGTCGGCTGGCACCGCGACGATAGCGAGATCGAACTCGACTGGACCGAAAGCGACCTCGCCGAAACCCCGCATATCGAAAGCGAAAGCTTCGGCACCCAGTTCATCCGCACCCTGATCGAACGGCAATTGAAGGGCAGCTGGAGCCGCACCGCGGTTGACAAGCGTCTCGCCATCGTCATTCGCTGGCCGGACGATGGCACCCCCGACTGACGAGCGCTGGCAAATCTGGATCGACCGCGGCGGCACCTTCACCGATGTCGTCGCGCGCCGCCCCGACGGCGCCGTCGTCACGACCAAATATCTCTCCGAAGACCCCGCGCGTCCTGGCGACGCCGCCGTCAACGCGATCCGCGACCTCACCGGCGCGGGCAGCGGCGTGCTCCCGCCGCTCGCGATCCGCATGGGCTCGACCGTCGCGACCAACGCGCTGCTCGAACGCAAGGGCGCGCCGACCTTGCTCGCGATCACGCAGGGGTTCGGCGACGCGCTGACGATCGGTTATCAGGACCGCCCCGAGCTGTTCGCGCGCCGGCTCGACCGCACCCCGCCGCCGCACGCCGAAGTCGCCGAGATCGCCGAGCGCGTCGCCCCCGACGGTGCCATCCTGACCCCGCTCGACGAGGATGCCGCGCGCGCCGCGCTAAAGGCCGCGCGCGCCCGCGGCCTTTCCAGCATCGCGATCGTCCTGATGCACGGCTATCGCTACCCCGATCACGAACTACGCCTCGCCGCCATCGCCGCCGAACTCGGCTTCACCCAAATCTCGACCAGCCACGACGTCAGCGCGCTGATCAAGCTCGTCGGCCGCGGCGACACGACGCTCGCCGACGCCTATCTCTCGCCCGTGCTGCGCCACTATGTCGATCAGTTCGTCGCGCAGCTCGGAGAGGGCATCGACCCGCAATTCATGAAAAGCTCGGGCGGCCTCGCCGCCGCATCGGCTTTCCACGGCCGCGACGCGATCCTTTCGGGCCCCGCGGGCGGCATCGTCGGCATGGTCGGCAGCGCCGCACCGCTCGGCAAGACCCGCCTCATCGGCTTCGACATGGGCGGCACGTCGACCGACGTCAGCCATTATGCCGGCCGCCTCGAACGCGATAATGAGACGATCGTCGCGGGCACGCGCATCCGCGCCCCGATGCTGCGCATCCACACCGTTGCCGCGGGCGGCGGCTCGATCTGCCGCTGGGACGGCGCGCGCCTCCTCGTCGGCCCCGAAAGCGCGGGCGCCAACCCCGGCCCCGCCGCCTATGGCAACGGAGGCCCGCTCACCGTCACCGACTGCAACGTCCTGCTCGGCAAGATCCAGCCCAGTCACTTCCCCAAACTCTTCGGTCCGAACGGCGACCAGCCGCTCGACCGCGAGATCGTGGTGCGGAAATTCGCCGCGATGGCCGCCGAGGTCGGCAATATCACCCCCGAAGCCCTCGCCGAAGGGCTGCTCGCCATCGCGGTCCAGCAGATGGCGAACGCGATCAAGCGCATCACCATCGCGCGCGGCCATGACCTCACGCAAGGCTACAGCCTCGTCGGCTTCGGCGGCGCGGCGGGCCAGCATGTCTGCCTCGTCGCCGACGCGCTCGGGATCGACGAAATCCTGCTCCATCCCCTCGCGGGCGTGCTCTCGGCCTATGGGATGGGCCTCGCCAAGCCCTCGGCAATCCGCGAGCGCACGCTCGCGCTCAAACTCGACGGTGATTGCGCCGCCGCCCTCGCCGCCGCCGAAGCCGATCTCGCCGAACAGGCCCGCGCCGAGCTCGCGGAAGGCGCCGAAACGGCCCGCGAAACCCTGCTCTTCGTCCGCCTCGTCGACAGCGACAATGCGATCGAACTCCCGCTCGCCCCGCCCGCAGCGGTCAGGCAGGCCTTCGCCGCCGCCTTCCGCCAGCGCTTCGGCTATGCCCCGCACGCCAATCTCGTCGTCGACCGCATCCGCGTCGAACTGACCGAGGCCGGCGACGCCGCCGCGACGCTACCGCCGCCCGCACCCGCCGAAGAGGCCGCACCCGAAACCGTCACCGCCTGGCTTGGCGGAACGCAACATGCGGTCCCGCTCCATCAGCGCAGCGCGCTCGCCCCGGGCCGCAGCATCGCCGGCCCCGCGATCGTCATCGACGCGCTGTCGACGACGGTGGTCGAACCGGGCTGGACCGCGATGGTCGAGCAAGAAGGGACGCTGCGGCTCGCACGTGATCCCCGGCGCCAGCCGGGGCCCAGCCCAACCGAAGGCGCGCGCGGTAGCGCGCAAGAAACCTCGCTCGCTGGACCCCGGCTTGCGCCGGGGATCACGAATTTCACGGAGCAACCCGACCCCATCCGCCTCGAAATCTTCAACAGCCTGTTCATGGCGATTGCCGAGGAAATGGGCGGCGCGCTCCAGCACAGCGCCTCGTCGATCAACATCCGCGAGCGGCTCGACTTCTCCTGCGCGATCTTCGACGGCGCGGGCAGTCTCGTCGCCAACGCCCCGCACATGCCCGTTCACTTGGGCTCGATGGGCGAAAGCGTCCGCACCATCCTGCGCCAGCGCGGTCCCGGCGCCGGCGGTCGGCCGCGCGACGGCCGCGGCATCCGCGCCGGCGACGCCTACGCCCTCAACGCCCCCTACGACGGCGGCACCCACCTCCCCGACATCACCGTCATCATGCCCGTGTTCGTGGAAGAGGGCGCGCCGAGCTTCTTCGTCGCCGCGCGGGGCCACCACGCCGACCTCGGCGGCATCGCCCCCGGCTCGATGCCCCCCGACAGCAAGAGCATCGCCGACGAAGGCATCCTCTTCGACAACAGGCTGATCGTCGACGACGGCCATTTCCTCGACGCCGATGTCCATACGCATCTCACGTCGGGCGACTGGCCCGCGCGCAACCCCGCGCTCAACATCGCCGATCTGAAGGCGCAGGTCGCGGCGTGCCAGCGCGGCGCGAGCGCGCTCGCCGACCTCAGCGCCGCACACGGCACCGCGACCGTCGCCGCTTATATGGCGCACGGCCAGCGCCAGGCCGAAGCCGCCGTTCGCCAGCTGATCGCGCGTCTCGACGACGGCAAGTTTCGCTACGCGATGGACAATGGCGCCGAGGTCGCGGTCGCGGTCCGGGTCGACCGCGAAGCGCGCCACGTCACGATCGACTTCACCGGCTCGTCACCGACGCTCCCCGACAATTTCAACGCCCCGCTGCCCGTCGTCCGCGCCGCGGTCCTCTATGTGCTCAGGACCATGCTCGACGACCCGATCCCGATGAACGAGGGCTGCCTTGCCCCCGTCACGCTGATCGTCCCCGAAGATTCGATGCTCAGCCCGCGCTATCCCGCCGCGGTCGTCGCGGGCAATGTCGAGACGAGCCAGGTCATCACCGACGCGCTCTTCGCCGCCTTCGGCGCGATGGCGCCCGCGCAGGGCACGATGAACAATTTCACGTTCGGCAACGCAGCCCACCAATATTATGAGACGATCGCCGGCGGATCGGGCGCCGGCCCCGGCTTCGACGGCACCAGCGTGATCCAGACGCACATGACCAACAGCCGCATGACCGACCCCGAGGTGATGGAGACGCGCTTCCCCGTCATCGTCGAGGAGTTTTCGATCCGCAAAGGCTCGGGCGGCGCGGGACAATGGCACGGCGGCGACGGCGCCACCCGGCGCATCCGTTTCCGCGAGCCGATGGCGGCGAACATTCTCGCCAATCGACGCCAGATCGCGCCCGCGGGCCTCGCTGGCGGCGAGGACGCCGCCCCCGGCCTCAACTGGGTCGAGCGCGCCGACGGACGGGTCGAAATGCTCGCCGCCACCGGCAGCGCCGAATTGCAAGCCGGCGACGCCTTCGTGATCGAAACGCCCGGCGGCGGGGGCTATGGGAAAGCAGGGGGGAGAATAGATTGATATCTGCGCCATCTAAAACTTCGTCATTCCCGCGAAAGCGGGAACCCAGCGAGCCAGCGCCGGAACTGGGTTCCCGCTTTCGCGGGAATGACGAAAGAGAGGTGCAATCATGCTCGTCCTGATCGGCATCCTCATCATCATCGCGGGCTTCCTGCTCCGCTTCAATCCGCTGCTCGTGATCATGGCCTCGGCGCTCGCGACCGGGCTCGCCGCGGGGCTCGACGTGACCGCGATCATCGCCGCCTTCGGCAAGGCGTTCAACGACACGCGCTATGTCTCGATCGTCTGGATCGTCCTCCCCGTCATCGGCCTGCTCGAAGCTTACGGCCTCCAGCAACATGCGCGCAGCCTGATCGACCGCATGAAGGGCGCGACGCTCGGCCGCCTGCTCACCTCCTACCTCTTGCTCCGTCAGGCGATGGCGGCGGTCGGCCTCACCTCGGTCGCGGGGCATCCGCAGACCGTCCGCCCGCTCGTCGCGCCGATGGCCGAAGCCGCCGCCGAGGCGAAGAACCCCGCGCTCACCGACGACCAGCGCGAGGAGGTCAAGGCCTTCGCCGCCGCCACCGATAATGTCGGACTCTTCTTCGGCGAGGATATCTTCCTCGCGATCGGCTCGATCCTGCTGATGAAGGGCCTGCTCGAAGGCTATGGCTATATCATCGAGCCGCTGCACTTCTCGCTCTGGGCGATTCCGACCGCGATCGCCGCCTTCATCATCCACGGCCTCCGCCTCCGCCGTCTCGAAAAGCGGATGGCGCAACAGGACCGAATGCAGGAGGCGGGCGCATGATCACGCTCGGCTTCGTCTATGTCCTCGCGGGGCTGACCTTCGCCGCCTTCGCCTTCCTCGGACTTCGCGACCGCAGCAACCCCAAACGCTTCGGCAACGCCGCCTTCTGGGGCCTGCTCGCGCTGTCGATGCTCGCGGGCGACCGGCTCGGCGACTTCGGCAACGGGCTGCTCGTCCTCGCATTGGTCGCCATCGCCGGAACCGGCCAGATCGGCCGCGCCCCCGGCGGCGATGTGCCCGCCGAGCAACAGGCCGCCAGCGCCGCGCGCCACGGCAATTTCCTGCTCCTCGTCGCGCTGATCATCCCCGCGGTCGCGCTCGCGGGCACCTTCCTCTTCAAATGGGTGCCCGGGCTTGCCGACCCCAAGCAGGCAACGCTGATCTCGCTTGCCATCGGCGTGCTCATCGCACTCGCGGTCGGCATGGCGCGCCTCAAGCCGCCGCCGCTGCTGCCGCTCGAACAGGGGCGCCGCCTCCTCGACGCGGTCGGCTGGGCGGCGATCCTGCCGCAGATGCTCGCCAGCCTCGGCGCGGTGTTCGCGCTCGCGGGGGTCGGCGAGGTCGTCGGCGACCTCATCGGCACCGCGATCCCCGAGGGCAGCCTGTTCGGCGCGACGCTCGCCTTCGGGCTCGGCATGGCGCTCTTCACCATGGTGATGGGCAATGCCTTCGCCGCCTTCCCCGTGATGCTCGCCGCGGTCGGCATGCCCTTGCTCATCAAACAATATGACGGCGACCCCGCGGTGGTCGCGGCGATCGGCATGCTCGCGGGTTTCTGCGGCACGCTGATGACCCCGATGGCGGCGAACTTCAACCTCGTCCCCGCCGCGCTGCTCAAACTCAAAAACCCCTATGGGGTGATCAAGGCGCAGATCGGCACCGCGGTGCCTTTGCTCGCGGTAAACATCGTCTTCATCTGGCTCTTCGCTTTCTAGCGCCCTCCCCAAACCCCGCTCGTGTCGAGCGAAGTCGAGACACCCGAAGGAGCGCACAACAGATGGGCATCTCGACTTCGCTCGATGCGAGCGGATAAGGAGGGCCCCATGCACCTCACCCCCGCCCACGCCACCCGCTTCGCCACCGCCACCCTCGCGCACCTCGGCCGCGAATATCCCTACAAGATGGACCTCGTGCTCACCGGCCCCGAGGACGCAAAACCCCCGCGCGAGCATCACCCGATCTTCCACGGCAGCTTCGACTGGCACAGCTGCGTCCACGGCTGGTGGCAGATCCTCCGCCTCGCGCGCCGCTTCCCCGACCTCGCCGTCGCCGCCGATATCCGCGCGCGCGCCGACGCGATGCTCGTGCCCGAAAAGGTCGCGGGCGAACGCGCCTTCCTCGACCGCCCTTATTCGGCCGCCTTCGAGCGTCCCTATGGCTGGGCGTGGCTCCTCGCGCTCCACGCCGAAGCGGCACGCCACGACGCCCTCTGGGGCGCCGCCCTCGAACCGCTCGCCGCCGCCTTCGCCGAACGCTTCCACGCCTTCCTGCCCAAGCTCACCTATCCGCTGCGCGTCGGCACCCATTTCAACATCGCCTTCGCGCTATTGCTCGCGCGCCACTGGGCCGAAAGCCGCGACCCCGCGCTCGTCACCCTCATCGACACCCGCGCCCGCGACTGGTTCGCCGGCGACCGCGACTGTCAGGCGTGGGAGCCCGGCGGCGACGAATTTCTTTCCGCGGCGCTCACCGAAGCGCATCTGATGACCGCCGTCCTCGGCGACGATTTCGCGCGCTGGTTCGGCGCCTTCCTCCCGCGCGCCGCCGCGCAGCAACCCGCGACGCTCTTCACCCCCGCGACCGTTTCCGACCGCAGCGACGGCAAGATCGCGCATCTCGACGGCCTCAATCTCAGCCGCGCGTGGAGCTGGCGCGCCATCGCCGCCGCGCTCGGCCCGGACAACCCCGTCGCCGCGCAAGCCGAGGCCGCGGCCGAACGCCACCTCGCCGCCGCGCTCCCGCACGTCACCGGCGACTATATGGGCGAGCACTGGCTCGCGAGCTTCGCGCTGCTTGCTCTCGACGGCTTGTGACGCTCGCCCTGTCCTGACGCCGGATTGACAAGCCCCGCGCGCGCGGCAAGAGACGGCGCAAGGGGGAGAGGCCAGAGGTGAACGGAAAGATGCTGCGTCCCACATCGTTCGACGTCGCCGAGCGCGCCGGCGTGTCGCAATCGACCGTCTCGCGCGCGCTCCGCAACTCGCCCGGCGTCAACGCCGAAACGCGCGCGCGCGTCTCGGCCGCCGCGCGCGAACTCGGCTATGTCGTCGACCGCCACGCCTCGTCGCTACGCCTGAAAAGCAGCGAGACGATCGCGCTCGTCACGATCTGCCGCCCCGGCGAGGATCGCAGCGCGATCAATCCCTTCTATTTCGCCCTGCTCGGCAGCATCGCCGCCGCGACCTCGGCGCGCGGCTTCAACCTGCTCGTCTCCTTTCAGGAAAATGCCGACAATTTCCGCGCCGATTTCGTCGCCTCGGGGCTCGCCGACGCGATGATCGTCATCGGCACGACGAGCAACCGTCCGGCGTGGGACTATTTCGCGCAGGCGCAGGCGTCGGGGCTCGACTTCGTCTGCTGGGGCAGCCCGGGCAGCCCCTTCCACTGGATGCGGAGCGAGAATGACATCGGCGGCCAGCTCGCCGCCGAGCATTTCATCGCCACCGGCCGCCGCCACATCGCCTTCGTCGGGCCGCAGCAGTCGCCGCAGCGCCAGTTCGACGAGCGCCGCGACGGCTTCACCGCCGCGCTCGGGCTCCACGGCCTCACCCCCGTCGTCGCCGAGCCGCCCGCCGCCGCCGACCGCCACGCGCAGGGCGTCGCTGCGGTGCAGGCGCTCCTCGAAGCGCACCCCGAAACCGACGCGATCTTCGCCGCCAGCGACATGCTCGCCCTCGGCGTCTTGCAGGGGCTCAAGGACGCCGGCCGCCGCGTGCCGCAGGACGTCGCGCTGATCGGCTTCGACGGCATCCGCGCCGGCACCCTCGCCGACCCCGCGCTCACCACGCTCGAGCCCGATCTCGACGCTGCGGGCGAGGCGCTCGTCGCGATGGCGCTCGAGGATGACGAACGCACGCGCAGCGGCACGCGCATCCCCGTCCACCTCGTCGTGCGCGGCACGGCATAGCCGCGTTACCGTGACTTAACTCCCCGAAAAGTAACGCTTCGTTATCCATGCCCTGCTACCCATGGGGCCGGGGCAGAAAGCGGTAGTGTGAACGGACAATTTTTCATCTCGCTGCTCAATCCGGGCATCGGCATCCTGTTCGCGGTCGCCTTTTTCCTGCTCTGGCTGAACCGGCGCGAGCGCTATGTCGCCTATGCCGCCGGCGCCTATACCGCGACCGCGCTCGCCTTTCTGATCCAGGACGTCGGCCCGGTCCTCCCGATGGAGCTGCAGCGGCTCCCCGCCAATTTCCTCTTCCTGATGACCGGCGTGCTCTTCGCCGCCGCGATCATCAAACGTTACGCGCTTCCCGTCCCGTGGCGCGCGATGGCCGCGATCACCGCCGCCTCGACCGCGGTCTTCCTCTGGTTCCTCCTCGCCAGCCCCAGCATCGCCGCGCGCATCCTGTCGATCAGCATCGGCGCGGGGATCATCGCGATCATGGTGGTCGTCGCGCTCTGGCCGCTCGAAAGACGCCACATCATCGACCGCGTGCTCTTCTGGGTCGCGGCGATCTCGGCGCTCAACCTCATCGTCCGCCCCGTCGTCTTGCTCTCGCTCCACGGCGGCTTCGACGATTATGTCGGCTTCCAGCAGTCGGTCTACTGGACCACCGTCCAGTTCAGCCAGGCGATGGTGTCGGTCCTCGCGGCGATCAGCCTGATGGTCGCGGTCGCGCTCGACCAGATCGCCGAACTCCGCCGCAAGGTCGACGCCGACGATCTCTCGGGCCTGCTCAACCGCCGCGGGTTCGAGGCGCAGGCGGCCGCCGCGCTCCGCCGCTGCCTCGACGAGGGCGCCCCCGTCGCGCTGATCATCGCCGACCTCGACCGCTTCAAATCGGTCAACGACAATCACGGCCACGCGGTCGGCGACGCGATCATCGCGGCCTTCGGCGCGCATGCCCGGCTGATCGGACCCGCCGAAATGGTCGCGGGGCGCATCGGCGGCGAGGAGTTCGCGCTGCTCCTCCCCGGCGCGGCGATCGAGGCGGCGCGCCAGCTCGCCGAGGCCGTCCGCACCGGCCTCGCCGCCGCCTGCGCCGGCCGCATTCCCGCCAGCCTCTGCCCCACCGCGAGCTTCGGCATCGCGATCGGCGCCCCCGCCGCCGGCCTGTCGGCGCTGATGCAACAGGCCGATCAGGCGCTCTACGAAGCCAAGCGTTCCGGCCGCAACCGCGTCCGCGCCTTCGCCCCCAAGCCGGTGCGCAGCGCGGCGGGCGGCTGAGCCTTCGATAAATACCGGCTTATCCGCGCGTTAAGCCTGTTCCGCAGCAAAATCGCGACCCCGCCGCGCTATTCCCGCACCGGGACCAAAGCGACGGAACAGGGAACAGGGATATGCGGGCCATGCCGGGACGAGGGTTGATCAAGGACCAGCGCGGCGCCACCGCGATCGAATATGGGCTGATCGCCGCGCTGATCGCGCTCGCCTGCATCATCGCCTTCCAGACGCTCGGGCTCAATCTCGAAACCATCTTCACGACGATCAACGACGCGCTCAATCGCTAGCGGACGGCGTCGGCTTCGGCGTCGTCGCCGCCAGCCTTCTCGCCGCGCGCCGCGGCGAGCCGCGCGGCCGCCTCGCCCGTCGCCGGCTGGCCGCAGCGCATGCAGCAACCGCGTTCCAGCTCCTCTTCGGCGGCTGCGGCGCGGATTCGCTCGAGCTTGCCGACCAGCTTCTCGATCGCGCTGCCCGGATGGAAATATTTGATTCCCTTGCCGTCGAAGCGCCAGCCCGCCAGATGCTCCTCGGCGCTGATCACCGCATCGCCGTCATAGCGCCGGTAATGCGTCGCCGCGGCGCCGCCTTCCCCCAGCTCGCCGCGTTTCAAGAGCAGCCCGAGCATCGCGTCCGACGGCACGATCCGCCGCTCGACCTCCTTGCCGCCGCGCATCACCACCATCTCGCGCCCCACCACCGCGCGCTCATAGGCGACCGCCTGCAATCCGCGCAGCGCGCGCGCCAGCGCGGTCGAACAGGCGCGATCGAATTCCTCGAAACGCCGCCGCGCGTCGTTCACCGCCTTGCGGCTCATCCCCGCGACGCGCGCCGCATCGGTGACGCACCCCGACTGCGCAAGCACCGCAAGGAAGGTCCGCGTCCGCGCCGCGGTCCACCCATCCTCGCGAATGCGCAGCCCGGGCATGAAGGGATTTTCCTTCCTGGCCCCCTCGGCGCCCTCCTGAATCCCCTCCCGCTTGCGGGAGGGGGTACGAGACTTGCCAGCTCGCTGGCTAGTCGCAGCGGGATGGGCACCACCTCCCACGCCGTTTTCCTCCGATTCCCCCCGCGAACCCCGCGCCACTTTACGCCCCATAGTTCCATCTCCCGAATCGCTTGGAATAAACCGGAAGCATTTTGAACCTATTTGGATAATTTAGGAAAGCGAATTCTGTGGCGACCAAGAGACGGACACGAATAGGGGCGACATCATCGGCACCGATTCTACTCTAGCTCGTCGCTTGGGGTCCTGACCCCTTAATTCAGACCCTAGGCAGCGAAAGGAGCGCCGTCGGCGGAAATCCGCCGCCCTCGACCGTCAGATAAAAGCGACGCGAGGAGGCGTGCTGAAGCGCAGTGACGTCGACCCGCTCGTTCTGGAACCATATCCAGAAGCGATGCGCGTCGTCACGAATCCATATGACGATCTGGTCGACGAAGAACAGGCTCTCGCCCACCTTCACCGCTTCGATATGGTGGGTTCCACTATGGCCGCCGCTCTGCCGGATACCGGTTATCTCATAGTCGGACATGCCGCGTGCCCCCTTTGCCAATGCCGCTTTAGTAACGGACGGGTACGATACGGATGCGATCGATTGCGCCGGGGGAGGCGCGCGACCGCGCGATAGCGGCGGAGCGCAGTTCGTCCAGATCGAACGCATCATAGCCATTTTCATCGGGCTGGAGGGGAAGATCGGTTTCGATGACCAGGACAACCTTCCGCGCGAGCCCGTCGATCTCCCACTCGTACCAGCTCCTGACGATATGATCGGGCTCTCCGCGTTCCTCTCTCATGGCCGATTACTTCACCGACGCGAACGAGCGCGGATTTCGCGCTCGACTGCGGCATAGCCGGAGATGCTCTGGGTCGCGATAGCGATCGGACGTCCCCCCAAGGCGGCGTTCTCGGAGTTGAGGAAGTCCAGCGCGGGATCGCGCCCACCCAGCAGCTGAAATGCGAGCCCGCTAATGGCCCCTTGCCGCTGCCTGTCTTCTTGGGCGAGCGGAGCAAAGCTCCGCTTGTTTCGGAAGGGGTTCGTGCGCGAAGGAGGCGACTCCCGATCAATGCCCTCTGGATCAGGCATTGGCCTGCCCGTCCGACGAGCCGTCGCCGATGCGCTGGCGCAGAAGCGCCGCGCGCGCGTCGTTGATATTGGAGTATCGAAAGGATCCAACCCGGAATTGGTCGACATAGCTATGCGCGATGCCCTCTTCCGACAAAGAGTGGAGCGGCTTGGGATGATCGGCTTCCTCACCCTCGGCGGGGCACAGGGCGTTCGAATCCGAAGCAAGCTGGGCCAGACCGGCTTCGTCGAGTCCGAGCGCGCGATAGATGTCACGCCCGACGACCCACAAATCCTCCTGTATCCCGGCAAGCCGTCCGACGATGCCGTCCAGCGCATAGGCCGTCCGCTCTTCGGGGGTCATGCTCAGCGCCTTGTTGACGAGTATCTCGGCGATCAACGTGTCTCCGATATAGGCCGGATAGCCGACGTCCGCTTCCGACGTCGGCGGATCGGCCCGGGGCGGCCCCGCAGAAAGTTCGGATGCGGGGATGAAATTATCGTCAAGACCGCGTTGTTCGCGATATTCGTTGATCCGTTTGGCATAATAACGCGGGAGATCGAAGTTCGGCAGAATCCGGCCGTCACGTTGCGCCTGGCTTGCCGCCATCAGAGCCATCTGGTGATGATAGAGTAGCTGATTGAGATCCATGCCTGCCTCCCATTTGCGGGAGCGCGATCGTCTCTCAGTCACCGGCATGCAAAGCGAAGCCGACGATACCATGTAGATGGGGAAGCCACCCTCGCATTTCAACCGCAGCGGTTCGGGCGCATAATGGGGCCCCTCGAAACGACCGGGGTCCGGGCAGATGTAACGACCGAACAGGCGTCTTCCGGATTGTCTCGAACACTGCACGACGACGGAACCGTCAGCGCCCCTCTCGAACCACCCGAATTGACTCGACACGTTCTGAAATGGGCCTAGTGTCACGAAACAGAGGCTTTCCTTAGCGACCCGGAGAGCCAACGGGGCTTCCTTTGGTCACGATCTCAGAGGATGAAAGGGCTCCGTTCTGTGGCGGGGCCCTTTTCACGGGGACCCCGCTTCACCAAAAACTTCCGGCGGGGACCGAAGATCTAAGCGGGTCGGTCAAAGTCGGATTTCCGCCTGAATGCGGGCATCGAAGCAACCGGCTTGGAAATGGCCCGTTTTTGAGGCGCGAACCATCCACCCCCACCCCCTTGCATTTCCCCACCCTCGGCGTAAGGCGGCGCGGACATAAACCTGCGCGTGCGACTCCGCTTAGCTCCGCTCTCCCGAACGGGCACCGGCCGTCACTCCCCGCCGCGCCAACATGGGGACTGCAATCCTATGACCACCACCGGCCACGACACGCTGGGAACCCGCTCGACGCTCGACGTCGGCGGCAAAAGCTACGCTTATTATTCGCTCGACAAGGCCGCGGCCAAGCTCGGCGACGTTTCGCGCCTGCCCTTTTCGATGAAGGTGCTGCTCGAAAACCTGCTGCGCTTCGAGGATGGCGGCTTCACCGTGTCGAAGGATGACGTGCAGGCGCTGGTCGACTGGCAGAAGGACCCGCGGTCGAACCGCGAGATCCAGTATCGCCCCGCGCGCGTGCTGCTGCAGGATTTCACGGGCGTTCCCTGCGTCGTCGACCTCGCCGCGATGCGCGATGCGATCGCGACGCTCGGCGGCGACACGTCGAAGATCAACCCGCTCGTCCCCGTCCACCTCGTCATCGACCACTCGGTGATGGTCGACGAATTCGGCCACCCCAAGGCGTTCGAACAGAATGTCGAGATCGAATATTATCGCAACGGCGAACGTTACGACTTCCTGAAATGGGGATCGAAAAGCCTCGACAATTTCAAGGCGGTGCCCCCGGGCACCGGCATCTGCCACCAGGTCAACCTTGAGCATATCGCGCAGGCGGTTTGGTCGAGCGAAGACGCCGACGGTAACATGGTCGCCTATCCCGACACCTGCGTCGGCACCGACAGCCACACGACGATGATCAACGGGCTCGGCGTGCTCGGCTGGGGCGTCGGCGGGATCGAGGCCGAGGCCGCGATGCTCGGCCAGCCCGTGTCGATGCTCATCCCCGAAGTCGTCGGCTTCAAATTCACCGGCAAGCTGAAGGAAGGCGTCACCGCGACCGACCTCGTGCTCACCGCGACGCAGATGCTGCGCGAGCGCGGCGTCGTCGGCCGCTTCGTCGAATATTTCGGCCCCGGCCTCGCCTCGCTGAGCCTCGCCGACCGTGCGACGCTCGCCAATATGGCGCCCGAATATGGCGCGACCTGCGGCTTCTTCGGCGTCGACGACAAGACGCTCGATTATATGCGCCTGACCGGCCGCTCGGAAGAGAATATCGCGCTGGTCGAGGCCTATGCGAAGGCGCAGGGGCTGTGGATCGTCGAGGGTGCGGCGGACCCCGTGTTCACCGACACGCTCGAACTCGATCTTTCCAGCGTCGTGCCGTCGCTCGCGGGGCCGAAGCGGCCGCAGGACCGCGTCTCGCTTCCCGAAGTCGACGATGTGTTCAACGCCGACATGGCGAAGGTATACAACAAGGCGCAGGCGCGCGTGCCGGTCGAGGGCAAGGATTTCGACATCGGCGACGGCGACGTCACCATCGCCGCGATCACGAGCTGCACCAACACGTCGAACCCCGGGGTGCTCGTCGCCGCGGGGCTCGTCGCGAAGAAAGCCGACGCGCTGGGGCTCAAGCCCAAGCCGTGGGTCAAGACCAGCCTCGCGCCGGGGTCGCAGGTCGTCACCGACTATCTCGAAAAAGCCGGGCTGCAGAAGCATCTCGACAATATCGGCTTCAACCTCGTCGGTTATGGCTGCACGACCTGCATCGGCAACTCGGGTCCGCTCGCCGAGCCGATTTCGAAGGCGATCAACGAAAACGGCCTCGTCGCCGCGGCGGTGATCTCGGGCAACCGCAACTTCGAAGGCCGCGTGTCGCCCGACGTGCGCGCGAACTTCCTCGCCTCGCCGCCGCTCGTCGTCGCCTATGCGCTGAAGGGCACGGTGATCGAGGATTTCACCACCACACCGATCGGGCAGGACCAGTCGGGCAACGACGTGTTCCTGAAGGACATCTGGCCGACCAATCAGGAAGTGGCGGAGACGGTTGCGGGCGCGGTCGACCGCGACATGTTCGAGGCACGCTACGCCCATGTCTACAAGGGCGACGAGCATTGGCAGAAGATCAATGTCGAGGGCAGCGACACCTATCAGTGGCGCGCGGGCTCGACCTATGTCGCCAATCCGCCCTATTTCGAGGGCATGACGATGACGCCGGCGCCGGTCAGCGACATCGTGAACGCCAAGCCGCTCGCGATCCTCGGCGACAGCATCACCACCGACCACATCTCTCCGGCAGGCAGCATCAAGGCGGACTCGCCGGCCGGAAAATGGCTTATGGAACATCAGGTTAGCAAGGCCGACTTCAACAGCTACGGCGCCCGCCGCGGCCACCACGACGTCATGATGCGCGGCACCTTCGCCAACATCCGCATCAAGAATGAAATGGTCCCCGGCATCGAGGGCGGCATGTCGCGCTATGGCAGCGAGGTCATGCCGATCTATGACGCCGCGATGCGCCACAAGGCCGACGGCACCCCGCTCGTCGTCATCGCGGGCAAGGAATATGGCACCGGCTCGTCGCGCGACTGGGCGGCGAAGGGCACGAACCTGCTCGGCGTCCGCGCCGTGATCGTCGAAAGCTTCGAGCGCATCCACCGCTCGAACCTCGTCGGCATGGGCGTGCTGCCGCTGCAGTTCCTCGAAGGGCAAAGCCGCGAGACGCTGGGCCTGACCGGCGACGACCAGTTCACCATCACCGGCGTCGCGGATCTGAAGCCGCGCCAGACGGTCACCGTGAACGTGACCCGCGCCGACGGTTCGACCTTCAGCTTCGACACGCTCTGCCGCATCGATACCGCGAACGAGGTCGAATATTATATGAACGGCGGCATCCTGCACTATGTGCTGCGCAAGCTCGCGGCCTGACGCCGCGCACCGCTGATGCTATGAGCGCCCGCCCCCGCATCGGGGCGGGCGTTTTCATATGGAGAAGGGCCGCATGAACGCGGAGGTCATCGTCATCGAGGTTATCGGCTGGACCGCCGCCGCGATCATCCTCGCCGCCTATATCCTGCTGTCGCTCGGCAAGCTCGAAGGGCGGAGCTATTTCTATCAGTGGATGAACGTGATCGGCGCCGGCGGCTTCATCGTCAATTCGGGCTACAACGGCGCGCTGCCCTCGGCCGTGCTCAACGTCATATGGGCCGCGATGGGACTGTTCACGCTGTGGAGCGTCTGGCGCGCGCGGCAAGCGGCGCGCGCCGCGATCCCCTAGCGCGCCGCCCACTCAGCGTTCCACGCCGCGACCTTCGCGCGCGTATCGGCGAGCATCTTGTCAAGCGCGGCGCGATCCTGCACCATTCCGCGCAGCACCACCGTATCGATGGCGCGCGTCGCCGCAATGTCCTCGAGCGGATTCTTCGTCAGCAACACCAGATCGGCCGCCATGCCGGGTTTGATCGCTCCATAACGATCGAGCTGGCCGAACCATGCCGGTCCCGCACGCGTCGCCGAAGCGAGCGCCTGCGCCGGAGTCAGCCCCTTCGCCATGAAAAGCTCGATCTCATCGTGCAGCCCGAAACCCGGATAGTTGAAGCTGTTCAAGAAGCCTGCATCGGTCCCCGCGATGATCGGCACACCTGCTTCGGCGAGCATCGGCAGGATCGTCGCCACGTCCTCGATCTGCTTGTGCCGTGCCGCGATCGCCGCCGCATCGGCCTTGGCCGCACGCTCGATCCGCCAGTCATAGGTCTTGCGCAGCTTCGGCCCGATATAGGCGAGCCCCTCGTCCTTCGAATGATCGTCGCGGTCGAGATGGGCGATGATGCGGCTACCGTTGAGCGTCGGCGTGACGGACACGCCCTTCGCCGCAAAGCGGCGATAGGCCGCCATCGCGGTGTCGCGGTCGAACCCCGCGTCGAGCCGGCGGTTCGCCTCGGCGCGGTCGATGCGCTTCGCGGCGAAATCGGCGGCGATCGCGGCTTCGTCCTTCGCGCCGGCATTATAGGCATAGTCGAGATGCTCGATCGAACTGATCCCCGCGTCGACCGCCTGATCGACGGTCAGCGCCATCGGGATGTGCCCCGACGTCTTGAGGCCGAGGACCTTTGCCTGCCGCAGCGCATAGAGGAAGAGTTCGGGTTTCAGCGTGCTGTCGGTGATCTTGACGAAATCGACCTTATCGCGGTTCTTCAGGCGGTCGAGCGCCGCATCGACATCGGCCTCGCTGCCGACCTCGATCGTTCCTTTCCAAACCGGTGCGATCCCTTCGATCTTTGCGCCCGATGTCAGCAAGCGCGGGCCAAACAGGCTGCCGCTCGCAATCTCGCCGCGCCACGCGAGCACCTGCTCGGGCAGATCCCCCGAACAGTCGCGGATCGTCGTGATTCCGTTCGCGACATAAAGCGGCAGCAGCGCCTTATTCTCTTCGATCAGTTCGGGCCCGCCGCCGAAATGGACGTGCATGTCCCAAAGGCCGGGGATCAGATAGCCCCCGTTGCCCTCAATCGTTCGCACCGCGCGCCAGTCTTTTGCAATCGCGCCATCGGCACCTACCGCGACAATATCGTCGCCTTTCAGCACCACCGCCTGCCCGGCGATCGTCTTCGCTGCTTCGACATCGACGATCGAGACATGGCGGATGATCACGTCGCCCTGCTTCGGTGCGGCGAGCGCGGACGGAGCAAAAGCGAGCAGCGCCGGCGCGAGAGCGAGAAGCAGTTGTTTCATAGGAGATGGCCTTTCCGATAACTTCCCATAACCTCGTCGGACGCGAGATCAAGCGACCCAGACGCCCTCGCCCTTGTGCCATTCCTCGATCGATTTTTCCGGATAAAGGTCGAACGCCGCATCGTCGGGTCCGATGACGGGTTCGACCCAGCTTGCCTTATATTTGAGCATCAGATGCACGCGCGACGGCGCCGTCGGAAGCTCCGAATCGATCGCGCTCGCGAAGGGATGGACGAGATCGGGCCAGCACGGGTCGTAAAGCCACAGCGCCGATCCGCACGCGCGGCAGAAGCGCCGCTCGCCGCTGGACAGCTTGCATGACGGATGCTCGGCATCTTCGATCCGCGCGCGATAAAGTCCCAGATGCTCCTCACCCTCGATCGTCAGGCTCTTGGCGTCGGCGCCGAGGTTAATCGCATAGCCCCCGCCGCCCTGTTGCTTGCGGCAGATCGAACAATAGCACAGCTGATACGGAACCGCCGTATGGCTCGTCACCGAAAAGCGCACCGTGCCGCAATGGCACGAGCCGTCGAGTTTGGTTGGCATGGAATATCCTTTCGCGCGATCAAGGGCCCGCTAGCGCCAACGCGCGATCGAAAGGAAGGTTCGTGATGGTGGTCGCAGTCACCGGCGAACCAATCTCTAAACTCGACTTCGCTGATCAACGGGATTTTGCAGGAAATATATCCATCTGAGCCTCGTTCGCGCCCATCGACAGCAGCGGGAACGGGTTCGGCGCCGAGGACGGCAGTTGGCGGGTCGGCATCTATGCGCGCAACCTGCTCGATAAGCGCTTCTACGCGCCCTATGCCGCGGGCGTGATCAACCCGGGCGGCTACTCCAAGATAGTGATGCCCGAAGCTTTCCGGACGATCGGCGGCACGCTGAGTTTCCGGATCTAGGCTATTCAGCGCCCTCCGCCCGAAAGGGGCGGAGGGTTGAGCTCCGTATCCTGACTTCCAAGCGCGATCATTTCCGAGCGCGCTTCCAACCTTGGCCGCTTGCGGTCAGGCCGCTCTTGGACGCACCCGGTCGAAAGCTGACACTCGCCGACACGACGCGTTGCTACAGCACAGTCTACACTTGGCTTTGCCCAATTCGCCACGCCTTGCCCGCAACTATCTCAAAGATAGTCGACCCGGCCAAGGTTTTTTGGTTGCCCGGCGATACGCTTGCCGACAGCAAGTGGTATAGCGCATCTAACCGGGACATTTCGGTACGGGCCGATGTGACGAAGCACGAAAACGAGCGATCCAGGATTGAAACTTTGAGCGGTGCAGCAGAAAGGAAGCGCGGTGAACCAAGGACCGCGAGCATCTTGCGACAGATGCGCGTGGCGCTTGGCATTTCACAGCTTGAATTGGCGCTTCGCCTCGGCATGTCTCAACGCCACATCGGTTTTGTCGAGCTGGGGCGTGCCCGACCCAGCTTAAGCTTGATTCTCAGCTGGACGCGCGAAACTGGCGGGACGCTCGACGAGCGGAACGCGGCCTTGGTGAGTGCGGGTTATTCGCCGGCGCTACTGGAAAGCGCATCTGCCGACTGCCGTCAATCTGCCGAAATTCGGACACTGCGGGAAATGCTGGTCGCCCACGAGCCCTATCCCGGGATCATATTTGATGCCGATTGGACAGTAAGGGCCATGAGCGAGGGTGGACGATGGCTTTGCAGCGTGGGGATGCCCGGACTTCTCGAACATGACGGCGTCCCGTCGAGTGAGATTGACATGATTACCGCTGTCACCCACCCGGCAGGCCTTTTGTCCAAGGTCGTCAACGCCGCTGAAACCGGACGTGCATTGCTCCGACAACTGAGACTGGAGCAACTGACCAGACCTTCTCTGAAGGCGCGTGTCGATCGATTTGAAGCGTCGCTGACAGAGAGATACGGGGCTGTGGGCAAATGCGCGCGCGCGCCGGGCGACACGCATCTCAAGGTAATTCTAGACACCGAATATGGGCAGATGACGTTCCTGCTCGTCCAGACCGTGTTCGGATTACCGCAGAATGTAACTCAGAAGTCGTTGCGCTCGGAACTCTGGTTTCCATTCGATGAGGCAACGAGGGTGATCATGACAACGCGAGGGCGATTAGATCTGGAAGCGGGAAAGCCGTCACCGAAGCACAGCACACGCTGAGCGAGACGATGCCACCGTGGGATGAGCGCGCGCTTGTCGCAGCAACGGGTTCCGCGATTGGGGTCCATTTCGTTGGTTGGGGTCAGCGAAGATATTTGTCCAGCGCCTCAAGCATGCTTTCCCAGCCGGCCCGATGTCCCGCCAGGTCATCGAGTCCATCCAGATAAAGGCCTTGCTCGATAAGCCGCATGCGCGTGCCATCGCCGGTCGCTTCGAATGCGACGGCGACGGTGCCGACGAAACCCACCCGGCCTTCGGTCATCAGCGAGGTCGAATAGATGATCCGCTTGCCCGGTTCGATCACGACATAGCGGTTCTCGTTGAGATATTCCGCGCCGCCATCAGGGCCGAAGCGGCACAAATCGGACTCGCCCACGGCAAAGCGGAACGCATCGAAGCTCATGGTCCAGCCTTCGCCCGGGTCGCTCCATGCAAGCTGGGCTTGCCGATCCGACCAGGCCGCGAAGACCTTTTCGACCGGTGCATTGAATATTTTCGTCAGATCGACGGTTCCCTCGAAAACGCTCATCGCAAACTCCTGTCAGTTGGTTAGTGGGTCGCAGAAAGGATGCTCGCCTGGGCTTCGATATTGTAGAGGCAAACTGGACTGTTTCGGGGTTTTTGTGCCATGTGAAGCCATGCCGATACGACCAGCGCCTACCGCCCCACTTCGCGTTTCAATTTTGGTGTTGCCGGAAAGCGGCACGATGGCGGCGTTTGGGTTGCACGAGGTGCTGGGCGACACTTTCAGGAACGATCGTGCGTTGTCTCGTCCGATCCGCCCGACGCTCGTTGCTCGCCAGTTGGAGCCCTACCGGTCGAGCACGGGCCTTGCAGTGACCCCCGAAGAAACATTGACTACGGATTGCGCCGACATAGCGATCATTTGTGACATTCACTTCAACGAGGGGGAAACCCCGGCGGGAAGGTGGAGCGAAGAGATCGCGTGGGTGCACCGCCACATCGCATCTGGCGCGCTTGTCTGCTCGACGTGCAGCGGATCGGTATTGCTTGCCGAGGCTGGCCTGCTCGACAATGCCGAGGCCGCCTCGCATTGGAGCATGGCGGACATCTTCCGGGATCGATATCCAAGCGTGCGGTTTCGACCGGAACGGATTTTGTGCGACAGCGGCCGCGACGGTCGATTGATAACGACCGGCGGTGCGTCGGCGTGGCAGGACCTCGCCCTGTATCTGATTGCCAGATACTGCGGCGCGGCGGAGGCCGCCCGCGTCGCGCGCCTGTTCCTGCTCGGCGATCGCGGCCATGGACAGCTACCCTTCGCATCTATGACGCGGCCTCGCCAGCACAGCGACGCCGTTATAGCGACGGTTCAGGAATGGCTGGCGGACAATTACGCAACCCCGAACCCTGTGTCGGCGATGGCAGAGCGGTCGGGCCTGCCGGTTCGCAGCTTCAAGCGCCGCTTTTCGACCGCGACCGGCTATTCGCCAGTCTCATATGTCCAGGCTTTGCGGATCGAGGAAGCCAAACAGATGCTGGAAACGGAAGATTTGGCAATCGAAGAGATATCCGCTGTCGTGGGCTATACGGATCCGACATTTTTTCGGCGGCTATTCAAGCGCCTCGCGGGCGTCACGCCGGCCGAGTATCGGCAACGCAGTTGTATCTTACCGGCCGCATAGTTGCGTTTTCCGGCGCCCGGTGCATGATCGTACTTCAAAATAGGCGTTTCCTGATCGCGCTATCTTTGTGCCCCACCGCCTCGCCGCGAATACAGCCGCGCTTCAGCCATAGGAAATGCCGTTGGAAGCCTGCCTCTATCCTGACGATCGCATTTTTCATCACCCAATGGAGCGGCGGTGATCGCCATGACGGGTAAAGACTCTTTCGCCATCCGGCATGTGGGTTATCGAACGACCGCCGTTCAGGCGTGCTCCGCCTACTGTTGCGCGCCATACCCATGCTGAATATCGGATCGGCATCATGGTTTCCGGCGCGCGGCGATGGGCAGGCCTGCGACCTTGAGACGCGCATATTCGGGATCGGGATCGCCGCCTTCGAAATTCAGGCGAAGACCTGAAACCGCGCCCCGCCCCTGTTCCGGAATCGTCCGGTGCTGGCCGTCGAGGATGGCGAGATTGACCGAAGGATCGAAACTCGGTTGAAGATGGAGATACCAATCTGCCTCGAAAACAGCCGAAAATCCGAAATGCGCCACATAGAATGCGGTCGTTTCCGCAACCTTTTGGGTCATGATCACGGGGTAGTAGCTCGTGCACTTCACTCGCAGAATCCGATTCCATTTGGCGCCATGCCGAACGACGTTGGGCATGGCGCCTGCTCCGGGGAGAGCAATGGGGACCGACCATCGCGGGAAGAATGCGTCGCCGCTTTTCCCTCAAGTGTCTCTGGACAGGGTTGCAGGTTAGGGTCTCGTCGGCATGGTGGCGACTACCTCGCGCGTATACAGCGGGCCCAGCGAAATCGGAAACGTGCCCGCCTACCTTCGAGGTAGTCGTTTCCCACAGTCCCTTCTGCCATTTTCAACGTAACAGGGTGGAAGGCAGCCGATGATACCGCAAATTCTCTTCGGGTTGGCCGGTGTTCTATCGCTGCTCTGGCTCGTCTTTCACGTGGTTCAGGGTGGCAAGGAAATTGTGCGTCCCTTGCGCGCTTCGACCGGCCTCGATCCCGCCGTGCGGGATACGCTTTACCTGTGCTGGCACTTCGTGACGGCAACCCTCGCGGTCATGTCCGTATCATTCGCTCTGGCGATCGCCACATCCCGACAAGATTTGGCGGTCGTCGGGACATCGATCGCGTTCGGTTTTACGCTGACAGGAATTGGACAGGTGCTGGCGATGCGTGCCCGCTACCGCGATCTACCCCAAGGCTGGCTGTTTCTTCCAATAGCAGTGTCGGGTTCGGCGGGGCTGCTTCTTTGATCGCGTGCCAACGGTTCGGCGCGAGGCGCGCGGCGCTGAAAATATCGAGCCCGCCGGCAACGGTTTCTTGTGGCGGTTGCCACGTCCGCGCGCGGCCGTCGCCGCAACCCACGGACTTGGTTTCGAGTACCCGCAGAATAAAAGGGAGGGAATGATACGTCCTATGTCGATGGCGCTTTTCGTAATCGCGGCAGGCTTGCCGCAGCTTACCCTGGCGAGATCTGAATTTGGGGTCGCGCTCGACGCGCATTTTCAGTCTGTCATATCCCGCGATATCCGAGGCTCGGAGGCTGCCGCCCGAGGAGGGCGTCTCGTGGCTATGCTGCCTTGGCCTGCCGAAGCACATATTTGACAATCAATGCATCTCCGCGGTCGACCGGACCGAATGACAACTCCAGCCAGTTTCCAACCCTTGCGAGGCCAGTCTCACAGTGTCTAAAAATGCCGTCACCAATCTTGCGTTAGCAACAGCATGCCTCCCGCTAGCGGGATGGAAGAGCTTGGTGCTCGGAAAGGCCGGCGATGCTCAGATCAAGCTTTTCAAGGTTGATCCCGGCGGCCTGCAGCAAGAGACCCACTTCGCATGGTCAGAAAGCTTGATCATGATCAGTGGAGAAATACAGGTCGAACTGAATGGCTCGATCCACCCAGTCAACGCAGGCGAACATCTACTTATTCCCGCGGGACAACCTCATTCCATCCGCCCAGGAGGGCACGGGCATTTCCTTTTAATAGATCCAGAACCCGAAGATTCATCATCCAGAATTTGAAAACCCGTCTTTCCCCTGACGCATGTGGCCAGAAATCAGCCGTGGTGGGCGCTGACGGGCTCGAACCGCCGACCCTCTCGGTGTAAACGAGATGCTCTACCAACTGAGCTAAGCGCCCCCAGAAATGTCGCCATCGGCGAAGGTGCGCCCCTGCCACAAGTGGCTGTCACTGGCAAGCGATGCGTCGAAGGTCAGAGCCAGCCGATGTGCTTGAAGCGCCAGAAGATGAGCCCCGAACCGCCGAAAATCAAGGCCAGCGCGAACGGATAACCAAGGGCCCAGTCGAGTTCGGGCATGAACTCGAAATTCATGCCGTAAATGCCCGCGATCGCGGTCGGAACCGCCAGAATCGCTGCCCAGGCGGCGAGTTGGCGGGTGATCACGCCCTGACGCTGCTGTTCGAGCATGCCGTTGGTTTCGATGACCGACGCGGCAATATCGCGCAGCCCGTTGAGGCGATATTCGGCGCGCTGCACATGATCCCAGACGTCGCGATAGAAGGGACGCACCGCGGGGTCGATATTGGGCAAATCCTCGTCCGTGGTCAGGCGGCCGGCGACCTCTTTCATCATTCCGACCAGCCGCTGAAAACGGATGATCTCATGCCGTTGCTTGTAAAGGTGGCGGATTTCAGCGGCATCAAGCGGCGTGTCCATCACGCTGTCCTCGACCGCCAACATCCGTTCTTCGATCGCATCGATCACCGGGAAATAGCCGTCGACGATGAAATCGAGCACGGCATAGAGAACATAATCGGGCCCGTGCGCGAGCTTCGCCGGCAGGCTTTCAAGCCGCGCCCGGACATCGGTGTGCGTCCGCGCCGACCCGTGGCGGACGCTGACGAAGAAATGCGGGCCGATGAAAAAGGCGGTTTCCCCCGGCTGAATCGTATCGCCGTCGAGATTGGCGGTGCGAGTGATGATGAACAGCTGGTCGCCATAGGTTTCGACCTTGGGCAACTGGTTCGCCTTCAGCGCGTCCTCGACCGCCAGCGGATGCAGGCCGAACCGCTTGGCGATGCCGGCAAGTTCGGCGGGGGTCGGCTCGTAGAGGCCGAGCCAGAAGAAATCGCCGGTGTCGCAGTCGCCGGGAATCGCCTCGTCGGGGCCAAGATCGCGGACGAGCTTGCCGTCATGATAGAGGCGGGCGGCCATGATCGGCATTCGGTGGAAACTCCCTTGCGTGCGGCGTCTACATAGTGCGCGGAGACGGCAAGGGAAATCACCTAGTCGACAGGCTAGATATCGCGGCTGTCATACGCCCATTGGAGCAGCGCCTGGCGTTGCTTCGGGCGACAAAAAGGGTCGCCGGGCTCGCAATGCTTGCGCACTTGCGCCGCATGACGTCGGAACGCGCGCCATCGCGCAATCTGCCGGCGATCTTCGTCCGGCATGCGCCGCCCCGAATAATAGCGGCAATACCATTGGAACCAGCCGCGCGGATCGTCGGGATGGATCCAGCCCTTCTCGATCCAGACGCGGAGCGGCACGCTCGCCCGAATGCCGAAATAGTTCAGCGAACAATCGGGACCTTGCGGCGCGAGCTTCGCCTCCTTGAACCAGCTTGCGGGGAATTCATCCGCACAGTCGGTCATATATTTCCCGCAGAACACGCCCAGCTTTAGCATTTCCGCCGGGGTGAGTTCGGGGTCGAAATCGGGATCGAACGCCCGCCCCATCGGCGCCGTGCGCGCGTAACGATAGCCCTTCTGCATTCTGTCGTTCACAACCACTTCGGCTTCGTTCTTCATCGGGCGAGGCTAGCGTCCCGCTCCCGGCCGGACCACCGCTATTCGTCGAGTGCCTCGAAATAGCGGGCAAGCGCATCATGGGCTCCCTCGGCCAACGCGATGAAGATGCGGCGACCGTCGTGCGGGTCGGCCTCGCGCACGAAAAGGCCCGCGTCGGTCATCGTCTTGATCCAGCGCAGCGCCGTCGTCGCGGGAACAGCGGCCGCGATGCACAGGCTCGACACCGACACCGGCTGACGCTCGAGCCGCGCGGCGTAAAGGTCGAGCAACATGTCCCACGCCGGATCGGCGAACAGGTCGGCGGGGAAATATTGCTCGCGCATCCGCCGCTGACGCAGCATCCGCCGCACCGCTTTCGCACGCTGCCGGTCGAGTGCCCGGTCTTCGGGAACGAAGCTGCGCGGCATTGCCGCATAGCCGCGCGTCGGCGCACGAACCTGCTCTGTTGCGGCCGAATCGGCGTCCCATGGCACGAAGCCGGTCGGCGTGCCAGGAAGACCGCTCCGCTGTCCCGCAAGGTCGCCGAGAAGGCGGGAAATTCGTGCGACTTCCTCTTGTAGCCGGTCGATCCGCTCCATCGCGTCGTCGCGGGCGATATCATGGACCACCCCGTACCGCGTGCGTCGTGCCGCCGCGAGCGCGACGAGCTTGTCGGCCGCATCGGCGTCGACGAGCAATTGGACCTCAAGCGATGCGGGAAGGGTCGCGACGATTCGGTCGAGCGCCGACAAAGAGGTTTCGCAAATCAGGTTGCATCCCTGCTCGCCCGCTGCCGCGCAAATATCGGCCAGCAGCTCGCTCTCCACGGCGTCCGCTTCCGCCAGCCAAATGATATCGAGCGTGTCGGTCCGCCGGATATGGCGCGCCGCCTGCGACGCCGCGACCGTTCCGGCCACCCGTATGTCGGAGAGGACAGCTATATCGGGCAAATCCGCGCGGGTCCCGACGAACAGCAGTGGCGACGCGACAGCTTTGGGGATCGAGCTCCTGGATTGAGTCCCTGCCCAGACCTCACCCGAATGAAAACCGCGATCCGGAAGAACCGACCTGTCGAAGTCGATTTGTGTCCTCTGGTTCATCATGCTGCAGCCCCCGTTTCCATCGCTCCACCTTGGCGTAACTATGTCGTCATTCCGGCGTCATTCACCTTTTGTTCGTTCCTGTTTGCCGCCAATCCGGACCCAAACGCGCAATTGGCATGAGTCGCGACGATGTCGGCTGGAACGGAATGGTCCATTTTGGACATGATTTGTTCTCCTCGTCAATATCTTATTCGGACTTGCCAACCCGGCAGCCGCAGGCGCACTCGGCGACCATGATCCGTGCTCGGTCTCCCCTCACCCGTTTGCGCTGGCGGCGGCGCTTGCGTTCGCTCGTCGCGTTGCTGTTGCTCGCGGGCTTGGCGCTGGCGGCGTGGGTGTGGTTTCCGACACCGGTCGCGACGGTGCCGCTTGTCCATATCATCGACGGCGACAGTCTGACGGTGCGGCATGACGACAGCACGCTGACGATCCGCCTGACCGGGATCGACGCGGCCGAATATCGGCAGGATTGCGCGCGCGCCGACGCGAGCCGGTGGCCCTGCGGCCGCGAGGCGCGCGCAATGCTCGAAAAGCTCGCGGGGCGCGGGCCGCTCCATTGCGAGGTCGCGGCGAAGGATCATTACGACCGCACGCTCGCCGCCTGCCGCACCCGGCCCCTTCCCGACGGGATCGACCTGGGCGCCGAGATGGTCCGGCTGGGCGGCGCGATCGCGACCAGCGACGCCTATATGGTCGAAGAGGCGGAGGCGCAGGCAAAGCGGCGGGGAATCTGGCAAGGCGATTTTGTCCGGCCCGCCGACTGGCGCGCAGCGCACGAACGCCCCGCGAAGGCGCTGGCGCCGCCCGACAGTTAGTATCAGGCGCAGCATGACGCGCCCGCTATGCCTCGCCGCCGTTTCCGGCTAGGGCGAGCGACATGAACAGCCTGTTTCCCGTCATGATCGGCGGCGCGATCGGCGCCGGCGCGCGCCATCTCGCCGGGCAAGTGATGCTCGCGCGGCTTGGCCCGGGCTTTCCCTGGTGGACGTTGTCGATCAACATCGTCGGCAGCCTCTGCATGGGCCTGTTGATCGGCGCGCTGGCGCGGGGCAGCGACGGCGGCGAAACCGCGCGTCTTTTTATCGGCGTCGGGATCCTCGGCGGCTTCACCACCTTTTCCTCCTTCAGCATGGAATTCTGGATGCTTTTCGAACGCGGTCAGATCGCTCAGGCGGCCGCCTATATGCTCGCGTCGGTGATCGGCGCCATCCTCGCCTGCGGGCTCGGCCTGTTCGTCATGCGGCAGATACCGGCATGAGCGCGCGGGACACCAAATTCGACGGCGCGACGATCGCCGAGGAGGATGACGGCATCCGTCTCGACCGCTGGTTCAAGCGCCATCGGCCGGGGACGCCGCACGCGCTGCTCGCGCGCTGGGCGCGCTCGGGACAGCTGACGCTCGACGGCAAGAAGGCCGATGTGTCGGACCGCATCGAAACGGGGCAAAGGCTCGTCATGCCGACCCCGCCCGCCGAGATCGAAGCCCGCCCGGCGCGCAAGGGGCGCCCGCTGACCGACGCCGATATCGAACTCGCCGAATCGATGCTAATCCACCGCGACGCGAGCACCCTGGTGATCAACAAACTGCCCGGCCTGGCGACGCAGGGCGGCACCAAGACCGAGCAGCATGTCGACGGCCTGCTTGACGCGCTCAAATATGACGCGCCGGCGCGGCCGAAGCTCGTCCACCGGCTCGACAAGGATACGTCAGGGGCGCTGCTGATCGCGCGCACGCCCAAAGCCGCCGCCTATTTCGCGAAGAGCTTTTCAAACCGCAGCGCGAAGAAGACCTACTGGGCGATCATCGTCGGCGTTCCCGACATCGCGCAGGGCGAAATCGACCTGCCGCTCGCGAAGCAGCCAGGATCGGGCGGCGAGAAGATGCACGTCCACGACAGCGGCCTCGCGTCGAAAACGCGCTACCGCGTGATCGAGCGCGCGGGGAACAGCGCGGCGTGGGTCGAGCTGCAGCCGCTGACCGGGCGCACGCACCAGCTCCGCGTCCATATGGCGGCGATCGGCCATCCCATCGTCGGCGACGGCAAATACGGCGGCAAGGGCGCCTTCCTGACCGGAACGATCAGCCGCAAGATGCACCTGCACAGCCGCCGTCTGCGTATCGACCACCCCGACGGCGGCGCGATCGATATCAGCGCGGAAGTGCCCGAGCATTTCGCCGCGAGCCTCGATGCGCTCGGCTTCGACCTGCTACTCGGCGAGGTCGGGATCGACGATGCCGCCAAGGGGCCTCCGCCGAAGGCTGCGGCAAAAGCCGCTGCGAAAGCGCATAGCAAGCAGATCCGCAAGGCAAGGCGCGGCGAGCGGCGCGGGCGCACCGCTGACAGCAAGCCGACGGACTTTGTCGGCAAGCCGAAACCCAAGGCGAAAGCGAAACCGGGCAAGGCAGCGCCGGGGAAACCCGCAGGCAAAAGGCCGGGCGCGAAAAAGCGCCCGTCGCGCCCTGCCCGCCCGAGCTGATGCATCCGAACAGCGCCTTCCGGCCCAGACAGGACGACCTCGCCGAACTGCTGGTGCGCGAGATCGGCTTTGCCGCGATCTTCGCGGGCACGCCCGACGGACCGCGCGTCGCGCATGCTCCGGTGGTGCTGAGCGAGGATCGGCGGACGCTGCAATTCCATCTTGCGCGCGGCAATGCGCTGACGCGGCATCTCGACGGAGCGACCGCGCTCGCCGTGGTGCAGGGTCCCGACGCTTATGTGAGCGCGAGCTGGTATGCCGAAGCCGATCAGGTGCCGACGTGGAATTATGTCGCGATCGAGATGGAAGGTGTCGCCCGCAGGCTCGACGACAGCGCGCTGGTCGCGCAGCTCGATGCCCTTTCGGCACAGCATGAAGCCCGCGTCGGGGCGAACCCGCCGTGGACGCGTGCCAAGATGAATCCCGCGATCTTCGGCAAGATGACCGGCGCGATCACCGGCTTCGAGATGCGGATCACCGCATGGCGCCCGACAATCAAGCTGTCGCAGAACAAGCCGGCCGACGAGCGCCAGCGCGTGATCGAGGGCGTCGAGGCGACCGGCCATGGCGCACTCGCAGAGTTGATGCGCCACCTCGGCGGCGATAGGGAGGGCGCATGACCCAAGCCGACGATGCGCTCGCCAAGAAACGCTTTTTCGCGATCACGATAATGCGCCTGATGGGCGTCGCCTTCGTGGCGATCGGCTTCATCCTGATCGGCGGCGGTTTCGCGTTCGCGGGGCAGCCGGCCGACCGTTGGATCGGCGTCGCGATCGTGCTCGTCGGCGCCTTCGATTTCGCGGTGATGCCGATGCTCCTCGCGCGCCGCTGGCGTTCGCCCAAAGACCTGTGAAGCGTTTCTGGAAAGAGGTTGCCGTCCTCGCCGAGGGCGACGGCTGGGGCATCGCGCTCGACGGGCGGCCGGTGCGCACGCCGCAGCGCGCGCCGCTAGCGGTCGCGAGCTTGGCGCTCGCCGAGGCCATCGCCGCCGAATGGCGCGATGTCGGCGAGGTGATCGATCCTGCGGCGATGCCGATGACGGGGCTCACCAATGCCGCGATCGACCTCGCCGCGCCCGACCTGCCTGCCTTCGCCGCGCCGGTCGCCGCTTATGCGGAAAGCGACCTCTTCTGTTATCGCGACGCGCGCGACGCGGCGCTGCAGGCCGAACAGGCGGCGGTGTGGAACCCGCTGCTCGCATGGGCCGAGGCGCGCTATGGTGTCGAATTCGCGCTGACGCAGGGCGTGCTGCCGGTCGATCAACCCGAAGCGACGGTCGCGGCGCTGCAGGACGCGGCGTTCGCGCAGGACCAATGGCGCATCACCGCGCTGACGCCGCTGGTGACGATCGGCGGCTCGCTCGTCGCGGGCCTCGCGCTCGTCGAGAGGGCGTTCGACGCCGACGCGCTGTGGGATGCGGTCAGCCTCGACGAGCTATATCAGGAACGCCGCTGGGGCGCCGACAGCGAAGCGCAGAAAGCGCGCGCCGCGAACAAGCGCGACTGGGACAATGCGGTGCGGTTTTTGACCCTGCTCTAGTCGACGAAATTCGGCTTTCGCTTCTGCATCCCCGCCATCACCGCTTCCATCTGGTTGGGCGTGCGGATGACCTTTACCTGTTCATCGCTCTCGGCCTGCAATATTTCGGCGTCGCTCGCATGGCCGAGCATGTTGCAGAGCCGCTTCGCTCCGCGGATCGCGTGCGGATTCTTGTCGGCGATCACCTCGGCGAGTTCCATCGCCTTTGCGAGTGGATCGTCGGACACATGCGTCGCAAAGCCAAGCAGCTTCGCCTCCGACCCGTTGAATTCACGGTTGGTGTAAATCAGCTCGCGCAGCACATCGTCGGCGACCTGCGTGCGCCACAGCGCCATGCCCGCGACATCGGGGACAAGGCCCCAGCGCATTTCCATGATCGCGATGCGCGTGTCGGGGTGGACGACCCGGATATCGGCCGCCGCCATGATCTGGCTGCCCGCACCGAACGCGACGCCATGCACCGCCGCGATCACCGGCACCGGCAATTCGCGCCAGCCCCACGCCGCATATTGGGCATTGTTCGCGATGCCCCTGGTCCGGTCGGCAAGGCTGCCGCCCGCGCTGCTCGCACCCGGATCGCGATCATTGCTGAGACTCGAAAGATCGAGTCCCGCGCAGAAAGCGCGCCCCTCGCCCGACAGCACGACGACGCGTAGGCCCGCGGTCGCTTTCAATTCATCGACCGCTTGGGCAAGCGCATCCCACATCGCGGGATCGAGCGCGTTCATCTTGTCGGTCCGGATCAGCCGGACGTCGGCGATCCCGCCATCGAGCATGGTGATCGAAATACGGTCTTTCACGCGAGAATCCTTTTCAGCGTTTCAATGCGGCTTCGACGAGCGGAAGCTGGTCGTTGCCGAAATACATATCGTCGTGATCGACAAAGATCGTCGGCGAACCATAGCCGCCGCGCGCGATGACTTCATCGGTGTTCGCGCGCAGCCGCGCCTTGACCGCATCGCTGCTCGCGGCTGCGGCGAGCGCGGTGCCATCGAGCCCCTCGGCATCGGCGGCCGCCGTTAGCACGACGGGGTCGTCGAGATTTTCCTGCCGGCCGAAATAGCTGGCGAAGGCCGCCCGCGCGAACCGGACGAGCGCCGCCTGATCATCTTCGAGCGCGCAGCAGAAACGCATCGCGGCGATGCTCTTCGCGGGGTGCCACTGCGACGGGAAGTTCATCGGCACCCCCGCGAGCCGCGCCCAGTCCTTCAGCACTTTCCAGCTATGTTCGAGCCGCCGGTTGTCTGCCTGCTCGCGCGCCGCATAGACGGCAGGATTCACAGCGTTGAACACCCCGCCGACGAGGATCGGCCGATAGACCGCCGCCGCGCCGGTGCGTTCGAGCACGCCCGGCAGATTGTGGAACGCAAGGCAGGTCCACGGACTCGACAGATCGAAGAAGAACTCGACACGCGCGGTCATGCTCAGGCCTCCGCCTTTGCCCTCTCCCAATATTGATCGCGCAGCAGGCGCTTGTAGAGCTTGCCCGTGTCGTGGCGCGGCAGTGCTTCGAGGAAGTCGATCCGGCGGGGGATCTTCACCCCCGACAGTTTCTCGCGGGCATAGGCGATAAGCTCGTCGCGCAATTCCTCGGTCGCGTCGGCCATATTCGCAGGCTGGATCACCGCGATCACTTCCTCGCCCATTTCGTCGTGCGGTCCGCCGACGACCGCGACGTCGGCGACCTTGGGGTGGGTGACGAGGTGGTTCTCGATCTCCTGCGGATAGATGTTCACGCCGCCCGAGATGATCATGAAGCTCTTGCGGTCGGTGAGATAGAGAAAGCCTTCGTCGTCAAGTTTGCCCACATCGCCCAAAGTTGACCAGCCCTTCGAGTTACGGCTGGAAGCCGTCTTCTCATTATCCCCATGATATTCGAAGACATTTTCACTTTCGAAGAAAACGGCGCCTTCCTCGTCCGGGCCGAGTTCGGTTTCGTTATCCTCGCCCATGATATGGACGGTGCCGAGGATCGGGCGGCCGACGCTGCCCTTGTGCGTCAGCCAGTCGGGGCTGGAGATGAAGGTCATGCCATTGCCTTCGGAGCCGGCATAATATTCGAAGAGCACCGGGCCCCACCAGTCGATCATCGCCTGCTTGACCGGCACCGGGCAAGGCGCCGCGGCGTGGATCGCAACCTTCAGCGACGAGGTATCGTAGCGGGTGCGGACATCGTCGGGCAGCTTGAGCATCCGCACGAAATGCGTCGGCACCCACTGGCTCGAATTCACGCGATATTTTTCGATGTGCGACAGCGCCGCCTCGGGATCGAATTTCTTCATCAGGACGACGGTGCCGCCAAGGCGGTGGATCGTCATCGACCAGCGCAGCGGCGCGGCGTGATAGAGCGGCGCCGGCGAGAGATAGATGCTGTCCGAATTGATCTGGAACACCGCCGACGCGAGCATGACGAGGCTGTTGACCGCGTCGATCGCCGGATCCTCGGGCAGCGGCACGCGCACGCCCTTTGGGCGCCCGGTGGTGCCCGACGAATAGAGCATGTCGACACCCGCGCGCTCGTCAGCGACCGGTGTCGCGGGCATCGCCGCGACGGCATCCTCCCAGCTTTCGTAACCGGGGATGGCGCCGCCCATCGCGAAACGCTTGATCCCGGTGGTGAGCTGCTGCGCCGCGGCGGCGAGGCTCGCCGACACGACGAGGATCTTCGCGCCCGAATTTTCGAGGATATAGTCGGTCTCGTCCTGCGTCAGCCGCGACGAAATGCACACATAGCGCAGCCCCGCACGCTGCGCGCCCCAGGTAAGGCCGTAATAATGCGGCGTGTTGTCGAGCATGAAGGCGACGACATCCTCATGCCCCAGCCCGTGCGACCGAAAGAGCTGCGCCGCGCGGTTCGAGGCCGCGTCGAGTTCGCCATAGCTGATCGCCTCGCCCGTCTCCGCGACGATGATCGCGGGCTTGTCGGGGTTGGCGCGGGCGTGGACTGAGGGGTGCATCGGGCATCATCTCCGGAATCACTGGTTTCTTTATGTCGAAGATGAGTAGCAACCTGAAACTTTTGGTCAAGCAAGCTGGGGCTCGTGACAGGGTCGTCAACCGGGCCGCGAGCGCAGCGTATAGCCCCGCCCTTTCACCGTATGGAGCATCGGCCAGTCGAAGCCGCGATCGACCTTGGCGCGCAGCCGCGACATATGCACCTCGACCCGGTTGGTGCCGGGATCGAAATCGATCCGCCACACCGCGCGGAGCAACGCATCGCGCGACACCGGGCGGTCGGGGACGCGCGCCAGATTGGCGAGCAGGTCGAACTCGCGCAGCGGCAGGCGGATGAGCCGCCCCGCACGCTCGACGCGGCGGTCGATCAGGTCGATGCGAAGCTCGCCCTCGCCGAGTTGCCCCGCCGCGATGCGGCTGCGCCGCAGCAGCCCGGCGATCCGCGCGAGCAGTTCGGGAAGGTTGTTCGTCCACCCTACCGCATCGTCGGCGCCCGCTGACAGCGCCGCCATCCGGTCGTCCAGCGCGTCGCGGTCCGATACGGCGAGCAACGGCCGCCGTCCGGCGACCGATCGCGCCAGCCGGACGAATTCGAACGGTTCCTGCCAGTCGAGAAACGGGTTGACGAGAAGCAGGTCGAAGCAGCTGTCGACCCATGCGCGGAGACCGTCGACATGTTGCGGCAGCCGTTGCGCGGCAAGGCCGGCGGCGGCGATGGCGGCCATCAGGGCATCCGCACGGTCCGGCAGCGGGTGATAGACCGCGACGAGCAACTTCCTGTCGCTCGCTCCCGCAATATCCGATGAGGTCATCCGCATCCCCCGTCGTCGACGCAACATCAAGGGTCAGGACTTGGTCAATGCACATTCGAGGCGTCGAAATGGCGAAGATATCGGGTCCGCGTGGCCGCTGCGGGTAGCATCGCTACCCGCAAGGCCGCGCGGACCCGATATCGAAGCCATTTCGGCGTCCCTTCGGGATTTGACCGATTTTGCCCATGGCTTCGTCGGCAAGTCTTGAGATATCGACATATATCTGCGCCTTGCCTCCTAGCCCTGAGCAAAATCGCTTCAAACCTCGAATGCGCATTGACCAGGTCCTGACCCTAATCGCCCCGCCGCTCCACCGGCATTGCACCGCCTTTCGGCTGTGCTAGTCGATAGGCATGACCAGTATCGAAATGCTTGAAGGCGACTTCGCCACCCTGCCCGACCTTGTCCGTGCCCACGCCGCGGAGCGTCCCGATGCCGTAGCGGCTGCGGACCCGTTCCGGCGGCTGAGCTGGTCCGAACTGGATCAATTGACCGACCGAATCGCCGCGCGGCTGCAACAGGATGGATTCGCAAAAGGCGACCGCACCGCGATCGCCGGGCTCAACAGCGTCGAGCAGATGGCGGTTATCCTCGGCACCTTGCGCGCCGGCGGCGTCGCAGGGCTTGTCACCAACAGCGCGACGGGCGAGCAGATGGCGGCGATGATCGCCGACACCGGCGCGCGCCACCTGTTCCTCGACAGCGCCGCGAAGGCGAGTCTCGACGGGCAGGTCATCGCCGCGAGCGACCTGATCGCAATGGACGGCAGCGCCGCTGGCACGCCGCTCGATGCCTGGTTGTCGCTCGCGGGCGTCAAACCCGCTCCGGTCGACATCCGGCCCGAGGACGGGTTCAACATCATCTATTCATCGGGCACCACGGGCACGCCCAAGGGCATCGTCCACAGCCATGCGATGCGCTGGCAGCATATCGTCCGCGGCGCGCCCGCTTATGGGCCCAAGGCCGTGACGATCCTGTCGACCCCGCTCTATTCGAATACGACGATGGCAAGCTTCATGCCGACGGTCGGGTCGGGCGGGCAGGTCGTGCTGATGAAGAAATTCGACGCGCGCGGCTTCCTCGAACTCGCGGCGCGCGAACGCGCGACGAATACGATGCTGGTGCCCGTCCAATATCGCCGCATCATGGCGCTCGACGATTTCGCCAGCTTCGACCTGTCGAGTTTCGTGATGAAATATTGCACCTCGGCGCCCTTCCCGGCGGCGTTGAAAGCCGATGTGCTCGAGCGCTGGCCGGGCGGGCTGGTCGAGATTTACGGCATGACCGAAGGCGGCGCGGCGTTCATCCTCGAGGCGCATCAATTCCCCGACAAGCTGCACACCGTCGGCAAGCCGGCACCAGGGCATATCGCGAAGGTGATCGACGAGGAGGGCAGGGAATTGCCGCAAGGATCGGTTGGCGAAGTCGTCGGCCGCAGCCCCGCGATGATGACCGGATACAACAACCGCCCCGACGCGACCAAGGCGATGCACTGGTATGATGGCGAAGGAAATCTCTTCTATCGCCACGGCGACATCGGACGGATCGACGAGGACGGTTTCCTGACGCTGATGGACCGCGCGAAGGACATGATCATTTCGGGCGGCTTCAACATCTTCCCGAGCGACCTCGAAGCGATATTGATCGCCGACGATCGCGTCGTCGAGGCGGCGGTCGTCGGGATGCCGAGCGAGGAGTGGGGCGAAACGCCGGTGGCGTTCGTGGTGTTGAAGGGAGGCGCCGACCCCGAAAGCGTGCGCGCCGATTGCAACGCCAAGGTCGGCAAGACGCAGCGGCTGAGCGCAATCACGGTGGTCGAAGAATTGCCGCGCAGCCCGATCGGCAAGGTGCTGAAACGCGAATTGCGCGATGCCCACGCCGGGTGAATCGCAGGTGAGGAAGGTCTGAAAGCGACCGGCAACTGCCATTAAATCCTCCCTGTAGCCGCAGGCCATGGGAAGGGGGACCGCCGCGAAGCGGTGGTGGAGGGGCCGCGACGGTAGCGCCAAGGCCCCTCCGTCAGTGCTTCGCACTGCCACCTCCCATCGCTTCGCGACAGGGAGGATGTTCCTTTCCTCGTCACCCCGGGCTTGATCCGGGGTCCATGACTTCAACGTTGCGGTGGATTCCGGATCAAGTCCGGGATGACGAGCGACTGGAAACGACCGATTGCGGTCATTGCGCCGCGGTGCAGCCTCGAATGTCGTTCCAATATTCGTCGTGGACGTCGGCGTCGATTTCCACCGGCATAGAACTTGATGGATACAGCCGGTCTTGGCCATCTTTTCGCGGACCTGAGATCCAAAACTGGTCGCCTGTCTCAGCGTCAAAATAGTTGGCCTTGAAACCTTGGCCACCCAAGCGCTGAAACGTGCGGCCACCGTAGTAGATTGACTGGCCAGTTTTTGAATAAGATACGCGACCGATCCTTGCTGGCCCATTGAGACCTGCTGATTTTTCTTCGATATACATTATCCTCGTCTTCTTGGCGCTCATTGTGCCGCCTCCTTGGACAATAGCCATATCAGCGAGATGGCGGCTTTCCTCCCCAAGCCACCACCTCCCCTACAGCATATATTTCATCCTGATCGACTGGCGCATGTCGCCCGCGACCGCGAAGCTGGCCGATTTGAAGCTCGGCGGCCCGACGGTGATCGTGGGATTGCGCGAAAAGCCGAAGCCTTCTTTCGGCAGGAAGATCGCCGTGTCCATTTTGTTGTTGCTGTTCTCGTCATGCACGACCGCGATCGCGTAGGTTCCCGCGGCGGGCGCGTGGACGGCGAAATTTTCCGCGTCGGCGGCCTTCACCGCCATGCGCACAGAGTTCGCATCCTTGCTGCAATCGGGAAAGGCCTTGCGGTTCGTGGTCAGGCAGACGAGGACCTGCCCCTTCGCGCTGCGCAGACCGGTGACGCTGACCTCAACCGTCGGCGGCGGCGGGCTCGCGGCGGTCAGCAGTGCGGGCAAAAGAGCCAAGCCCGATATCCGTGCCGCACGCCTTGTCCCAAAAGCGAAAATAAAGGCCATAATTCCCCCGGTAAGCCGCATGATGCGCCTGATGGTGCGTTGCGGTTATCAGCCATTTCCCTGCGGGTCCATGAACGAGTGCGCGCGGAAACATCTCCCACCCCATATGATTGCCGACCCCCATCACGGTCATGATCGCGAGCACGAGGCCGAGCACCCCGACATGGATGGGAACGAGGAAGACGAGCGCCGGGATGACAACCGCGCCGGTGATCGCCTCGAGCGGATGAAAGCTCATCGCCGCCCAGGCGGTCGGCGGGCGGCTCGCATGATGGACCGCATGCGCGGCGCGGAACAGCGCCGGGCGGTGCATCCAGCGGTGGGTCCAGTAGAACCATGTGTCGTGCAGGACGAGATAGGCGAAGAGGCTGACGGGCAGATACCAGAGCGGAAAAGCGCCGATGTCGGTATAGATGCGCGTCCAGCCATGCGCCTGCCACCCCCAGGCAACGATGCCCGCCGGAACCCCGTAAATGGCGGCGCTCGCGAGGCTCCAGCCAATCTCGCGCTTCATCTGTGGTTCGAGCCCGCGATAGAGGCCGGGGTGCTTCCACTTCGTCGCGAAGGCGAAGGCGCCGCTGGTGATCAGATAGCGCACGCCGACGATCGCGGTCATCGCGAGCGCGGAAAAAAGGATCGCCCAGCCGGTCATGGCGCAAGGCTAAACGCTCGGAGCGGTGTTGCAATGACTTTGCGAGCGGCGAAAGGCGGGCTAGGGCAGCGGAATGGCGGGGCAGAGCATCGATAAATGCGACATCGCGATCGTCGGCGGCGGGCTCGCCGGCGGGCTCGCGGCACTCACGCTGGCGGCGAAGCGGCCCGATCTCGACGTGCGGCTGGTCGAGCCGGGACCGGTCGGCGGCAATCACATCTGGTCCTTTTTCGACAGCGACATCGCAAAGAAGGACCGCTGGCTCGTCGCGCCGCTCGTGCGCCATCACTGGCCGCGCTACGACGTCCGCTTTCCAGGGCACGAGCGCAGGTTGCGCATGGGATATAAGAGCATCACCGGCGAGACACTTGCCGAAGCGGTCGCGGCGGCGCTGCCCGAGGGGCACATCATCGCCGACAAGGCGAAGCATATCGCGCCCGACCATCTGCTGCTGGCGCGCGGCGGTCGGCTGTCGGCGAAGCATGTCGTCGACGCGCGCGGCGCGGGCAAATTTCCGGGGCTCGACTGCGGCTGGCAGAAATTCGTCGGACAGGCGCTTACGGTGAAGGGCGGGCATGGCGTCGAATACCCCGTGGTGATGGACGCGACCGTCGAACAGCTGGACGGCTATCGTTTCGTCTATCTGCTGCCCTTCGATGCCGAGACCTTGTTCGTCGAGGACACTTATTACAGCGACGACGCCGACCTCGATGCGGGGGCGGTGCGCGAACGCATCGCCGCCTATGCCGCGGCGCAAGGCTGGAAGGTCAAGGCGACGACGCGCGAGGAAAACGGCGTGCTGCCCGTGGTCATCGCGGGCGATTTCGAGCGGCTGTGGCCCGCGTCCGACCGCACCGCGCGGATCGGCGTGCGCGCCGGCCTGTTCCACGCGACGACCGGCTATTCGCTTGCCCATGCCGTGCGCACCGCGTCGGCGCTGCCAGCGCTCGTCGACCGGCCCGACCTCGCCGCCGTCCTGCGCGGCCGCGCGGCGGCGGCGTGGCGGCGCCAGCGTTTCTACCGGATGCTCGGCGCGATGCTGTTCCGCGCCGCCGAACCCGACGCGCGTTTCCGCATCTTTCAGCGTTTCTACCGCCTGTCGCCGCGGCTGATCGCGCGCTTCTATGCCGGGCGATCGACGACGGCGGACAAGCTGCGGCTGCTCGTCGGCAAGCCGCCGGTTCCTGTCGGCCGCGCGATCGCCGCGCTGGCGAAGCTCGACTGGCGATGACCCGCCGCGCGATCGTGATCGGCGCGGGGTTCGGCGGGCTCGCGCTTGCGATCCGGCTGCAATCGGCGGGCGTCGCGACGACGATCGTCGAGGCGCGCGACACGCCCGGCGGCCGCGCCTATCACTGGAAGCGCGACGGTTTCACCTTCGACGCGGGCCCCACGGTCATCACCGACCCGCCGTGCCTTGAAGAACTCTGGGCGCTGAGCAGGCAGAATATGGGGCAGGACGTCGACCTGATCCCCGTGATGCCCTTCTACCGCCTCAACTGGCCCGACGGCACGAATTTCGACTATTCGAACGACGAGGCCGCGCTGCGCGAGGAGATCGCGAAGCTCCATCCCGCCGATGTCGCCGGCTACGACCGCTTTCTCGAATATTCGAAGGGGGTATATGAAGAGGGCTATGTGAAGTTGGGCGCGGTCGCCTTTCTCGACTTCGCCTCGATGGTCCGGGCGGCGCCGGCGCTGATGAAATATCGGGCGTGGCGCAGCGTCTATGCGATCGTCTCCTCCTATGTCCGCGACGAGCGGCTGCGGCAGGCCTTGTCCTTCCATACGTTGCTCGTCGGCGGCAATCCGATGACGACGAGCGCGATCTATGCGCTGATCCACACGATCGAGAAGGAGGGCGGCGTCTGGTTCGCGCGCGGGGGCACCAATGCGCTGGTGTTCGGCATGGTGCGCCTGTTCGAGCGGCTCGGCGGGGTGCTGCGCCTCGGCGATCCCGTGGCGCGGATCGACACTGCGGGCGACCGCGCGACCGGCGTGACGACGCGGAGCGGCTGGCACGGCGAGGCCGACATGGTCGCGACCAACGCCGACCTGATGCACAGCTACCGGGATTTGCTCGCAGCGCATCCGCGAGCGAAGGCCGCAAAAGGCCTTGGCCGCAAACGCTGGTCGCCCTCGCTCTTCGTCGTCCATTTCGGTGTGAAGGGAGATTATCCCGACATCGCGCACCACAGCATCCTCTTCGGCCCGCGCTACAAGGGGCTGCTCGACGACATCTACGGCGGAAAAGTGCCCGACGATTTCTCGCTCTATCTCCACCATCCGAGCATCACCGACCCCGATATGGCGCCGCCGGGGCATTCAACCTTCTATGCGCTCGCCCCCGTCGCGCATCTCGGCAAGGCGCAGGCCGACTGGGACGGCGCCTTCGGCGAGCAGTTCGCCGACGCGATCCTCGACGAGGTCGAGCGCCGCGTCGCGCCGGGCCTCCGCGCCAACCTCGTCACGCGCTTCCACTATACGCCCGCCGATTTCGGCCGCGACCTGTCGGCGCATCGCGGCAGCGCGTTCAGCCTCGAACCGGTGCTGTGGCAAAGCGCCTGGTTCCGCGCCCATAATCGCGACGACGTGATTTCGAATCTTTACTTCGTCGGCGCGGGGACGCATCCGGGCGCGGGTATCCCGGGGGTCGTCGGCAGCGCCAAGGCGACCGCCCGATTGATGTTGGAAGATATATGAAACGCCTTGCCGTCTATTGCGGGTCCGCGACCCCCGAAGATCCGATCTATATCGAAACCGCGCGCCACGTCGGGCGCACGCTGGCCGAGCGGGGGATCGGCGTCGTCTATGGCGGCGGGCGGCTCGGGCTGATGGGCGCGGTCGCCGACAGCGCATTGGAAGCCGGCGGCGAGGTGATCGGGATCATTCCCGACGCGCTCGTCGGCGCCGAGGTCGCGCATCGCGGCGTCACCGAACTCCATGTCGTCAGCGGCATGCACGAGCGCAAGAAGATGTTCACCGACCTCTCCGACGGCTTCCTCACCATCCCCGGCGGGGTCGGCACGATGGACGAACTGTGGGAAGCGATCAGCTGGGCGCAGCTCGGCTATCATGCAAAGCCCGTCGGGCTGCTCAACGCCGCGGGCTTCTACAACGACCTGATCGCGTTCAACCGCAACATGATCGAGGTCGGCTTCATCCGCCCCGCGCACGCCGGGATCATGATCGTCGACGCCGGGCTCGACGAGCTGCTGGACAAGATGGCGGCCTATGTGCCGCACAAGACGATCTTCGCGATGAAGGCCGAAAATCTCTGATGACCGAGGAGGGGGTCTATGACGCACACGCCCTCCACGGTTTCGCGCACGACAGCATCGCGCGCGGATCGAAAAGCTTTGCCCTGGCGAGCCAGCTCTTCGACCGCGAAACGCGCGAGCGCGTCTGGCTGCTCTATGCCTGGTGCCGCGCCGCCGACGATCTGACCGACGGCCAGGATCATGGCGGTGCGATGAAGCCGGACCACGACCCCGCTGCCGCCGTCGCGCATATCCGCGCGCAGACTGACAAGGCCTTAGCCGGCGAGCCGACCGGCGAGCCCGCCTTCGACGCTCTCGGCTTCCTGCTCACCGAGATCGCGATCCCGCGCGCGGTAATCGACGATATCATCGCGGGGTTCGAACTCGACGCAAAGGACTGGCGCCCGCGCAGCGAGGATGACCTGCTGCGCTATTCCTATCATGTCGCGGGCGCGGTCGGGGTCGCAATGGCGCTGGTCATGGGGATCGACGCGCAAGACGAAACGACGCTCGATCGCGCCTCCGACCTCGGCATCGCCTTCCAGCTCGCCAATATCGCGCGCGACGTCGCCGAGGATGCCGCCGCCGACCGTTGTTATCTGCCCGTCGAATGGATGGTCGAACTCGACATCCCGCCGGGGCAGCACATGCACCCCGCTTTTCGAGGACGCCTGTCGGTGATGGCCAAATGGCTCGCCGAGATGGCCGGCGAATATGAGGCGTCGGGGCGCTGGGGCGCACGCAAGCTGCCGCCGCGCAGCCGCTGGGCGGTGCTCGCCGCCGCCGGCATCTATGGCGACATCGCGCGCGAGGTGCGGCGCCGCGGCGACCATGCGTGGGATCATCGCGCGGCCTCGAGCCTGTTCGCCAAGCTCGGCTGGATCGCGCGCGCCGGCTGGTCGGTGCTGCGCCGTCCGCCGCAGCGGCGGATCAGCCGCGACGGGTTGTGGACGCGTCCGCGCCGCGAACCGTCCGCATGAGCCCGATCGAGGGGCTCGCGGCGGCGCTGGTCCTCGTCAACGTCGCGCTCGTCGCGCTGCGCAGCGTATGGAACTATCCCTTCGCGCTCGTCGCGGTGACGCTCTACGCCTTCGTTTTCTTCGAGGCGAAGCTGTACAGCGATATGCTGCTCCAGGGCTTTTTCTTCGCGCTCAACCTTTATGGCTGGGCGGCGTGGACGCGTGCGCGCGACGAGAGCGGCGTGCCCGTGCGCTGGATGACCGACCGCGCCCGCCGGGGCTGGACGCTGGCGACGATCGCCGCCTGGGCGGGCTGGAGCTTTGCGATGGACCGATATACCGACGCCGTCGCGCCATGGATCGACGGCGCGATCGCGATGCTCAGCATCACCGCGCAATGGCTGCTCGCGCGGCGGCGCGTCGAAAGCTGGTTCCTCTGGATCCTCGTCGACCTGATCGCCGTGCCGCTCTTCGCCTCGCGCGGGCTCTATGCGACCAGCGCGGTCTATGTCGTGCTGCTCGGCCTGTCGATCGACGGGCTGATCCAGTGGCGCCGCGCCGCCGCGACGGGCCGGGTGGCACTGTGACGCGCCATATCTGCCTGCACGGGGCCGAAAGCACCGGCAAATCGACGCTCGCCCCGCGCCTCGCCTTCCGGCTCGGCGGCTTGGTCGTCCCCGAATATGGCCGCACCTATGCCGAGACCAACGGCACCGACCTCGACGAGGTCGACCTGCTTGCGATCTTCGACGGGCATCGCGCGGCGACCGAGGCCGCGCTCGCGCAGAATCCCGAATGGCTCGTATCGGACACCGATCCGCTGATGACACAGGCGTGGGCGATCATGCTGCTCGGCCGCCGCCTGCCCGAAATCGACCTGTGGGACGCGGTCGCCGACCTCTATCTCGTTCCCGCGATGGACCTGCCGTGGCAGGAGGATGGCACGCGGCTGTTCGGCAGCGAACTCGCGCGCGCGCAGTTCATGGAGGTCGCGATCGGCGAACTCGACCGCCGCCGGCTTCGATGGGCGTGGGTCGAGGGCGAAGGCGATGCGCGGGTCGAGAAGGCACTGGCGGCGATTGAGGCAGCCGGGCTGAGTTAACGGCCGCTATCGTCATTGTCGCAGCCCCGCCGCGCGGCTAAAGCAACGCGCGTGACCGCGCTTTCCCTCCGCATCGCCGCTTTCGCCGACCGCCGGCCAAAGCTTCTCGCCCTGTTGCTGGGCGCCGTTTCGGCGACGGGGTTTGCGCCGCTCCACCTCTGGCCACTGACGCTGCTGGCGCTCGCGGGCTGGATGGCTCTCGTCGCGCGCAGCGCCAAGGGTTCGCGCGCGCTCGGCGTCGGCTGGGCGTTCGGGGTCGGCCATTTCGTCATCGGGCTGAACTGGATCGCGACCGCTTTCACCTATCAGGCGGCGATGCCCGCGTGGCTCGGGTGGATCGCGGTCATACTGCTGTCGCTGTATCTGGCGGTCTATCCGGCGCTGACGGCCTGGGGTGCGTGGCTGGTAAAGCCCAGGGGCGATACGCATTTCGCGGCGCCGTCCTATCTGCTGGCGTTTGGCGGGCTCTGGATTATCACCGAGTGGCTTCGCAGCTGGGTTTTTACCGGTTTCGCGTGGAATCCAATGGGGGTAATCACCGTCCCGCACGCTGCCGTCCCCGCGCGCTGGATAGGAACCTATGGCATGAGCGGGATCGTCTTCCTGCTCGCGGGGGTCCTGATACTGGCGTGGTTTCGCCGCCGCGTCGCCGCGGCCGCGCTGTTCGGCAGCCTGCTGCTTTTCTGGGGCGCAGCCTTCGTTTCGCAAATGGGCGGCAGCGCCGACGCCGCCGTCCGATCCAAGGGCGTCGCCCGGATACCCGTCACTGTCGTCCAGCCCAATGTCGGGCAGGAGGACAAGTGGGAAGGCAGCAAGGCCGACGCCAATTTCGCCAAGCTCGCGCGGCTGACGACGCCGAAGGACGACATACCGCGGCTGATCCTGTGGCCCGAAGCTGCCGTGCCCGACTATCTCGAACGCGGCTATCCGTCGGTCTATTACGACCGCTCGCCCGCCGAAGCGCGCGCGCGGATCGTCCGGTTGATGAACCCGAACGACATCATGCTGCTCGGCGCGCTCAAGCTCGAACTCGACAAGGCGGGCGATGTCGTCGGCGCGCGCAATGCGGTGATGACGGTGCATGCCGACGGCACGCTGGGTCCGCGTTACGACAAGGCGCATCTGGTGCCCTATGGCGAATATCTGCCGATGCGCCCGATCCTGTCGGCGATCGGCCTGTCGCGCCTCGCACCCGGCGACATCGATTTCTGGCCCGGCCCGGGGCCGCGCACGCTCGACCTCGGCGCCTTTGGCCGCGCGGGGCTGCAAATCTGTTACGAGATCATATTTTCGGGCCAGGTGGTCGATCGCGACCATCGCCCCGACTTCATCTTCAACCCGTCGAACGACGCCTGGTTCGGCAGCTGGGGTCCGCCGCAGCATCTCGCCCAGGCGCGCCTCCGCGCGATCGAGGAAGGTTTGCCGGTGATCCGTGCGACCCCCACCGGAATCAGCGCGGTGATCGACGCCGACGGGCGCATCGTCGAATCGCTGCCCATGCACAAGGCGGGGCGTATCGATACGACGGTGCCGACCGTGCGCGCGCCGACGCTCTTTGCGCGGTCCGGCAATAGTCTGCCCGTCGGTTTCGCCTTGCTGTTGCTCGCGCTGGCCATTGCGTTCCGGCGCTCGGGACGCTAACAGCGCGCGGACATAAAGCATCCTTTATATTCGATTTCGAGAAGGCTTTCCCATGCGCAACAGCTTCCTTTTCACCTCCGAAAGCGTGTCGGAGGGCCATCCCGACAAGGTCGCCGACCAGATTTCGGATTCGATCGTCGACCTGTTCCTGTCGAAGGATCCCGAGGCGCGCGTGGCGTGCGAAACGCTGACGACGACGCAGCTCGTCGTGCTCGCCGGCGAGATCCGCTGCAAGGGCGTGTTCGAGGATGACGCGTGGGCGCCGGGCGCGCTCGAAGAGATCGAGGCCACGGTTCGCAACACGGTGCGCGAGATCGGCTATGAACAGTCGGGCTTCCACTGGCAGAGCTTCCGCTTCGAGAATAATCTCCACGGCCAGTCGGCGCATATCGCGCAGGGCGTCGACGAAAGCGGCGACAAGGACGAGGGCGCGGGCGACCAGGGAATCATGTTCGGCTATGCGTCGGACGAGACCCCCGACCTGATGCCCGCGACGCTCGATTACAGCCACAAGATCCTCGAGCGCATGGCCGCCGACCGCAAGGCGGGCACCGCACCCTTCCTTGAGCCTGACACCAAGAGCCAGGTCACGCTGCGCTACGCCAACGAGCGTCCGGTCGAGGCGACCGCGATCGTCGTGTCGACGCAGCACGCGCCGGGCTATTATTTCCACAATGGCGAAGGCGACGAGGCGAAATATAGCGAGCTTCGCAAATATGTGCTCGGTGTGATCGCCGACGTGCTGCCCGCCGAGCTGCTCACCGCGAACACCGTCTATCACATCAACCCGACCGGCCGCTTCGAGATCGGCGGGCCCGACGGCGACGCGGGGCTGACCGGACGCAAGATCATCGTCGACACCTATGGCGGCGCCAGCCCGCACGGCGGCGGCGCGTTCAGCGGCAAGGACCCGACCAAGGTCGACCGCTCGGCCGCCTATATCACGCGCTATCTCGCCAAGAATATCGTCGCCGCGGGGCTCGCGCGCCGCTGCACGATCCAGCTCTCCTATGCGATCGGCGTCGCCGAGCCGCTGTCGATCTATGTCGACCTGCACGGCACCGGCACCGTCGAGGAAGGCCGCATCGAAGCCGCGATCCCGCAGCTCGTGCGCCTGACGCCGAAGGGTATCCGCACCCACCTCGGGCTCAACAAGCCGATCTATCGGCAGACCGCAGCCTATGGCCATTTCGGCCGCACCGCCGAGGGCGACGCCTTCCCGTGGGAGCGCACCGACCTCGTCGACAAGCTCAAGGCCGCGCTCGCCGCCTGATGTGGGCAGCGGGGGCGCTTGCCGCCCCCGCCACACGGGTTCAGGCGCTTGCCGCCCCCGCCTCGCCGCGCTAACGGGCGCGGCATGACTGCGCATAAACCCGGCGATCCCACGACCCTCAACCGCCTCTACGGCCGTTCGAAGGGCAAGCCGCTGCGCGCGGGGCAGCAGGATCTGGTCGATACGCTGTTGCCGCAGATCGCGGTGCCGGCCGAGGACGAGGTGACCGCCGCGCGGCTGTTCGGCAGCGACTGTCCGCTGCATTTCGAGATCGGCTTCGGTGGCGGCGAGCATATGGCGGGGCGCGCCGACATGCTGCCCGACCATGGCTTCATCGGCGCCGAGCCGTTCATCAACGGCGTCGCGCAGGCACTCGTCCATGTCGCGGGCGATCATGGCGCGAGCCTGCCGCTCGGCAATGTCCGCATCCATCATGGCGATGCCTTGGAAGTGCTGCGGCGGATTCCCGACGGCGCCCTCGCCTTCGCCTATCTGCTCCACCCCGACCCCTGGCCCAAGGCGCGCCACGCCAAGCGGCGGATGATGAACGACGGCCCGCTCGACCTGATCGCGGCGAAACTGAAACCCGGCGGCGAGTTCCGTTTCGGCACCGACCATCCCATCTATCTGCAACATGCGCTGATGGTGATGCGCCGCCACCGCCACCAGTATGAATGGCTGGCGAAGGACGCGCGCGATTTCCAGCTACGCCCCGGCGGCTGGCCCGAGACTCGCTATGAGGCCAAGGCGCGCGCGCAGGGACATGAGGTCTGGTATTTTCGCTACCGGCGGATCTAGCCCTTGGATTCGGGTTTCGCGACCTTGACCTGCCGCAGCCGATTCTCACGCATCGCCAATTCTTCATAGCGGCATAGCGGCACCGGGGCCTGAGGGGCCGGGGGCGTTTCGCTGCGGGGCTTCTTTCGGGTCATGACGGCGCCGATCCTAGCGCGCGCACCGCGCATAAACAAATGGGGCGGCCTCGTGTGTCGAGTGCCGCCCCAGTGTTTTGGACCCGTCGGGAGAGGGAGAGGACGGTTCCGGAGATTGGTGTCTTGGTGTCTTAGCGCGAAGCCATCTGGCTGTCGGTTTCGACTTCGGCGACGCCGGCGATCTTGAGCGCGGCGCGGAACTGCTTGGCGGCGGCGCGTTCGTTACCCGCTTCGCACAGCTTCTTGCCGGTCGAAACGAAGCGCCTGGCGCTCGACTGCTTGCTGCCTTCGATGCCGCTCGCGGCGACATGCGCCTGTTCGGCGAGACCGGCGCAGCGATAATCGCCGCCCGACTGGGCATAAGCGGGGGTCGCCGATGCCATCAGGCCGGTGAAGGCGAGCGCCGAAGCGGCGACGACGGCAAAGGCGGTGGGAAAGCGGCGGAAAGAGGAGAGCTGATAGGACATGGGAGAGGTTCCTTTCGTTTCGTTGTGCAACCTTTATAGGCGCGGTTGCGCACTTAGATAATCCTCTATAATCTGCAAGTGCTTTGAAGCAGGATTTAACAATCCCCCAAGGGGCGCTCGACGGGATCGAAGCCTTCCTGCGTGTTGCGGAAAGGCGCAGCTTTTCCGCCGCCGCCGCCGACCTCGGCGTCTCCCCCTCCGCGATCAGCCAGACCGTCAAGGCGCTCGAAGCGCGCGTCGGCGCACCCTTGTTCATGCGCACGACGCGCAGCGTCGGCCTGACGCAAGCGGGCGAAATGTTCCTCGAGCGCGCGGCGCCCGCCTATACCGGGCTCGCCGACGCCTATGAAGCGGCGCGCAACCTCGGCAACCGGCCCGCGGGGCGGCTGCGGATCAATCTGATGCGCGGCGCGGTGCAGCCGCTGTTCGAGCCGATCATCGCGGGCTTTTGCGAAACCTATCCCGATATCGAGCTCGAGATTTACGCCGACGATGCGCTGGCCGACCTCAGCGCCGGGGGTTTCGACGCCGGGGTGCGGATGGGCGAATCGCTCGACGCCGACGTCATCGCCGTCCGCCTGACCGGCCCCTTCCGTTTCGTCGTCGCGGCGGCGCCCGCCTATCTGGCGAAGCACGGCCGCCCCGAAACCCCCGAGGAACTGCGCGACCATCGCTGCGTCCGCTTTCGCCTCGCGACCGGGGCGCTGATGCCATGGACGTTCGAGAAGGGAAACCGCGAATATGACGTCAGCGTCACCGGGCCGGTGATCGTCAACGACTGGATCGCCGCGCTCGTCGCGATCCGCGCCGGCGTCGCGATGGGCATGATGGCCGAACCTATGGCGAAGGCGATGGTGGAAAACGGCGAGCTCGAACTGGTGCTCACCGACTATGCCTCGGCGACCTCGGGGCTGTTTCTTTATTATCCGGGGCGTAAGCAGGTGATGCCCAAGCTGCGCGCCTTCATCGATTATGTGCGCGAATATCTGCCCGACGAGATCACCGCGTGACGCGGTGAAGCGGCTCGGCCCGGCGCGGAAACAAATCCCTTTGCCGCCAGCAGAAAAATTGGGCTGGCGCGCGGCGGCGAATCCCGGCAGCTAGTTCTCAATCAAAAGAGTTGGGATGAAATATGATCGATCTTGCGGCCATCGACTTTACCGCGCTCCTGCCGTTCATCCTGATCGGCTTCGCGGCGCAGCTCGTCGACGGCGCGCTCGGCATGGCGTTCGGCGTGATCTGCAACACCTTGCTCGTCGCGGTGCTCGGCGTTCCGCCCGCGACCGCGTCGGCGCGCATCCATGTCGTCGAGATTTTCACCACCGGCGTGTCGGGGCTGAGCCATGTGTTCCACCGCAACATCGACTGGCCGCTCTTCTTTCGCCTGCTGATCCCCGGGGTGATCGGCGGGGTGATCGGCGCCTATGTGCTGTCGTCGCTGCACGCCGAGGTCGTGAAGCCCTTCGTGCTCGGCTATCTCGTGCTGATCGGTATCTGGTTGCTGATCCGCGGCGTGCTCTATCCGCCCAAATTCTCGAAGCCCAAGGTCGTCGGCCCGCTCGCGGTGGTCGGCGGCTTTCTCGACGCCGCGGGCGGCGGCGGCTGGGGTCCGGTTGTGACCTCAAACCTGCTCGTCCAGGGCGGCGAACCGCGCAAGGTCGTCGGCACGGTCAACAGCGTCGAATTCTTCCTTGCGGTCGCGGTCTCGCTCGCCTTTATCTGGCATTTGGGCATCGACGATATTCTCGGCCCGACGCTTGGCCTGATCATCGGCGGCGTCGTCGCCGCGCCGATCGGCGCGATGATGGCGAAACGCTTCTCGCCCAAGGTCATGCTGATGCTGGTCGGCACCGTGCTGACCGCGACGAGCGCGTTCGGGCTGTACAAGGCGCTGGTGGGCTAGCGGGGTGATGGCGGGTTTCGGCCGTTGATCGCCGTTCCGATTAAAAATCAGCTTCCCTACTAGCGGGCATCGCAAATACTAAGCTACCATGCGCTATCACGAGAGCATGTTGCTAATGAAAATTCGAGATATTATAGGTAGATGGACGAAGCAGGAAGAAGCTGCGCTCCGTCGTCAGTTTCACGGAAAGACCATGAACGATCGTTTCCGTGGACTACGAAGGTCAGAGCGCAATGAAGCCAAGCTCTTTCTTTTGGCGCTTACTCCGGTGATCTTAACCGGGCCATTTATTGGAAAATGGTCCGATGCTTCGCTTATAGGAAAATCTATCATGGCGATCACCGGTCTATGGATGGTCGGAGTTCTCGTTGTGGGAGGATATTTCTTATTCAGATCGATCCTTAGCGCATCGCGCAAATGATCTGGCTGGAAGCGGACAGTTCGCTTCCCACCCCAAAGCCGCCGATCAGTTCGCCGGCCGCGTCTCGTCGATCTTGTCGACCCATTCGGGGAAAAAGCTCGGCTCGCGCGCCGACCAGCCGGGGGCGGTGGCGGCGGCTTCGCTGATCGACTGGAGCAGGATCTTGCGCTTGTCGGGATGGAGGTGCGGCAGCGAGGCGGCGGCGCAGAAGGCGCCGGGCAGCCATGGCCGCGCATGCGCGCCGAGCAGGCGTTCGTAGAGGAAGCGGTAGGAAGCGAAGCCCGGCAGACGGTCCTGCCCGAGATCGAAGGCCGACACCGCGATCAGCGGCGCCATGAAATGTTCGAGCGCGTCGAGCCCGCTGTCGTCGGGAATATTCGCGCGGATCTCGCCGAGCCGCTGGTAGACGCGCGCCTGGACGCGGATCGCGGTTTCCTCGACCATGTCGCGCGACCAGCGCGCGATCGCATCGTCGCGTTCGAGCCCTATGTCGAGCGAGCGGCGGATATAACGCTGGGTCGCCGCGGGAAAACCCGCAAATTCCTTGATCTCGGAAAGGGACAGGTCGCCTGCGGCCGGTCCTGAACGCGTCGCCATGGTCATGCTCCCGCTCGGCGCCCGGGGAGCCATCCCCCCGGAGGCCTGCATCAAACAGTCTGCCACCAAATTGGTTAGTGGCAGGTTAACCATGGTGTCGGGACACGTTCAGCAAATCACGGGGCGTTGCGCGATGCCGCGACGGGGCCTAATCAGCGTGTCTTGAAACCATAAGACACACGCAGGTCCACCATGTCCAACGCACCGCAGCCGGTCATTTCCGCAACCGGCCTTTTCACCCCCGCCGAAGCGATCTCCAACGAAGAACTTGTCGCCAGTTTTAACGCGTATGTTGCGCTGCACAATAGAGAAAATGCGGCGGCGATCGCGGCGGGCGACGCACCCGAACTGACTGAATCGAGTGTCGAATTCATCGAGAAGGCAAGCGGGATCGGATCGCGTTTCGTCGTCGACAAGGCGGGCATTCTCGATCCGGCGCACATGGCGCCGCGCATCGCCGAACGCGGCAACGACGAGCTGTCGATCCTCGCCGAAATCGGCGTCGCGGCGGCGAAGGACGCGCTCGCGCGCGCCGGCCGCGACGCGGCAGAGGTCGACGCCGTGCTGTGCGCCGCGTCGAACATGCAGCGCCCCTACCCGGCGATGGCGGTCGAGATTCAGGACGCGCTCGGCATCGACGGCTTCGGCTTCGACATGAATGTCGCCTGTTCTTCGGCGACCTTCGGCATCCAGACCGCCGCCGACTATATCCGCGCGGGCCATGCCAGGAGCGTGCTCGTCGTGAACCCCGAAATCTGTTCGGGGCATCTGAACTGGCGCGACCGCGACAGCCATTTCATCTTCGGCGACGTCGCGACCGCGATTCTGGTCGAGGACAAGACCATCGCTCCCGCAGGGCATTGGGACATTCTCAGCACCAAGCTGAAGACCGTCTTTTCGAATAACATCCGCAACAATTTCGGCTTTTTGAACCGCGGGCACGGCGGGATCGACCAGTCGGGGCCGAAGTCGGACAAGCTTTTCGTCCAGGAGGGCCGCAAGGTGTTCAAGGAAGTCGTGCCGATGGTCGCCAATATGATCGTCGAGCAGATGGAAGTGCTGGGCCTTGAGGGCGCCGACATGCGGCGGCTGTGGCTGCACCAGGCGAACACCAATATGAACCGCCTGATCGCGCAGCGCGTCCTCGGCCACGAGGCGAGCGAGGACGAGAGCCCGACGGTGCTCGATACCTATGGCAACACGTCGAGCGCGGGGTCGATCATCGCCTTTCACCTGAACCATGCGGATATGGTCGCGGGCGATACCGGGCTGATCTGTTCGTTCGGCGCGGGGTATAGCGCGGGGACGGTGTTCGTTCGCAAGACGTGATGCAGAAATCGTCGTCCCCGCGAAGGCGGGGACCGCTGTCGGCGTCGCGCAAGTTTGCCAGTGGCCAGTTAAGGGTTGGACATGCCCCCGGCATGTCCAAGAATTGTCCGGGGGACAATTCGACCCTTCACTCCTGCGCGAGGGCGACGATACCGTTACGGCACAAACGTCGTGAACAGGTAGATCGCGAACAGCATCAGGTGGATCACCCCCTGCAGCACGGTCGTCCGGCCGTTCGCGAGCGTCTGGACCGACACGATCAGCGAGAGGAAGAGCAGCACGGTCGATTTGGCGTCGAGCCCGAGGCTGATCGGCATGTCGGCGACGATCGACAGGATCGCGACCGCCGGAATGGTGAGGCCGATGGTGGCGAGCGCCGATCCCAGCGCGAGATTGAGGCTGGTCTGGAGGCGGTCGGCCTTCGCCGCGCGCACCGCCGCGAGGCCCTCGGGCGCGAGGATCAGCGCCGCGATCAGCACGCCGAGCACCGCGGGCGGCGCCCCCCAGTCGGCGAGCAGCGCGCCCATCACCGGTGAGAGATTCTTGGCGAGCAGCACGACCGCGACGAGGCTGGCGAGGAGCAGCGCGCCCGAAATGGCGGTGCGCTGGATGGTCGGCGGCGCGGCGTGCGCATCGGGCTCGTCCTGCGCATCGCCTTCGGGAAGGAAATAGTCGCGGTGACGCACGGTCTGGACGAGCGCGAAGGTGCCGTAGAGGATCAGCGACACCACCGCGACGAAGCCGAGCTGGGTCGACGAATAAAAGGGCCCCGGAATGCTAGAGGTAAAATTGGGGAGGACGAGCGTGACGACGGTGAGCACGGTCAAGGTCGCGAGCGCGGCGCCGATGCCGGTGCGCTGGAAACGCTGCTCGTGATGGCGGATCGACCCGCTTAACAGGCAGAGGCCCATGAGCAGGTTGAGGATCACCATCACCGCGGCGAACACCGTGTCGCGCGCGAGCGTCAGCGCCTTTTCGGGTTCGGCCTGCATCAGCGTCAGGATCAGCCCGACCTCGATCACCGTCACCGCGAGCGCGAGGATGAGCGTGCCGAAGGGCTCGCCGACGCGGTGCGCGATCACCTCGGCATGGTGGACCGCCGCGACGACCGCGCCCGCGAGGATGATCGCGACGAGCCAGGCATTAAGCGGCATCGCAAGGCTCGCCATCGCGGCGAGGAAGCCGAGGATCGGGAAGATGTCGTTGGTGCGATCGGCGAGGCGGAGCTTTGCGGTCATCCCGCTTCTATTGCAGCCGCTTTCGCGCCTGAATACCCCCAGTCCGATTTTTTGGGGGACGCAATTTAATGTGCGCGCACCGGTAGCCCCGCGGCGGCGAGCCGGGCGTGGGCTTCGGCGATCGTCGCTTCGCCGAAGTGGAAGATGCTGGCGGCGAGCACCGCGCTGGCGCCGCCTTCGATCACGCCGGCGGCGAGATGGTCGAGATTGCCGACGCCGCCCGATGCGATCACCGGCACGCTGACCGCGTCGGCGATCGCGCGGGTGAGCGCGAGGTCATAGCCGTCCTTGGTGCCGTCGCGGTCCATACTGGTGACGAGCAGTTCGCCCGCGCCGAGGGTGGCGAGGCGGACGGCGTGTTCGAGCGCGTCGATGCCGGTGGGTTTGCGGCCGCCGTGGGTGAAGATTTCCCATCGGCCATCCTCGACGCGGCGCGCGTCGATGCTACCGACCGCGCACTGGCTGCCGAAGCGGCCCGCGATGTCGGCGACGAGTTCGGGGCGCGCGACTGCGGCGCTGTTCACCGCGACCTTGTCGGCGCCCGCGAGGAGCAGCGCGCGCGCATCGTCGGCGCTGCGCACGCCGCCGCCGACGGTGAGCGGCATGAAGCAGACCTCGGCGGTGCGGGCGACCATGTCGAGCAGGGTGCCGCGGCCCTGGTGGCTAGCGCTGATGTCGAGGAAGCAAAGCTCGTCGGCGCCCGCGGCGTCATAGGCGCGCGCGGCCTCGACCGGGTCGCCCGCGTCGCGCAGATCGACGAAATTGACCCCCTTGACGACGCGCCCGTCGGCGACGTCGAGGCAGGGGATGACGCGGACGCGGACGGTCACGCCGCCCCCGCCGCGATCGCTTCGGCGAGATCGAGGCGGCCGTCGTAGAGCGCGCGGCCGGTGATCACCCCCTCGATGCCGTTCGCGACATGCGGGCGGAGCGCGTGGATGTCATTGATGTCAGCAACGCCGCCGCTCGCGATCACCGGAATGGCGACCGCCTGCGCGAGCGCGACGGTCGCCTCGACGTTGCAGCCCTTGAGCAGCCCGTCGCGGCCGACGTCGGTGAAGAGCAGCGCCGCGACACCTGCGTCCTCGAAGCGGCGCGCGAGATCTTCGACGCGGACGTCGGAGACGTCGGCCCAGCCCTCGGTCGCGACCATGCCGTCGCGGGCGTCGACCCCGACGACGATGCGTCCCGGCAGGTCGCGCGCGGCGGATTTGACGAATTCGGGGTCCTTGAGCGCCGCGGTGCCGATGATCACGCGTTCGACGCCGAGCGCGAGCCAGCGGTCGACGCCGGCACGATCGCGGATGCCGCCGCCGACCTGCACCTTGCCCGGAAAGGCCGCGATGATGCTCTCGACCGCCGCGCCGTTGACGCTTTCGCCCGCAAAGGCGCCGTCGAGGTCGACGACGTGCAGGTGCGACGCGCCCGCATCGGCGAAGAGGCGCGCCTGCGCCGCCGGATCGTCGCCATAGACGGTCGCGCGCGCCATATCGCCCTCGGCAAGCCGCACCACCTGCCCACCCTTGAGGTCGATCGCGGGGAAGATGGTCAGGCCAGAATCTACGGGCGCCATGCGAGGAATCTTTCGAGCGTTGCGAGGCCGTAGGCCTGGCTTTTTTCGGGGTGAAACTGGACGCCGACGATATTGTCCTTCGCCACCGCGGCGGTGAAGGTCGAACCATGGCTGCTCGTCGCGGCGACATGCGCGGCATCGGCAAAATGATAGCCGTGGAGATAATAGGCCTCGCCCGCGGCGATCACGGGGTGCGCGAAGGCGGGGACGACGTCGTTCCAGCCCATGTGCGGGATGCGGAGGCCCGGCGCGGGATCGAAGGCGCGCACCGTGCCGCCGATCCAGCCGAGCCCTTCATGTCGCCCATGCTCCTCGCCCGCGTCGGCGAGCAATTGCATGCCGACGCAGATGCCAAGGAAGGGCGCGCCCTCGCCGCGCACGCGCTGCTCCATCGCCGCGATCAACCCGTCGATCGCGGATAAACCGTTCATGCACGCCGCGAAGGCGCCGACGCCCGGCAGCACGATGCGGTCGGCTTGTCCCACGACATCGGGATCGGCGGTGACGGCGACATTGTCGGCGCCCGCGGCGACGAGCGCATTATGCACCGAGCGAAGATTGCCCGCGCCATAGTCGATCAGGGCAATGACGCTCATCGGCGGGTCCTAGAGAACGCCCTTGGTCGAGGGGATCGCATCGCCCTTGCGCGGGTCGATCTCGACCGCCTGGCGCAGCGCGCGCGCAAGCGCCTTGTACATGCTTTCGGCGATATGATGGTTGTTCTCGCCGTAGAGCATCTCGATGTGCAGCGTGATCCCCGCGGTCTGCGCGAAACTGTGGAACCAGTGCGGGAACATCTCGGTGTCCATCTCGCCGAGCCGCGGCTGCGAGAAGGCGGATTTATAGACGCAGTGCGGGCGTCCCGAAATATCGAGCACGCAGCGCGTCAGCGTTTCGTCCATCGGCGCGTGCGCCTCGCCGTAGCGCGCGATGCCGCGCTTGTCGCCGAGCGCCTTTGCCACCGCTTCGCCGAGCGCCAATGCACTGTCCTCGACCGTATGATGCTGGTCGATATGAAGGTCGCCCTTCACGGCCATCGAAATGTCGATCAGCGAGTGGCGCGACAATTGCTCGACCATATGGTCGAGGAAACCGATGCCGGTGGACACCGAATATTCGCCCGTCCCGTCGAGGTTGACGGTGATCGCGATATCCGTTTCCTTGGTCGTGCGCTGGACGGTGGCGGTTCGCATGGGCGACCCCTTAGAGCGTCTGTTTCGCGTTGCAAGGCGATTCTCCCCCCTTGACCGGCGTGCGGCGCGCGTTCATCCCCCTTCGCCATGAGTGATGACGTTCGCGACAGCCTGATTCCCTATGACGAAATCGTGCAGGACGCGCTGCGCGCCGTGGTCGGCCGCGTGCTGAGCCAGATCGAGGGTTATGACAGCCTGCCCGGCGAACATCATTTCTATATCACCTTCAAGACGCAGGCCCCCGGGGTCGATATCCCCGCGCATCTGATCGCCAAATTCCCCGACGAAATGACGATCGTGCTGCAGAACCGTTTCTGGGACCTGAGCGTCGAGGAGGATCATTTCCGCGTCGGCCTGTCGTTCAACCAGACGCCGTCGATGCTGACGATCCCCTATGCCGCGATCACCGCCTTCGTCGATCCGTCGGTCGATTTCGGGCTGCAATTCCAGGTCAGCGACGACGAGGCCGCGCAGCCCGAGCCGCACGACGAAGCCGACAACGACCGTCCCGACGTCACGAGCGAGGACGGGTCGAACGTCGTGACGGTGGATTTCGGCAAGAAACGCTAGCATCGTGGGCCCACTCTGGCCCCCGAGCCGCTTCTGGCAATATTGGGCTCTTGCGGGAATGCTCGTGCTGACCGGCGCCTTCTGGTGGGGCGTCGAGGGTTATGCGCTGTTCGAGGGCAACTATGCGCGCGGCCAGATCGCCGACGGGCTGCTGCGATTCAGCCTGCTGGTGCTGACGCCGGCGCTGGTCATCGTATGGCTGGTCGCCGCATGGCTGCGTCGCCGCGTCGGCGAGGGCGGCTATTGGCAGTTGCTCGGCCTCGTCGCGATGATCTGGGCGGGCGCGGTTCTGGTGACGAGGATGCTGGTGGCATGAGCACGCGAACCGAGAGCGACTCGATCGGCGAGATCGAGGTCGCAGCCGAGGCCTATTGGGGCGCGCAGACCGAGCGCAGCCGCCATAATTTCGCATTTCCCGCGCATGAGCGCATGCCGTTGCCGATCGTCCATGCGCTCGCGCGGATCAAGGGCGCCGCGGCGCGCGTCAACCGCAACCACGGGCTCGACGCGGGGATTGCCGATGCGATCGCCGCAGCGGCCGACGCGGTCGTGGCAGGCGATTACGACGACCAGTTCCCGCTCGCGATCTGGCAGACGGGCAGCGGCACGCAGTCGAACATGAATGCAAACGAGGTGATCGCCGGGATTGCCAACGAAAAGCTCGCGGGAACGCGCGGCGGCAAGTCGCCCGTTCATCCCAACGACCATGTCAACATGGGCCAATCGTCGAACGACAGCTTCCCGACCGCGCTCCATATCGCGGTCGCGGTCGAGACGACGGCGCGGCTGCTGCCGGCGCTGGCCGAACTGACCGACGCGCTCGCCGCGAAGGCCGAAGCGTGGGACGATATCGTCAAGATCGGGCGCACCCATTTGCAGGACGCGACCCCGCTGACGCTGGGGCAGGAGTTTTCGGGCTATGCCCAGCAACTCACCGCCTGCCGCGCGCGGATCGAGGGCGCGCTGGCGCATGATATCTGCAAGCTCGCGCAAGGGGGCACCGCGGTCGGCACCGGGCTCAACGCCCCCGCGGGCTTCGACGCGGCGATCGCGGAAGAGCTTTCGAAGGCCACCGGCATCGCGTTCGAACCGGCGCCGAACAAGTTCGAGGCGCTGGCGTCGAACGACGGGCTCGTCTTCTTCTCGGGTGCGCTGAACACGCTTGGCGTCGCGCTGACCAAGATCGCGAACGACATCCGTCTCCTCGGCTCGGGCCCGCGCGCGGGGCTCGGCGAGCTCGACCTGCCCGCGAACGAGCCCGGCAGCTCGATCATGCCGGGCAAGGTCAATCCGACCCAGTGCGAGATGCTGACGATGGTCGCGGCGCAGGTCATCGGCAACCATCAGGCGGTGACCGTCGGCGGCTTGCAGGGCCATCTCGAGCTCAATGTCTTCAAGCCGCTGATCGGAGCCAATGTGCTGCGTTCGATCGAGCTGCTGAGCGTCGGCATGGCGGGCTTTACCGAACATTGCGTCGTCGGCATCGAACCCAATCGCGCGCGGATCGACGAGTTGATGAACCGCTCGCTGATGCTCGTCACCGCGCTGGCGCCCGAAATCGGCTATGACAAGGCCGCCAAGATCGCGAAACATGCGCATGAGACGGGCAGCACGCTGAAGGAAGCCGCGCTCGACCTCGGCTATGTCGATGCCGCGACCTTTGATCGGGTGGTCGATCCGCGCACGATGCTGGGCCCCGACGGCTGACGGAACCCGCGGCGCCTTCCGGGGATTGATAAGGCGAAGGAGAGACAAGATGATCGGTCGTATCGTAGGCGGCGTTCTCGGCAGCGCCATCGGACGCCGCAAGGGCAATCATCCCGTCGCGGGCGCGGTGATCGGCGCGGGCACATTGTTCGCGGCGCGGCGCCTGTTCCCCCAACGCTATGCGGTGCTCGCGGCGACGGTTGCCGCGGGCTATCTCAGCAAGAAATGGGCCGAGCGCGCCGAGGCGCGCAAGGCGGCGGCGGAAGCGCATGCGCTCGATCCCGAGCTCGCGAATGCAGGTGTCGTCGACACCTATGCGGGCACCGCGAAGGTGCCGACCGACGGCGAGACGATGGGCGACGCGCTGCCCCCCGCAATTCCGGTGGACACAAACGGGAAACGGCCGGCGATCCACTGAATTCCTCGTCGCATGACGAAGACAGCCGGCCACGACGCCTATATCGCCGCGGCACCCGAGCCGTTTCGCGCGGTGCTGGCGAACTTGCGCACGCAACTGGGGCGGGCGCTGCCCGAGGCCCAAGAGGTGATGAAATATGACATGCCCGGGTTCGAGATCGCGGGCACGACGATCGCTGGCTATGCCGCGTTCGCCAAGCAATGCGGCCTCTATGTCGATCCGGGCGCGATCGCCGCGCACGCCGACGAGATTGCCGCGTCGAAACTCAAGGCGACCAAGACCGGCGTCACCTTTTCGGCGAACCGGCCGATCCCCGATGAACTGATCGCGAAACTGGCGCTGGCTTCGCGCAGCGCCTTGGCGCTCTAGCCGCCCGCCTGCCACTCCTTCACCGCCTCGACCGGCGAGACCAGCATCAGCACGTTGAGCGTCAGATTGTCGCGGATCGTCCAGAGCGTGAAGAGCTCGAAGGCGATCGCGATAACCACCGTCACCCACCAGCGCATCCAGCTCGCCGCGAGGAAGCCGAGGATCATGAAGAGCGCGTCGCTGAACGAATTGAGGATCGAATCGCCCGAATAACCATAGGCCATCGTGACTTCGCGATAGCGGTCGATGATGACGGGCGAATTTTCGAGGATTTCCCACGCCGCCTCGATCCCGATCGCGAGCGCAAGCGCGACCCACAAAGGCTGGCGCGGGATCAGCCAGCGCGACAGGCCAAAGAAGATGAAGCCGTGGATGACATGGCTGAAGCTGTACCAGTCCGAAATCTGCTGGCTGTTCTGGTTCGACTGGACGGTGCCGTGCCACAGGCTTACGCTCCCGCACGGGCAGATCGGCGGGCGCCCCATCGCGAAAAGAATGGCGGCGAAAAGGACCATCAGCGCCGCGGCCACCAGCCAGCCCCGTCTTGAAACCCCCAATATCATCGCCGCCCCTTCCCGCTTGACCGCGCCCGTCTCTCGCGCAATTAGCGCCCATGGCTGAAAGCGTCCACCTGAACCGCCGCGGCGTGTTGTTCGTCCTCTCCTCGCCGTCGGGCGCGGGCAAGACCACCATCTCGCGCATGATGCTCGAGGCCGACAAGGATATCGCGCTCTCGATCTCGGCAACGACGCGCCCGCCGCGCCCCGGCGAGATCGACGGCGTGCATTATCATTTCGTCGATGTCGAAACCTTCAAGAAGATGGCGTCCGACGGCGAATTCCTCGAATGGGCGCATGTTTTCGGGCATCGTTACGGCACGCCGCGCGCGCCGGTCGACGCGATGCTCGAGGCGGGCAAGGATGTGCTGTTCGACATCGACTGGCAGGGCGCGCAGCAGCTCTATCAGGAGGCGGGCCCCGACGTCGTGCGCGTGTTCGTGCTGCCGCCGACGATGGAGGAACTCGAACGCCGCCTGCGCAGCCGCAACACCGACAGCGACGAGGTGATCGCGGCGCGGATGGAGCGCGCCGCGAACGAGATCAGCCACTGGGACGGCTATGACTATGTGCTGATCAACGACAATGTCGAAGGCTGTTTCGACGAGGTCCGCGCGATCCTGCGCGCCGAGCGATTGAAGCGGCGGCGGCAGATCGGGCTGATCGGCTTTGCGCGCGATTTGATCCGGTCGGTGCCCGATGCGGACAAGAAGCTTTAAAAGCCAGCGCGGCCTAGCTTTCTAATCGTCATCCCGAACTTGATCCGGGATCCATTATTCCGACGTTGCGCAAGTGGATCCCGGATCAAGTCCGGGATGACGAAATCAGGGTTAGCTAGACCGGCTTCGCCAGCTTCTCTTCGAGTTCCGCGACCATCGCCGCGCGCAGCGGCTTCGCCTGCCCGTCGGTGCGGCACACGACCACCGTGTCGCAGGTCGCTATGCAGCGGCCGTTCTGGAACATCGCCTGGACGATCGTCCAGCTCGAGGTGCCGAGCCGGCCGATGCCGGTCGCGATCTGCACGGGATCGGGAAAATTGCCCTCGGCGAGATAGTTGATCTCGACCGCGGCGACCATCGTGCGCTCGTTCGCGGGGCGCTCGCCGAGCGGACGCACGTCGCGGTTGAGGAGGACGCGGCCGCTCTCGAACAAGGCGGCGAAGGCCACATTGTTGAGGTGACCGTTGATGTCCATGTCCTGAAAGCGCGTCTGCAATTCGATTGCAACGGGGTAGCTGGCGGCATCGAGCCGCCAGCTTTCCGGTCTGGGCATATCAGCGCGGCGCCATGCGGATGCCGCCGTCGAGGCGGACGTCTTCGCCGTTGAAATAGCCGTTCTCGATCATGCAAAGCGCGAGATTGGCATATTCGTCGGGGTTGCCGAGGCGCTTCGGGTTGAGCACCGAGGCGCCCAATGCGTCGCGGACATTCTGCGGCGCGCCGGCGAGCAGCGGGGTGTCGAAGATGCCGGGCAGGATCGTGTTGACGCGGATATTCTCGTTACCCAGGTCGCGCGCGATCGGGAGCGTCATGCCGACGACGCCGCCCTTCGACGCCGAGTAAGCCGCCTGACCGATCTGGCCGTCCTCGGCCGCGACCGATGCCGTGTTGACGATCGCGCCGCGTTCGCCGTCTTCCATCGGGTCGAGCGTCAGCATGCCCGCCGCCGACTTGGCGATGCAGCGGAAGGTGCCGACGAGGTTGATCTGGATGATCCAGTTGAAGGCATCGAGCGGGAAATGCTTGATGCTGCCGTCTTCCTTCGAGCGGCTCGCGGTCTTGATCGCGTTGCCGGTGCCGGCGCAATTGACGAGGATGCGCTCCTGCCCGATCGCGGCGCGCGCTTTTTCGAAGGCGGCGTCGACCGAGGCGTCGTCGGTGACGTTGCATTCGCAGAAGACGCCGCCGAGTTCCTCGGCGATCGCCTTGCCCTTTTCTTCCTGCAGGTCGAAGATCGCGACCTTGACGCCCTTCGAAGCGAGCAGGCGCGCGGTCGCGGCGCCGAGGCCCGAGGCGCCGCCGGTGACGACAGCGGATACGGTGGAATCGAGTTTCATTATATTCTCCCTTGAAACGTCGCCCCCGCGCAGGCGGGGGCCGATGGCAGCCTTGCGCTACCCCGATAGCGGCCCCCGCCTTCGCGGGGGCGACGCCAGATTTCTTACAGCCGCTCGACGATCGTGACGTTCGCCTGGCCGCCGCCTTCGCACATCGTTTGCAGGCCATATTTGCCGCCGGTCGCGTCGAGCACGCCGAGCAGCGTCGCCATCAGCTTGGTGCCCGAGGCGCCGAGCGGGTGGCCGAGCGCGATCGCGCCGCCGTGCTGGTTGATCCGCGCGGGGTCGGCGCCGAGATATTTCAGCCAGGCGAGCGGCACCGGCGCGAAGGCCTCATTGACCTCATAGGCGTCGATATCGCCGATCGTCATGCCCGCCTTCTTGAGCGCGCGTTCGGTCGCAAAGAGCGGCTCTTCGAGCATGATCACGGGGTCGCCCGCAGTCACCGAGATATGGTGGATGCGCGCGCGCGGGGTCAGACCATGGTCCTTCAGCGCCTGTTCGGAGACGACGAGCGCGGCGCTCGCGCCGTCGCAGATCTGGCTCGCCGACGCCGCGGTGATCGCGCCGCCTTCCTGGAGCAGCTTGACGCCCGCAATGCCTTCGAGCGTCGCATCGAAACGGATGCCTTCGTCGATCAGGTGCATTTCGCGGCCTTCGGGGGTGTCGATCTCGACCCCTACGATCTCGCGCTTGAAATGGCCTGCTTCGGTGGCGGCGGCACCGCGGCGATGGCTTTCGAGCGCATAGGCGTCGAGGTCGTCCTTGGTGAAGCCGTGCTTCTTGACGATCATCTCGGCGCCCATGAACTGGCTGAACATGATGCCGGGATATTTTTCCTCAAGCCGCTCGGACTTATAGTGGCCGAGCCCCTCTTTCATGAACAGCGTCGCGACGCTGCCCATCGGCACGCGCGTCATGCTTTCGATCCCGCTCGCGAGGACGATGTCCTGCGTCCCCGACATCACCGCCTGCGCCGCGAACTGGATCGCCTGCTGCGACGAGCCGCACTGGCGGTCGATCGTGACGGCGGGGATCGAGTCGGGGAGCTTCGAGGCGAGCACCGCGTTGCGGCCGACGTCCATCGTCTGCTGCCCGCCCTGCGACACGCAGCCGGTGATGACGTCGTCGATCGCCTTGGTGTCGAAGTCGTTACGGTCGGCGATCGCATCGAACACCGCGGCGCCGAGGTCGACGGGATGGACGCCGGCAAGGCGGCCGCCGCGCTTGCCCCCGGCGGTGCGGACGGCGTCGACGATATAGGCTGTGGCCATGGGAGAATTCCTTTCTGCGTTATCGGGTCAGAGCTTGCGCCCGATCAGTTCCTTCATGATTTCGTTCGTGCCGCCGAAGATGCGCGTCACGCGCGCCGCGCGCCAGGCGCGGGCGATCGGATATTCGTTCATATAGCCCGACCCGCCGAAGAGCTGGAGGCACTTGTCCATGACCTCCCACTGGAGGTCGGTGTGCCACAGCTTCGCCGCGGCGCCCTCCTCGGGGGTGAGTTCCTTCTTCATGTGACGCGCGAGCGCCCAGTCGAGATGCGCCCAGCCGACCTGCAGCTTGGCCTTCAAATCGGCGAGCACGAAGCGGCTGTTCTGAAAATCGAGGATCGGCTTGCCGAACGCCTTGCGCTCGCGCGTATATTCGACCGTGTCGTCGAAGGCGCGCTGCGCCGAGGCTTGCGCGCTCACCGCGATCGACAGCCGTTCCTGCGGCAGCTCGCTCATCAGATAGATGAAACCCTGCCCCTCTTCGCCGAGGCAGTTGGTGATCGGCACGCGGACGTCGTTGAAGAACAGCTCCGAGGTGTCGGCCTCGTCCTGGCCGATCTTGTCGAGGTTGCGGCCGCGCTCGAAACCCTCGCGGTCGGCCTCGACGAGCACGATCGACACGCCCTTCCACGCCGGCTCGACCTCGGTGTCGGTCTTGACGCAGACGAGAATCAGGTCGGCGTTCTGGCCGTTGGTGATGAAGGTTTTCGACCCGTTGATGACATAATGATTGCCGTCCTTCTTCGCGGTCGTCCGCATCCCCTGAAGGTCGGAGCCGGTGCCCGGTTCGGTCATCGCGATCGCGGTGATCGTCTCGCCCGACACCATCCGGGGCAGCCAATGCTTCTTCTGCTCTTCGCTGCCATATTTGACGATGTAGCTGGTGACGATGTCCGACTGGAGCGAAAAGCCGGTCGTGGCGCGGCCGTAATAGGCGCTTTCCTCGTCGACGATCGCATTATAGCCGAAGTCGAGACCGAGCCCGCCATATTCCTCGGGAACCGTCGGGCAGAGCATGCCGAGCTCGCCCGCTTTCGGCCAGATCGACTTGGGCACGATCTTGTCCTCGGCCCATTGCGCCGCGTTGGGCGCGACTTCCTTTTCGAGGAACTGGCGCACCGTCGCGCGGAACGCCTCATGATCCTCGGTATAGGCGGAGCGCGAAAGACTATCGAGCGACATTGGTTTTCCTTTCCCTGAGCGCGGCCGAACGCAAGCGGGGAGTCGGCCGCATCTTTCCCGGCCAAGAGACCTTACGTTTACGTCCACGTCAAGTGGAAAGACGCTACGGCATGAACTATCGCGTCGCCCCCGCGGAGGCGGGGGCCGCAGTCGGCCTTGCGCCACCTCTCCAGCGGCCCCCGCCTCCGCGGGTGCGACGGATGTGTATGGGAGCGAATAGGTTTGCAGCCGCTGTGCAGCCCCGCCCGGCCGCGCTAAGACCCCGCCATGGTCGAATTGCTTCTCGATGCCGGCGCTTTGCTCGGCGAATCGCCCGTCTGGCACGCCGCCGAAGCCCGCCTCTATTGGGTCGATATCGACGGCCGCAAAATCCACCGCACCGATCCTGCGACGGGCGCCGACGAGGTCATGGAGCTCGCCGAGCAGGTCGGGTGCATCGCGCCGCGCGCCGCGGGCGGGCTCGTCGCCGCGCTCGAAAACGGCTGCGAGCTGATCGACCAATGGGGCGCCGCGCCGCGCCCCTTCGGTCCGGCGATGCTTGGCGACAAGCCCGAACAGCGTTTCAACGACGGGCGCGTCGATGCGCTCGGCCGCCTGTGGGTCGGCAGCCTGACGAGCGACAAGGCGAACCCCGCCGCGACGCTCTATCGGCTCGACCCCGACGGGTCGCTGACCGAAATCCTGCATGGGCTGACGACGAGCAACGGCGCGGCGTTCAGCCCCGACGGACGCATTTTCTATCACGCCGACACGCCGACGCACGCAATCCGCGCCTATGACGTCGACATGGCGGCGGGCACTTTGGCGGGCGGCCGCATCTTCCACCAGTTCGAGCATGGCCATGGCCGCCCCGACGGCGCCGCGGTCGATGCCGAGGGCTGTTACTGGTCGGCGCTGTGGGACGGCTGGCGCGTCGTGCGTTTCTCGCCCGCGGGCGAATTGCTGCAGACCGTCGAGTTGCCGGTGCAGCGCCCGACGATGATCGCGTTCGGCGGCCCCGACCTCCAGACCGCCTTCGTCACCAGCGCGGGCAAGAATCTGACCGGCGAGGAGCGCGAGGCGCAACCGCATGCGGGCGGTGTCTTCACCTTCGGCGTCGACGTGCCCGGCCTGATTCAGCAGGAATTTGGCGCCTAGGCACCTTGCACCCCCCTGTCATCTCCGGTTAAGACGGCCCCCGACATGGTTTCGTCCGAAACCTTATCCTCCGGGGAGATATGCTTATGCCGCGCACCGCGCAGCCTTTCGTCCGTCATTTGTCGATCCTGCTTGCATCCACCGCGATGATGACGGGTTATAGCCAGATGAGCACCGCAACCGCCGCCGAACCGACCGCCGCCGCCACGCCGGCCGCCTCCGTGCCCGCGGGCGCGAACCCGTTGCTCCAGCCCTGGACCGGTCCCTTTGAGGGGGTGCCGCCGTGGGACAAGCTGGATCCCGAACTGTTCCCCGACGCCTTCACCAAGGGCATGGCCGAAACCAAGGCCGAGGTGCAGGCGGTGATCGACAATCCCGAAGCGCCGACCTTCGAGAACACGCATGTCCCGATGATGCTCGCGGGCGACACGATGGAGCGCCTCTTTGCGCTGTGGGGCGTCCAGACGTCGAACAAGTCGAGCGACCGCGTCGAGGACATCGACGCCGAATGGAGCCCCAAGCTCACCAAATTCTACACCGAGCTGTTCCTCGATCCCAAGCTGTTCGCGCGCTACAAGGCGGTGTACGAGAAGCGCAATTCGAGCGGGCTCGACGCGCAGCAGATCCGCATCGTCGAGCGCAGCTATGACGAGATGGTCCGCGACGGCGCAAACCTGTCGCCCGCCGACAAGGTGAAGCTGGTCGAGATGAACTCGAAGCTCGAGGGGCTGTTCTCGGCCTTCTCGTCGAAGCTGCTCGGCGACGAGAAGCTCTATACATTCGTCACCGACAAGGCCGAGCTCGCCGGGCTCGAACCCGGCTTCGTCGCTTCGCTGGCCGCCGCCGCCGAAGCCAATGACCAGCCCGGCCAGTGGGCGATCAAGAATACGCGATCGTCGGCGCAGCCGGTGCTGCAGAATGCGACCAACCGCGCGCTTCGCGAAAAGGTCTATAAGGCGTTCGTGAACCGCGGCGACAATGGCGACGCCAACGACACCAATGCGACGATCGCCCAGATATTGAAGCTGCGCCAGCAGCGCGCCGAATTGCTCGGCTTCCCGACCCACGCGCATTATCGCATGGCCGACACGATGGCGAAGACCCCCGAAGCCGCGATGGGGCTGATGATGAAGGTCTGGCCCGCCGCGGTCGCGCGCGTCAAGGAAGAGGTCGCCGACATGCAGGCGATCGCCGATGCCGAGGCGAAGGCGAACAAGACGCCGAAGATCACCATCGAGCCGTGGGATTACCGTTTTTACGCCGAGAAGGTCCGCAAGGCGAAATACGACCTCGATGAAAGCGAGGTGAAGCCGTACCTCCAGCTCGACAAGCTGACCCAGGGCATGTTCTGGGCGGCGGGGCAGCTTTACGATCTCGGCTTCAAGGAAAATACCGGCACGATCCCGGTGTTCGACCCCAAGGTGCGGACGTTCGAGGTCTATAACCTCAAGACGAACGAGAATGTCGGGGTCTTCTACCTCGACAATTTTGCGCGCGACGGCAAACGTTCGGGCGCGTGGATGACGACCTATCGCAGCCAGCAAACGCTAGGCGGCGAGCGCAATGTCCTTGCGTCGAACAACAATAATTTCACCGAAGCCGCGAAGGGCGAGCCGACGCTGATCAGCCTCGACGATGCGCAGACTTTGTTCCACGAATTCGGCCACGGCATCCATTATCTGCTGCAGCAGGTCACCTATCCGGCGCTCGCCGGGGTGCCGCGCGACTTCGTCGAATATCCGAGCCAGGTGAATGAGAATTGGCTGATGACTCCCGAAGTGCTGTCGAAATATGCGACGCATTACAAGACGGGCGAGCCGATGCCGCAGGCGCTGGTCGACAAGATCCTCGCCTCTGACAAGTTCAATCAGGGTTTCACCACAGTCGAATATCTGGCGAGCGCGATCGTCGACATGAAGCTGCACGACCGCAAAACGCCGCCGACCGATGTCGACAAGTTCGAGCGCGAGACGCTCGCCGAAATCGGCATGCCCAAGGAAATCGTGATGCGGCACCGCCTGCCGCAGTTCGGGCATCTGTTCAGTTCGGACGCCTATTCGGCGGGCTATTATAGCTACCTCTGGTCGGAAACGATGGACGCCGACACCTGGGCGGCCTTCACCGAAGCGGGCGGACCGTGGGATCGCACCGTCGCCGAGAAGTTCCGCACGATCCTGTTGATGACAGGCAACGAGACCGACCGCGCCGAAGCCTATCGCGCCTTCCGCGGCCGCGATCCCGATGTGAAGGCCCTGCTCGCAAAGCGCGGCTTTCCGACCGAGTGAGGCGGCCATATCGAAGAAGCAAAGGGGGCGATTTCGCCCCTTTTGTTTGCGTGAATGCGCGTGTCGCGCCGGTGAATTTTCCGGGGCGCGGGCGTTATGCCCGCGCCCCGGCAATATGGACGCGCGCTGCCGCTGCTTGCGACGGCGTCAGCCAGCCTGAAAAACACCGCAAGCGATACGGTCGCCGCTATTTCCCGACGGATCGGTCTTCTGATCGTCGGCGGAGGCATGGATCACCATGGCCGACCCATCGCTGTCGAGCAGTCCTTCGAACGTCGCCCCCTGCAACTCGTACGAAAGCGTGCCGCGCCCGTCTTCGCCGACGACCAGATTGGGCATGTCGCCGGCGTGCTGCCCGGCGGGGTCTTCGAGGCCATGCTTCGCCGCGGTGGGGTTCCAATGACCGCCGGCGCTTTCGAATTTGGGGGCGTCGCATTTGCCCGTCATATGCACATGGACACCGTGCTCACCCGGCGGCAACCCTTCGACCTGGAGCGCCAGCTTGACGCGTCCGTCGATCATCGTAGCGGTCGCCTGTCCGGCAGACGCGCCGGCGGCGGTCCGGAGGATCGCCGCGGCACTTTCTGTCGTTCGATCGCCGCCGGCCCCGGCTTCTCCTTCCGTGGGCGCCGCCGGGTCGGGCGCGGGCGTGGAAGTTTCGGGGGCGCCACAACCAGCCAGAACGGCGGAAATCGCGACGGTCATCCAATAGAGCTTGTTCATCAAAGGCCTCCGTTGCCGTGTCAGATACCAAGCAAACCGTCTGGCGGCTTCAATGTTCCGCCGCAGCCCGTTAACCCGTCGGCACCGATCATCGCCATCGCTCTCGGCCGGGACCGGATCCAGCTCATTCCTGCGTGCATGTCTCACGCTCAAAAGCGCAAATCGCTTTTTTTGGCCGCGCTGGCATCACCGTCACGGAGAGCTTGCGCCGCCCGGCCCGCTCCTTAGCCCAACCAGCCCCTTCGAATCCCATTGACCGCCGCTGAATTCGATATAAATATGATATCATCTTTATATTAAGTGATTCGGAGGGAAACATGGTCGAAACAGGGACGCCCGCGCTGAACCGCAGCCGGGAAACGCGCGCCGCGACGCAAAGCGGCTATCTGATGCTGTTCGTCTGGCTGGTGCTGCTCGGCGTCGCCATCTGGGCCGCAACGACCAACCTGGGCGGGGCGGGAATCGACTGGAACTGGAAATGGGCGATCGTCGTCGCGAGCGGCATCGCCGGCACGATCATTCTTTGCGGCTTTTACCTGATCAATCCGAACGAAGCCGCGGCGATCCAGCTGTTCGGCGCCTATAAGGGCACCGATCGCCAGGAGGGGCTGCGCTGGGTGCTGCCCTGGCTGACGCGCAAGAAGATCGCGGTGCGCGCGAACAACGTGATTTCGGACAAGATCAAGGTCAACGACCTGCGCGGCAACCCGATCGAGATGGCGGCGCAGGTCGTGTGGCGCGTCACCGACACCGCGCAGGCATTGTTCGACGTCGACGACTACAAGGAATTCGTGATGGCGCAGATCGAAGCCGCGGTGCGGGCGATCGGTTCGCGCTATCCCTATGACGATATCGAGCATCAGGAAATCACGCTGCGCGGCAATCATGACGAGGTCGGGGTCGAACTGCGCAAGGCGCTGATCGAACGGCTGACCGTCGCGGGGATCACCGTCGACGAATGCGGGCTGACCCACCTCGCCTATGCACAGGAAATCGCGGGCGCGATGCTCCGCCGCCAGCAAGCCGAAGCGGTGATCGCGGCGCGCAAGAAGCTGGTCGAGGGCGCGGTGACGATGGTCGAAATGGCGCTCACGCACCTGTCCGAGAAAAATGTCGTCGACCTCGACGACGAGCGCAAGGCGGCGATGGTGTCGAACCTGATGGTGGTGCTGTGCGGCGAACGCGACACCCAGCCCGTCGTCAACACCGGTTCGCTCTACTGAGTTGTTCCAATGCCCGCGTCCGCCAAGAAAGCCTTCGCCCTCCGTCTCGACCCGGCGCTCTATGCCGCGGTCGAGCGGCTGGCCGCCGCAGAATTGCGCAGCGCCAACGCCGAGATCGAAATTTTGCTGCGCGAGGCGCTGGGGCGGCGCGGCGTAAGCGTCAAGCAGTCGGAGGCCCCGAAACGGGGCCGCCCGCCCAAGGAAGGGATCTGACATGCTGCATCTTTTGCTCGCCAAGCGCCCCTGGTTCCGCGCCAAAACTCTTGGCTATGGCACCGGGCTGCCGATCGCCTGGCAGGGCTGGGCATTCATGGCCCTGCACATCGCACTGATCACCGGCGTGGTCATGCTGCTTCGCGACCGGCCGGTGATGTTGACCGTCATGGCCGTGCTCGCCGCGCTTGCGCCAATGCCGATCTATCGCGCCCGCACCGAAGGCGGCTGGCGCTGGCGATAGGCGCCGCACCACTTTTCTTGGGGATAGCTGTCGATAGCGCCTCGGGCCCGCTTGCTCCCGACTCGCTAGATGGTTAAGGCCGGTCCATGACCGGCTCCACCACCCCCGTCCGCATCGCCCCGTCGATCCTGAGCGCCGATTTCGCGAAGCTCGGCGAAGAAGTGCGCGCGATCGAGACGGCGGGGGCCGACTGGGTCCATATCGACGTGATGGACGGCCATTATGTGCCGAACCTGACGATCGGGCCGATGGTCGTTAAGGCGCTGCGCCCGCATTCGACCCTGCCCTTCGACGTCCATCTGATGATCAGCCCCGTCGACCATTTCCTCGACGCCTTCGCCGCCGCCGGCGCCGACATCATCACCGTCCATCCCGAGGCGGGGCCGCATATCCACCGCACGGTCCAGCACATCAAGTCGCTCGGCAAGCAGGCGGGCGTGTCGCTCAATCCCGCGACGCCCGCGAAGATGCTCGACTATCTGATCGACGACATCGACCTCGTCCTGATCATGAGCGTCAACCCGGGCTTCGGCGGGCAGAGCTTCATTTCGAGCCAGCTTCGCAAGATCGAAGCGGTCAAAAAGATGATCGAGAAATCGGGCCGCGACATCCGGCTGGAGGTCGATGGCGGCATCGATGCGGGCACCGCGCCGCTCGCGATCGACGCGGGCGCCGATGTGCTGGTGGCGGGCACCGCGACCTTCAAGGGCGGGCCCGATGCTTATGCCGACAATATCCGGCGCCTGCGCGGAGCCTGATGAGGGTCTAAACCCACCATTTACGGGCTCGAGGTTTGAAGCGATTTTGTTCAGGGCAAGGAGGCAAGGCGGAGTAATATGTCAATATTTCGAGTCTTGCTGACGCAGCCATGGACAAAATCGGTCAAATCCCGGAGGGACGTCGAAATGGCTTCGATCTTGGGCCTGCGCGACCTTGCGGGTAGCAATGCTACCCGCGGCGGCCACCCAAACCCAATATCTTCGCCATTTCGACGCCTCGAACCCGTAAATGGTGGGTTTAGACCCTAATGGAGGGGAGACCGCTGACTTCTGCCCCCGCCGACCCGCCGCTCGAATCCGGTGCCGAGGCCGCGCCGCTCGACGATACGATCGAGCCCGGCAAGCGGCTGATCCGCCTGCCCGCCGACAAGGGGCTGTCGCTGGGCGACCGGGTCGCCAATGCGATCACGCGGCTGACCTGGCGCACGCCGCTGCATGCCTTCCGGCTGAAGGGGCGCTTTCCGCTGAAACTGCTCGGCGTGCCGGCCGACCCGGTGCCGGGCGACACGCGCGCGGGCACCGCGATCCGCGCCGGGCATTTCCTGCATCGCGGGCTGAAACTGCCACTCGGCGAGCTCGACTTCGCGGCGCTCCTTGTCGCGCCGACCTTCGCCGACTATCTCCACAGCTTCGCCTGGCTGCGCGACCTCGCCGCGACGGGCACGCGTGCCGACGGCGTGCCGATCGCCGAAGCCGTCGTGCGCCACTGGCTCGGCACGCATGGCGAAACGGTGAGCGAGCCCGCGTGGAAGGCCGACAACACCGCGTGGCGCATCCTGTTCTGGGCCGCACACGCGCCGCTGATCCTGTCGTCGAGCGACCTTGTCTATCGCTCGGCGGTGCTCAACCATCTCGCGCGCGCGGCGCGCCATCTCGACCGCGTCGCCGACAAGACGCGGCCGGGCACGGGGCAGATGGTCGCGTGGGTCGGCATCGTCGCCGCGTCGCTGCTGATGCCCGGCGGCGAGCCGCGGCAGGTCTTCGGCGAGGCTGGGCTGCGCAAAGTACTCGAAACGAGCTTCTACGCCGACGGCGGCAATATCTCGCGCTCGCCGCAGGCGCAGCTCGACGCGATCATGGCGCTGTCGATGCTCGTCAAGATTTACGACATGCGCCGCATCGAGGTGCCGCCGTTCGTCCAGGAAGTGCTCGCGCGCGCGGTTCCCGCACTGCTCGGCCTCGTCCACAGCGACGGCGGCATGGGCAGCTGGCAGGGCAGCGGCGCGACCTCCGCCGCCACTGTGCAGGCCATCGTCAATGCCAGCGGCGTGCGCACGCGGCCGCTCAAGCAGGCGCGCGACTGGGGTTACCAGCGGCTCGTCGCGAACAAGGTCGTGCTGCTCGCCGACGCGGCGCCGCCCCCGATCGCGCGCGTGACCGAAGCGGGCTGCGCCTCCACCCTCGCCTTCGAGCTTAGCGACGGCGACGAGCGCATCGTCGTCAATTGCGGCGGCGCGGCACTGACCGGCGCGACGATCCCCGCCGACCTCGCGCGCGGCCTTCGCACCACCGCGGCGCATTCGACGCTGACGCTGGGCGACAGCAATTCGACCGCGATCCTCGCCAATGGCTCACTCGGCAAGGGGGTGACCGAAGTCGAGCTCGACCGGCGCGAGACGCCGCAGGGCAGCCGCGTCGAGATGAGCCACGACGGCTATGCGCGGCGCCACGGGCTGATCCACCGCCGCCTGCTGATCCTCTCGCCCAACGGGCGCGAGCTGCGCGGCGAGGATATGCTGCTCCCTGCCCCGCGCACGCGGCGCAAGGGCGACAAGGGTTTCACGATGCGCTTTCACCTCGGGCGCAATATTTCGGCGAGCCTGACCGCCGACAAGCTAGGCGCGCTGCTGCGCGTGGGCGGTGGGCCGCTATGGCAGTTCCGTACGTCCGAAGGCACGCTCGATATCGAGCAGAGCCTGTGGGTCGACGGCGAAGGCCGCCCGCACCCGACCGAACAGCTTGTCGTCACCGGCAATGCGCCGGCGGGCGGCGTCAGTGTGGGATGGATCTTCAAGCATATCGGGTGAAGGGCGACGGGTTTCGACCGGAAGCGGCTGTCGTCCCATCTACCTTCGTCATCCCCGCGAAAGCGGGGACCCAGAGCGTAGGTAGGCGGACCCCAACTGGGTTCCCGCTTTCGCGGGAATGACAAAGAGTAGGAGGTCTGCTCACCACCCCAACCCCGCCGCTCGGCACACCGAGAGTCCGCGGCCGGCGCCCCAGGGACTGAGCGCCGGCCGTCGGAGCCCCTTAGAAGGCGTAGCGCGCCATCAGCTGGAAGACGGGGCCCGCCTTTTCGCTTTCGAGCTCATATTCGTCGAAATTGCGGTCGAGTTGGTCTTCGAGATTGTCGAACTTGTTGAACGCCTCGCGCTTCTTGCCATTGAGCAGGTTCGACCCGACCGCGCGGACCGTGAAATTGCCGCCGATCCGCTTTTCGACGAAGATTTCGAGGTCGGCGCCATAGGTGGTGCGGATTTCCTCGCCGATCACGCGGTCATAGGCCGCGCCCTGCTTGCGGTGCGTCGCACCGAACGCGACGCCCCAGCTCGGAATGTCCTGAATGAAGCCGATATTGTAGACATAGTCCGACTGGCCGTTGAAGCGGCGCTTGCCGAAGAAGTCGGTGATCTCGCTGTCGAGCCACGACACATTGCCGAAGATGCCGGTGTTCGGAAGGCCGATGAAACCGAGGTCGGTCGACAGGTCGAATTCGACGCCATAGACCTTGCCATCGCCGACATTCTGCGGCTGGTAAATGAAGGTGCCCTCGCCTTCCGATCCCTCTTCGCCGGTGTTCACGAGCTCGATGAGGTTGGTGATGTCGCGATAGAAGAAGTTGATGCCCGCGACACCGGTGCGGCCGATGCGGCGTTCATAACCGAGATCGACACCCCATGCCATTTCGGGCGCGAGGAACGGATTGCCAAGCAGGTCGCTGTCGCCGACTTCCTCTTCGAGCAGTGCGGGCGAGATATAGTTGAAGTCAGGGCGGCGGTTGGTGCGCGCGACCGACGCGGTGATGCGGTCGCGCGGCGTCAGGTCGAACTTGATCGACGCCGACGGCAGCCATTTTTCATAATCATTGTCGACCGCGAGGATATCGTCGGGATCGCTGAAATCGACGATGTCGAGTTTCGTCGTTTCATAGCGGATACCCGCTTCCCATTTCAGCCCGCCCGATTTGCCCTGCACCAGCGCGAAGCCGTCGAGACGCCGTTCCTCGATCCGGTTGAGGCCGCCGGTCGTCGGTTCGAGCGGGTCGAAGGACGAAACGAGATCGTCGGGATTGTCGATGAACTGGTCGTAACTCGATTCGAGCCCCGGAAATTCCTCTTCGCCATCGGCGTCGAGGATCGCGGTGTTGCGCTTCTTCTTCTGATAATAACCGCCGGCGACGAACTGGATGTCGTTGCCGAGCTCGATTTCATGGTCGAGCTTTACGGTGAATTCCTTGTCGACGATGTCGGTCGCGGTGAAGACCTGTTCGAACACCGGCACTTCGCCTTCGTCATAGTCGACGTCGAAATCGATCTCATTTTCGGTCTCGCGCTGCTTGTCGTCGAAGCGGGCGAAACCGACCTTGAGCGCGGTTTTGCCAAGCGTCCATTCGTGCGACAATTTGGCGTCGATGCTGTAATTTTCCTGATCGATCTCGTTCACATTGCTGTTGTCGCTGATCAGGTTGCCGGCGGGCAGCGGACCGGTGATCGCGGTTGGGTCGTCATATTCGAAGCTGCGCTCGGTTTCGGTGCGGTCGGTGCGGACATAGAAGCCCGAAATGCGGAAATCGGTGGTTTCGCCGTCGATTTCATAGGTCGCGTTGGCCGAATAATCCTTGCCGTCGCGCGTGTCGCTCTGGTCCTCGCGATTGTCGAAATCGTCGGTCGCGAAATCGGGATTGTTCTCGGGCGAGTCGCCGTAGCGGAGCGAGCTTTTCCGCTTGGGGTTGTGACGGCCCTGAAGGTTGAGGCCGACGAGCAGGCGGCCGGGGCCGACCGCGCCGCCGTAGACGAGGCCGAGGCTCGGTTCGAGTTCCTTGTCGTCGAAATAGAGGCCGCCCGCGCGAACATATCCGCCGTCGAGTTCATAGCCGTCGCGAAGCTGGATATTGATCGTGCCCGCGACCGCGTCGCCGGTGCGGCGCGCCGACGACGAACGGACGATCTCGACGCGGTCGATCAGTTCGGCGGGGATGCGGTCCATGAAGAAGCTGCGGTCGTTGTTCGTGCCGGGGACGCGCTCGCCGTTGATCAATATTTGCGTATAGCCGGGCGACAGGCCGCGGAGCCGCGCGCCGTCGCTTTCGATGACGTCCGACAGGAAGGTCACCGACGGCACGCGCTTCAGCGCGTCGCCCGCCGTCAGCGGCTCGAAACGCTGAAAAAATTCGCTGTCATACGAAAGAACGGGCTCGGCCTCTTCGGTGCGGTTGCGGTAGCCGACGCTACCGAGCACGACGATTTCCTGCGAGGTCGTGATCGGACCGTCGCCGCGATCCTCTTCGGCGATTGGAAGCGGCGCATCCTGCGCGGCGGCGGGGGCGGCGGCCAGCGCCGCGGCAAGAGCGAGAGCGGCGGCGGAATGCAGGCTGAACGTGCGAATCATATCGTAGACCCCCTTGATGGTTGCCGGGCCTCTAGGGGGGTCATGTGACAGTTTGCCGCGTGCGATATGACCAGTCGATGACAGTTAAGTGACGGAAATATTGTGGGATTGACGCGGAGAGACTTTACTGGAACGGGGCCGGGCGCACCGCGTGTCCGCGGTCGGGAAACAGGGGGAACCGTCATGGCCGCGACCGGCAACTGGAAGCTTTTGACCTCGCTCGTTTTTGCATCCGCGCTCGCTGGCTGCGCCGCGAGTGCGCCGATGATCAGCGGCCTGCCGCCGGTTCAGGTGAGTGCGAGCGGCGAGACGCAGCCCGTCGGGACGAATCGCGCCGACGCCGCCGACGATCCGGCGATCTGGGTCGATCCCGCCAACCCGAACCGCGCGCTGATCGTCGCGACCGACAAGAAGGCGGGGCTGCATGTCTATGACCTTGCGGGCAAGGACGTCGCCTTCACGCAGGCGGGCCTCGTCAACAATGTCGATGTCGCGGGCGACATCATCGTCGCGAGCGACCGCAACGACGGGGTGAATGCGCATCTCGCGGTGTTCCGCCTAGACGCGGGCAAGCCCGCGATCGTGCCGCTCGGCCGCGCCGCCGCGGGCACGGGCGAAGCCTATGGCCTCTGCCTCAAGAAAAGCGCGCCGGGGCAGCCGATCACCGCGGCGCTGATCGTCAAGGACGGGACGGTACGCGTCGGCACGCTGACGATTGAGGGCACGCCGAACTTTGCGGTGCAGTGGGAGCACAAGATCGCGACCCAGTCCGAAGGCTGCGTCTTTGACGGCGACACGCTCTATGTCGGCGAGGAAGTCGGCGGCATCTGGGAATTGAAGCCGAACGGCAATAGCGCGACCGCCCGTTTGGTCGCCCCCGTCGACAACCAGCGCCTCGTCGCCGACGTCGAAGGCCTCGCGACGATCGACCACAAGGGCCAGCGCTACCTGATCGCGTCGAGCCAGGGCGACAATGCCTATGCGGTCTTCCGCCTGCCGGGCGTGGATTATGTCGGGCGCTTCGCGGTCGCGGCGGGCGCGTTCGGCGCGACGAGCGAGACCGACGGGATCGAGGCGGTCGCGGGCAATTTCGGCGACGCCTATCCCGACGGCCTCTTCCTCGCGCAGGACGGCGACAACGCACCCAACGCGCAGAATTTCAAGCTGGTGCGCTGGGACCGGATCGCGGCGGCGCTCGGGCTTTAAAAACCGCCCCGCGGGGTTGCGATACGGGCGGCGCGCGCCTAGGGGGGCCGCGTCTTTCCCGTCTTGTTAAGGCCGCCTTCCCCATGACCGACCTGATTCCCGTCCGCCGCGCCCTCTTGTCCGTCAGCGACAAGGCGGGGCTCGCCGAGCTTGCCGCCGCGCTCGTCCGTCACGGCGTCGAACTGGTGTCGACCGGCGGCACCGCGAAAGCGCTGCGCGAAGCGGGCCATGTTGTTCTCGACGTGTCCGACCTCACTGGTTTCCCCGAGATGATGGACGGCCGCGTCAAGACTTTGCACCCGACGGTCCATGGCGGCATCCTCGCGGTGCGCGACGACGCGGCGCATGTCGCGTCGATGGAGGAGCATGGTATCGGTGCGATCGATCTGGTGGTCGTCAACCTCTACCCCTTCGCCGCGACGGTCGCGAAGGGCGCGGCGCGCGACGAGATCATCGAGAATATCGACATCGGCGGCCCCGCGATGGTGCGCTCGTCGGCGAAGAACCACGCTTTCGTGGGCATCGTCACCGAGCCCGAGGATTATGCCGCACTGATCGCCGAGATGGACGCCAACGGCGGCGCGACCACGCTCGCGCTACGCAAGCGCCTCGCCGCGACCGCCTTTGCGCACACCGCGACCTATGACAGCATGATCGCGCAATGGTTCGCCTTTGCCGACCAGGGCAAGATGTTCCCCGACACGCTGCCGCTGACCGCCAAGCTCGCGAACGAGCTGCGCTATGGCGAGAATCCGCACCAGAAGGCGGCGCTCTATCTGCCCGCCGGCCCCGCCGCGCGCGGCATCGCGCAGGCCGAACAGGTGCAGGGCAAGGAATTGAGCTATAACAATATCAACGACGCCGACGCCGCGCTCGAGCTGGTCGCCGAATTCCGCGAGGCCGACCCGACCTGCGTCATCGTCAAGCACGCCAACCCGTGCGGCGTCGCGACCGCCGCGACGATCGCCGAAGCCTATCACGCGGCGCTGAAGTGCGACGATGTGTCGGCGTTCGGCGGCATCATCGCGGTCAACCGGCCGCTCGACGGCGCAACCGCAGAGCTGATCAGCGGCATCTTCACCGAAGTCGTCTGCGCCCCCGACGCCGACGCCGATGCGCGCGCGGTGTTCGCGAAGAAGAAGAATCTGCGCCTGCTGCTGACGGGCGAGCTGCCCGATCCGGCGCGCGGCGGGCTGATGCTCAAGACCATCGCCGGTGGATGGCTCGCGCAAAGCCGCGACAATGGCCGGATCACGCGCGCCGACCTGAAGGTCGTCACCGACCGTGCGCCGACCGAGGAAGAGCTGGCCGACGCGCTCTTCGCGTGGACGATCGCCAAGCATGTGAAGTCGAACGCGATCGTCTATGCCAAGGGCGGCTCGACCGCGGGCATCGGCGCGGGGCAGATGAACCGCCGCGACAGCGCGCGCATCGCCGCGGTGAAGGCGCGCGAAGCGGCCGAGAGCCACGGCTGGGCCGAAGCCCGCACCGTCGGCAGCGCGGTCGCGAGCGACGCCTTTTTCCCGTTCGCCGACGGGCTGCTCGCGGCGGTCGAGGCGGGCGCGACCTGCGTCATCCAGCCCGGCGGCTCGATCCGCGACGACGAGGTGATCGCGGCGGCGAATGAAGCGGGACTCGCGATGGTGTTCACCGGGATGCGGCACTTCCGCCACTGACGGCGCGGCCGAGGCGCACCAGCCGCTCGGTTTCGCTTTTGCAGTCGTAACGCAACCCCGGCTCGTTGCAGAAGTCGGGCCAGCGGTCGTGCCGCCGCCAGAAATCGACCAGTCCGATCCGCGCCAGCTTGGCAAAAAACTGCGGATCGCGCCGCAGCGGGGCGACCGATGGCCAATAGAGAAGCGACCATTGGCCGTCGGTTTTGCGCAGCGGCGCGCGCGCCAGCCACGAGAGCGCTTTCGGCAGATCACCGAGCCGGGTGAAATGCGCGGCCATCGCGTAGGCGGTCGACGGATAGCGCGCGAATTCGGCCTCAGCCGCAGCGTCGACCTCGCGCGAGTCGATCGACGGATCGGCAATTTGACGCACAAGCAGCATGTCGAATTCGCGCCGCTCCTCGACCGCCGCGAGGCGATAGATTTCGGCTGCCTCGCTCCGGCCGAGTTCAACCGCAAGACGGCGGCGATGCTCCGCTAGGTCGGGATGCCCCGGCCAGATTGCTTCGACCTCGGCGAACCGCTCCATCGCATCGCGCATCTTTCCGGCGGCGGCATAGCGGCGGACCACCCCGAGCGCCTTATAGATCGACGTCGGATCGGCCCGCGCGGCGCGTTCGGCGGGAGCGACGCCGGCTTGAACATAACCGGCCTGGAAGAGCCCCACCGCGTTCGTCATCAACGCGGCCGGATATTCGGGATCGATCGCAAGCGCGCGATCGAGCAGCGGCAGCGCCTCGACCATGAACAACTCACCGCCGCCCGTCTGCGACAGTGCCGTCAGCGCGGGGGCATTTTCGGGATCGATCGCCAGTGCGCGCCGCGCCGTATCGATCACCCTTGCGCGCTCCACGCGCCATTTGGCGGGATCCATCTCGTGCGGGAGATGCTTGACGCGGACCTGCGCCAGCAATCCCAGCGTGTCGGCGTCCCCCGGCCAGCGCTGAACCAGTTCCTCCATCAACCGGATGGCGCGAGGGCCATCATAAGCCGTGTCCGCGTCGCAGATCGCAAAGATCAGCGATCGCCGGTCGGCATCGGCCGCGAGCAGATCGTTCCGGCCGTTCAGCGTCAACGCGCAATTGACCAGCCCGGCAACCGCGAGCGCGGTGCGTTCGCGCAGCCGGCTGAGATCGTCGGCGGGTGCCGCGAACCGGCTCGACCACAGGATCGACCCGTCCAGACTGTCGACGATCCGCGACTCGCTGACGAACTGGTTGCCGTCACGCTCGATCGCGACGCGGACGACGAAATCGCCCGCGCGTCCCGCCACCTTTGTGTCAAGGACACGAACCGCGCCCCCCGACGCCTTGGCAAAGCGGGCGAAATCGCCGGCCAGCGCATCGGCAAAACGATCCTCGACCGGATCATTGCCGCGAAGCTCGATCGGTTCGACGCGGACCAACGGCGTATCGAATGCAGCGACCGCGGATCGCGACCGCGGCGCATCGGCGCCCGTCAGCGCGAGCGTCAGCGCGGCCAGCCCAAGGAACAGCGCGCGCCGCGGCGACAGGCTGGCACCTGGATTGGCCGCTATCGCGGGCGCTGCGACCGGGTGGGCGACCGGACGGGCGACCGGGTGAAGGTCGTCGGGCGGACAGGGCCGCGCCGACAAGCGTCGATACAGTTCGGCGGTTTCGACCGAAGGTTTGCCGTCGATTCCGCGCGCGAGCGCATCTTCGATCCGCTGCCAGGCGTGGCGCACACCATCGCCGTCGCCCGCGGCCCAGCGCGCGCTCATCACCAGCCGCGCCGCATGTTCACTGCACGGATCAAAGCGCGTCACCTTGTCCGCCACGGCTAGCGTCCGTTCGACATCGCCCGCCTGCAGCCGCCGGTCCGCCATGGCGAGCACCTCGCGAACGATTGCTTCGCCCTGACGCGTGCGCTCGACCGCGAGCCAGTCGTCCCACGCCTCGTCGATGCCGTCGAGATCGGCCAGCAGCCCGACGTCGTGCGCGGGCAGCCGGTTCAGGACCTCGGCAACATCATCCGCCGCGCAGGCGGCGCGAAGCAACGAAATATCGTCGGCGACTTGCGTATGATCGATAGCGACGGTCTCGCGATCGGCGCGCAGCAGCGGCGGCGACGCACGCGTCCAGCATTTCAATTCGACGAGGCATTGGCGCAGGCTGGCGTGCGCCTGCGCATCGGGACGGCGGCTCCAGAGAAGCGCGCTGAGCCGGTCGCGCGCGAGCGGCGCGTCGGCAAGCGCGAGCCGCGCCAGAAGCGCACGCGCCTTGCGGCCGGTGGGGGAAAGATCGGCCGGCTCGACGGCGAAATCGCCGATGAGCCGCAAGATCGGCGTAGCGGCGAGAGCGAACCGCTCGTTTTTGGCGCATGCAGAATTCACGGCGCGACCTCCTGAGTCGAGGGATGCGGCCGTATGTTTTCCCGAAGACCGAAATAGCATGTTTTTGACGAGCCAACGAACAGTAAATTTCAACATTGTAGATTTTGACGTATTTTTAATATGGAATTGACGATCGTCTCACGTCGGCCGGCATGCCCCCCCGCTACTCCCGTCGTATCCGCAGCTGCCTTTCGGCTGGGATCGAATGAAGGGAGTGATTCGATGCGTATCCTTATGGCTCTGCCCCTGTTCCTGCTCGGCGCGGCACCCGCATTTTCCCAACCGATCGTGGCGACCGCACCCGCGGGCGAAGTCAAGGTGGTGAAAGTCGGCTATGGCGACCTCAACCTCGACAGCGAAAGCGGCTTGGCGCGTCTCGACAGCCGGTTGCGCGCTGCCGCGCGTTCGGTGTGCGACGTCCGGCCCGAATTCGAAAACACCGTGCGCGAAATGGCCACCAGCCGTTGCTTCCGCAGCGCCCTGTCGCGGGGCCGCGATGCCAGCCGGGACATCATTGCCGCCGCGAAAGCCGGCGCGCCGATCGCCGTCGCCAGCGCGATCATGATCTCGCGACCCTGATCATCCCGCGTCCTCGCCGATGGCGCGGACGCGGACGATGTCCCTTGCTCCCGTCACTGGCAGGAGCAGCGCCGGGGCCGTTCGCCGACGGTCCCGGCGTTTTCGGTTTCGGCACGCAGGCTTCGGCTCGACTTCGCGGGACGCGGGCGGCATAGGGGGCGACCCCGCGCCGACAAGGACCTGCATGACCTCCACGCCCCGCAACAAGTCCATGATCCAGAATCTCTACAACTGGACCATGGAGAAATCCGCACATCCGCATGCCGAGGTCTGGCTGGCGCTGGTCTCCTTCATCGAGGCGAGCTTCTTTCCGATTCCGCCGCATCCGATGCTGGGGCTGATGTGCCTCGCCAATCCGCAAAAAGCGGTGCGCTATGCCGTCATCTGCACGCTCGCGTCGGTCGCGGGCGGGATGCTAGGCTATCTGATCGGCTTCTTCCTCTATGAAAGCATCGGGCTGGCGCTGCTCGGCGCGCTCGGGCTGACCGACGCCTTTCCGCCGGCCGCCTGCTATTTGCGCGAATATGGCGCCGAGATTATCCTGATCAAAGGCGCGACGCCGATCCCGTTCAAGCTGCTGACGATCACCGCCGGCTTCATCCACATGAGTTTCTGGACCTTCCTGTGGGCGAGCCTCGCCAGCCGGGCCTTTTCTTTCATGCTCGTCGGGATTTTGTTCCGGCTGTTCGGGGCGCCGATCAAGGCGTTCATCGACAAATATCTGATCTGGGTCACCGGCGCCTTTCTGGTCGCGGTGGTCGCGGGCTTCCTCGCGATCGGCGCGCTGTCGGGTGACGGCGAGACGAAGGCCGCCGACAGGTGCAGCGGCGCGACGCTGGAAAGCATCGGGCTCGATCGGGCGTGAATTGACCAGGCGCGCGTCTCTTTCTCGTCATCCCGGACTTGATCCGGGATCCATTGGCTCGGCGCTGCGTGAATGGACCCCGGATCAAGTCCGGGGTGACGATGGGAGGATTGCTTCCCCGCGGCTTACTCGTTCGCCTCTGCATGCAGCCAGTCGGCGTGGCGTGGCGCCTTTTTCGTCTGGCTCCATTCCTCGAGCATCAGCGGCGCGACGCGTTTGAGCTCGGCATATTGCTCGTCGGTGCCGATGTCGCACGCAAGCTCGACGCGGTGGCCGTTGGGGTCGAAGAAATAGATCGACTTGAAGATGCCATGGTGCGTCGGCCCGAGCACGTCGATGCCGTTCGCGGTCAGGTGCTCTTTCGCCTGCACTAGCTCGTCATAGCTGCCGACCTTGAAGGCGAGATGCTGGACCCATTGCGGCGTATTCTCGTCGCGCCCCATGTCGGGCTGGTTGGGCAGCTCGAAAAAGGCGAGGATGTTGCCGTTCCCCGCGTCGAGGAAGACGTGCATATAGGGATCATATTCGCCGGTCGAGGGCACATGATCCTCGGCGAAGGCGGTCGTGTAGGTCATGCCGAGCATGCGTTCGTACCAGTCGACCGTTTCCTTCGCATCGCGGCAGCGATAGGCGGCGTGGTGGACGCCGCCCAATTTGATCGGGCTCGTCATTCGGCGGGTTCCTCGACATTGAGCGCGCCGCGGCGGATCTGGTCGAGTTCCATCGATTTGAACAGCGCGGTGAAATTGCCCTCGCCGAAGCCCTCGTCCTTTTTGCGCTGGATGAATTCGAAGAAGACCGGGCCGATCACGGTCTGGCCGAAGATCTGGAGCAGCAAGCGCGGGTCGCCCTCGGTCGTCGAGCCGTCGAGCAGCAGGCCGCGCGATTTGAGTTCGTCGACGGGCTCGCCGTGGCCGGGAAGGCGCTCGGCGAGCAGCTCGTAATAAGTTTCGGGCGGCGCCGGCGCGAAGGGATTGCCATAGTCCTTGAGCTTGTCCCACGCGGCGTAGAGATCGTCGCACGCGAAGGCGATGTGCTGGATCCCCTCGCCATTATAGGCGCGCAGATATTCCTCGATCTGGCCGCCGCCACCGGCGCCTTCCTCGTTCAAGGGAATGCGGATCTTGCCGTCAGGGGCGGTCATCGCTTTCGAGGTGAGGCCGGTATATTCGCCCTTGATGTCGAAATAGCGGATCTCGCGGAAGCCCGCGATCCGCTCGTAGAAGGCCGCCCAATGCGCCATGCGGCCGCCGTAGACATTGTGCGTCAGGTGATCGATGACCTGAAGCCCCGCGCCGACGGGATGGCGGTCGACGCCTTCCTCATAGACGAAGTCGATGTCGTAGATCGAAAGGTCGTCGCCGTAACGGTCGATGAGGTAGATGATCGAGCCGCCGATGCCGCGGATCGCGGGGAGGCGGAGTTCCATCGGGCCGGTCTTGACCTCGACCGGCTCGGCGCCGCGCGCGATCGCCTCGGCATAGGCTTTGGCGGCATCGCGGACGCGCCAGCCCATGCCGCACGCCGACGGGCCGTGCTCGGCGGCGAAATAGGCGGCGGGCGATTTGGGTTCGTAATTGGCGATCAGGTTGATCCCGCCCTGGCGCCAGAGTTCGACCTGCTTCGAGCGGTGGCGCGCGATGCGCGTGAAGCCCATGCGTTCGAACACGGGTTCGAGAATGCCCTTTTCGGGTGCCGAAAATTCGACGAATTCGAAGCCGTCGAGACCCAGCGGATTTTCGAACAGGTCGGCCATTTTTTGCATTCCCTATATAGTTTCAATTGAAACTAGTATGATGGAATGCGGGGCGGGAGTCAATGGAGGGGCGGCGAACAGCCCCTTCGTCACCCCGGATCCGAGGCCTGCCTTGTCTTGAAGGAAAAAGGCGGGTCCCGGGTCAAGCCCGGGATGACGATAATGTTATGCCGCCGCTTCCTCGATCGCCTCGAGCGCTTCCATCCACGCCGCTTCGATGCGCTCCAGCTCGGCCGCGACCTTGCCGCGGCGCTGCGCGAGGTCGCCCATCGTCAGCTTGGCGAGCGCGGGTTCGGCGCTCGCGGGGTCGAACATCGCGCGGTCGATCGCCGAAATCTGCTTGTTCAGCTTTTCGGCCTGCGCCTCGTGATCCTTGGCACTCTTGCGCAGCGCGGCCTGTGCTTCGCGCGCCTTCGCGGCTTCCTGCCGGGCGAGCTTGGCGTCCTTGGGCTTGGCGGGCGCGCCCTTCGCATCGTCGTTCGCCGCCGACTTGCCGAGGATGAAGGCGACATAATCGTCCATGCTGCCGTCGAAATCGCGCGCGGTGCCGCCATCGACGAGGACGAGGCGGTCGGCGGTGAGTTCGAGCATGTGGCGGTCGTGGCTGACGATCAGCACCGCGCCGTCGAAGCCGTTGAGCGCCTGGACGAGCGCCTCGCGCGCGTCGACGTCGAGGTGGTTCGTCGGTTCGTCGAGGATCAGGAGGTGCGGCGCGTCGCGCGTAATCAGCGCGAGCGCGAGCCGCGCGCGTTCGCCGCCCGACAGTTTGCCGACCTCGGTCGTCGCCTTGTTTCCGGTGAAGCCGAAACGCCCCAATTGCGCGCGCACCGCGCCCGGCGTCTTGCCCGCCATCACGCGCGTCATATGGCCGAGCGGCGTATCGCCGCCGTCGAGTTCCTCGACCTGATATTGGGTGAAATAGCCGACGCGCATCTTGCCCGACGCCGCCATCGCGCCGTCCATCGGCGCGAGCTGCGCCGCGAGCAGGCGCGCGAGCGTCGTCTTGCCGTTGCCGTTGCGGCCGAGCAGCGCGATGCGGTCGTCGGGATCGATGCGGAGGTTGAGCCGCGTCAGGATCGGTTCGCCCGGCGTATAGCCGACGCTCGCGAGGTCGAGCGTGATCAATGGTGGCTTCAGCTCGTCGGGGCTCGGGAAGTCGAAGACGAGGCTGGGGTCTTCGGCGACCGCGGCGATTGGCTGCATCTTCGCCAGCTGCTTGGCGCGCGACTGCGCCTGTTTCGCGGTCGAGGCGCGCGCGCTGTTGCGCGCGACATAATCCTGCAGCTTGGCGCGCTGCGCATCCTGCGCGGCCTTGGCGGCGGCAAGCTGCGCGATCCGCTCGGCGCGCTGGCGCTCGAAATCATTATAGCCGCCGGGGTAGAGCGTGACCTTGCCGCCCTCGAGGTGGAGGATATGGTCGACGACATTGTTCAAAAGGTCGCGTTCGTGGCTGATCACGACGAGTTGGCCCGGATAGGCGCGCAGGAAGCTTTCGAGCCACATCGTCGCTTCGAGGTCGAGGTGGTTCGACGGTTCGTCGAGCAGCAACAGGTCGGGGTTCGAGAAGAGCAGCGCCGCGAGCGCGACGCGCATCTTCCACCCGCCCGAGAAACTGTCGAGCGGCTGGCCCTGCATTTCCTCGTCGAAACCGAGGCCGATCAGGATGCGCGCGGCGCGCGCGGGAGCGGCATAGGCGTCGATCGCGATCAGCCGTTCGTGGATGTCGCCGAGCTTGTGCGCGTCCTGCTCGACCTCCGACGCCGCAAGCAGCTGCGCGCGTTCGGTGTCGGCGGCGAGCACGGTTTCGAACGGCGTCGCGGTCCCGCTCGGCGCTTCCTGCGCGATATAGCCGACGCGCGTCTTGCGCGGCATTTCGATGCCGCCCTCGTCGGCTTCGAGCTGGCCGATCATCACCTTCATCAAGGTCGACTTGCCCGCGCCGTTGCGGCCGATCAGGCCCGTGCGGCTTTTGCCCGGCAGGCTCGCGCCCGCGCGGTCGAGGATGGTGCGCCCGCCGAGGCGCACGGTGAGGCCATTGATCGTCAGCATGCGCGCGCGCCTAGCATGTTCGGTGCCGTCGCCCAAGTCCCGCGCTGGCATTTGCCGCGCGCGTGCGGCAAAAGCGGGACATGGCCGATCTCGCTCCCTTTCACATCGCCTTCCCCGTCGACGACCTCGACGCCGCGCGCCATTTTTATGGCACTGTGCTCGGCTGCCCCGAGGGTCGGAGCGATGCCGACTGGATCGACTTCAACCTTTACGGCCACCAGATCGTCGCGCACCGTGTCGACACGCCGCGCGCGCGGCCCGCGCATAACCCCGTCGATGGCCATGATGTGCCGGTGCCGCATTTCGGCGTCGTGCTGCCGCCCGCCGAATGGCAGGCGCTCGCCGAGCGGCTCAAGGCGGCGGGGACCGAATTCGTGATCGAACCGCACACGCGCTTTGCCGGCCAGCCGGGCGAGCAGTCGACGATGTTCTTTCACGACCCCGCGGGCAATGCGCTCGAATTCAAGGCGTTCGCCGATTTGAGCCTGCTTTTCGCCCGATAGCCTGCGCCGCATCGCCCTAGTGTGACGCGCCCATCGAGACCTGCTTGGGCAGCGGCGCGCACCATACCGAAAGGGCGGCGATCACGAAGACGACACCCGCCGCCAGAAACAGGTGGAGGACGCCGATGGTAGACGCCTGCACCTCGACCATCCGTTCGATCGCGGCGCGCGCCTGTTCGAGCGTGAGCCCGGCGCGCTGGAGCAGGTCCATCGCCCCCGCCGTATCGTTCATGCCCGACACGATTTCGGATCGCGCGACGCGGTTCTGGCTATCCCATGCGCTCGTCGCGACCGCGGTACCGATCGCGCCCGACAAGGTGCGCAGGAAGCTCATCAGCCCCGCCGCCGAGGTCTGGTCCTTTGCCGGCACGCTCGACAGCGCGAGCGCGGTCAGCCCGACGAAGAAAAAGGGCATGCCCATCCCTTGCAGGAGGTGCGGCAGCGCGAGCGTCCAATAATCGACGTCGGCGTTCCAGCTCGCGCGGAGGATCGATACGAACGCCATCCACAGGATGCCGGCGCTGATCGAGATGCGGATGTCGATCTTGCCGATCAGCCCGGCCGCGACGGGTGAGAGCAGCACGGCGAACACGCCGATCCACGCGACGATATAGCCCGTCTCGGTCGCGGTATAGCCCGCGACCTGCTGCAACCACAAAGGCGTCAGCACGACCTGCGAGAAGAAAGCGCCGAAACCCAGCGAGATCGCGATCGTCGCGAAGCTGAATCCCCGGAAACGAAAGACCCTAAGGTCGACGACGGGATTGGCGTCGGTCAGTTCCCAGATGACGAAGGCGGCGAAGGCGATCGCCGATACTATCGCGAGCGTTACGATCCAGCTCGATTCGAACCAGTCATGCTCGCGCCCGGTGTCGAGCATCAACTGGAAGGCGCCGACCGAGAGCACAAGCAGCATCAGCCCGATCATGTCGATCCGTGCCTTGGCGCGCTTGGTCTCGAACGGCCGGAGCAGGCTCGCGACGCCGAAGAAGCAGATCGCGACGACGGGCAGATTGATGAAGAATATCCAGTGCCAGCTCCAATTGTCGCTGATCAGCCCGCCGAGAATCGGCCCGAGAATCGGTGCCGTCGTCGTCGTCATTGCCCAGATCGCGAGCGCGATGCCCGCCTTTTCCCGGGGGAAGATGCGCAGCAGCAGGATTTGCGACAGCGGCATCAGCGGACCGCCCGAAAGGCCCTGCAGGATGCGGAAGATAACGAGTGCGTCGAGGGTCTGCGACACGCCGCACAGCAGCGAGAAGACGCCGAAACCGATGATCGAGAAGAGGAACCAGCGCACGGTGCCGAAGCGCATCGCGAGCCAGCCGGTGAGCGGCACGCTGATCGCGTCGGCGACCGCATAGCTGGTGATCACCCATGTGCCCTGCGTCGGCGACACCGCGAGCCCGCCCGCGATATGCGGCACCGACACATTGGCGATCGTCGTGTCGAGCACGACGACGAAATTGGCGAGCGCGAGCGCGAAGGCGGCGAGGAGCAGCCGCACGCCGCTGAGCGGCTGCGGCTCGGCGGGGATTACAGATGCAGAGACGGCGGCGCTGGCCATGATATCAGTTCCCGCGCGTGTCGATCGTGGCTTCCATTGACAGCCCGACGCGCAGCGGATGCTCTTTCAGCTGCTTGGGGTCGAGCGCGATGCGCACCGGCAGGCGCTGGACGACCTTCACCCAGTTGCCGGTGGCGTTCTGCGCGGGGATCAGCGAGAAGGCCGCGCCGGTGCCGCCGGCGATGCCGACGACCTTGCCGCGATAGACGACGTCGCCGCCATAATAGTCCGAGGTCAGCTCGACCGGCTGGCCGATCCGGATATCGCCGAACTGGCTTTCCTTGAAATTGGCGTCGACATAGGCGGTCGCGACCGGAACGATCACCATGATCGGTGCGCCCGCGGCGATCCGCTGCCCCACCTGCACCGCCCGGTTGGTGACGATGCCGTCGACCGGCGCGCGCAGGACGGTGCGGGCGAGGTCGAGCCGCGCCTTTTCGAGCCGCGCTTCGGCGGCGGCGACGTCGGGGGCGGTGTCGATCGTCGTGCCGCGCACGACCGCTTCGGCGGCGCCAAGGTCGCCGCTCGCCGAGCCGCGCGTCGCTTCGGCCGAGGCGATGCCCGCGGCGGCGAGGTCGCGCGCCGCTGATGCCGAAGCCAGCGCCGCGCGCGCGGCGGTCAGTTCCTCACCCGACACCGCGCCGGTGCCGGCGATGCTTTCGCGTCTTGCCAGTTCGGCGCGCGCGCGTTCGACCGTCGCATTGGCATCGCGCAGCCGCGCCCTGGCCTGTGCGATTTCGGCGCCGCGCGCCGCGACGCGCGCGCGGGCGGCGTCGGCGTTGGCATCGGCCTGGCCGTAACGCTGGCGCGCGAGGCGCAGCGCCGCCTCGGCATCGGCGACCGCAATGCGCTGGTCGGCGTCGTCGAGGATGACGAGGATGTCGCCCTTCTTCACCGCCTGCGTGCCGCTGACTCGGACTTCCTTCACCGGACCCGCGATCAGCGCGGTGACCTGCGCCGAGTCGGCGCCGACATAGGCGTTGTCGGTGTGGACGCGCCCGGCCTGGGTGAGGAAATACCAGAGGCCCCACAGGATCGCGATCGTCACCACGACGAGCGCGAGAATGCGGAGCAGCTTCTTGCGCTTCGCTCCGTTGGTTTCGGGTTCGGTCGTTTCGGGGGAGGTTTCGGGAGCGCCGGTTTCGGTCGCAGCCGTTTCGTCGGCCATCATTCGTCTCCTGTTGGATTGCTGGCCCGATACCCGCCGCCAAGCGCGCGGATCAGGGAGATATCGAGGGAAAGCTGCCGCGCCTCGAGCTCGGCGACCGCGCGGTCGAGCGCCACCATGCTGTCCTCGGCGGTGAGCTGGACGATCTGGTTTGCGAGGCCCGCGCGATAGCGCAGCCCGGCGAGTTTCGACGCTTCGGCGGCGGCGGTCAGCGCCTCGCGGCGCCCGGTGAGCTGGCGCGCCGTCGCGGCGCGGCTGGCGACGATGTCGGCGACATCGCGCAGCGCGCCGATCAGCGTGCGGTCATAGGTCGCGACCGCCGCGTCATAGTCGGCGCGCGACCCGCGATAGCGGCCTTGCAGCCGCCCGCCCTCGAAGATCGGCAGGCTGATCGCGGCGCCGCCATTGCCATATTCGGACCCCGCGTTGAACAGGTTCGAAAGGCCGAGCGATTGCAGGCCGACGAGCGCCGAGAGGCTGATGTTGGGGTAGAAATCGGCGCGGGCGACGTCGATGCGCTTCGCCGCGGCTTCGGACCGCAAGCGCGCCGCGACGATGTCGGGACGGCGGCCGATGAGGTCGATTCCGGCATTGGCGGGAAGGCCGAGCGTCGGTCGCGTCAGCCGCGGACGGTCGATCGAAAGCCCGCGATCGGGGCCCGCGCCGAGCAGCGCGGCAATGCGGTTGCGTGTCGTCGCGATCGCTTCCTCGAGCGCGACGACGTCGGCGCGCGACGAGGCGGCGCGGCTTTCGGCCTGCCGCTGACTCGCCTGATTTTCGATTCCCGCGCGGGCGCGTTCGCCCGACAGATCGGCGCTCGCGGTGCGGACGCGCACCGCTTCATTGGCGACGTCGAGCGCCTGATAATAGCCCGCGAGATCCACATAAGCGGCGGCGATTCCCGTCGTGAGCATCAGCCGCGCCTGCGCGGCGTCGACGCGCGCGGCCTCGGCTTCGGATGTCGCCGCGGCGAGCGCGGCGCGATTGCGACCCCACAGGTCGAGGTCGAAACTGAAGGTCGCGGCGATATGCCCGGTATCCTGGATACCGTCAGGAACGAATCCAGGCGGTATGCCCATATTCTGGCTCTGCTGCGCGCCGCCCGCGCTCGCCTCGGCACCGACGCGCGGCAACAGCGCCGCGCCCGCCTGCTGCGCCATGGCGTCGGCTGCGCGCACGCGCGCGGCGGCGATCGCAACATCGGGCGAACCCGCGATCCCCTCGGCGATCAAGGCGTCGAGCTCCGCATCGCCGAAGCTCTGCCACCAGCCTTCGACGGGCCATTCGCCGTCCGCTTCGGCGAAGCTCGCCGCCGACTCGAACGACTCGGGCGTTGCGGCGACCAGCTTCGGGCCGAGGTCGGGAACGCTAGCGCAGCCGGCTAACAGGCTGAAAACAGCGGTTGTAACAAATAATGATCGGGGCATGGCTTCCAACGATACTAGCTGGTATCATGCGCAAATGGACTTCGGAGGATGCGTTGTCAATCGAAATGATACCAGATAGTACGCCTGTCCTCGACGCGGCGGCCGCGGCTCGGCGCAAGGCGTTCGTCGATGCGGCGCGCGAGCTGTTCTTCGCCAACGGCTATGCGGGCACGACGATGTCGTCGATCGCGAGCAAGGTCGGCGGATCGAAGACGACGCTCTGGACCTATTTCCCGTCGAAGGAGGAGCTGTTCGCGGCGGTGGTGGACGATATCGTCGCGCAATATGGCGATGCGCTCGCGATCGACCTGCCACTCGACGAGCCGGTACCCGACGTCCTGCGCATCTTCGGCAATTTGCTGATGACCAAGCTGACCGCGACGCCGATCCTGTCGCTCTTTCGCCTCGTCGTCGGCGAGGCCGAGCGTTTCCCGCACCTCGCCGAAACCTTCTACGAACGCGGCCCGCGCCGCGGAAAGGCGCGCGCGGCGGTGTGGGTGGGTGAAAAAATGGTGCGCGGCGAGCTGCGGATGGGCGACCCGATGCGCGCGGTGCAGCAATTCACCGGGCTTTGCCAGTCGGGCCTCTATCAGTTCGCGATGCTCAACCTGCCCGAAAGCCGCGACCTTGCGCGCCTGCAGGACGATGTCGACGCCGCAGTCGACGCCTTCTATCGCGCGTGGAAGCCCGACGCCTGACTTGCTCGATGGTCCGCGCTGTGCAATAGGCGCCGCCCCGCAAGGGATCCCCATCGCCACAGGAGCATGTCATGGACAAGGCGGCCGCGAGCGCGCT